>Ga0180437_10012273_pt1 | contig 10146 bp, 10 predicted proteins | sample SS_ome_4_FD_132410 | JGI IMG/M metagenome (GOLD analysis project Ga0180437, IMG submission 132410) | Hypersaline lake sediment archaeal communities from the Salton Sea, California, USA - SS_3_D_1 metaG | ecosystem: Environmental > Aquatic > Non-marine Saline and Alkaline > Hypersaline >... | reverse complement strand
TTACTCGTTAATAACGGATTTTTCACGAGAATTCCGTACGGTCCTTTTCGGCGATTTCCGTTACGTGGCAGTCCTGTGCGTATGTTCTTTCCGGCAGCACGATAAGAACGTTTGCCACTTTGGCGTTATGTGCGAATGGCGCATGGTGCCACACGCCGGGATATAGCGAGACGAAGGTGCCTTTCGGGACGCGGAATATTTCGATCTTCTTCAAGGGGACCTCGCCGGTCGGGGTAGCCGGTGCGACGTGGATGAGGGCGTCGGCGTCGAGCGGCAGTATCCCTTCGCCCGTGTAGTTGTGGATCTCGGTGACATCCACGACGGGCGGGCGCTTGCATACCCGGCAGACTGAGAACGACCCGATGGTGCGTCCGCCGAGGTCCAGCCGAACCATGTCACGGTAGAACTCGATGGGCTCGGCGCCCATCTTGACCGTGTCGGGATTTATCATGTTGGCGTAGCTGCCGTACTTGGCGAATGCCTTTTGACTCAGCTCCTTGATTTTCTCTTTTCTCATAACAGGCCTCCAGAGACTCTTGAACCTTTTACTTACAACTCAAACCAGTGTAACACAAGCAGCCGCGAATTGCGAGCGTTAATTGGCGAAGAATTTCAGTGTCCCCCGTATTTACCGCCAGGGCACCGTGGTTATAATAAATGCAGAAGCAACAACGGCTGGTGTCTGCAAGAGGACGATATGGAATTGAGGAAAGAACTCGGATTGGTACACATCTTCTGTATAGCATCCGGTGCGATGATTAGTTCCGGTCTGTTCATCTTGCCCGGTATGGCCTTCGCCAAGGCCGGCCCGGCGGTTGTCCTTTGCTACTTCCTTGCCGGACTGCTGTCCCTGCCCGGCATGCTCAGCATTGCTGAAATGACCACCGCGATGCCCAAAGCGGGCGGCGACTGCTTCACGATTATCCGAAGTCTGGGACCCGGCGCCGGCACCGTCGCAGGCCTGCTGAGCTGGTTCAGCCTCTCCATGAAAAGCGCATTTGCACTTGTCGGCATGTCGGTTTTCACGGTGCTTATCATCGACGTTGACATACGTCTGATCGCCGTGTTTTTCTGCCTGATTTTTCTCGGAATTAATCTTGTCGGTATCAGGGAAGCCGGCATTACTCAGGTAATACTTGTGGCCGGATTGTTTGGGCTCGTGCTGCTTTATGTCGTGCTCGGCCTGCCGGCCGTCCGCGTCCAGAAGTTCGAGCCTGTTGCTCCAGAGGGATTGACAGGGATTTTTCTGACGACAGGATTCGTTTTTGTTTCCTATGCGGGACTGCTCAAGATTGCCAGTGTTGCCGAAGAGATAAAGAACCCCGCTCGGAATATACCTTTGGGAATGATTCTTTCGCTGTTGGTCGTCAGCGTAGTTTACACATTCATGGTTTTTGTGACGGTAGGTGTGGTTGACCCGGCCAAATTGAGTCATTCGCTCACCCCGATTTCCGACGGCGCAGCAGTATTCATGGGCCGATGGGGCGCGGTCGCGCTGGCGATTGCTGCGATTCTGGCGTTTCTTTCAACGGCCAACGCCGGAATCATGACGGCCGCAAGGTCTCTTGTCCCCCTGAGCCGCGACGGCTTATTACCTCCGTTTCTTGCCAAAATAGGCCTGCGGTTCAATACCCCTCATAACGCACTGCTCGTAACGGGTTTATTCGTAATTATTTCCCTTTTCTTGAAACTCCAGATACTCGTAGAGACAGCCTCAGTGGTCTTGATTCTGACAAATATGCTTTCCTGCATGTCTGTTATTATCCTCCGGGAAAGCCGTATACAGAACTACCAGCCGCGCTTCCGTGCGCCGCTTTATCCATGGCTTCAGATTGTCGGCATCATTGCCTTTGGCTTCTTGATATTCGAAATGGGTACCGAGGCGATTCTTATCAGCCTTCTTCTTATTGTTGCCGGCGTCTTTGTTTACTGGTTTTACGGCCGCATCAGGGCCAATAGAGAGTATGCTCTTCTCCAGCTTGTTGAGAGAATTACCAACAGGCAGCTCACAACGCATCTGCTGGAAACCGAATTGAGGGAAATCATTAGAACCAGAGACAACATCGTCAAGGACAGGTTCGACCACATCATCGAAGGCTGCGTTGTTCTTGATATCGATGGTCCCGTGCCGGCGGAGGATTTCTTCAAATTGGTCGCAGAGGCTCTCGCCGACAGGTTGAATATGACCGCCCCTCACCTGATCGACCTGCTCATCGAGCGCGAAAAGCAGAGCAGCACCGTGTTGAGCCCCGGTCTGGCGATACCGCACGTCGTTATCGACGGCCAGCACATATTCGACGTCCTATGTGCCCGCAGCAAACAGGGAATAGTGTTTTCCCAGTCCGAGCCCGCGGTGCGTGCCGTCTTCGTCATTGTGGGTACTAAAGACGAGCGAAACTTTCACCTGCGAGTGCTCTCGGCGATAGCTCAGATTGTGCAGGACCACGATTTCGACAAAAAGTGGATGGCCGCGAAAAACAAACAGGCCCTCCGCGACATCGTCCTCCTGGGTAAAAGAAAAAGATAACACACAGCACCACTCTTGCAATCTGCAACAGGCATAATTCCGCCCTGTATCTTCCTGCCTGCTCAGATGCGATCGAGCACTCTCGCAATTGTTTATCGTTTTAGACTTCCGAGAAATTTGGCTAACTCGGCTGCATTCTTGAACCAGCGAGCCCATTTCTGGTTGCCGTGCCCATCATACTCTATGACAAGGGCATCCTCGCCAATGATGTAGATATTGCCCTTTGCATCTATCATCAGGTCGCGCGAGCACACGCCCTTTTCTGGTTCTTTGTATGTCGCCGTCCATAGCTGTTTGCCATTAGCGTCGTACTTGAATGTGACGACCTGACTTCTTTTCAGAGCGCTTGGCAGGTCGCGAGGCGGGTATCCGGGGCCGGTCGTTCTCGGCATGGACCAGCCGGTCACGCATACATTACGTGCCCCGTCCACCGTGATTGCGCTGGGAAAAGCCGACATCTTGCCGGTTATTCGGTGACGTGTGAGCCACTGCTGTTTACCATTTGTGTCGTACTTGGTGGTGACGAAGTCGGCGTAATCGATCCCGTGGTAACTACTACTCGAGCCTGCAATATACACGTTGCGCTCAACATCCACTGTCAAGGCGTTAAGAGTGGTCGTAGTATTTGGTTCCCCACTAAATTGGGCCACCCACTCTTGTTTGCCATGCATGTTATATTTGATAACGCTGGCGTAAAAATCCATACCCTTCGTCCCTTTATCCACGGCCGAATCAGCCGTCATGTAAACGCTGCCGTCTCGACCGACTGCGAGGCCGTAAGGCGTCGCAAGGTGGTTTGGCTCGTCCCCGTAGCGGACGGTCCATAGTTGTTTGCCTTTTGCGCCGTACTTTATAATCACGATGTCGGAATCGGGTTCCCACCTCAGGATTGGCTCGATGTTTTGCCCGTCATTCGGATCCACGCGCCTATCCGGGCGATCTAATTCGCCTATAACGTAGACGTCACCATTGCTGGCCACCCCTATACCATCGGGGCTGTGGAGTACCTTTTCTGGCTCATCGTACACCGCCTTCCAAAGCTGTTTGCCATTGGGGTCGTACTTTACGGTCATGTAACCAAATACGGTGTCGTCAGACCAGTTGACTCTCTGGCGTATAAACGTATGGCCGGTCACGTATGCATTGCCGCGCTGGTCTAAGGCGATTGCGTTACACCAACCCGCTCCATGGACCGGGCCCTGATAGCCTTGCTCCCACACCTTGTTGCCCTTATTGTCATATTTCACGGTGACATCGTGGTAGGTGGTGTTGGGGTCGGAGCTGGGCGCGCCGGCGAAATAGACATTGCCTGCATGGTCGATTGCCATATCGAGGCCGACACCGGCCGGGTCGTGAAAAGCAATGGAGGCTCCTGCCGTGGGGCACAGTATAATTGCGAGCAGCAGCGAATCTATCCGAGATGACCGCTTCATTTCATTGCTCCCTGTGTAACCGCTGATTCTGCATACCGGATAACAGTATACCACATAATCTCATCAGTTGCAATTATGGATTTGTGGAAATTACCTGCCTGGCTTTTCTACCAAGTTTGCGAAGTCATCTGGTTTTAGGTCAGCGAGGGAGTCGGCGACCAGGTCGGCTTCTGTGAGGTCTTTGCGGGGCCGGGTGGTGGTCAGGGCGATGACGCGCATACCGGCATTTCTTGCGGCTTGGACGCCGGCTACGGCGTCTTCAACGACCACACAGCGGCAGGGGGGCAGGGCGAGTTTTTCTGCGGCCTTTAAGAACGTGTCGGGGGCGGGCTTGCCTCTCTTGACGTCTTCTCCGGTGACGATGGCGTCGAAGTAGGGGCCGACGCCTATCCGCGCAAGGACAAAATCCATATTTGCGCGCGGCGCGGATGAGCCGATAGCCAGCAGAAAACCGCAGCGTTTCAGGTCGGTGAGCAGTGCGTCTGCACCGGCCGCGAGTACTTGTGCATCTTCGATGAGGTCGCGGTATCGCCGCTCTTTCCATTTTGAGAGCCGGTCGACTTCTTCGCCCGGCACCTCGCCTTTGGCAAGGAGGGGGATAATCTGGTAGTTCTGCATTCCGAAGGTCTCGTAGAAGAATTCGCTGGTTATCTCGAAGCCTTCTTTTTCTGCGAGGTCGAACCAGGACTGCTTGTGAAACTCGGCCGTGTCGATCAGAACCCCGTCGAGATCAAAAATAACACCCATTTTATTTGTCGGTGTTGTCATTTGTGTTTTGCCCTCTGTTTGATTCAATTCGGCCGAATGAACAAATTCGCTGTTCTTATTCAGCGGTCAGCGGATGCTTCATTGCGACTTCTTGTCCTTGAGGATCGCCTTGGATAGAGCTCTTGTGAACTCGTCGTGCAGCTTCATGGTTTCTTGCTCATTGTCTGAGGACAGAAGCACCATGGTGGGCCTGCCTGCGATGTGTACCGTTTCAATAACGTAGTTAGTGCCGCCTTTTGACTGAAACTTGGTCCACCCTCGGACGGCTTCGATCCGGCCTTTTTCATCCTTCCATGACTTTTCGGACTGACGGAGCGTTTTGTTCCATATTGTCCCATCAGGTTGTTCTACTCGGTCGCCCATGGCCTCGTGTGTCCAGATAACGGCCTGTCCTATCAGGTCGCCTTGAGCATCGACCGTCAGAATCTGAGGGCAGTGCGAGGTAATTGATGAGGCAGTTCTGTTTCTTCTGATCAGATGGAATCCGACCAGCAAGATGACCACTGCCGGGACTATCCATGCCGTTTTCTTCATAATCTTTCTCCCGCCAAGTAATCACATCCGATACATCTGACAATGCTACGAAACCCTTGGCCAGATTGCAACGTTTTTTGCCTATCTGCGAGTGTTGTTAGTGGAGAGGATGAACCAGCAAGCATAGGAAAAGTGCGATGGTGTAGGAACCTATTATCCGGCCAGCAGCAGCGTCAGCGACATATAGATGGCCACCGAGATGGAGTCGTTTGCCGTGGTGACGAGCGGTCCGGCGCTGATGGCCGGGTCAATGCCGATTCGCCGGAACAGGAACGGCAGGAACAATCCGAGTGTCGTGGCGACCATGATAGCTGCGAACATGGCGAAGCCGAGCGCAAAGACGATGCGGAGAGGGTCTATGCTGAATTGCAGATGCCTGAAATGCAGCAGGACTGCAGAGACTACTCCTGCTATCAACGCACAGGCGAGAGCCACGAGCAGAGCTATTCGAACTTCTCTGGTGAAGACCTGGCTTATCCGCAATGCTGCGAGGTGCCCGGTGGCAAGTCCTGAGATGACGATGGCCGACGTCTGAAGCCCGGCGTTTCCACTGATGGCGGCAATCATGGGTGCGAAGGCAATTGCGGCGGTGTAAACGAACGCCATATCCTCACGACGGAATTTCTTGTTGAAGAGTATAAGGACGAAAGCAGTTATTCCGGTGCCGAGCAGGCAGGGCAGCAGCCACGTCATTCTGACGCCGGCGGCGTGCAGGACCGAGACGTGTTCGAGTTCGTCCGGGTCGGTTCCGGCCATCGCGTAGAGGTCCGCGGCCGCTTCCTCGTCGGCGACCTCGATGACGCGGTCGGCTGTGATGCGGCCGATGAGGTTGTGGTTCTTGTCGAGTACGGGTACCACGATCAGGTCATTGTCTCTGAAGACGTTCCGGACCCTTTCCTGGTCGTCTTCGGCGACGACGTAGATTGTATCGGGGTCAATCAGGTCCATGACCAGCGCGTCTTCCGGAGAGGTGATGAGGTATCGGACCCGGACGTCGCCGACGAATCGGCCGGTTTTGTCCACGACGAAGACCGAGTAAAAGTCCTCGTCGATTTCTGCGGCTCGAATCTTACTGATGGCCTCGGCGACGGTCGCGTGCTGCGGTACGCTGATGACCAGCGGGTCCATGATGCCCCCGGCCGAGTCCTCCGAGTAGGTCATCAGCTTCTTAATCTGCGCCGAATCCGCCGGGGCGAAGCTCCTGAGGACTTTCTGTCTGGTTTCCTCGGGCAGCTCGCCGAGCAGGTCGGCCGCATCGTCGAGGTCAAGCTCGGAAAAGATGGTGTTGATTTCGTTTTCGCTGAGCAGTTCGAAAAGTTCCGCGCGTGTCGCTTCGCTGACTTTTTCAAGAACCTCGGCCGAGATGGATTTTTCGAGCAGGTCGAACACGGCGCGTCTCTGCTCGTTGTCGAGCAGCTCCACCACTTCGGCGATATCACTGCTTCTTTGGTCGGCAAGTACCCGGCCCAGGGCGCTCATATCGCCCTCTTCAAACAAGGCCTGTATCTGCTCTAAGAGTTCTTTTTGTTCTTCCACGTTCGAATGGTTCCTTGCGAAGGGCCACACACCGGGTCCGGCCGATTGACACATAAGAATAACCGAGTCTCATCAGTCGGGCAAAGGCTTTTTTGCGCGGGGCCGGCTCCAGCCGTGCCTGCCGCACACTTATGCCGGCTATTATTCTTGTGGTGTACGGCTGGGTGTCAGAAGCATGCAGGGGGCCGTGGCGTCAAAGGCTAAACAAACGGGACAAAAAATGCTTGTCTTTTGGTCGCTTTTTGTGTAAAATGTTCTGTATGCAGGGAGGCTGGATTTAGGTACCTGATAATTGCATTTTTGGAAGATTAGGCGATGCTGAAGAGCTTCTTTTATGGGACGCTGGCGTTCTTGATGCTTGGAGCGCTTTGCGCAGCGGCGCCGGAGCCGGCGATAATCCCCGCCCCCGGCGACTGGACCCTGGATGTGCAATTTGAGCATCCTCAGGTGCTGATGCTTCAGGCCCCGCGTGCCCGGCCGCAGCGGTTCTGGTACACGATACTGACGCTGACGAACAAGGCCGGACAGGATGTTGAGTTTTATCCCCAGTGTGAGCTGATGGCAGACACCTTTGAGATTATACCTGCAGGTCGGGGAGTGCCGCAGGCGGTTTTCGACAGGGTCAAGAGACGTCATCACAGCAGGTATCCGTTTCTTGAGCCGCTGGAAAAGGCCGGCAATGAAATCCTTCAGGGCCAGGACAACACCAAGGACATAGCCATTATCTGGTCGGATTTCTCGGGTCGTGCGCGCAGCATGAAGCTTTTTGTAACGGGCCTGAGCAATGAGACGGCGGTCATCGACCATCCGATAGCAAAAGACGCAAATGGGCAGCCGCTGAAGGTTTACCTGAGAAAGACGCTGGAGCTCAGTTACGGTCTGGCCGGCGAGCCGGCTCTGCGGTCCGACGTCAAGGTGACATACTTGGGCAAGCGCTGGGTCATGCGCTGAGGCGGCGAGGGTTGTCACGCGGATGCGGGGGCGGGCATTTCCGCTAATATAAGCGATGCGGTTATTATTGGACAGCCACTGTCTGTGGTTGCAGGGCAGGGTCGGCAGGCAGACGACGCAGCCGGGGCGCAAAGGTAACCGATTTCTCGGGCTCTGTGCCGGCGGCGCGAATTTTTTATGATGTCGGAGGATTTTTTTCGATAGAGATACTGGATGAACGGTTTCCCGTTTCGAGTTTGGTCTCGAAGCCTGTAAGTTTAGTGCGTTATGGTCGGGTCTGTTAACACAGCGTTGAGCGAAAGGATGGGTTGACCCGGCCGGGAAATACTGAAAGGAAAATCTAATGCCAGCAACGTCAGTTAAGCCAGGCCGAATGCAGATTAGCAGGATAAGAGAAAAGGCGCAGACGCTCGGAATCACGCCCGGCAAGATGAAAAAGGCCGAGCTTATCCACGCGATACAGGTAGCGGAAGGGTACACGCCCTGTTTTGGCCGGTCCGCCGGCCAGTGCGTACACACAGACTGCTGCTTCAGGGGAGATTGTCTTAAGAGCAGCCTGTAGTCATAAATATTGGTCGGCACGGGCGAGCGACAGCTAAGTGGTCCGCCCGTGTGGGAAAATGGTTGGCAGCAGGCAAGGGCACACCGATGTTCAGGAAGCAGGGAACTTGCAGCACGGTCGCGGTCTGCCCGGGACCGCAGCCCGAAGCGGACAAAATTCATTTTTTTCTTGCATGTTTGGCCGATTCGGTGGTAGGATTTGTACATTATTGAGGGGTATTCTTTATCATCCCTCGGAGAATACCCCTTGCTAACGGTAGCAACATTCGAGGGAATTTTTTGGCAGGCTTGTGCGGCAAGCCGAAGGAGAGCAAAGTGGAAAAGGGCAAAGTAAAGTGGTTTAACGAGAAGAAGGGGTTCGGGTTTATCACTCCCGACGATGGCAGTGAGGACTTGTTTGTGCATCACTCGAATATCGAAGGGCAGGGTTTCCGGTCGCTTCAGGACGGACAGGCAGTCGAGTACGAGGTTGGCGAGGGCCGAAAGGGCCCGCAGGCCACTAACGTTCATCCCTGCTGATTCGAGATTCGCACCGGCAAAATAGAGGAACCCTAAGGTCCCGCCGAGTTGGCGGGGCCTTTTTTGTTGGCCGGCGGTTATGAATTTTTGGTTTGCGGCGGTTAATTGCTCAGGGGCTGGACGATGAAGAAGATACTTGGGGTTGTTGGAAGTCCGCGCAGAGACGGCAACACCCATATCCTTGTTGCGAGCATTCTGGAAGGCGCAAAGAAACAAGGCGCCGCGACGGAGATTCTGCTGCTCGGTGATTTGGCCATAGCCGAGTGCGATGGATGTCACGCCTGCTGGCAGGGCAAAGATTGCTGCAAGAATGATGATATGCTCGGCATCTATCGCAAGATCATCGAAAGTGACGCGATTATTTTCGGCACGCCGGTGTATTGGTACGGCCCGACCGGACTGATGAAAGTATTCATAGACCGCTTTGTGTACTTCAACTGTCCGGCAAACAGAGAAAAGATTCGCGGCAAATCCGCAGTGATAGCGGTCCCGTTCGAGGAGGATAATCCTGACGCCGCCGCCCTCGTGGTGGCCTTTTTTGAAAAGAGTCTCGCGTACCTCGAGATGAAGCTCGTCGGCATAGTCCTCGTCCCAGGCGTAGCTGACAAGGGCCAAATCCTCGATAAGCCCGAAAGCCTCAAACAGGCCCACGAGCTCGGAAGCCGCCTGGCCCGCGGCGGGCGTGGGCGGTGACAGATTGGGTTTGCTTTGGGTTTGTTTGGCTTTGGTGGCCTCTGCGGGGTCAGAAAATTGGGTTTGCTTGGGTTTGCTTGGGTTTGCTTTTGGGAAGGCCGAAAGCGGTTTTATTGACGTAAGCTGTTGTGTGAAAGAGGGTTGGGTTGATTTTGGGTGGTTTTGAAATTGGGTTTGTTTTGAACGAAAGTTGGTGGATTTTGGTTCGTTGTTGGTGTTTTTTGGATGGTGGTGGGTAGATTTTGGCCTGTTGTGAGTAGCTACATGGGGCATTGGTTAGATAGGGTGTTAGATGCGGGGGTGAGTTGTTTTATGAGGCGGAGTCGTTCGAGCTCTACTATGTTTTTGTGGAGGCTGTTCTCCATTCGGCGTTCGTACATCAGGAGTCGGTCGAGGACCCTTGTGTGTGCGAAGTCCTTTGCGGCCATTCGGCCGGGAGGGAGGTCGGCGGATTGGGCGGTCTCAGCAGGCTCGGCTGGCTGGCTGGTCTTTGGAAAGAGGGATCGGGTAAGCTTAGCCAGTGGGCTTTCAGTATCCTTGGCGAGCAGGGCGTCAATGGTCTCGTTGTGGATGCGGCTGGTGCGTCTTAGCCGCCAGGAAAGGGTGATGATTCGCTCGGTGAGG
>Ga0180437_10012272_pt1 | contig 10146 bp, 1 predicted proteins | sample SS_ome_4_FD_132410 | JGI IMG/M metagenome (GOLD analysis project Ga0180437, IMG submission 132410) | Hypersaline lake sediment archaeal communities from the Salton Sea, California, USA - SS_3_D_1 metaG | ecosystem: Environmental > Aquatic > Non-marine Saline and Alkaline > Hypersaline > Sediment... | reverse complement strand
TGCAAGGGATAGGGATACACGGGATGGAGGGTCGGTCTGGGGCGGCTGTCATGGGATTCCCGGCCGCACAGGGTGCTTGCTTAGCGGTTTCCGCCGGAGCGATGACGGTCATCTCTCCGGAGATGACTTGGACCGGTTGTCCATCCTGCGTGGTGAATGTAGTCCGCAAGATCTCGTGTCTCCGGACAATCTCGTCAAGGCTTTGGGTCAGCGCCGCCAGGTCCAGCCGGCCGGTGAGGCGGACCGCCGAGGGAATGTTGTACATCGGGCTGCCGGGTTCCAACTGATCCAGGAACCACAACCGCTCCTGGGAAAAGGAGAGTGGAAACGTGTTGGTCTCTCTGCTCTGGGGAATGATCAACGAGCGCGAGAGATCCACGCCCTCCTCTTTGAGCAGCAATTCGAGCAATTCCCGTTTTCCAGGAGAAAGATCAACGATATGTCTCAACATATCATTCATTACAACACGACCTCCCCAACCTTACTCCCTATCCCGATAAGAAGGGAAGCGAAGCGGCTCCCTATCCCAATAAAAAGGGAAGCGAAGCGGCTCCCTATTCCCCTTCTCCCTTTTCAAGGCAGCCCCTCCCTCTCCGCAAGCATGGCGGCAAGCTTGGCCTGCACTTCGTCCTCCGAAAGTTGGCTGACGAGATCGAGCATACGGGCAATCTTGCCATCGTCCGGTTGGACTGCCTGTCCGGCAGCTTCGACACGAGCGGCTAGGCCAGCCACGTCAGGGGTTTCGAAAAGGGCGCGCAAGGGCAACTCAACGTGAAACGTGTCGCGCAGGCGGGAAATGAGCTGGGTGGCCAGCAGAGAGTGGCCGCCCAGTTCGAAGAAGTTGTCGTAGACGCCGACCCGATCCACCCCCAGCAACTCGGCGCATATCGTCGCCAGCTCTTGCTCAGTGTCGCTCCGCGGCGGTACGTATTCTCGATCCAGGTCTGGCCGCACCGGGTCCGGCACTGGCAGCGCCCGCCGGTCCACCTTCCCGCTCGGCGACAGCGGCAGTTGCTCCATCGTCACGAACAGCGACGGCACCATGTACTCCGGTAGCTTCTCCCGTAGGAACCCCCGCAGTTCGCCGGCATTGGGCGGCTGTGCACCATCCTGAGCCGTCACGTACGCCACGAGCCGGCTGTCGCGGATGCCGTCACCTTGCGCGACGACGACCGAGTCCCGCAGCGCAGGATGTCGCCCTAGCACGGTCTCAATCTCGCCCAACTCAATACGGAAACCGCGTACTTTCACCTGGTGGTCGATGCGCCCCAGGAATTCGATGTTCCCATCCGCCCGATAGCGCACCAGGTCACCCGTCTTGTACAAGCGCGATCCCGCCTGAGCAGCGAACGGATGGGGCACGAACTTCGTGGCCGTCAGCCCCGGGCGGTTCAGATACCCCCGCGCCAGACTCACTCCGCCGACGTGCAGCTCGCCAGGCACACCGGCAGGCACCGGCTGGAGTGCCCGGTCCAGGACGTACAGGTCGGCATTGGCAATCGGCCGCCCGATAGGCGGTGGGTCAGGATCATTTTCGTCGCACAGGTACATCGAGGCACAGACCGTCGTCTCGGTCGGGCCGTAGGCGTTGAAGAAGCACCGTCCGGGCGCCCAGCAGGCCACCAACTCGGGCGTGCAGGCCTCGCCGGCGGCGATGACGGTCTGGAGTTCGGGCAGATGCTCCACAGGCAACACCCGCAGCACCGATGGGGGCAGCGTGACGTTGGTCACACCCACATCCCGCATCAACCGAACCAAACCCTGCCCTGAGGCCAGCACTTCCTGCCGAGCCAGGCAGAGCGTCGCGCCGTTCGCCAGCGCCATGAAGGTCTCCCACACAGAGGCGTCGAAACTGAAGGGAGAGAACTGCAACACCCGGCTTCCTCGTTCGATCCCGAAGGCCTGCCGCTGCGCCGCGGCGAGGTTGCACAACCCCCGGTGGCGGAGCATGGCTCCCTTCGGTTTACCGGTCGAGCCGGAGGTGTAGATGACGTAGGCCAAGTTGTCGGACCTGACGCCCGTGGCCGGTTTGGTGTTCGGCTCGCGGGCGATGGTGGGCCAGTCGGCATCGAGAAGAAGCACATACGGTACCCCCTCCCCCCCCCCTGTACCCTCCTCCCTTGTATCCCTCTCCCTTGTATCCTCCCTCCCTGTATCCTGCCCCCTCAGGTGCTGTTGGGTCAGGAGGACCGATATCTGTGCATCCTGCATCATAAAGGCCAGGCGTTCCGGGGGATAGGTCGGGTCGAGGGGGAGGTAAGCGCCGCCCGCTTTCAGCGTTCCCAGGATGCCCACGATCATCTCCGGTGAGCGGTCCGTCGAGATTCCCACCAGCACCTCCGGCCCGACCCCCAACTTCTGCAGATAGTGGGCCAACTGGTTCGCCTGCCGGTCCAACTCGGCGTAGGAGAGCGCACAGCCCTCGAAAGTCAGTGCCACGGCGTCTGGCCGTTGTGCTACCTGTGCCTCAAAGAGCTCGTGGGCACAGGTGGTATCCGCCCAGGCCGCCGGGTATGGCACGTGCGTGGCGTTCCACGCCACCAGTAACTCCTGCCGTTCGGCCTCCCTTAGCAGCGGCAAGCGAGAGATGGGCAACCTCGGGTGGGCTACGATCCCCTGCAGCAGGATCTGAAAGTGGCCGACCATGCGCCGGATGGTAGCCGCATCAAAGAGGTCGGTGTTGTACTCGATCGCGCCGCCGAGGCCATCCGGGCGCTCGGCCATAGTCAGCGTCAGATCGAACTTGGCGGTCCCGGTATCCAGCTCGACAGGAGTGAGCGCCAGGCCAGGCAGGGCCAGCGTCTCCATCGGGGCGTTCTGAAGGGCAAAGGCCACCTGGAAGAGGGGCGTGTGGCTCATGTCCCGCTGAGGCTGGAGGGCCTCGACGAGCATTTCAAAGGGCAAGTCCTGATGGGCATAGGCGCCGAGCGCGACGGCGCGCACGCGCTTCAGGAGATCGAGGAAGCCAGGCTCACCCGAGAGGTCGGTGCGCATCACCAGTGTGTTGACAAAGAAGCCAATCAGCCCCTCGATCTGCGCTCGATTGCGGTTGGCTACGGCTGTCCCGACGCTGACGTCGTCTTGCCCGGTGTAGCGGTAGAGCAGCGTCTGGAACGCCGCCAGCAGCGTCATGAAGAGGGTCACGCCCTCCTCGCGGCTCAGCGTTTTCAACTGATCCGACAGCCCGGACGGCAACGTGAAAGATTCCGTCGCCCCCCGCCAACTCTGCACCGCCGGCCGGGGCCGGTCGGCCGGTAGGTCCAACATCGGAGGAGAATCGCCAAGTTGATCCTTCCAGTAGCTCAACTGCCGCTCCAACACCTCTCCCTGGAGCCAGTTCCGCTGCCAATGGGCGAAGTCGGCGTATTGGATGGGCAAGGGGGCAAGGGAAGCAGGGGGTAGGGAGTAGGGAGTAGATAAGTGAGCGGCGTAGAGGGTCGCGAGTTCCCGAATCAAAACTTCGACGGACCAACCATCGGCGACGATGTGGTGCATGGTCAGGACGGCGAGGTGGTCCTCATCGCCCAGCTTGAGAAGGCGCGCCCGCACGAGCGGCCCCTGGGCCAGGTCAAAGGAGTGCCGCGCCTCCTCCTGCGCCCACCGCAATGCCTCGTCCTCTCGCTCTTCCTGACGCACGTGGCTCAGGTCCTTCACGGGCAGCGAAAGCCGCAGTTCAGGCGCGATCACCTGCACCGGCTTTCCCTCTGACGTCGAGAAAGTCGTCCGCAGCACCTCGTGGCGGCGCACAACCTCGTTCAGGCTCCATTCCAGCGCTGCCACGTTCAGTTGTCCCTCCAGTCGCACCGCTGTGGGAATGTTGTAGAACAGGTTCTCTGGTGCCAACTGATCGAGGAACCAGAGTCGCTGCTGGGCGAAGGACAGGGGCAGCGCTCCATCCCGCGCGACTGGCTCGATCGATAGGCTCCCCAGGCCCGCATCTTCCCGCAAGATTGCCTCAATCCGCGCCGCCAGCCCGGCCACCGTCGGCGCATCGAAAAGATCTCGCAGCGGCAACTCGGCCTGGAAGGCTTCCTGGGCCCGAGAGATCAACCGCGTCGCCAACAGAGAGTGCCCGCCCAGGTCAAAGAAGTCATCGTGGACACCCACGCGCTCGACCCCCAACACGCGCGCCCACAGCTCGACCAGCACTTCCTCCACCGGCGTGCGCGGTGCGACGTAGGCTGACTCCAGCTCGGGGCGTTCCCAATCTGGAGCTGGCAGCGCCCGCCGGTTCACCTTGCCATTGGGCAGGAGTGGCAGTGATTCCAGCACCACGTAGGTCGAGGGCACCATATACTCCGGCAACCTCTCCCCCAAGAACCCTCGCAACTCACTCACAGTCGGCCCCGTACCTCCGCTTCCTGCCTCCTGATCCCTTGTATCCTTCCCCCCTGCATCCTCCCCCAGAACCACATACGCCACCAGCCGCCTGGCGCCTGGCCCCCCATCCTCCCGCGCCAGCGCGACTGCCTGCTGCACCTGCGGGTGCCCATCCAGAGCAAGTTCGATCTCTTCCAGCTCGACGCGGAAGCCACGCACCTTCACCTGGTGATCCGTCCGCCCCAGAAATTCGATGTTCCCGTCGGGCAGGCGGCGAACCAGGTCCCCCGTCCGATACATCCGCGCACCGGGCTCGTCTTCAGAGCTGAACGGACAAGGGACAAACCGCTCCGCGGTCAGATCCGGCCGGTCCAGGTAACCCCGGGCCACGCCGGCGCCGCTGATGCACAGCTCTCCAGGGACGCCCACTGGCACCGGCCGCTGCTGCCGGTCGATCACGTAGACCCGCACGTTGGGGATCGGGCGGCCTATGGGCACCTGGGACAGGCCCGAGACAGCCTCCTGGTCGCACGTGGTCTCGAAGAACGTGGCCGTGATCGTCGTCTCGGTCGGCCCATAGGCATTGAGGAACCGGATGGGGCGGGGGACGAGACGGGACCAGGCACGCAGCCGGTCAATGGCAGGACGCTCCCCGCCCACCAGCAAGATCTTCAGCGGGGCCCGCACGGCCATCTCGCGGGCTGCCAACTCGTCCACGCATTGGTGCCAGAAGGAGGCGGGCAGGTGCAGGATGTTGACCCGCTGCCGCTCACAGAATTCCAGCAACGCAGCGCCGGAGGGCGGGATGTCCGGACGTGGCAGGACGAGTGTTGCACCACTGAGAAGGGTGGGAAAAAACTCCTCCGCCGAGGCATCGAAGCTCACGGACAGAAACTGGAGCAGGCGATCACCGGACCCTAGGCCGAAGACATCGATCATCGCGAGGGCGTGGTTGACCAGCGCCCGGTGCGGGACCATCACCCCCTTGGGCTTGCCGGTCGAACCGGAGGTGTAGATGACGTACACCAGATTGTCGGGTCTGGCCTCACTGATAGGATTGTGGTCTGCTTCCTGGGCAATCGTGGGCCAATCGGCGTCGAGGCGGAGAACGGACAACGGAGAATGGGGCATGGAGGAAGGGAGGTGCCCCGTCAGATGCTGCTGGGTCAGGAGGACCGATATCTGCGCATCCTGGAGCATAAGCGCTAACCGCTCCCGGGGGTAGTTGGGATCGAGCGGGAGGTAGGCCGCGCCGGCCTTGAGCACCCCGAGCAAACCCACAACCATCTCGATTGAACGCTCGGCGAAGATGCCAACGAGGCGGTCCGGTCCAACGCCACGACTCTGAAGATGGTGAGCCAACTGGTTCGCCCGCCGGTTCAGCTCCTCGTAGGTCAGTCGTTCGCCCTCGAACAGTAGAGCCACCGCCTGCGGATGTTGAGCGACCTGTGCCTCGAAGAGCTCGTGGGCACACCGATCTGCTGGATACTTCACCTCCGGTCCATTCCACGTACCCAGCAACTGCTGCCGCTCGGTTTCCTTTAACAAGGGCAGCGCAGTGATGGGACCTTCTGGATCGGCAGCGATTCCCTCCAAGAGCATCACCAGATGGCCCAGCATCCGCCGGATCGTGCCCGCGTCGAAATGCCGGCAGTTGTAGGAGATTTTCAGCGGCAGCCGTTCCCCTGGCCCTGAGATAACATTGAGTGGATAGTTGGTCTGCTCAATGGAGCGAACGTCCTCGATCTTCAAGCTTCCGTGCTGCCAGCCGCTGCCGGCGTCGGCGCAGTCCCCGTTCCCTCCTCCTTGTATCCCCTCCCCTCCCCATTGAAGCGCCGCGTCGACCGGATAATTCTCAAACACCAGAATGCTCTCGAAGAGCGGCATCCCCCGGGGTACCCCACTCCAGTCCTGAATCTGTAACAGGGGACTGTACTCGTACTGGCGCATCTCCACCCACCGGGCCTGAAGCGTCTTCAACCAATCGACCACCGTCCCATCCGAGGGCACCTGCACCCGCGCGGGCAGGGTGTTGATGAAGACGCCGACCATGGTCTCCACACCCTGAAGGTCGGCCGGTCGCCCGGAGACGGTGGCCCCGAAGACGACGTCGTCCTCGCCACTGTAGCGACTGAGGAGCAATGCCCAGGCCCCCTGCACCACCGTGCTCATAGTGAGCGCTTGCTGGCGGGCCAGGGATTGCAGGGCGGCCGTCGTTTGCACCGGCAACAGAGCTTCCAGCTCGGCGGTTTGTCCCTCGTGGTCGACGTCGGCCTTCCCTTCGTATTGAAGCGGGCGGTCCACCACCAACGGCGTCGGGGCTGTGAAGCCCGCGAGTTCGTGCCGCCAGAAGGCCTCTGCCTGCGCCAGATCCCCCTGCTGGAGCCATGCGATGTAGTCCCCGTAGGGCCGCGGTTGTTCCAGGCGCAGATCCTGGCCCTGGTGGAAAGCCTCGTAGAAGGTGAGCACTTCTTTCAGAACCAGGGGCAGCGACCAACCATCCAGCAGGATATGGTGGTGGCTCCAGACGAAGGTGTGGGCATCATCCGCGGTCCGGAACAGAGCCAGCCGCATAAGCGGCGCCCGCGACAGATCGAAGCCCCGCGCCCGGTCGGCCCGCAGGAAGGCCTCCCGGCGGGTCTCCTGCTCAGCCGCGGAGAGGTCCCGCCAGTCCTGCTCCTCCCACGACAACTCGACCCGTCGGTGTACCACCTGAAGCATCCTTTCGAGGTTCTTCCACACGAAAGCCGTGCGCAGAATGGGGTGTCGATCCACCACCCGCTGCCAGGCATGTTGGAAGGCCCGCACGTCCAGCTCACCGCGCAGCGTGCAGCTCAACTGCTCGAAATAGACTCCTGACTCCGGCCCATACAAACTGTGGAAGAGCATCCCAAGCTGCATGGGGGAGAGAGCATACACCGCTTCGATGTTTCGCTTGCTCATTTGGTCATCACCTATCTACACGGCTTCACCAACCTCTACCAGCAGACGATCAATCTCCTCCTGGCTGAGCCCGGCGTCCGGGAAATCCGAGGGCGTGTAGCCCACCGCTTCGGGAGACCGGCAGTGGGCAATGATTGCCCGCAGCGCCTGGATGAAGGCCTCCGCCACCCGCTCCACCGTCTCCCGCCGATAGAGGCGCCGGCTGTAAGTCCATTCCATCTGCAGCCGCCCATCAGCGACACCACCGTTGACACTTAGCAAGTGACCTAGCCGACCCTGCAGGCTGCGAGAACCACCCGCTGATTCCCGCGCCAGGCGGAAGGGAGAAGCCTGGTCCAGGATCTGATCGAACTGCCCCAAATAGTTGAAACTGACCTCGGCCTGGGGCAACGCCTCCAACCGGGTCACGACCTCTTGGTCGTGACACAGATAGCGCAGCAGGCCATAGCCGATCCCCCGTCCGGGCACCCGCCGCAATTGCTCTTTCACGGTCGTCAAGGCTTCCCCGGGTCCAGATGCCCTCCTCAGGTCCAGGCACACCGGGAATATGGTCGTGAACCAACCCACCGTCCGCGATAGATCCACGTCCTCGAACAGCGGTTCCCGCCCGTGGCCCTCCAGGTCGACCAGCAGGGTTGGGGAGCCTGTCCAGCGGGCGAAAGCCTGAGTCAACGCCGCCAACAGCGCGTCGTTGATCTCCGTGCCGTAGGCTGAAGGCACTTCCTGGAGCAAGGTCCGGGTTTCCTCAGCCTCCAGCGAGACGGTCACGGTCTGGGCATCCGCCTCGGTGTTGCTGCCGCTCGGGAAATCGACCGGGAGGGGGACGACGGGATGTTTTGCCAGCGACAGCCAATGATCCAGTTCCTGGCGCATGGGCTCGGATCGCGCGTACTCCGCTAACCGCCGCGCCCAGTGCCGGAAGGACGTCGTCTTTGATGGTAACACTGCCTCCTCCCCACCCTGCAACTGCCCATAGGCCACCTGCAGATCCCCCAGCAGAATCCGCCACGACACCCCATCCACCGCCAGGTGATGCACGACGACCAACAGGCGATCCGGCCGATCGGCCCCCAGGTCAAAGTATGCCAACCGCAACAGCGGCCCCGCGGTCAGATCCAGGTCAGCCTGGTGCTCAGCCGCTCGGGCCTCGATCGCTGCTCGCTGCTCCGCCTCCGTCAGTTGCGACAGATCTACCACACTGAAGGGCACCTCACCATCCACCCCGGCGTTCATCTGCTCCCATCCCGCTTCCCCGCGTCGGAAGCGCAGTCGCAGGGCGTCGTGGTGAACCAGCAGATGCCTCGCCGCCTGCTCCAGCAACTCAGGTTCCAGCCGCTCCTTCACCTCCAGCAGCACCGCCTGGTTCCAATGGTGAGGCTGCGGGAGCTCCTGATCGAAGAACCAGCATTGGATCGGCGTCAGCGGCAGCGGGCCTTCGACGACGCCCTGCTCTGCTTGGATGAGCGCCGTCGTGGCAACAGAGCCTGCCACGGCCGTCAGACCAGCAACGCTAGGATACTGGAAAAGCTGCCGTGGAGTCAGAGACAGACCAGCCTGGTTGGCGCGGGCGACCGCTTGAATACTTAGAATTGAATCCCCACCCAACTCAAAGAAGCTATCGTGTACCCCTACCTGCTCAACACCTAGCACCTCGGCCCATATGTCAGCCAGGATCCTCTCCGCAGGCGTCCGTGGAGCGACATACGCGCTCTCCAGATCGGGTCGGCTCTGATCCGGGGCTGGTAGTGCCCGCCGGTCCAACTTTCCAACAGGCGTCAGCGGTAGGGCGTCAAGTGTCACGAACGCCGACGGCACCATGTACTCAGGGAGCTTCTCCTTTAGGAAGCCTCTGAGCTCGCTGACGTTGGGCGCCACTTCATTCTCAGGTACGATGTAGGCTACCAGCCGTTTGTCCGACGGCCCCACTTGCCCGTCGGGCAACTGGGTAACCGCGTCCTCCCGGACCAGGGCAATAGCTTGTCGCACGGCCGGATGTTCGCTCAGAACAGCCTCAATCTCTTCGAGCTCAATGCGGAAACCGCGCACCTTGACTTGATGATCGATTCGGCCCAGGAACTCAATGTTGCCGTCGGGACGGTAACGGACCAAATCGCCGGTCTTATATAGCCTCGCCCCTTGGTTGTCACTGAAGGGATCGGGGGTGAATCGCTCAGCCGTCAGGCCGGGTCGGTTGAGATAGCCTCGGGCGACACCGACACCCCCGATGTGCAGTTCTCCAGACACGCCCACCGGTACCGGATTCAGGTGCTGATCCAGCACATACAACTGCGTATTAGCCATCGGTCGACCGATCGGAATGTTCGTCGCAGCCTGCGATAGACCTTCCACTGGGAACCAGGACGCGGCAACCGTCGTCTCAGTAGGACCGTACGCATTGATGAATCTCCGACCAGGAGACCAACGATCTACGATTTCACGTGTGCAGCTTTCACCGCCCGATAGGACGGTCCGCAGCGCAGGCAGATCCTCCGCCGGCAACACCGAGAGAGCAGAAGGAGGCATCACGGCCAAGGTCACCGCCTGATCGCGCATCAGCCGGGCTAGATTGGGCCCCGGCAATAGAGCATCCTGGCCTTCCATACAAAGGCGCGCGCCGGACAGCAGCGCCATGAAGAAATCGGCCACGGATCCATCAAAACTAAAGGAGAAAAACTGCAAGACACGACTGCCCAACACAACGTCAAAATCCTGGATATAAGCCGTCGCGAGAGCACATAGTCCTCGATGCTGCAGCAGTACGCCCTTGGGCCGGCCGGTCGAACCGGAGGTGTAGATCACGTAGGCCAAGTTGTCGGGCGTCACGGCGCTCTCCACATTCTCACCAGACCCCTGAGCAATCGTCGGCCAGTCGGTGTCCAGGAG
>Ga0180437_10012270_pt1 | contig 10147 bp, 9 predicted proteins | sample SS_ome_4_FD_132410 | JGI IMG/M metagenome (GOLD analysis project Ga0180437, IMG submission 132410) | Hypersaline lake sediment archaeal communities from the Salton Sea, California, USA - SS_3_D_1 metaG | ecosystem: Environmental > Aquatic > Non-marine Saline and Alkaline > Hypersaline > Sediment... | reverse complement strand
GAAGCGCGCGCGTGTGAACTCGGCGTCGCCCTGAAACCGCGCGCGGCTGAAATCCACCGGGCCGTCGAATACCGCGCGCGACAAACCGCCGAACCCGTCCGGGAAGACTACGCCTCGGAAATCGTACTCCTTGTCGCGCAGCATGCCGCGGACTTCCTCCGCGAAGGCCTCGGCTTCCTCCGGCGAGCGCTCGCGCTTGTGCAGAATGCACCGCGTGTCGCCCTCGACGGCCGGCCGCGGACAAATCGCCGCCCCGCCGAACTTGAACGCGCAAGGTTGGGTCTTGGGATTGGAATTCGCTTCCCGGTCGGCCATGGCTTTCTTCCTGACGAGAGTATCTCGCGATTATCCGTTTCGCGATCCTTGTCTCATTCGGCTTCTCGCTCCGGTATAAGAACAATGGCCCCGCACGCGGGGCATTTCGCGCGTTTGCCGGCCTGCTCCGGGCGGGCGCGGAGGGTCTTGCCGCACGCGCACGTGAAGGTGACGAATGATGCGCGGGCCGGCGCCACGCGGGGAGGCTGTTCGTTCGATTGCGGCAATCGTTGCGGAGGGCGAGCCTCGGGCCGGGTCGGCGGCGGAGGCGAATAGGGAGCGGCGGCGGGAGGCGGCGGCGCAGCTTGCGGTGCCTTGTGCCGCCCGCCACGCTCCGCCCACGACTTGCGCAAGCCGAAGATGTCGAGGACCGTGCGTTCGGTGTCGTAGATGGATACCCACTCGAGCTTCGTCAACAGCAGCGCCAGCGCCGCGCCCGCGCCGAAGCCGCCCAGGTGCGCCCAGTAGGCCACACCGCCCATGCCGATGGCCGCACCCAGAATGTCGAACGCCAGCCAGAGCAGGATCATGACGTAGCTGCTGACCTCGAACGTGCCCCATCGAATGAATAGGAATATCCAGAAGAAGTAAAAACAACTGATGAGGTTCATGGGGAACCAGACGACGAACATGCCCACGATCCCGTTGATCGCGCCGCTTGCACCGATGGCGGGATGGTCGCTCATCAGGTTATGCGTGGCGGCGGCCATCAGCCCGAGACCGAGAAAGATGAAGGGATAGGCGATGTTGCCTACCTTCTCGCAGACAGCGTTGCCGAATATCCATAGAAAGAGCAGGTTGCCGATCAGGTGCATCAAACCGCCGTGGAGGAACATATGCCCGATCAGGCCGAGAGGATTCCAGCCGTAAAGCACATAGGGGGCGATGGCTTCCGGATTCCCAAGATTTGCCAACTGCGCGCCGAAGCACACGACGATGAGCCCGAGGATGACATAATTGGCGATGGGACGGCGGTACATCGGAACGTCCACGCGCAGCAGAATCAGCATCATGCCCTTGTCCTTTCGTTTCCGCCCGTGGAGCGTGCCCGGGGGCTTACTTCGCGTCTCGAATGATGGCCGCGGCTTCCTTGACGGACGCGTTTTCGTGCACCATCGCGCAGACCGCGCGCACGAAGGCGACGGGCTTCCGGTGCTGGAATGCATTGCGACCGATCGAAACGCCAGCCGCGCCGGCGTCCATAGCCCCGCGCACGGCCTTGAGAATCCCGGCGTCGTTCTTCGCCTTCTCCCCGCCGGCAATCAGTATCGGGATGGGGCAGCCCTCCACAACCTTCGCGAACGTCCTGGCCGAGCCGGTATAGTTGACCTTCACCATATCGGCGCCCAGTTCCGCCGCGATGCGCGCCGCGTGCTTGACGCCTTCGACGCTGGTCTCGGACTTGAACTTATCCCCGCGCGTGTACATCATCGCAAGCAGGGGCATGCCCCAGCGCATGCACTGCACCGACACGTCGCCGAGGTCCTTGAGCATTTCGGATTCGTTCGCCGCGCCGATGTTGATGTGCACGCTCACGCCGTCCGCTCCGTTCGCCAGTGCGTTTTCCACGGTGTTGACCAAAACCTTCGCATTGGGGTCGGGACTCCACACCGTGCTGCCGGACAAGTGAAGAATGAGTCCCACGTCGCGTCCGTACCGGCGGTGGCCGTGGAGGGGCAGTCCCATGTGCCCGAGCACGGCATTCGCGCCGCCCCCGGCCATGGCATTGACCATCTCGCGCATATTCTCGATACCTGCGATGGGGCCGACCGTGACGCCGTGGTCCATGGGCACCACCACGGAGCGGCCCGTCTCGCGATTCACGATGCGCTCCATACGTATCGGTTTGCCGAGCATGGCATTGGCTCCTTCAAGAAACGTCGGCATCTCATATGATGTAAGGGCCATTCTACAAACCCTTCAGAGTGTGTCAATGGAACCATTTGCGGTGTTCGTCATTCCGAGGTGTACCGGAGCGCTCGTCGTCAAGTCCCGACGCAGCCTCGACTGTTGTTGATGTCCCCTCGGTCTGATATAATTCGTTTCCACGATGTGGCGATTCCGCTTGACTGCGAAGGGGCAAGCGACAACGGAGTCGGGGCGTGGCTCAGTTTGGATAGAGCGCCGCGTTCGGGACGCGGAGGTCGGCGGTTCAAATCCGCCCGCCCCGACCAGCCTTCGCGAAAGCGAAGGCTGGTAGAGCAGGTGAGCAGTAGAATAGTTGAGTAGGAGAAAACGAAGAAACGGCAACATGGACGAGCCATGTCGCCGTTCCGGGTAATCCGCTCACCTGCGGTCTCCTGTTCGCCTGTTCTCCTTTTCAGCCGTTGCCGTTAGGCACTTTTCATGAGGCATGCCGTGGCGTTCATGTTCGAGAATCTTGAGGTCTATCAAAAGGCAGTTGACTTCGCCGATCACGCTTCCGCACTCGCAGAAAGCTTCCCTCGCGGCTATTACTTCCTTGCCAATCAACTTAGCCGCGCCGCGCTTTCCATTGCCACGAACCTGGCCGAAGGAAACGGCCGTTTCACCAAGGCTGACCGAAAGAACTTCTTCGGCATCGCGCGCGGGTCTGCGCAGGAATGCGTCCCGCTCCTGGAATTGGCCCGAAGGCGCAAGCTCCTCGATGATGCTCGCCATGCAGAAATGCGCGAGGAGTTGGAGACGATAGCCAAGATGCTCAGCGGGCTGATCAACGGGCTGGACAAACGTGAAACATTATCATCTGATCTCCTGTCTCACTGTTCTCCTGTCTCGGCGGCAAAGCCGCCGACGCGGAGGCAACTGGATCGCCAAACGGCGCGACTGCGGCCGGAGAGTTATAGCGGCTAGGCCTGATTTGCACCGAGAACGATGAAGAGAATAACGGGGATAGTCCAAGGGGGGAAGAACGACGCAAATCGCTGGCTGCGTCGGTTTGCGGGTGTGTACGCCTCTTGGCTTGGCCAGGACATCTTCCCCGGATCACTGAACATTGACACCGGAACGCGATTCGACTGGCATGCCCCGGACATTGTGCCATTCCGGCGAAGGTTCTCTTTGACGCCTCACGGCGGAGAACGGGATCTGTTCATCGTGCCATGCACCATAGTCAAACCGGGTGTTCAGTCATGCTGGTTGTGGACAACCACCACAGCGGCCGACGACAGACCGGACCCGAGCGTTGTTGAATTGATCGCTACTGTCAACCTTCGGGGGAAGCTGGGTTTGGGAGACGGCGCCCAGATCGAACTTGAGTATCCAGTGGAATGGGCCAACAAGACCCCCAAGGCAACACGGTGACCCGCGCGCCTCAGTGCCGGCGTAGGTTGGGTAGTCCCTACAGATGAGGGCATGTCCCGATGAACAGGGCAATGACCGTGGCGGACGGTACGAACTTGCGCCAGTTGCCCGCACCAGCCTTCGCGAAAGCGAAGGCTGGTTGAGCAGGTGAGAATGGAGCAGGAGAGCAGCAAAAACGGCAATATGAAAGCTAAGCGTTTCGACAAGGCTTCCGATTCCGGCGAGGACGTGATGAAGTACCTCGACCTGTCTCGGGCCCGACGCCCCCGGCAGGAACAGAGGCGCGTGAACGCTGACTTCCCCGTGTGGATGATCCACTCGCTGGACACAGAAGTCAAGCGTCTTGGCGTGGCGCGGCAATCGCTGAGCAAGGTCTTGATTGCCCGGCACATCGAACACGCGAATGCATGAGCCGCCTCCGAACATTATTGCCCGCGCCATGAAGAAACGCGGCATGGGCTGGACCGCCCAGGGAGCCAACCGCCTTGCCAAGCTCGTCATCGCCCGGCAAGACGACACAACCTGGAATTCGCTCTGGAAGAAGCCTTTCCTCCCTTGACGTTACACTGCCCTGCACGCCGGTTTCCTTGCCCGTCCCCTGCCCGATAAGGTAAACTGCCCGGCCTCACGTTCGATAATCCAGTCTGTCGAAACGAGAAAGGCACGGGAGTACGATGGCGAAAAAGAACCAGTTGGCCCTGGACGGCGGCGAACCGGCCGTCACGGACTTGCCCCCGCGACACCTTTTCGGCAAGGCCGAGAAGACGGCCGTGGATCGCCTTTTCGACAAGGCCATCCGCACGGGCGGGGTCTTCGGATACAACGGGCCCGAGGAGAATGCCTACTGCAAGGAATTCGCCGAGTTCATGGGCGGCGGGTACGCCGACGCGGTGAACTCCGGGTCGAGCGCGGTCTACGTCGCGTTGCGTGCACTCCAAGTCCCCGCCTTCTCCGAGGTGGTCTGCGGGCCGATCTCGGACCCCGGCGGCATTATGCCCATCGCCCTTGCCGGGTGCATTCCCGTTCCCGCCGACGCGACACCGGGGTCGTTCAACATGGACCCGAAATCCCTCGCTCGGCGCGTGAACCGAAGGACCGGCGCAATCGTCGTCGCCCACATCGCGGGAATCCCCGCTGACATGGGCCCGATCATGAAGATCGCGCGCGCCCGGGGAATTCCCGTTATCGAGGACTGCGCCCAAGCTCACGGCGCGACCTACCGCGGCAAACTCGTCGGCACGATCGGCGACGTCGGCGCCTTCTCCACGATGTCAGGCAAGCACCACGCGACCGGCGCGCAAGGGGGCATCGTCTTTACGAAAGACGAAAAAACGTACTGGCGGGCGCGGCGCTGCTCGGACCGCGGCAAGCCGTTCAACCTGGACAGGTCGGGGCGCAACGTTGTCGCCGCGCACAACATGAACCTGAACGACCTGGCTGCCTGCATCGGCCGCGTCCAACTCCGCAAGCTACCGAGCATCGTTCGCGCGCGGCGGAAATCCGCGGAACTCCTCACTCGTCTATGCCGCGAGCAATTGAAAACGGTGCGCATCGTCGAAGGCCCGCCGCGCAGCCGCCCGGTCTATTGGTTCTATATCGCTCAACTCGATCTCGACCGGCTCAGCGTAGACAAGGCCGGCTTCGTCCGCGCCGCTGCCGCGGAGGGTGTGCCCTGCGGCTTGAGCTATCTGCCCCCGTCGCTCTTCGTGGACCACGAGTGGTATCGGAAACGGCGCGTGTTCGAGGGGACCGACTATCCGTGGGGTTCGCCGTTGTACAAGGGCGATCCGCGCCGCGACTACCCCGTTCCGAATGTCCGCAAGACCGACGAGTATACCTTCACAATCGCCATGCACGAGAAGCTCTCGGCGCGCTCCATGCGCCAGATCGCGCGGGCGCTGAAGAAGGTCGAGGCGGCGTATCTTACTTGAGGATGGAAGCGCCACGCGCTGCGTCGCTCCTTGAATTCACCGCTGAAAGGGGATATCCTGTCCGGCGCTCTGATGCGTTCCGAGGCGATTGCGAGGAGGCCGCCCATGAAGATTCCCAGGACCCGCATCGTCGGCGAAGTGACCGGGGAGCAGGCGATCGTCTATTTCACGATCTCCAACGTCCGCGACCTGAGCGACGTGCGGAAGATCTCCGATGAGATCGAGGAAATCGCTTACAACTACAACATCAAGCTGTTGGTGATCAACTTCGCCAAGCTGCGGCAGATGACCAGCGCGTTTCTCAGCCGTCTGATCACCTTGAATAGCGCGCTTAAGCAGATGGATATCCGGCTTCGTCTGTGTTCGATGTGCCCCGAGGTCGAGCGCGCGTACACGATCTGCAAGCTGCAGAAGTTGATCCCCCTCTATCCCACCGAAGAGAAGGCGCTCAAGGGATGAGGCCGCCTCCCGCGCCGAAGCGCGTGACGATTCTGGGGTTGGGCCTTTTCGGCGGCGGCGCGGGCGCGGCGCGGTACTTCGCGGAACGCGGTGCCGAGGTGACCGTCACCGATTTACGCGACGAAAGCGCACTCGCCGAATCCGTGGCGGCTTTGCGCGACCTGCCGATTCGATATTGTCTGGGCGGGCATGCCGAGGCCGACTTCGACGGCGCCGACGTCGTGATCGTCAACCCGGCGGTTCCCCCCGGCGCACCCGGCCTCGAGATGGCGCGCCGCTCCGGTGCACGACTGGATACGGCGGTCAATCTCTTCCTGCGCCGATGCCCCGCGCCCGTGGTCGCGGTCACGGGCACGAACGGCAAGTCCACCACCGCGGCGCTTCTCGGCGAGATGTTTCGCGCGTCCGGCCGCACGACATGGGTCGGCGGCAACCTCGGCGGGTCCCTGCTCGGGGACCTGGACCGGATATCGGCCGCCGACGCGGTCGTCCTGGAGATCTCCAGTTTCCAGGCCGAACGCTTCGGCTGGTCGCGCGTAGCGCCGCACGTTGCGGTGGTCACCAACATCACGCCCAATCATCTCGACCGCCACGGCGACATGGACGCCTACGTCCGCGCCAAGCGCGAGATGCTCGTCTGGCAGAAGCCCTCCGATTATGCCGTCCTGAACGGTGCCGACCCCATCCTCCGGACCTGGACGGATCCAGGCGCCGCGGTCAAGGTTCTTACGAACGCCGACGATTCCGCTCCGCGCGGCGCGAGGATGAATGGAACTGCCCTGCGGCTCTGGCGCGAAGACGCCGAGGAACGCATGTCCCTCGACAAGCTCCGCCTGCGGGGCGAACACAATCGCCTCAATGCCGTCTATGCCGCGACCGCGGCGTGGCTGATGGGCGCGGACGGGCGCGCCATCGAGGCCGGCGCGGCGTCATTCAAAGGGTTGCCTGACCGTCTCGAATTCGTCACCGAAAAGCGTGGCGTTCGTTACTACAACGACTCCATCGCCACGACGCCCGAATCCACCGTCGCCGCGCTTCGTTCCTTCGACGAACCCGTCGTGCTGATCGCGGGAGGCTCTTCGAAGAACCTGTCCTTCGAGCAACTCGGCGGACGGATCGCCGCTCGTGTCAGAGCGGTTGTTCTTCTCGGCGAGACCGCTTCGGATATCGAGGCGGCCGTTCTGAGCGCGGGCGACGCGCCGCCCGTTCACCGTGCGGCAAGCATCGAGCAGGCCGCGAAAAGGGCGGCGTCCCTCGCGTGCGAGGGAGACATCGTTCTGCTGAGTCCCGCCTCGGCCAGCTACGACATGTTCCGGAACTACGCCGAGCGCGGCGAGGCATTCCGCGAATGCGTCCGCGCGCTACCCTCCTAGCAGCCTGCACTTCGCGCCAGAGTCGGCCGGAAGGCGAAAGCTGGCGAGAAGTGCGGGCTAGATACAGACCCGGTTTCCGCCGGCCTGCTTGGCGCGGTACATCGCCTGATCGGCCGCGGTGATCAGGGACTGCTTGTCTTGCGCTTCGATGGGGTACGAGGCGACGCCCATGCTGACGCGTACGCTGAGGGCGCGGTCGTTGTCGAGTTGCAGCACGTGTTTCTCCAGCCGGGCCCGAATGCGTTCGGCGACGATCTGCGCCTCGTCGCGATCGGTATTCGGGAAAATCATCAGGAACTCGTCCCCCCCCAGCCGGCCGACCAAATCCGTTCCACGGGCCGCCACGCCCAGAAACCGCCCGACCTCGTGAAGCACCGCGTTGCCCGCCTGGTGACCGTGCTCGTCGTTGATGCGCTTGAAGTCGTCAATATCCATGTACAACACGGAAACCGTCGTGTGAAATCGCTGCGCGACGCGAAGTTCCTCGCTGAGGCGCCGGTCGAGGTAACGGTAGTTGTATACGCCGGTCAGCGCGTCGCTGAAGGTCAGTTGCTCGATTTTCCGCCGGCTGCTCTGCGTCGTCTTGCGCAGACAGAGTCCCTGAACGATGCAAAGCAAGATAGAACCGCCGAGAAGCACGCACAGACTGGCGCCCTGCATATGGCGAGGCAGAGCGGCCTCGAAACTCTTCGGGAAGAGAAGGTTGGCGATGACGTAAAGCGCCAGCAAACAGGTCAGCACATTCGTGAGGACGAAGATGAGCTTGAAACGCGAGTACACTTCATCGAGTTCTTTGAGCTCGACGACGAGTTTCGGTCGTCCGGCGTGTTTCTTTTCTCCCGCCGACGAATCCTCGCTCATTCTCCTCTCCCAAAGCCGCTCTCGCCTCGCCGAACCGCTGCTGTGGCGGCCCCGCGCGGTGAAAATGTAGCGGGTCGCGACGGGGTCTGTCAAGCCTGTTTCGCGACGGTTTTGCTTGACAACGAATCCGACCGTCTGCCATCATACGTCTCGCGAATGATCTCGGACGATCCGGTTTCCGCTCGAACGGTGATCCAAAATGAACGCCGCGGACATACGAAAAGCCTACCTCGACTTCTTCGCGAGCAAAGGCCACCGCATTATGCGGTCCGACTCCCTCGTCCCGCCCGCGGAGGACAAGTCGCTCCTCTTCACGGGCGCGGGCATGAACCAGTTCAAGAACGAGTTCATGGGCCGAGGCGAACCGGGTTTGAAACGCGCCACGACCTGCCAGAAGTGTCTGCGCACCGGCGACATAGATAATGTCGGCCGTACGGCCTATCACCACACGTTCTTCGAGATGCTGGGCGATTTTTCCTTCGGCGATTACTTCAAGCGCGAGTCTATCGCCTGGGCGTGGGAGTTCATGACCGAAAAGATGGGCCTGCCGCCCGAACGCCTGCAGGTGAGCGTCTACGAGGACGACGATGAGGCGTTCGCGATCTGGAACAAGGACATCGGACTGGACGAGAAGATCATCCATCGCTTCGGCCAGCACGACAACTTCTGGCCCGCCGACTGCCCGAAGCTCGGGCCGAACGGCCTGTGCGGTCCGTGCAGCGAGATATTCTACGACTGGGGGCCGGACACCGGCTGCGGCCGCCCGGACTGCGATCCCTCCTGCGATTGCGGCCGCTTCTGCGAAGTGTGGAACCTCGTCTTCCAGCAGTTCGAGCGAAAGGACGGCGGGGTTCTGGACCCGCTGCCGTCAAAGAACATTGACACCGGCATGGGGCTTGAGCGCATGGCCGCCGTCATGCAGGGCGTGCGGTCCAACTTCGATACGGACTTCTTCACGCCGATCATCGGCGCCGTCGAGCGGGAGGCCGACACGGCCTACGCCCCCGTGCGCGACGCGCGCGAAGGCATGGCCTTCCGCCGGATCGCCGACCACGTGCGCGCGTCGGTGTTCTGCATATCCGACGGCATCCTGCCCGGCAACACCGGCCGCGGGTATGTCCTCCGCAAACTCATCCGCCGTGCCGTACTCGACGGCGGACGATTGAACCTGAACGAACCGTTCCTTTACAAACTCGTGCCGGTCGTCGCCAAAATTATGGGAGACCAGTACCCGGAACTGATCGAGCGGCGCGAGAACATCGCGCGCCTCATCCAGGGAGAGGAGGAGCGCTTCCTTCAGACGCTCGACCAGGGGCTCGGCATCCTCAAGGATATGATGGCCGGGGTCCGCGCGGGCAAGGGCGACACGCTCACCGGCGCCGACGCCTTCAAGCTGTTCGACACGTATGGCCTGCCGCTCGATGTCACCGAATCCATCCTCGAGGACGAAGGCCTGAAGGTGGACCGCGACGGGTTCGAGAACGAAATGAACCGCCAGCGCAGCCAGTCGCGCGCGGGAACCCGGATCGCGGAGGATATCTTCGGCTCGGGCCCGCTCGCCCGCTTGCGCGAGCAGGGGTGTTCCACGGAATTCGAGGGATACGACAACGACGCCATCGAGACGCGGATCGCGGGGATTCTCGCGGGCGACCGCGTCGTCGCCGAGCTGACCGAAGGCGAAGAAGGCACGCTCGTACTCGAACGCACCACCTTCTACGGGGAGAGCGGCGGCGAAGTCGGCGACACCGGTCTCATCGAAGGCGCTCACGGGCGTTTCGAGGTTACCGATACGCAACGCGGCGACGGCATGATTCTCCACGTCGGCAAAGTGATCAGCGGCCGCCTGCGGCAGGGGGACGTAGCCCGGACGAATCCGGATGTCGTGCGTCGCGCCGCCATTCGCCGCGCGCACACGGCCACGCACCT
>Ga0180437_10012268_pt1 | contig 10148 bp, 7 predicted proteins | sample SS_ome_4_FD_132410 | JGI IMG/M metagenome (GOLD analysis project Ga0180437, IMG submission 132410) | Hypersaline lake sediment archaeal communities from the Salton Sea, California, USA - SS_3_D_1 metaG | ecosystem: Environmental > Aquatic > Non-marine Saline and Alkaline > Hypersaline > Sediment... | reverse complement strand
TATGGTCGTCTTGCCCGAACCCGGCTCGCCCAGGATGAGCAGGGCGCGGTTCATTTCATCGAATACGTCTATGATCTTCGTACCAGGCGGCAGCGCCCGATTGGGCCGGTCCGGCATCTGGAGGACCATATCCCAGGGACGCTCGACGGCGTCGGCCCGCTCCTCCATCCCCAGCTCGATCATCGCTGCGCCGTGGAGGGATTTCTCCAGCACACCCTTGATCCAGGTATTCTTGACCAGTTCGAGCATCGCGCGGCGGTTGCGTTGGGCGCGTTGCTCGGCCAGGCCAAAGCCGAAGAACTGGGTGATCCTCTGGCCGATATGGACATCGCGCCCGGCGATGGTCGAGTCGCGGATGTCCCCCTCGACGTCGCCGGTGGCGACACCGCCGGTGTGCTTGTCAGGGTCGTGGGAGTGTAAGTCACTTGTCATTGGCCAGCGTCCTCTTGCTTCTAAAGACCTCTCAGTCTCCCTTGAGCATGTCATCCCAGTCAATATCATGGCGCTGGAAGCGCCCGATTTCAATGAGCGCAGAAAGCTGCTTATGGCGTTCGAGATACGCGACGAGATCCCTCGCCTTGTTCGCTTTCCCCCGACCGGGTAGGCTGTCGTAGTCCACGCCCAGGTCGAAGCAGAGAATGCGCAGTTCACCCTCGTCGAAGCGCTCGGTCAGTATACGGCGCAGCCTGGTCAGATGGGTGCGGTCGGAAGTGGGTCCCTGTGGAGTCGCGCCGCCCGCTGGCACAGGGCCTCGCGTGGGTTGAACAGGCTCCCCTTCGGTGGTAATGGCGGCACCCGTTATGTTCCTTCCCGCGATGATGCTGCCGTGAATCCCGCCGGTGACGTCGCCGATCCTCACACCGCCGGGCTGCCCGCCGGACGGCCGTGTGGCGGCAACCTGAGGGCGCACGCCTGGTTCGCCACAGACGCGCACCACGTTGGGCCATCCTACTGCCAGAACGTCGGCCGGGATGAGGAAGGCAGCCTTCACGCGCTCGTGGGTGTCGGCGGCGACGATCATGCCCACGACGCCTTCTAGGACATCGTCCCAGACGGGGCCGCCGCTGAAGCCGGGGGCGACGAGGTAGCCGGTCTGTTTGACGTCCTCGATCTGCAGCCAGCCGCTGGCCTGGCGGCCACGCAGGACGCCGGAGGCCCACACGCCCTGCTCGTAGCCGGAGGGGAAGCCGAAGGCCCGGAAAGAATGGTCCCACAGGTCGCCCGCGGTGACCAGGTGAACGGGCGCGGCCCCCGGAGGTGGCTGGGCGGCCAGCTCCAGCCCGGCGACGTCGGTGTCAGGCCGCCAGTGGACGACGCGCGCGGCCGCGACCCGACCAGGGGCCAACAACGGGAAGTCGAACTCCAGAGCGCCCTGGGGTGGATCGGAGGTTTCGCGGCGCAGGCGGAGGGCGGCGGTGACGACGTGGGCACAGGTGAGGATGTGGCGGCCGGTCACCAAGAAGCCTGTGCCGACGACTTTGTCGTTGGCTTTGTGAATACGGACGATGGCGGATTCAAATGGTAGAGTCATCAAAGATCACCTCGTCGCGTATACTCATCAGTAGTAGCCACATAATGATTCAAACTCGGGATATACCCTCTCTTCTCCAACGTGATGGCTCCCTCGACTTGCTTGAACCTGCCTTCGATCTACAAGAGTTTTTCTCGACCCACTCCTTCACTTGCTCTGGTATATCCTCATAAACGTCAAGACGGCGACACTTGAGAAGTCGCAGCAGTGTGCACAGATCTCTTCGCCGATCAAAATACGTGATCAACTCTCTCACCTTGCTGTCTTTTCCGCTTCCTTGTAGACTATCGTAATCTACCGTTGGGCCAAAGCACAGAGTACGCAGTTCCTCGTCATCAAAGCGCTCGATGAGAAGCAGACGCAAGCGTTCCAGCGGGTGGTCATTCTGGAAGTTGCTGACTCTCTTCGAGGTTTCCTTTGTCTCAGGTATCTCAGGGCGCACGCTATTCTCACGAGGGCTCAAATCCGCTTCTGACAAAACCTCGTGCGTGAGACGCACGCGGCAGTTACTGTCGGGCAGTTCCAGATACCCACCGGTTTTGCCCTTACTCAGAGTAACTCGGTTGTCCGCATTCTCGTCGGCCACAGTCTCCTCCTGGAAAGCAAGGTCCTATGCTAGGCAGGGACATCTATCATCACCGCGCCAGCGCTGATGTACAGTGACCGCTGTTTTTTCGTCAGTCCTCGTCAGGGTCAGGCTCTGAATCCTCCGTCCCAAAAGCCTGTCTTTTGGGATGTTGCAGCTTAAATCGATTCGCGGATGAGCCTCTTGGCTGACGCTGGATGATAGAGGTCTGCTGATGTTCCTTATCTGAGCCGGGCTTGGGATCCTGTGCCCCAAAAGACGTTCTTGTGGAGTGACCTGGTCTGAAGCCGTTCTGCGGAGAGCCAATTGGCTCGATCCGGCGACCAATAGCTGGTGTGTCTTTCTTCCCGCCAGAGACGAGGGGATGTCCCCTCACTCCGAAGGATGATCTAGCGGAATGGTCCGGCTTGGTTCCATTCGTCATAGAGCCGACCGATTCAACAGTGGGACGATTAACTTGGCCCGCTTGGCCTGAGTTTGGGCGTTGTTCAGGCGGGGGATCCGTCACTGCGAAAGATAATCTGGCGGAATGGTCTGATTTACTTCCATTCGCCAGAGAGCCAAGTGATTCAACAGGGGAACGATCAACTTGATCCGCTTGGCCTAAGTTTGGGCGTTGGTCAGGCTTTGGATCGCCGATTTCCTCTTCTTCTTCAAGCCCAACGATTCTCTTGAACCGATTCTTCCGTTCATCGTTCATCACATCCTCCAGTCTAACTCCTGTTCGACAAAGACCTCCAATGGACAGTCATCTTGACCACAATCTGTGGGACAATATCGATCTCCTAAACGGCGCTTCACCTCCTCGATGTTCTTGTATAGTAATTCAGCAATCAATCGAAGCCGATCGCAACTGCGCCAATCAGGCCTCGCATTGAACAGACGCTCCCGAATCTCTGCCGGGGTCAGCTGAAACTCCAGATGGCCTTGGGCATCTTCACTGATTCCAAAATCTATGTTGGTGGCTATCAGGAAAGAACGCACCGAGCAACGTAGATCCAACTTCCTACCGATGAAGTCGAGGTATTCAAATCCTTCTCGATAGGGCGAGGCGTGTTTGGGCGGAAATTCCCGGAAGAAGTCGCTCCTGAGATCACGCAAACTGGCAGCTTCATCGATGAGCAACACTCGCCGGGGATATACTGCCTGCCGAATATCCTGGTCGAGTTTGGCCAAGAAAGTCAACTCCATCCAGGCAGCGAATCCTTCGTTTACGATCAAGGCGCTGTGTTTAATCTGCCTAGCTATATTCTGATAATCCTTCGCCTGTCCACCGCTCTCATCATAGAACTCGGAGCGCATTAGAAGTGAGAGTTGTTGTCCGAGACATGTCTGAGTGAAAAAGAAGCCGTGTCCATACTTTTCATGAAGCAAGTAGGCTGCTACATTCTGCTTAATAGTAATGTCTTCACTTCCCTCGCTCTGCAACAGATTGTATTCCAGATATCTGCGATCTGTGGGATGCAACCGGATCAGTTCGCTAGCCAGTGTGGGATCGTAGGGTATGAACGTGCCACGATGAGGCAGATAGGTGGGTGCAAAGTGGACCAAGAAAAGATCTAATAGAGAGAAATTCTGATGTTGCTCTCGTCGGATTGCTGCCAGTATTCCTTGCAACCAGGGGATGTCTTTCTCGGCGTACGTATTCTGCAAGAATTCCTCGGGTGGTACAAATCTGAAGGGCTGCTTCGTAATCGACTCATGGGTTAGGCCAGCATCAACTTGACCGAGACGTTCGGCGATTTCAGCATCCAACGGATACAGGTATGCTGCCTTTATTTCTTTCAAACGATCTTCATCCGAAGGTTTGACTGTGATCAAAGCCGTGAGCGACTGATTCGTCTCCGCAAGCCGTAGCGTCATTTGATGCTGACCTGACACGACTGCCTGTAAGTGCCAGCGATTTGTGCTGTGTCCTTCCTCACATCCTCGGATCAATAGCCCGTCACTTACCTTCAAATCAAGATGGTATGGTTGTTGTTCTTCTCCATCCCAATGAAAGACTCCTTCAGCCGTGAAGCACTCTTTGGTCTGGAAGGATATTACTCGGTTTCCTTCAAGATCCTTAATCTCAAGGGTCAGATATCCTGGTGCTGAACAGCACATTTGTGGTAAAACGTCGAAGAACAGGGATTCGCATTCTTCAATATGAACGATCAGTCGCAATCTTTGATCACCAAGGACTTGGGGGCGAACGACCCAGCGCATCTGCGTGGCTTTGCCTGGAGGGATTGAGCGACGCTTTCGCACTGGTTCGTCAATGAGCGCATCGACGTCTGACTCAAGGATACACTCAACCTGCGGGCGGGCCTCAGCCTCGTTGCTGTGCAGTTGCAGGATGACCGTGGCAGCCTCTCCCCACTTTACAGTTTCGGGAACTTCCAAGCGATCAATATCAATCGAGTTGTAACCCATTAGCCAGCGGAACACGTTGTTGGCAAGCATCTCGTTCTCAAAGGAGGTCAAGAGATCGTCGGTGAGCCATGCAAGATCGCCCACTGCTACGATCCGTCCTTGTCCTACAGTAGCGCAGGCCACAATGACCTGCCTCGTCGCCGTGGTACAGGCAAGAGGAGTAGCAAACTCTCCCACCTCGAAGAAAGCGGCGTTATCTACTTGAACTTTGTTTACTCCTGCCGTGATGTAATGAGGCCAGAACTCTTGGAGATGGATCGGGGGATAATTGTGATACTCGTGCAAGGTCAGGTCGACCATTTCCGCGAGCATCTCCTTCAGAACTGGAACAGATCTCGTCGTCGTCTCAGAATCGACTGTGACCAGCAGTGCCCCTCCCCCTGTCACGAATTGCTTGAGGATTTCTTTCTCCCCTCGCTGCAAATCGACTTCAGGTGCACCGATGACCACGACCGGGTAATCTGTTAGATGTTCAGACAGGAAGTGTTTGTCAGTACGTTCTATAGCATATCCTACGTTGGTCAGCATTCGGTAGAGTGCAGAGAAATCGCCATCCTCCTCACCCTCCATAATAGTCAGCCGCTCTCCATGAGCTTGAGAGAAAAGAATTCGAAAGCTTTGTTTGTCTCGACTATTCATAACCGACCTCAAGTTACATGCTGACTTTCTGGGACATTGTACCCCGCATCACACACCACACGAAACCCAACGTTCGCCAGCTTCAGACCAGGCCGGACGCCGTTGCGCCACGCACAGCGGGCCAGCAGCGGCCCCTCGTCGTAGGCTCCGCCGCGCACCACGCGCTCGCCCTCGGCGTCCAGGTCCTCGCGCCCATCTCCGGCGTCGTATGGATAGGGCCGGTAGAGGCTGCCGGTCCACTCCCAGACGTTGCCCGCCATATCCACGAGACCGTACGGGCTATCCCCTGCCGGTGAGTAGGTGCCCACCGGGCTCGACTCCAGCCGCAGCGCGCCGTGGGCATCCACGTTGCACCGCTTCTCGTTGAATTCGTCCCCCCAGGGGTAGCGCCTGGCCTGACCGGTCGCCGGGTCCCAGCAGGCCGCCTTCTCCCACTCCGCCTCGGTGGGGAGCCGGCAGCGGTAGCCGCTCACTTCGCTCAGCCAGCCGCAGTAGGCCAGCGCGTCGGCCCAAGTGACGAGGACGACGGGATGGTCCTCCAATCCGCGGGGATGGGTGCGCGTGCGGCGGTCCCAGTTGTAGCGCTGGGCGTAGCGCATGGGGCTGTAGGGCACCGGGTGATCGGGGTTGTCCTCAATGAAGGTCTGGTAGTCGGCGTTGGTGACCGGGCAGCGGCCAATGCAATACGGCCCGAGCACGACCGGGTGTTGCGGACGGCAGGCCTCTTTCAAACCCGGATCGTCACCCGGATGTTTGTTGTCCACGCCCATCAGGAACTCGCCGGCGGGGATATAAATGAGTTCCTGGCCCAGCGCGGAGACACTCCCGGTCGGCAGCGGGCGCGGCCGGCGGCGGCGCAACCGCCGGGGTGCTGCCTCGACCTCAATTCGCTGGGAATGGAGCAGTTGGGCAAACTCAACAGCGGTCTGGCAACGATCCCTCGGATCGATGGCCAGCGCGCGCTCCAATGCCTGGGCCAGGAAGTCGGGCACGTCGGGGTTGAGCTTGCGCACGGGGCGCAGCCCCTCCTCAATCTTGCGGAAACAGGCGTCCGGCGGTTCGATCAGCGTCAGCGCGAAGTACAGCGTCGCGCCCAGGCTGTAGACGTCGGAATAGGGGCCGGTGTGGATGCCCTCCTCCCGGAGCTGTCGCAGGTACTGCTGGAGCGCGTCGTAGGAGCCGATCGTCTCAGCCGGGTACTGCTCGATCGGCGAGTAGAAGCAGGATTGGGCCTGCGCGCCGGTGCGGGTGCCGGTGTCGCTCAACCGGCGGGCGATGCCGAAATCGAGCAAGACGGCTTTGTCCCCTGGCGCGATGCAGACGTTGGATGGCTTGACGTCGCGGTGGATGATGGGCGGGTCCTGGCCGTGCAGGTAGACCAGGGCGTCGAGCAGATCGTCGGCCCACCGCAGCACCAGGTCCACCTCGAAGGGCGCTGAGCGGCCCCCTTTGAGCCGGTCCAGCGTGGCGCCCTCGATGTACTGCATCACCAGGTAGGGACATCGGTCGTCGAAGAAGTAGTCGTAGACCTCGGGCAGGTTGGGGTGGCTCAGCGCGGCGAGCATGTGCGCCTCCTGCTCGAACTGCGCGCGGTGGACCGTGTCGCGCAGCGCCGAGGCCTTGGCCACGCACTGCCTGTGGAGCCGCTGGTCCTCGACCAGGTAGGCGGTGCCCATCCCTCCTTCCCCGAGGGGGCGGAGGACCCGGTAGCGATTGTCCAGGACGGTGCCTTCTATCAGGCTCAAGACGATCACTCCAGAAAATGGTAGACGGTAGACGGTAGACCAGGAAAACTGACTACATCACGCGACATCCTCGGCCAATAGATCGAGCCAGTGCTGGACTTCCTCCATCGAATCGGGCCGGTCGCTCCTCCGTTCGGCCAGCATGGAGCGCAGGATCTCCCGGGCGTCCTCCGGCAGCGGGGCCTGGGCGATGCGCGTCCGATCCAGGGGCGTGTCCGCCGCAGGCCGAAAGAGCATGTCGTACCACGTGGCGCCGAGCGAGTAGACGTCGGCCCGTCCATCCACGTCGCTGGCGTGGAACGCCTGCTCGGGGGAGACGTGCCGCCCCTCCACCAACTGCTTCCCCGTCTGCACCAGTGTGCGGCTGATGGCCGGCACCTTGGCGAAGTCGAAGTCCCCCACCTTCGCGCGGCCTTCGGCGGTCAAATAGACGCTGGACGGCGATAGGTCGCGGTGGTAGACCCCGTGCCGGTGGCAGTGGGCCAGGGCGGCGGCGACGTCCCGCAGGATGTCCAACTGCTCGCCGGGTTCGAGCGGCCCTGCGGCCAGGCGGTCGGCCAGCGTCTGGCCCCCGGCCCACTCCAGCACCAGGTAGTACCGCTCGTCGGAGCTTTCGTCGCGGCGAAACTGGTGCGGCATGACCAGGTTGGGATGGGGGCCGGCCTCGACCAGCGCGGCCATGTCGCGTTTGAAACGGCCCACGGCCTGCTCCAGCTCGCGCTGCGAGCCGATGAGGGGCACGTCGTACTGCTTGACCCGCACCCTCCGGCCGGGGAACTCGGGGTCCTCGGCGGTCAACTCGACGTACAGTTCACGGTCCCGCTCCTCCAGTACGCGGTACCCGGCGACGCGTCGCTCGGCGTCGGTCACGTGGGAGTCGAGGATGGTATCGCGCAGGCGGTCGAGCTCGCTGGAGCGCAGCGTGCGGCACTTGGGGTGGAAGACGTAGTCCCGGCCGGTGAGGGCCTGGATGAGGCTCTCGTGCAGACCGAAGACCTTGTGGGCCTGGGGGTCATTGATGGTCAGTGCGCCGGTGCCCTTGGAGAGAACGACGAGACCGACGACGCTGACGTTGCGCCAGCCGTGGGCGACCAGAAAGCCGTTCATTCGCTTGGCCTTCTGCTCGATGATGGGGATGGGGCTCTGGCGCAGGTCGCCGCTGGCGTGGCGCCAGTGGACCTGGTCGGCCTCGATGGGGCCGTACCAGTGCTTGACCTCCAGGAGGTAGACGCCGTTGTAGTTGAGCACGACCACGTCGATCTCCTGGGTGCCGGACATGTCGGGGAGGTGGTAGTTGACCAGGAGCACGCCGCTGGGCAGGTTGTGGCGCAGGTAGTTGACGGTCAGGGTTTCGCCGATGTGGGGGTGGGGGTGGCAGTGGATGGCTTCGATGGTGGTCATTGGTCACTTCTCTTGTGCTGCATTACTTGCATTACCCTTTCGTTACCTATGCATTACCTAGACATCACGTAGCTGATCGTCTTTCCGGCGCCTTCTCTCCTCAGCCATCCTTTCTTTACCAATTCATCCAGTTCAAGATATGCCGTCTTGTTCGAGACCTGGTTCAGTTGCCGGTAATCCTGGTTTGTAATGCGTCCCTGCTCTTTGACAAAAAGGACTGCCTTGACTTGTCGCTCGTTCAACCCCTCAGCCTGTAGGTGTTCTTCGATCAGAATATCTTTTCGGAAAGTGACCCATAGCGCTTCTTGACGTTCCTCAAACTCCGGTTCTGGTAGGTCAGACTCTACACATTCTTGTATCATTCTTAACGTACCGCTTCCCCACTGTTCAATGAAACCGGCATAGAAGAGAGCCTCAGCAATCTTGCGGTTACGAAGCACTGAACGATGCTCTCGCTTGAGATCTTCTATGCGCAACGATTCCGGCAGCTCACCGGGGTTTAAGAAGACGATGTGATCGTCGTGCCATCGAACCTGCACGTGACCGCTGTCCAGATAATCTCGGTGGCACACCGCATTGATGATGGCCTCCCGCAACGCTCCCAGCGGGTATTCCCATATGACATCCCGCGTCGCTGCCTCACGAAACACAAAGCGGGTCTGTAGCCGCTCCCGAAAATAGCCCATCACCGCCTCCACCTGGTCGAAAAGCGAGCCAACAATCTCCCGGTCATCCACGATGAGGCTTCCTGTCCGGAAGCGTCCGATGCGAACTCTGGCCTGGGGATAGAAGTGTTGCGGGTTTCTGCCAAAGAGCAGTACAGCAGCCCGACTCACGTTTCCCTCTTGCAGAAGTCCCACCTTCTCTAACACGGTGAGGTCTTCTTCATCGGGCGGGATGGGGCGGCGACCTTTCAGATTGCAGAGTTTTCGAAATCGTTGCATCTGCTCCAGATCGAGATCATCCAGCGTGACCCTAGGATCGACCATTTCATCCCACGTCACTCCGACAGACCCTAGTACTGCCCGCGTCAAATCGTCATCGGTCATCTGCCGGTTGCTGGAGCCCACGCGCTTGAAATAGCGTCCCCGGCAAGAGACAGGTTTGAGAGGGCTTTCGGGTACTTCCACGATCACGACATCTCTGCCTTGATAAGTGAGTGGTCGAATTTGAGGATGAACGCGAGTGGCCTGGGCAATGTGGTTGGCCCAATCACGCAACGTTTCTTTGCCTGGCGCAATGCCCTTGACCGTGCCGTCGTCAGCAACACCAATGAGCAACCTGCCCCCGTGTGTGTTGGCAAAAGCAGCTACAGTCTCCAGTGCTTCCCGGCTCATCGTTTCCTTGAATTCCACTCGCTCCGATTCGCCTTCGGCTAAGACACGCCGGAGCCAGTCTTTGCTTCTCTCGTTCATTTGTATTGCCTGTCAGTGGCGATCGAAGCTGAGTCTTCACTCATCGAATCGTTCATTCTTTGAGCCTCTGCCGAACCGAGAGGCAGTTGAAAAGGAGACAAATGAGGTGCAATTCGATGAACAGGTACCTACATTGATTATAGCACCGTGGGAAATTTGTGGCAAGGGCTGTGAGCGAGGGTGGCGCGGGGGCTTGAATCGCTGAAGGCGCTGACGGGGCGTTTTTCAGCGTCGGTCAGCGTGAATCAGCGGCCTCAGCGGTTCGAACCGCTGAAGGGACTGAATCTCGCTGAATCCGCTGAGGGGATCAATCCTTCAGTGTATCAGTGACCTCCCGTCAGTCGATGATGCCGCGGCGGCGCAGTTCGTCCTGCAGGTCGGGCGGGAGTGTGTTGGCGGGCACGATGAGGCCGTCG
>Ga0180437_10012266_pt1 | contig 10149 bp, 8 predicted proteins | sample SS_ome_4_FD_132410 | JGI IMG/M metagenome (GOLD analysis project Ga0180437, IMG submission 132410) | Hypersaline lake sediment archaeal communities from the Salton Sea, California, USA - SS_3_D_1 metaG | ecosystem: Environmental > Aquatic > Non-marine Saline and Alkaline > Hypersaline > Sediment... | reverse complement strand
AGGTCTTCATGGGTCACATCCTCGTGAATCACAGCGCCCACGACCTCGGGCCCTGTGATGTACATGTAGCTCGTTTTTTCCACCATGAAGATGTAATCGGTCAAGGCCGGTGAATAAACGGCTCCCCCGGCTGTGGGTCCCATGATGGCCGTGATCTGCGGGATAACACCGGAACAGAGCACATTCCGCATGAAGATCTCACCATAGCCCGCCAGGCTGTCGACACCCTCTTGAATCCGAGCTCCTCCCGAATCGTTCAGGGCGATGATGGGAACTCCGTTCTTTCTGGCCATGTCCATGATTTTGCAGATCTTCCTCGCCTGAGTCAGGCTCAAGGAGCCACCCAGGACCGTGAAATCCTGGGAATAGAGATAGACCGGGCGGCCGTCGATCTTTCCGTATCCGGTCACCACCCCGTCACCGGGAAACCGGCTTCTATCCAATCCAAAATCGGTCTTTTCGTGGAGCACAAATCGGTCTACCTCTTCGAAGGTTCCCTTGTCGACAACGATATCGATTCGTTCCCGGGCTGTGAGCTTGCCCTTTTGATGTTGGGCTGCGATTCGTTTTTCGCCTCCACCGAGTTGTGCCGCGCTACTTTTCTCCCGTAAGAGCTTTATCTTTTCACTCGTCATCCTTGCCTCCGCTCGAACCGCCCTGTCTGCCGACCCGGGCGCTGATCTTTGGACTATTTGCCCACGTACTCAAGCGTCCATTCCAGACCGTGTTTCTGCAGCTGTTGTTGTGTCGGAATCCCCTCCTTGGACCATCCCCTGAGCTTATAATACTCTGAAAGCATCAGACCAAGGTGAGGCACAACACCGGCCGCCTTGCCGTCGGGTTTGGGTTCCGCCAGCATCCTGGGGGAAAGCATATCGTCCTTTCGACTGATGCCCAGCCGGACGTTATACATGCGCTTGAGATCGAATGCTTTTTCTCCCAGGCCGATGAGCTTCTCCTGATCCATCTCCCAGCCGGTGACGGCTTCGACCCACGGGGCGATCATCGATGGGCCGGCACGGCCGATAAAGAGAAATTTACACAGACCGAGGGGATTGAAGACGCTCATGTAGTTCTGCAGATCAAAACACAGCTTGGCCTTTCCCTCGGAAATGTGAGGATTGGGAGGCTCCGTATATCCCATGTCGGCGAGGGGAAGGCCTCGACCGATCATATAGGTCAAGCTCTCGAGGTGACAGGCCCCCCGGTTTGCCGTGGCGTAGTTGATCGCCATCGAGGTAAAGCCCCGGGGGTCATGGAGCGGAAGCTCCATGCCTTTCGCATCAATCACAAACTCGGGCGCCATGCCTCCAAGCTTTTGAGCCGCCCGTCGTGTGCCCTCGGCGAGGACATCACCAAGACCCTCCCGCTGAGCAATGAGATCGACCGTCTTGAGTATCGCCTCTGCGCTTCCCCAGGTTATCTCGAGACCACCCGTGTCTTCCCGAGTGATGGTCCCGTTTTCATAGGCCTCCATGGCAAAGGCGACGGCGGCGCTCGTCGAAATGGTATCCAGGCCGTAACGGTTGCACTTCTCGTTGGCTGCGGCAATGACCTCCCAGTTGTCGTTCAGGCAATTGGCGCCGAATCCTGCCAGGGTCTCGTACTCGGGCTGATGCCCGGAGACACCGCTGTAAGGGCCCTCTGTGATCCGGATGGTTTTCGAACACCGGATGGGACAGGCATGACAGCTATGATGGGCATCGAGGTAGGTGGGGAGAACGGTCTGACCTGCGACCCGGTGGGCCTCCTCTTTGTAACTGCCCAGTTGCCAGTTCTTGATGGGGAGATCTCCGGTCGCCTCGACCGCTTCGACACCTCCGGCTGTTCCATAGGCTGTCAGTCCTGCCGCTCCTTTCTTGAGAACGGGAATGTCCTCCTTGAGCAGCCGGCGGAGTTGTTCCTGGTCTTTGATGTCGATTCTTTTCTTGCCATACGCCACGACGGCCTTGAGGTTTTTCGAACCCATGACCGCGCCGATTCCTCCTCGGCCCGAAGCCCTTGCCAGCGTTCCCTCATAGGTGACCGAGGCGTAGCGGACCTGTCTTTCTCCGGCCGGACCGATGGCGGCGACCTTGGCCCTGGGGTTCGTTTCTTGACGCAGCAGGTCATCGGTCTGAGCCGTGTCTTTGCCCCAGACGGCTGTTGCGTCCCGAAGCTCAACCCCCTGGTCCGATACCCAGAGATAGACGGGTCTCTCGGAGCGATTTCGAAAGATGATGCCGTCATAACCCGCAAATCGGAGATTGGCCCCCCAGTATCCTCCCGCCGTTGACTCATTCCAGATCCCGGAGAGGGGTGATCGTGCACAGACGACGGTTCGGCAGGCACAAGGGACCATGGTACCGGTCAAGAGACCGGCCATGACAATGAGAGGGCTCTCGGGGGCCAGGGGGTCACAATCAGGACGGAGCTCCTCGTACAGAATTTTGGCGGCGAGTCCGCTTCCACCCAAATAATCCCGGAAATCCTGTTCCGGCACGTGTCTCTCGTTGATTTCACCATTCCGAAGATCGACATCAAGCAGCTTTCCCCAGAAGCCGTACGCCATGGTAATGATCCCCCTTTCTTTTGGTTTTAATAAGATATGTTTGTGAAGGCTCGAGCAGCTTTCAGAAGGAAGGACTTAGAATCACACAATTTTTCGCGGGGCATTCTCTCGCTTCCTCTCGTGATGCCTCACCGACGTGCCGTGCCCCCATCCCTGTGTGAAGTATGACCTGAATGATTTCTCGACGTTGAGCCTGTATTTTCCGGTAAATGGAGGCTTTTGTCAAGCAATGAAGAGAGCGGGGCTTTCGACCATAGAAATCAAATTCATTTATTACCGACACCGAGAACGATGTGAAGATGCTCATCGGGGGTTCCCATACAATTCCCGATGTGGCACTGGTCGACCCGATGCTGACGCTTTCCATGCCGAGGGATCTCACGGCTTCGACGGGGATCGATGCTCTCTGTCATGCCATTGAGGCATACGTCTCAGTCAAGGCAAATCCCATGGCGGATATTTTCTGTCTTTCAGCGATCAGGCTTCTCTCCGAAAACCTGCGTCAGGCATGGGCGGACGGCCGTAATGTGGAAGCTCGGGGTCGGACGATGCTTGGAGCCATGCAAGCTGGAATCGCGTTCAGTAATTCCTCGGTGACACTGGTGCATGGAATGTCGAGGCCGGTTGGAGCGCACTTTCACGTGGCCCACGGCGTCTCGAATGCGGCTCTTTTGGGAGTCGTCATGGAATTCAGCCTTGTGGGAAATCCGCGACGCTTTGCTGAAATCGCCCGGGTGATGGGAGAGAATATCACAGGACTCAACGATCTTGAGGGCGCCCGGAAAGCTGTGGAGGCGGTTAAGCAACTGATCGTCGATCTGAAGATTCCAAAACTCCGTGATCTTGGCGTCAAGAAGGCCAGACTTGAAGAGGTCGCACCCCAGATGGCGAGAGACGCGATTGCGAGCGGGAGTCCGGGCAACAATCCGCGGCAGGCCACCGAAGATGAGATCGTGGAGCTCTATCATATGGCCTATTGAGTATTCCAGGGGACAATGGTACAAAGAAGACACGGTGGAATGAAGAAACGGTTATCCTTTGTGGAGGGATGTGATGAGACTTTTTGAGTATGAAGCAAAAGAGGTTTTTGCAAAGAACGGGATCCCGATTCCCAAGGGTGGGGTTGCGACGACTCCGGCGGAGGCCGAGGGGGTGTATGGGGATCTTGGTTCTGTTGTGGTGAAATCCCAGGTACTGGTCGGCGGGCGGGGCAAGGCCGGAGGCATCAAGTTTGCCGACACGCCGGCGGAGCTCAAGGAGAGCGTGGCAGCGTTGTTGGGGTTTGAGATACGGGGCTTCAAGGTGGGGAGTGTCCTGATCGAGGAGAAGCTTGACATCGAGAAAGAACTCTATGTGGGGGTCACCGTGGAGCGGAGTCAGGGCAAGGCGGTTGTCCTGGCAAGCGGCAAGGGTGGGATCGACATCGAGGAGCTGGCCCGGAACTACCCCGACCAGATTGTGAAAGAGCTGATTGACGTTCGGAGGGGGCTTCGTCCATACGAAGCAGCCGATATCCTGCGCCGTGCCGGGGTGAGCGGAAAAGCGCTCAACAGAGCAGCGGGTATTCTCGTGAAACTCTATGACATCTTCTGGGCCTACGATGCAGAGGTCACGGAGATCAACCCACTGGTTGTCACCAAAGATGGGAGTCTTGTCGCCGCTGATGCGAAAATGAACATCGACGATGAGGCGGTCGGACGTCATCCGGAGGTTCGCCAGGAGGATTCGTTCCTCACCGAGCTGGAAAAGGAGGCCCGGACCCATAACCTTGGTTATGTGGAGATGGGCGGCACGATTGGTGTGATTGGAAACGGGGCGGGTCTGAACATGACCACCCTGGATATCCTTCGCTATTATGGGGGTGAGCCGGCGAACTTTCTGGAGGTGAGCGGTCGGACCTACATGAAGGCCGAGGAGGCCATACAGATCGTGTTGAAGAACCCGAACGTCAAAGCCATCTTTGGGAACTTCTTTGGGTCTATTTCGCGATGTGATGTGATTGCCAAAGGGCTGGCGGAAGCCATCAAGAAGGGTAAGGTGACCAAACCGATGGTTGTGTCGATGAGAGGGAATGGTGCCGAAGAGGGTAAGAAGATTCTTCGTGCCCTTGACGTGCCCATTTATGAAAACGATCAGATAGCCGGCGAAAAAGTTGTCGAACTGGCCAAGCGGGGGTAGGAACGTGTCCATATTGATAAACAAAGAGACGAGAGTGCTGATACAAGGGATCACCGGGAATGAAGGCGTCTTTCACACGCGATTGATGTTGGACTATGGAACCAAAATTGTCGCCGGTGTGACGCCGGGCAAGTATGGTGAAAAGGTCCATGGCGTGCCGGTCTACGACACGGTTAAACAGGCTTTGGAGAATCATGAAATCGATGCATCCGGAGTTTTCGTGCCGGGGATTCTCTGCAAAAATGCGGCGCTGGAAGCCCTCGACGGGGGAGTCAAGACGGTCGTGGTGATCACAGAGGGCGTACCTATGCATGATTCGATGATCATCAAGTCCGAGGCACGGGAAAAGGGAGCGGTCGTTATCGGTCCGAACACCCCGGGGCTGGTGAGCGTGGATGAATGCAAGTTGGGCATTCTGGATACCCATCATGTGGAAAAGGGGAACATTGGTGTTGTCTCCAGAAGCGGCACGCTGACCACAGAGATCACCGCCGGATTGGTGGGGGCAGGACTGGGCCAAAGCACGGTCGTCGGTATCGGTGGCGATGGTGTGATCGGATCGACGTTTTTGGATGTGTACAAGATGTTCGAAAAAGATGAGGGAACCGTGGGTGTGGCCTTTGTCGGTGAGATCGGCGGAACCATGGAAGAGGAGGTGGCGGCCTATATTGGCGAGCGGCGAACAAAACCCGCCGTCGCTTTTATTGCAGGCCGTAATGTTCCTGAGGGTAAACGACTGGGTCATGCCGGTGCGATTGTTGAGGGAACGCGTGGCACTGCAGAAAGCAAGATCCAGGCCCTCACCGAGGCCGGCGTGAAAGTCGGGGACGTGCCGTGGGATCTCGGAAAACTGATGGCGGAATTGATCTGAGTCATGTTTTCCGGGGAGAGGATGGTTCTCCCGAGGTCCGACGATTCAACGGGCTGCTGGCCAAATCGGTTTTCTCCTATCGGCAAAGGTCAGTCCGGGAAAGGGACGCCCTTCCTAGCTCAGAATCCTCTCTGGACAATTCCTGAGCCCCTTTTCACATCGGGCATCGGTTGTCAGTGGTCCGGTGTCGGTCGCAGGAGCAGATCCAATCACGACGGTGGGCGCGGGATGTCTTGGTTTTCTTCTGGAATCGTTGTGAATCCGCAGCCTGTCCCGCTTCGCGACGAACCACGGACAACAGAGAACAGACAGAGCCTATTCGCCAAGATGTTGTTACCGAGAAAATCTTGACTCGTCCTCTTGGGCTTTTCTCCTGTCACGTCGGTCGAGCGCACAGGCGTCCAGAACGACCTCGGGTTGAAGGCCTCTCCCGATCAGGTTATTCCTACGGTGACGCTTGAAATCCGACCAGCTTTTCCAATTTTTCGAGGTTTTTCCTCGCCCCGATGGTGATCAGGATGTCACCGGTTTCAATCCGGGCTTCCGAGGAGGGGTTATAGATCATCGTGCCCGATTCCTTCTTGATGGCCACGACGATCAGATCAAGATCGCTGCGAATACCCGAATCCCGCAGCGTGGTCGAAGCGAGTTGGCCAATCGTGTGAACCCGGATTTCCTCCAGCTGCAATTCCAGGCTTCTCTCACGCATGGCGATTTCCATAAAATCGACAACAGCCGGACGGAGGAGAGCCATGGCCATTCGGTGGGCACCGATGAGATAGGGCGAGACAACCTTGTTGGCTCCTGCGGTGAGGAGTTTTTTCTGGGCATTTTCGTCGGTGGCGCGACTCAAAATGTAGAGGTCTGGATTCAGCTCCCGTGCGGTCAGTGTGATGTAAAGATTGTCCGCATCACTGGCCACGGTTGCCACCAGGCATCGGGCCGAATCGATCCCCGCTTTTTTGAGGATGTCGTCATTTGTCGCGTCGCCGTTGACGTAGAGGCAGTCTCGGTCCTCGATTCGTTGGGTCACATCGGGATTTTTTTCCACAACAACAAAGGGCACAGGGCCTTTGGCCAGTTCCTGGACGATGTAGCTTCCGATTCGGCCGTAGCCACAGATGATGTAATGGTTTTTGAGGTTGCTGATCTTCTTTTCCAATTTCCGCCTCCCAAAAATCCTCCGGACTTCTCCTTCCACCATGACCCGGGCCAGGCCAACCACAATGAAGGCAACCATGCCGACACTGCCGAGAATGAGGATCATGGTGAAGGCAATGCCGCCCTGCGAGAGCGGTCTCACTTCACCGTACCCAACGGTGGTGATGGTGATCACCGTCATATAGAGAGCGCTGAGTGGATCCCATCCTTCAATCAGGGAATAGCCGAGAGTGCCGCCGACAAGGGCAATGGCCAGAAAGGTGAGGCCGAACTTGAGCTGTTTGATGACATTCATAGATTGAAAGGAGCCGTGATTTTTGCCTGGGGGGTTATAACATCCCGGCGTGAAAAATTCAACATGGAATCGAGATCGACGTGTGATTGGGTCTGGTTGCAATCGGCCCGGTCTTGTGTTATATAATCCAGGGTTTTTTGGAGGAGCGTTGGATGTTTGGAATCGGAATGCCAGAGCTGCTCATCATTCTAGGACTCGCTCTTGTGATCCTCGGGCCAAAGAAACTCCCGGATCTTGCACGGGGGCTCGGCCGGGCCATGAAAGAGTTCAGACGGGCCACGGACGACATGAGAGAGAGCCTCCGCGAAGAGACGTCGGACCTGAGGGAGATAAAAGACACGATTGTGGATCAGATCGACCGGGCCACCGAACCAGAGGGCACCGGGGAGGAGTCCATAGAGCCGGAAGAGTCTGTGGAGGCGCCTGGGGAAGGTGCTGGTATCGAGGAAGCCGGAGAGGAGCCGGAAACCACCGAAGAAGCGGACCGTGCCGATGACAGAGAAGAGTCAACCCAAGAAGCAAAGAAATCTCCCCCCGAATGACCAGAAGATGCCCATCACCGCCCATCTGGAGGAGTTGCGCCGGCGATTGATCACCTGCGCCGTGGCTGTGGGGGCCGGGTTTGTCGGGTCCTATTACTTCGCCCCCAAGATGTTTGAAGTTCTCATGGCCCCGCTCGTGAATGCCCTCCCACCGGACAGCACGCTCATTTTTACAGGGGTGACGGAAGCATTTTTTACCTACCTCAAGGTCGCCATACTGGCGGGTTTTTTTGCAGCCTCTCCCCTGGTCCTGTACGAAATCTGGGTTTTTGTCTCACCGGGACTGTATACGCGTGAGAAGCGATATGTGATCCCTTTTGTCACCTTTTCGACCCTGTTTTTCATTGGTGGCGCCCTTTTTGGGTATTTCGTCGTTTTTCCCTATGGATTCAAGTTCCTGCTCGGCTTTGCGACGGAGTCCATACGGCCGTTACCCAAGGTGAAAGAATACTTCTCTCTCGCCTCGAAGCTGCTTCTGGCTTTTGGTGTGGTTTTTGAACTTCCCCTGTTTGTCTTTTTCTTCACCAAAATGGGGCTGGTGACGCACACGCTCATGATCAAGAAGTTCAAGTACGCCCTTCTTCTCATTTTTGGGATTTCAGCCATGCTGACCCCTCCAGACGTTGTGACCCAGTTTATGATGGCCGGTCCTCTGCTCTGTCTCTATGGAATCAGCATTGTTGTGGCCAAGGTCTTCGGAAAGCCAAAGGAGGAAGATGAGGCGGAAGACGATGAATCAGAGAGCGATGGCGAGGAAGTGGGGGAAGATTCCTGAATGGCCAAAGGATGAGAGACCCCGGGAAAAGCTGATACGCTTTGGTCCGGAGAATCTCTCCGATTCGGAGCTTTTGGCCATTCTGCTCCGTATCGGCAAGAAAGAAGAGTCGGCGATCGGACTGAGCCGTCGTCTGATCAGAGAGGTTGGGGGGCTGGCAGGACTCGACGGAAAAGGCGTTTCAGAGTTGTGCCGTATCCAGGGAATCGGGCCGGCCAAGGCCTCTCAGATCAAGGCTGCCCTTGAGATTGGCAAGCGGTTGTCGGGCAGGCCACCCGCAAAAAAGACAAAAATCCGCTCAAGCCGGGACATCTATCACTATCTTTCACCCCACCTCCGTCATCGGAAGCGCGAGATATTCAAGGTGGTTTTCCTGACCAGGCGCAACACCGTCATCCGAGAAGAGACGCTTTTTGAGGGGAGCCTGGCTGAAAGCCAGGTCAGTCCCAGGGAAGTGGTCAAAAGGGCCCTGGCGGAGTCAGCCGATGGCGTCATTTTTGTCCACAACCACCCGAGTGGAGATCCGGCCCCAAGCCCAGAAGACCGTGCGGTGACCGGCCAGCTGGTCCGGGCGTGTGAGCTGATGAATATTCGGGTTCTGGATCATATCATCATCGGCGACAACGGGTACTACAGTTTTTCGGATGTCAAGGAAATTTGAGGTCGGAGTTTCGTCAGAATAATTGACTGATAACTGCTCAAAGGCAATAGGCACGATATGGAGAGTCCATGCCCGTTATTTGTTGTCCGTGGTCGGTTGCCCCTCGGGATGCTGTTCGGATTCACAAAAATTCCAGTAGGAACCTAAGACTTTTCAGCCCCAACGTTATGATTGGATCTTGTCGGGCTGTTGCCTAAATCGATTTTTCTGGTATGCACAATCCTGAGTCCCGAAAAGCGACGCCCCTCGCCGCTCAGAATCTTTTTTCGACAATTCTAAAGTCCGGCTTCGCTGCAAATCCAAAACTCGCCCTTCGGGCTCAGATCCCGCCGGGGCGGGACGGGCGCTCCGCCGTCCTAAGAATTGTTACCGAAAAAATCTTGATTCGCGCTCGAGGTTCGCTTTTCCGGGCTTTTGGGCTGAATGCTGCAGGACATCGCCTTTGAGCAAGTGCCCGTTGTCTTGCGACTGACAGCTGACCCCCGACACCTGAGGTTAACGTTTGACATGACACGTTCAAAACGTCAAATCAATTTGGGCAGAGGATTGTAAAGGCAAACCGAAATCCTGCGTGCCATACGCCTCCATTAATTCTCCTGGTCCTCGTCCGGCGATGTCCCCGTGAGGCGGTAGAAGGGTGCCCAGTAGGCACGGCGGAGTATCCGGGCACCCTCTTGGGCGGCCCGGGCCGTCGTATTGAGGAGGGAGTAGAGAGCCGGAACCACAACCAGCGTCAAGACTGTGGCGAGGGCGAGACCGAAAATGACTGCACTCGCCATGGAGCTCCACCATTGGGTGGATTCGCTCATCAGGGAGAGCCTCATCTTGTGAAAATCATAGGAAATGCCCGTAACCATGGGGAGGAGCCCAAGAATGGTTGTCAACGCGGTCAAGAGGACGGGTCTCAGGCGGGTGCAGCCGGCGGCGATGATGGCTTCTCGGATCGGGAGGCCACGCTCCTGGAGCTTGTTCGTGTAATCGATCAGAACGATGGCGTTGTTAACGACAACGCCTGCCAGGGAGATCACCCCCACGCCGGTCATGACGATACCAAAGGGCAATTCGAGCATGGAGAGACCCAGGAACACACCGCCGAGTGAGAGAACGACCGACGT
>Ga0180437_10012265_pt1 | contig 10149 bp, 11 predicted proteins | sample SS_ome_4_FD_132410 | JGI IMG/M metagenome (GOLD analysis project Ga0180437, IMG submission 132410) | Hypersaline lake sediment archaeal communities from the Salton Sea, California, USA - SS_3_D_1 metaG | ecosystem: Environmental > Aquatic > Non-marine Saline and Alkaline > Hypersaline >... | reverse complement strand
CTGATAGATACCATACGTTTATGAAGAATTATGATTATCATAGAAAGAGGTGTATAGAGATATATTCAAATGGGCGTGGTTTGTCAAAAACGAAGGGAAAAAAAGCAATTCATCATTCAAAATCTAATAAGAATTTTGGAAATATGAATAACATAATAGATAAAGTGTATCCAAAATTTAAAAAGACATATCTGAAGAGATATTTTTAATATTTATGGTTTATAGATATTTTTTGCAAGAACTCTAGATGAGAAGCAAATAGTTCGTTTAGATATTTAATTGTAGGTCTGTCAAATTTATTTTTATAATCTCCAGGATATATTCTTCTTTTATGGCTTTTTCTCAGCCCATTAATTATTTGTTTTGGATTTGTTTCACTAACATTTTTAAACTCTTTTTGAAATTTTGTTATTATTTGTTTTTGTTTTGCTTTAGTTAGATTAAAATTTGTAGTTGCTACCTTTACCCATTTTGGAAAATTTAAAACCATATCTTCATATGTTATGAAAGTGATATTTTTATAACTTTGTATTTTTTTGAGAGGTTCGTATTTTTTTAATAGGATTCCAGAACCTATGTGTGATTTAGCATATTCATTTATATTATGAGACCTCACAAATTTTTTTGATTTTATTTTATAGTCGCTACCTTTATCAACACAATTATACATGTAATAATATAATGATGTTAAACAATCTCTAGGATCTCGTATTTGAACAACATAATTGATATTTTCATTTATTTCAAATTCTTTGAAATGATTATTTTCCCCTCCTAATGGGAAAATTCTAACAGGACATAAACATCCTTTATTTTTATATGTAGAAGCTGTTTTCACAGTAAAATATGGTATATTTTTTATTTTACATACATTATGAAAAAATCTTTCTAAAAATGTGGAACCGGATCTCATCAAACAATGTACTTTTACATTAGTCATATCGCCTTTACCTTTTCTATTAAATATTCAATACAATCTTCTATTGTTTCATATTCTGTATTTACTTTTATATTATATTCAGTCGGTTCTTCATAAGGAGAAGAAACTCCTGTAAAATCTTTTATTTCGCCTTTCAAAGCTTTCTTGTATAAACCTTTTACATCTCTTTTTATACATTCGTCTATTGAACATTCACAATAAACTTCAACATAATCATCTTCTCCAATTACTTCTTTAGCCATTTGTCTATCTTTTTCGATTGGAGAGATGAAAGCTGTTATCACGAAAATACCAGCGTCACAAAACAGCTTAGCAACTTCAGCTATTCTACGTATATTTTCTTTTCTATCTTCTTCAGAGAAGCCTAAATCGGAACACAAACCTTTTCTTATATTGTCTCCATCTAGAAGATATGTATGATATCCTTTTTGATTTAGTTTTTTTTCTAAAGCATTTGCTAAAGTGCTTTTCCCAGAACCGCTAAGACCTGTAAACCATATAACCTTACCACAATTATTTTTTATTTTCTCCCTATTGCATCTAGATACAACAGTTTCGTAATTAAATATATTGTCCATATCCTAGATTTTGAAATATTGGTTTAATTGATATATAACCATTATGAAGAAAGCAATTATTACAGGAATCACTGGTCAAGATGGCAGTATATTAAGTGAACTTTTATTAAATTTAGGATATGAAGTTCATGGTATAATTAGAAGATCTAGCTCTTTCAACACAGCCAGAATAGATCATCTATACAATAATCCAAATCTAAAGCTTCATTATGGAGATGTTACAGATTATACGAGTATAGCGGATATTGTTGGTGATATAAAACCTGATCATTTCTATTCTTTAGCTTGTCAATCTCATGTAAGAGTTTCTTTTGACATTCCTGTATATACTTCTCAAACAGCAGCCATAGGAACTATGCATTGTTTGGAAAGTCTAAGGAAAAGAAGCCCTAATACTAGATTTTACCAAGCTTCTTCTTCGGAGATGTTTGGTTCCACACCTCCCCCACAAAGCGAAAAGACACCATTCCATCCACGTTCTCCTTACGCGGTTTCTAAGGTTTATTCATATTGGGCTACAGTAAATTATAGAGAGTCTTATGATATGTTTTGTAGTAACGGGATACTATTTAACCACGAAAGCACCGTAAGAGGCGAGACTTTCGTAACTAGAAAGATTACCCGTGCCGCTGGAAGAATATACTATGGTCTACAAGACAAAATAGAACTCGGAAATCTTGATGCTAAGCGAGATTGGGGGCACGCAAAAGATTTTTGTGAAGGAATGATTAAGATACTAGATCACGAAAAGCCTGATGATTTCGCTTTATCCACAGGAGAAGCCCACTCGGTAAAGGAATTCTTGGAACTTGCATTTGATCATTTAGGATTAGACCCTTACAAGTATTACAAATTTAATCCTAAGTATTACAGACCCGCAGAAGTAGATCACTTACTAGGAGATTCCAGCAAGGCAAGAAAAGTTCTTGGATGGGAGCCAAAGATAACATTTAAAGATCTAATAAAAGAGATGGTTGATCACGATCTAGAATTAGCTCGAAAAGAAAATGTGATAGCAAACAGCTAACATTCAATAAAACAATATCAATTTCATGAACGGTAGTCTTTTGAAATTGGCTTGCATGCTCTTAAAAGAGGCGCAAGAGACGTTAACTGTTGCTGAAAGCAAGGAAATGCTTGTGAATGCCATGCGGGAAGCCAAGGGGGAAATTCATAATTCTGCAATTTCAATCGAAATGATTAATAAGATAAACGCAGGATTGATGATAATTATAGGTAAATTAATTGAATATGTAATAAATGATAATACTAATCCTGGAGTATCTGGTAAGCATTCTGGTAAGATAACCCTATATCAGAGAAAACCAGAATATATTTTTCAGGAAGATACAGATGCTAAAAACAGAGTTGTGACAACTCTTGGTAGATACATAAAAAGAAGATTTTTGCGAGACGTAGATCCAACAGTTATTTCACATAAAAAAGAATATAATGTAGCTGATGTATTCGATGACCAAATGATAAATCTTTTTGTAAATGAAACAAATGCTGTAATAGCGAGTTATATGGGAATATTAGAAAAGGGCGTTGCTGGCGTTTCTGGTGAAGAGGTTGTGGAAACATATGAAAGATTTGAAGATTCTTCATCAACACAATCTTGTATGACCGGTGGAGACTGTTCTAAAATGAAATTGCTAGCAAACAATCCAGATAAAGTTTCATTACTAAATATGGACGGTAAAGCTAGGGCGTTGTTTTGGACGGCGGATGATGGAACTAGAATTTTAGATAGAATCTACCCATCTGGAAGCAAGTATATAAATTTGTTTAGGAAGTGGGCTGATAAGAATGGTTATGTTTATAGAAAAAATCCTGATAGCCTTGTTGATGAAAATGAGACTGTAGAATTGTCATCTGGTGATAATTATATAGTAACTTTGGATGCAAGAGATATAGAAGAATTTCCATATCTAGATACTTTTAGATATGGTGAGTTTGATGGGGATAAATTAAAATTATCCAATAACTATAATTTTGGCAAATTAACTTTTGTTAGAGATGATGGTGGTTATAATGAGGGAACTCCTTGTGCTGATTGTGGTACATATTTTGATGATGAACTTGGTGGCACTTACGTAAATAGTGTTGGTAGTGTTTGTGAAGATTGTTTAGAAGAAGCCTATAGTACGTGTGGTGATTGTGAAGAATATTATAAAGATGAAGACTTGGTTACGCCAGAAGGATCTTTTAGTGGGTATTGTGAATATTGTATAGATAATAATGCTATTCGATGTAGTGAGTGTGAGGATTTATTCTCCCCACAAGCTTCAGGCTCAATTGAAGGTCCAAAGGGAGAGGTCTATTGTCCAATTTGCGTTGAATCAATGGAAGAATGTCATAATTGCGACATGCCCCTTCCAGGTGGAGGAGAGGAAATAAATGGTAAGTTCTATTGTGATGATTGTTTTGAAAAGTTTAAAAAGGAATAAATGAATAAATATCTAGTAGACGCTATTTCAGTATTCCACAAGATAGCAGAAGAGAGCTTAAAAGTAACTGTAGGTAATGAGCTTCTGAAGACAGCTATAGAACTTGCAATTTCATATTATATGGGGAGAGCTTTTAACGACGATGATCTGAATAAAAAATTAAAATCAGGACTTAGTACATTCTTAAATGAGCTTAAATACTTTGTAGGGCATGATCCACGAATGGTTGCTGTATCTTCTAAAGATCCTAGTAAGGTAACTTTTTTTCAAAAGATTCCTGGTACAGATATATCTGATATCGAATCTGATGAAAGTAAAAGAGCTAGAACAACTCTTGGTAAATATATAAAGAGAATATTTATAAAGGATTATATAAAAAAGGCAAGAGTAGGGTCCGGTAGAATTGAAGAATATATGAATGACAAATTTATAGATGATTTTGTGCAAAGGGTAAATCTTAAGATTCAACAAAGTCTTGATCTTCTTGGAAAAGATTTAGATGAAATATCCGGTCAAGACTTGCAAGATTTTTATGGTGTTGGCGCTCAATCATGCATGTCCGGTGGTGATTGTTTTAAAATGCAGATTTTAGCTAGAAATCCTGATAAAGTATCTTTAGTTACGATGCAAAATAAAGCAAGAGCTTTGCTTTGGACAACGGATGATGGAACTAGGGTTCTAGATAGAATCTACCCATCTGGAAGCAAGTATATATTACCTTTTAGAGAGTGGGCTAAGAAACAGGGTTATGTTGTTAGAGAAAATCCAGATCAGGTAGTAAGTGGCACTGTAGAATTATCAGACGGTAAAACTCATACTATTACTTTAAACGTAGATGATGTTAGAGTTTTTCCATACCTAGATACCTTTAGATGTGGAGAGTTTTCTAAAGACTTAAGTACATTGACTCTTTCAAATAATCTTAATTTTGGAGATTGTTTGTTTGAAGAGACAGATGGTTCTTTTGAAGGAATTGAAAATTATGATATTAAAATAGAGCCTCAATATCCTTGTCCAGATTGTGGAGATATGTTTGATATACACGATTATGATGTTGGAGTAAATTCAGACGACGAAACTGTTTGTTCATCTTGTGCAGAGAATTATATTTCATGTGAAGAGTGTGGCGATATAATGCATGTTAATGATATCAATAGATTAGATGAGAGTTATTATTGCGAAGGTTGTTATAATAATAAAACTGTTGAATGTTCTGATTGTGGGGCTCATTTCGATTATGAAAATGAAGGGCATATAACAGATGCTGGCTATAATTATTGTGATGAGTGTGCATCTAAATATCCATATTGTAAAGATTGTAATAAGTTATTAGATGATGATGTAGGTGATAAAGCAAACAAAATTTATAACGAAGATGGAAGTGAAGAGATATATTGCGAAGATTGTATTGATGTAGAAGATATCAAAAAGTGTAGACGATGTGATAAGGGGCTTACTTATGAGCCTGAGAAACAAATGTGTAATGAGTGTTTAGATGAAATTGAGGAAGCTGCGAGGGAATCTGAAAAAAGACAAATAGATGAATCTATTAAATCTAAACAGTTAATGGTGCCATTTAGTGAAAAAGAAATGGAAGTAAATAAAATGATAGCGGATGCGTCTAAAGAGGTTAGACGTCTATTTGTTATGGCTAACCTATTAGAGAAGGTCTTTTAGTAAAGATTTAATTCTGCCAACATAAAACATAGCAGATTCATTATCATTATGGACTTTTTCCCAATTTCTAACTAGATATTGAAGGAGTTTCATTGAGATTAGGAAATTGGGGTTCTGGAAAACTGCATCAAACATGTTTTCTGGAGAAATAAATTGATACAGTTTCGTGGCATTTTCATGCTTTTCTTCAGAAACCTTTAAGACTTTACATTTGTTATTTCTGGAGTTCTTCGTTAGTTCCAAAGCTTCTTCTATAGGAGCCAAATCAACATCTAGCTCACATTCAACAAATGATAGTTTTTTACTTGTAGAGGGATTATAGTTAGCATTCCCATATTCTTCAATGACTGTCAATGTGTACATTCAATTCTCCTTGCTCATGTAAGTAATGCACCTACATTAGCATACAAAAATAATCTTGTCAACAAGTTTTTTTTGCTAAATTTACGTTATTATATTTAGGAGTTTATGTTTTATAGTAAATTATACAAGCTTGCGGACAAATTTGCTGCTTTGACAGATGAGCAATATAAAGCCGTGTTAAGAAACCCTCAGATGATGCATTTACTTGATAGAACGGATAGGTTAGATGAATTTTATAGGAGTATGCCTGAAACTCCTTTAAGTGAAATTGAAAATAGATTATCTGGTATATCCGAAGGTATTGTTGAAAAAAGCAAAAAGCAATTTCCTGAGAGCATAGAGGAATTTCTTAAGATAAATGGTGATAGGCAGTTGCCTCTTGAATTTGAAAAGCAAATGAGGGCTGATATTTTATCTGAAGACGAAAGTTATTCTGATCAAGAAGCTCAGAGATATTCTGCTTATGTTGAAAAAGCAACCTGGAATGATATTTTATCTAATTATCTAAAGAGCGCATATTATGATGAGGAAAAATTAAATGATTTATTATACTTCTTCAAGATTTACAATGAAATAGTTAATGAAGAAGATCTAAGTGAAAAAGATAAAAATATGATAGCCACATTAAATAAAAGAATTGTACAGATATTAATTACAATTATGAAGTCTATATTTGCAGGTAAGGCTATAGAATATGAAGCAGTTAGACGATTAATGAGAGCGCAGAAGATAAGAAAATCTGATTATTTTGATTTTCTTGCCGGAGGCACTATAGAGCCGATTGAACCGGCGGAAACAGAATATAGTGGCGCTCAGGATATAGAATATCCAGATTATAGAGGGGAACCAACCGTCCCTGATTATAGAGATGAGCCAACAAGAAAATAGTTAACAAGAAATAATTTTTCTTATTGAGGTTAAGATGTATAGAGGAAAGAGAAAGCAGTTTAGAAAGCGCGGAGGCTCCGCAAGAAAACCCGAATTTACTATGATAAATAATGTTTACGAAAACTTATCTGAATTAGTTGAAAATTATGGGATGACTAATGTTATTCAGCATTTGGGATACATAGCAAATGAAAAAATTTCCAGAGAATTTGCTGGTAAAATTTGGTATGTAGTATCGAAACCGGAAGAAAGGGAAGCAAACAAATAATGAAGAAAAGAATATTAGTTATTGGAGCCGCAGGTTTTATCGGCTCCAATTTGGTTAGGTATTTACTATACTCTAAAAACAACTACGCTGTTATAGGGGTAGATAGAATAGATGATTCTAGAGGTATACATAATATCTATTCAAATAAGTCTTTTGATTTTTATATAGCCGATGTTCTTCATGAAACTATTATGAGTCGGATATTGGAAATATCTAGACCAAACATAATAATAAACTTAGTAGACAAGTATGAGGCTACAATAAGTTTGATGAAGGTTATAGATAATTGTGATTTTTTGGAAAATATTAGAGTAGTGCATCTGTCAAACACTAACGTTTACAAAAGCGTAGAAAATACAAAAGAAGATGATGAGGTTGGTTCAACAAATTTAACCGAAGCCGAGTGTAGTGTTTGTGAAAGTATAATAAGGAATTATTCTCAAGCATTGAAGGTTCCTTACAATATAATAAGAAGCGATTTTATATTTGGACCTAGACAGAGTAGTTCCTTAGATGTGATAAAAAGATGTTATCACGGAGCAAAGGATGGTCGTATACTTTTGTCAAACAAAGGCGAAAATAAAAGAAACCTAACTTACATAGAAGATTTAAATAGTGCGGTGATATCTGTCATTGAAAAAGGTAAAGATAATGAAATATACAATGTTTCGTCTGGATCTGATTTTACTGATTTAGAGGTAGCCTTTATAATAAAGGAAGCTCTTAAGAGTAATGCTGAAATTGACTTTAACTTTTTTGAAGACAATACTTATTATAACATAAATACTGACAAGATTAGAGAATTGGGATGGAAGCCAAAGCTACCATTGAGAGAAAGATTGCAGCAAACAGTAGAATGGTTTGATAAAAATCCATGGTATTTTAAATAAGAGGATTCATGACAAAGGTAAAAGTAGAAAAAACCGAAGTAAATAAAGAAGTAAAGGATGATATAGGATTAGATAAAGAAGAAGAAAATAACGAAGAAGAGGTTCTAACCGCTGAAGAGATACTTGAGCGAATTAAGAACAGAAATAAGAAAGAGGAAAAGGAAGCTGCTAAGGAACTTGTCAGCTATGAATTTGGTGTAATTGGTTGTGGGCATGCTGGAAGTAGAATAGCTGAATCATTTTATAAGTTAGGCTATGAAGCTATTGCTTTAAACACGGCAACTCAAGATTTGACGCATATAGATATTCCAGAGGAAAACAAGCTTTTTCTCGATATAGGAATTCAAGGGGCGGCTAGAGATCTAACTAGAGGTGAAAATGCTGCTGCTCAATACAGAGAAGATATACACGACAGAATAGATAAGCATTTAGGCTCTTCTAGCATTATAGTTTTATGTTCTTCGATGGGCGGAGGTTCCGGCGCTGGCTCTCTTAGTACAGTTATAGAGTTACTACAAGGAGTAGGCAAGCCTATAATTGTTCTCGCTATTCTTCCAATGGTTTCCGAAGACGTTACAGCAAAGAGTAACTCTTTAGAAACGCTAAGTAAATTAAGCCAGTATGCTGCCGATGGTAGAATACACAATCTTATAGTTGTTGATAATGCTAGAATAGAAGCTATTTATGAAGGTGTAAGTCAAATGGAATTCTATAGTGTTGCTAATAAGGCAATAGTAGAACCCCTAGATGTCTTTAATAAATTCAGCATGAAGTCATCTGCTGTAAAGCCTTTAGACTCTGCTGAGTTTGGAACTTTGCTTTTGAATGGAGAAGGGCTTGGTATATATGGTCAAGTTATTGTAAAGAACTATGAAGATGAAATAGCGATTTCTGCGGCAGTTTTTGATGGGTTGGAAAGCAATTTGTTGGCTAGCGGCTTTAATTTAAAGGAAGCAAAGTACCTTGGTTTTATGGTTATTGCCAATAGTGATGTTTGGAAGAAGATTCCGGCAGGTGCTGTAAACTATGCGGCAACTATGGCTGATGAAACATTTGGTAATCCTATATTGTTTAGAGGAATATATGAATCTGATGATAAAGAAGATGTTGTTAGGGTTTATAGTTTTGCTACAGGTCTTGGTCTACCAAAATCTAGAATAGATGGTTTGAAGAAAGATGTTGCTGTACAACAAGCTGTTATAAAAACAAAAGATGAGGATAGAAAAAAGAAGTTAGTTTTAGAGACAGAAAAGGATACTACAGTATCAGATGTAGACAAGATAAAAAAGCGAATTACGTCTAGAAAACAAGGGTTTGGTAAACTAAACGAGATGGTTGTCGATAGAAGGAGAAGATAATGGCAGATAAAAGCGAAGTTGAGGTTAAATCTATAACGCCAGAAGAGAAGGAAAAGATTTTAGAAGCTTCTAAAGAGCCTGCTCCTAAGAAGTATTTGCCTAAGAGAGCGGCTGCTTCAAAATCAAATAGTGTTACTAAAAAGGATTTTGAATCATTCAAATCTAACTTTATATGTTTTAGAAAAGAAAATGATTCTGAAATGCGTGTCATTTTTAATAAGTTAGAAGCGTTGGGAGATGATATGAAGATGGTTATTGATTCTCTTAATGATATAGTTAAGAGGGTTGATGCGTTAGAAAAGAAAGAACCAGATGATGCGACAAGCGTAAAGGTTGATCTATTACGTACTAGAATTGAGGACATGGAGGAAGACGTCGGCGATCTAATAGACAAAGTAGATGTAATTTTTGCCGGAAGTGGTGCTGAAGATACTGATCTTGTGTCCAGAATTGAGAAGTTAGAAAGAGCAATATATGGTAGGTTACACAAAAGAAATGCTGAAGCAAGTGTAACCGAATAGCATACCTTAGAAGGGGGTGATGCCAAACTAAAATCCCGCTATTATTAGCGGGATTTTTCTTTTTTTGTCAATAGAAAACACCTATAATTTCGTATTAAATTATGGATATTTGCATTAAGACAAAAGGAAATAGAGCTAGAATATTTGGAGACATTCCTTATGGGGTTATTTCTAGATTAGATCGTTTACTTTCTTACAGATTAAGTGGCTTTGAAT
>Ga0180437_10012263_pt1 | contig 10150 bp, 9 predicted proteins | sample SS_ome_4_FD_132410 | JGI IMG/M metagenome (GOLD analysis project Ga0180437, IMG submission 132410) | Hypersaline lake sediment archaeal communities from the Salton Sea, California, USA - SS_3_D_1 metaG | ecosystem: Environmental > Aquatic > Non-marine Saline and Alkaline > Hypersaline > Sediment... | reverse complement strand
GTCCCTTCAGGCCCGTCTTCGGACGGATTGAGGAACTCGTTGCTGACCTTAGCGATCTCGGCTTGATCAGGCACATCGAACACTGTGGTGCAATCAAACACCTTAGTGCTGAAGTATTTCTGCTTCTTCTTCTTGGCGTCGATCATGTGCGGACGGAGGGTAGCCGCATTACCGAGGCGATTGGAGAAGGCAGGTGCTTCAAAGCGGAGTGTGATTGATCCGCAGAAGAACGTTGCATACTTCTTGATTGCAGGGAGGTAGCAAAGGTACTCAGGGCCGTACATACAGCCAGAGTTCTGTTCCTTTGACTTTTCTTGGATGCGCTTGAACTCGCCGGTAGGCTGATTGTCATCGTCGAACTTCGGATCGTAGCAGGTGATGATATCTTCACCGCCGGTATCCAGAGCCTTGGGACGCCATGCAATCAGCAGGATATCCACGGACTCACCGAGGTCTTTGAAGTTCTGACTTTCGACCAGCGCGAAATGATTGGCAGGGAACTGGCCCAGCTCAACCTTCTCGCTACGGGTAGTCATCAACTGCAAGCGAGGTAGAAACTTACTGTCGCCAGCGGAGACGGACTCCATAGCCTGTTGGTCGTATTTGCTTTGAGGCACGTCAATCAGGCTACCGCCGCCTTGATTAGTCTGTGCGAGTTCTTCACTCATGAAAGTGTTGAAGAATGGAAAGGACATTTGATTCAGTTTGTGCATCTGGATTCACTCCATGTTTTATGAGATTGAAAATACTACCCGCCTAAATGACGGGTAGCATTGGGATGGGGAGAATGAAACGCTTATGTAAGTGTTTCTTAACCTTCAGTCGTTGCTTCTTCAGCAGGAGCTTCAGGTTTTGCTTCGCCCATGACTTCAGCCAAAGCGGCATCAGCTTCGGCCTTAGCCTTAGCGGCCTTCTCCTGAGCTTTTTCTGCTTTTGCTTTGGCCTTGTCCTTAGCACGACGCTCTGCCTGTTCCTTACGGCGGGCAACGGTAGCTTCGTACTTGGCTTTCTGCTCTTCGACGCTGATTGGATCGAGAGACATGACGTAGTTCAGAACTGCGTCAACAATCTCTTCAGCACCCATGCCGTCCGTTACGAACTGCATCACAGGAGTCTTGTCTTCAACGACAGACTTCAGCTCTTTCAGAGGGCGAAGGTGAGCTTTGGGCTCAAAGACGTCGGTCTGGGCTTGGCCAGTCTTCCGAGCTTCTTTGATTTCCTTATTGCGCTTCTTGACGGAAGCAAGGAAAGCTTGAGGAGCTTCGGTGATTGCATCTTCAACGAATGCGTCCTGCTCTTCTTCGGGCAAGGAAGCCAGAGCGTAAGCGTTCTGGAGGGAGATCTTGCCGTCGTCAATCAGAGCGAGGGTCTTTTCGTTGGTGATTTTGTTCAACTTCAGACGGTCACGAATGAAGCCGAGGGAGAAACCGGTCATCTGTGCGAGGTCAGCCTCAGTACAGGTTTTGACCTTCTGCATGATGCGGATCAACTGCTTGCTGAACTCGGAAGTCTTGGTATCGACTTTCGCATAGTTAGCATGCACCTGAGCAACGAGTGTGTCCACTTCGTCAAGCTCAACAAGATTGATTGGAATCTCTTCCAGACCGCATTCGATTGCCGCAGTGTACCGATGGAGACCATCACAGATCTCGTAGTACTCTTCTTGGGTTTCTTCGTCCACACGTTTCTGTGCGGGGATCGGATTGAGAATGCCCATCTTGGCGACAGACGTTACAATCTCTTTGAACTTGGCTCCGTTTTTGTCAACTTTGCGGAGAGCCGTAGCCGCAGGTTTGACCAGTGTCAGTAGTACGTTCATGTGTACCCTTCTTGGTTTGCGGGATTCAATCATCCAAATTCCCATGGATCTCAATCATCCCATGTTAACAATCAGTCACTTGATAATTGGAACAATCACATCAGAAATGAAAGTCCAGCCTTATCATGTGAGTAAAAGAACGTCGAAAGTAATAAGGCCAAAATAGGCTTTTGTCTAGTGACTTTTGAATAAAATAATAGTATACTGTTTTATTACTACTTTTTGAGGCTAATTTACTATATTACTATTTTACTAAATATTATATAAGTTACTCAAATATAAATAAATACATTTTTAATATATAAAACAATATAGGCCATTTTTGGTAATTGGTAATTTTAGCCTCGAACTATTACCTAACTATTACTGTTATAACTAGACAAACCAGTTATTTGGCCTTATTCCTTATAGATAATATACGCGCGTATGCACTATGCAAAACTGATGTGATTGTGTCAATTACGGTAATTGGAATAATCACATCACAAAACAGGAATCACTGATGCCGACACGTACAGAAGCAATCAAGAACCTTCTTGGAGCTACTACGCACAAAGACCTTGCGGCACTCTATAATCATAATATGGAGTGTCAGGTCAATGTAGCTCAAGATGGTGGCGAACGTATCGACGGTGAGTATCGGGGTAAGAAGTGGCAGGGCTTCTCTGATGGTATTACCACATGGAAACCTTTCCGTATTCCTTACAATGCTAACTCAGAACCCAACTACGAGGACAAAGACATTCGCTTTGACCTTGAGGCACATGCTGAAGCGATTGGCATGACCGGATGGGATTGGAAGAAGAGAGTTAGTAAGTGGGTAGCTTACGACTTTGATGCAATCGTCGGACACTCTGAGAGCCATCAAAAGAAACTGACTCAGGCTGAACTGGATGAAGTACTGGAGAATGCAAAAGCAATCCCGTGGGTAACACTACGCAAGTCTACTTCTGGATCTGGCCTCCACATCTACGTCTTCCTTGACGATGTAGAAACAAGCAATCACAACGAACACGCCGCTCTAGCTAGAGCAATCCTAGGCACACTATCTGGACTCACCGGATTTGACTTCTGCTCCAAAGTAGATATCTGTGGTGGGAACATGTGGGTCTGGCATCGTAAGATGAAAGGTACAGACGGACTGGCTTTAATCAAGCAGGGTGACACTCTGATTGATGTTCCACCGAATTGGCGTGACCATGTGAAGGTTGTTAAAGGAACTCGGAAACGTAGTGTACCCCGCCACATCGAGGAGGCCGGCGTCATGGACCCATTCATGGCATTGGTCACTCGGAAGATTCAGATCAATCTGGACGATGAACACAAGCGCCAACTCAACTGGATGAAGGAGCAAGGCGATGATTGTGTTTGGTGGTGGGATGCCGACAACCATATGCTGGTCACCCACACTGTTCACCTCAAGCAGATGCATGAGGATCTACAGTTGGGCGGTGTCTTTGAAACGCTGTCTCGAAGATCCAGTCCACAGAACTGTTTCTGCTTCCCTATGCGTGATGGTAGTTGGGTAGTCAGACGATATAGTGTAGGTGTGAACGAGCATCCTTCATGGGAGCAAGATGGTAATGGCTGGACACGCTGTTACTTCAATCGTACACCGACGCTACAGATTGCTTGTCGTACTTATCATGGTATTGAAGACACCAATGGTGAGTATCAATTCAAGCGTGCTGAGGAAGCCGTCAATGCCTGCCTGCTCATGGGTATGAACGTAGAGATTGATCTACCGTATCTCGGACGCAAGGCATGGATCAAGCAACATAAGGATGGTAGAATCATCTTTAGCTTTGAACGGTCAGGCGATGAAGTACTCGGTGCTGAATCTAAAGTACGTGATTGGCTTGTCAAGAAAGACAGATTCCAAAAGATCTTCTCAGTGTATATCCCGCCAATGGCAGAGCTGGAAACCAGCTCCCATGAGGACATAGTCCGGCATGTGATATCCGAGAATGACGAGGACGCTGGCTGGCTGTTATGTACTGATGGTAAGTGGCATATGGAACCTGTGCAGAATATCAAGTTTGCATTGGGCTCCTACGGTATCAAAGGTCAGGAGATGACCGAGGTACTGGGATCTGCTGTGATTAACTGTTGGCAATTTGTCAATAGACCGTTCCAGCCTGAATATCCCGGCGACCGGAAATGGAACCGTAATGCGGCCCAGCTCCGATACATTCCGTCCGATCCCACAGGTGACCTGAGATACCCGACATGGTCGAAGATTCTCAATCATTGTGGTGAAGGTCTGGATGACGCTGTTAAGGCGAATGCTTGGTGCCAATCAAATAACATCCATACAGGTGGTGAGTATCTCAAGTGCTGGGCGGCCTCGCTGTTCCAGAAGCCTGAGAGTCATCTGCCGTATTTGTTCTTCTACTCGATTGAAGAGAACACTGGTAAGTCCAGCTTCCATGAAGCATTATCCATGTTGCTCACAAAGGGCTATCAGAAAGCTGAGAATGCTTTGATGAATCCTCAGGGCTTCAATGGTGAGCTACAGGGCGCTGTGCTATGTGTTACTGAAGAGACTGACATCTCGAAAGGTACGGCACACAATCGTATTAAAGACTATGTCACTGGCCGTGAGATCTGTATACATCCGAAAGGCAAGACTCCCTTTCACCAGATTAACACAACTCACTGGGTCCAGTGTGCTAACAATCATGAGTACTGTCCGGTGTTCCCAGGCGATACACGAATCACTATGGCTTGTGTACCTCCTATCGACCCGATGGACATGATCCCTGCGGCTGTTCTACGTGATCGTCTAGAGAAAGAAGCATGCGACTTTCTTGCAGACATCCTGAACATGGAACTGCCAAAGAGTAATGATCGTCTTAACATACCAGTTGTCGAGAGTGCTGATAAGTTGTTCGTACAATCTGTTAACATGAATGAACTTGAAATGTTCATGGCTGAGAAGACCGAGTATTGCACAGGCAATGCAATCTTGTTTGCAGAGTTCTACGAGAAGTTCGTTGAATGGCTTGACGCTACAACACGTGGTGAATGGTCAAAGATACGAGTCGGTAAGTCGTTACCGCCCAAGACGCCGAAAGGTAGGATGCGTGGTACAGCTCAGTTCAACGTTGGTAATATCAAATGGAGGACTGACACTACAGCTCCGGCAAACAACGACTACCTGTATGTATTGGATAAAGCAAATTATCTTGCTAAGCAAAAGATAGCGAGGTGATTAAAATGTCCAAAATAAAAGATATGTTTTCCGAACTGGACGCCGAGCAGAAAGAAGCCTTGATGCTGGCCTTCAACGAGTGCCGTGACCATATCGTTATACTGGAGAGCGGTAAGTTCGTTGGCTGTAACATTGAAAATACAGGCGACCTAGTAATCTACCAACAGTCAGATAATGGCTGGATCTGTGGAGAAATTAAAGATGAGTGATGAACTAGATTATTTGTCTCTTTACGAAGAGGAGTTTGATGACGATGACTACAAGCCAATCAAACCACCCTTCGCATGGGCCGGTGGTAAAACTCGGTCAAGGGAAAAACTCTTGCAGTTACTACCTTACGAGCGAATCTATGTTGAGCCTTTCGGAGGCTCAGGAGCGGTTCTCTTATCTAGGCGGCCTGTGCAAACCGAAGTGTTCAATGACAGATTTTCAGGCATTGTTGACTTCTATAAGTGCGTTAAAGATCCCGATCTCTTGGAGCGTCTGATTGAGAAGCTGGAGTTCACGACTTACTCACGTGAGGAGTGGCTCGATGCTCATGACAGTTGGCGTCGTCAGGTTGACATAGTTGATCGTGCCGCACTGTGGTATACGATGCTGGAGTATTCGTTCAGTAACATGGGAAGAAACTTCGGACGCACGGTCCTCAGCAAATCGAAGCTGGCCGGTAAGTTGCGTAACAAGCTGGAGTTCTTTCCACGTATCCATGAGCGTATTAAGAATGTGCTTCTGGAGAATTGCGGCTGGGAGATGTTCTTCCGTGATTACAATTCTGTTGAGACTGTGATATACTGTGATCCACCGTATCTGGATACCGATCAAAGTATGTACAAAGGAAGCACTTGGACCCTTGAAGATCAAGCCAAATTGCTAAAAGCTATTTTCAATCATGACGGCTTTGTCGCTCTCTCAGGTTACGCTCATCCAATCAATGATGCAATGCCTTGGGATGCTGTACACAGTTGGGATGTGAGAGTCAGCGTCAAGGGCCAACACCACAAAGAGGAACAATCTAGCAAACGACAGTCTGCTAAGGAAGTCCTCTACATTAAGGAGGCTTACGTCGATGGCTAATTCAATGCAACATTGGAATGGCAGTATGATGTGTGCAGTGGACGTCGAGACTACCGGTCTTGACGACCGCTTCCACGAGATCTGTCAAGTAGCAATACTCCCACTGAACAGCGATCTGAAACCCATTCAAGAGATACTACCTCTGAACCTGCACATTATCCCTAGTGGGCCCGAGGTGATTGATCCTGAAGCTCTTTCAGTGACGAAAATGAAAATGAGCGAGATCATGTCTTACGGTGTCCAAAGGGACCGTGCCGTCGATATGTTCATTGATTGGGTAGAACGACTGCCGCTCCCTCTGACTAAGGGTGGTTATCGTGGTAGGATCATTCCTCTGTGTCATAATGAAAGTTTTGACATAGGGTTCATCAAGGGCTTGCTTGGGCAATCGCTCTACGATACCTACTTCCATCCGAGGCACCGTGACACACAATCACTGAGCTGTTCGATCAATGATATGTACGCCATGTGTGGCATTAAAGTCCGGTACTCCAAGAATGATTTAGCTTGGCTTGCCAGACAACACAATGTCGATACAGCCGGTGCCCATGATGCATTGGTTGATTGTAAGATCACTGCCGCAGTCTATAAGGCAATGATCGAGGAGTTCTCTCAGAACATCCCACTTGTCGATTACGGTTAGACACTAAAAAGCCCGAGTCCTATTTCTAGGGCTCGGGCTCTCTGCTACTCTTCCTCTTCGTCGAGGTCGAAGTCTAACTCTTTAGGCTCTTCTTTAACTTCTTCCTCTTTCACCGGAGGTCTGAACGCTTCTACTGCTGGAGTGTCAGGATTGATCTCGCTTTCGATATCACCCTTCGGCTTCGTCTTGTTCCACATTAGCTCTTGCGGGTTTGTACGCTCGTACATGGAGTCCAGCTTCTGGATTACAGATTGTTCGCGGCGTGGATACCAGATTGTGTTTCCACTCACACGAACGTTAATGGCTTTGTTTCCTACCATTATACGCATGATTTACACCTCAGTCTTGATGTTGGTTGGTTGTCTCGATTACACTGCCACCTTAGAATATCACCGCCGCAACAATCACGTTCAATACGGATTATCTCACGGTACTCGCAGTCTTCCAATTTCGGATACATTACATAGGGATCAGATGGATCAGCTTCATAGCCTTCTGGCGGTGTAGGTGGGCCACCTCGAACTGGATATATCAGACTTCCGTCAGATAATTTTCTAGGTCTGGTGTCACCCATCTTACATTAATTCCTTCTAGGTTGAGGAAGAGTAGTTGTTCTCTCTGTCTGAGAAGATGGCAATTGTCGCTTTGTTTGTTGCGGTGATTGCCTAATTCGCCATAAGCTACTGAGCCCGTTGTGTAACTATCAAAGCCGTACATGGTGAGTACCTTACAGCCCATAGCTATTGCGAAGCCCATTGCCACTATCACTGAAGCGCAGGAGTGTTTGATGCCGAAATCCTGCTTCCCGTTGAACACGTATGTTCTAGGGTAGTTGGCGTATATCGGGATCAAGTGATCCGGTATCACCATCGTTGCAGTCTTAGCTGGCATACTGATTCCAGTTGCGGCATCCTGTCGGACGCCGAATACCATGTTCGGAAGATCCAATGTCTCCAAGAACATGAACGCTTCATTGACTCCTATGATTGGATCGTCTGTTGGAAAGTTCTTGGGCGTGAGCCCGTCTGCTGAAGCACCCTTTCCGACGATATAGGCGTGGCGGTCAAAGTGTGGAGCAAGCTCCTTAGGACGCCGGTCCTTATTGAAGCAACACCTTGGACGCCATGCCATTTGATCTGGAACGCGTTCGTAGTGCGCATCCATGTATGCAATCGCATCTCTGTGATTACGTGACAAGTATATCACACCATTCTCGTAATAGCGCAGTCGCACATTTCCGAGACTTAACCTTCCACGTTCCAAATCTATAGTCATCTGAGCAGTTGCTTTATTGTTGATTTCAGCCTACCGTCGGACATCTTCTCAAGCTGTTCAAGGACTTCTCCTTTCGCCGCTTGCTTAGCCACCTTGATGGCTAGCCCTTCTGCATTCTGAATTGTTTCTTGGTCTAGTTTCTTACCGCCTTCCTTTGCAGGTCGTACGATACGTTCCTGTGCTTCGGCCATCCCTTCCTTTAAGCACTCATGCACTTCGTCAAGGATAGCTCTAGCCTTGTCGTTCTTCAGTTTCTTGCGGATGTAAGCCATGATGGCTCCGATACCAGCAGTAACGAGTGCTAGTATTACCGGCTGAAACAGCTCTGCAATCATCTCCTTCATGCCAAGCCCTCTCTTATGAATTGTGGGTGTTTGTGCAGGTTATGTTCGCGAAGCACTGGATAATAGCACTTACGCAAACTTTCACCTGCGGCGAGCATACAATCATCATTCGGGTCAGCTTTAACGTACCGCAACTTCTCGAAGTACTCTTCGAGTAACGGCCACTTACGCCACTTGTAGGCCAATAAGGTCTTCATGGTGTTAGTACATACGTTACGGTCAGTACGTTCAAAATCACGCCACGTCTTTTTACCGCCCGTATGATGGAATTGCGTCTGTGTACTCTGGAACAGCTTTAGCCCTTCATGAACTAGTCTGTAGCAGAAGTCCACTTCTTCGAAATCCCCACCCAACCATCCTGACCTGAGACCAATTGCTTGGTCCCAGAGACAGAGTGGTGTGAGTCGCTTCTTGCTGATTAACATACAAGCCGCAGGGGTTCCGCCACTATGGGGAAAGATCTCGCGACCTGTATCGATCACGTCGATCTCAGGCCGGAGTTCAGTACCCCACCACTCACCACCAAATACTGCTCCAGCATCGGTCTGAGCTTCCAGAACATGTAACATATGATCAAGCCAGTGATCCATAATCATCTCACTATCGTCATCGAGATAGCAGACGAGGTCACTGTACTTGTCATCATCGAGGATTAGTTGCCTAGCCTCGCTGACGTTCAAGTCTGGCCGTTCAATGATATGAAGCTCCGTCTCCACGTCATTCTTGAATTTATCCAACTTGGCCAGCGTCACGTCCAGTTGCGGAGTGAAACGCTGGATTGGAATTACTAAGTCAATCTTTTTCATACTAATATGTCAACTTTACGCTTCTGAGTTCGCATGCAACACCGAAGCCCATGGGTGGGCAACTGAAGTAGCCGACACTACCTCCGGTATACATAGTACTATAACTGCGTGGTGAAACATTGGGATACAAGCAACAGTATATCCTAGTGCCAGAGTAGTTCTTGATGTAATTCAGGATACCACTTGGCATTGGGTAATCAAATAGTGTCGTGTAGCCAATGCTAGTGTCGTCTGCTGGGTTACGGACTGTATTATGGTATGCGTTCAAGTTACTCAATCTGATTGAGTGACGATAGTCTGCATAGCCATTACGGACGTAGTAACCGAAACCAAGTTGGTAAGGGTCGTCAACAAAGTTGAAGACAATACTTCCACTTGCCCAGTAACGGAACTGGCCACCACACCAACCACTTGTGTAGTACCTACGCTCATAGGATACATACCACAGGTACAGTGAACCACCAATAGCGTTAGCTTTATCGTTAGCAGTAACATCGAAGTACCCAATACCAGTGTACAACTGACTATACATGCTAACATAGCTGTATGAGTCTTTGAGGTTGAAAGAGCACTCGGCGCCAGCGGCCCCGCTCGTTAACCAGTCATAGTAGTGTAGGTACCTTGCCCAATAGAGACAATCATTCCAGTAACCAGACGCACGAGCATCAGCATCGTCAATGTACCCACCGGTGTCAGGATCTGTCGGACGCACGCTATAATCGCCAATGTGGTAACCGAAACCACTGCAACTACGAGTGAAAGTCGTAACATCGAGTGAGCAGTACGTCACACCGAACAGATTGTTATCTCCATCGAGTATGGTCAGAGCCAGACTCTTGGAGCCCGTGCCACCGGTGACTGTGACATCTATGGCGACAACGCCATTGGACCAATCATTCTTTGGTATCCACTCTGGTGAGATAACTTCGCCGTTATCATTCTGAAGAACGATCTGTAAGTTATCCGGACTGTAGC
>Ga0180437_10012260_pt1 | contig 10151 bp, 7 predicted proteins | sample SS_ome_4_FD_132410 | JGI IMG/M metagenome (GOLD analysis project Ga0180437, IMG submission 132410) | Hypersaline lake sediment archaeal communities from the Salton Sea, California, USA - SS_3_D_1 metaG | ecosystem: Environmental > Aquatic > Non-marine Saline and Alkaline > Hypersaline > Sediment... | reverse complement strand
TCTCGTAGTTTTGATAGATTGTCATTTAAATAGTAATGTATCTCCCTTCCATAGGGAGTATTGTGTTTTGGAACAAAAGGATTAATATTTACCCTTAAAGAATCTTTCTCAAATCCCATTGTAGATGCATCTTTTAATAATGATATGATTGCTTCGATATCTCCGTCGTCTTCTCCTGGTAATCCAATTAAAAAATACATTTTTACATTCTTTATTCGAGAGTTCTTAATATGTCTTAAAGCGGTAAGAATTTGTTCGTTCTGTATTTTTTTTCCTAACTCGAATCTTAATTTAGGCGATCCAGTTTCAGGAGCAATTGTAATCGTCTTTATATTTCCTTCTTCTAAAACTTGTATAATTTTGGGCGTTATGTGTTCGATTCTGATTGAAGGAATAGTTAATCTTTTTCCAGTATCTAGTATGTGCTTGCAAATCTCGTAGAATTTAGGATGAGCAGAAACACACGATCCTATCAACGAAATAGTTTCTAAATTTGAGTCATTCTTCCACTGGTCAATTGTTTTAACAATGGAATCATAGTTACGATTTCTAAACGGTGAATTATGGAATGAGGATATACAAAATTTGCACTGAAATGGACATCCTCTATTTACTTCAATAAAAGAATTATTTTCAAAAATTGAACCTTCCTTCAATGATTGAGTTCTCAGTTGAAAAGCAGGAATAGGTGACTCGTCAAGATCCTTAAGAACCGCTCTTTTTACTTTGTTTTTAATGGATGGTATGAATAATCCTTCAATATCTTTCGCTTTTTCAAGAAATTCATAATAATTCATCTCGTTTGAATTGTAAGAGTTAAATAAATTGAAAAATTGATCAAGATTTGGTTCTGCATCACCTATAAAAAATAGGTCGAAAAACTGGCTTAGAGGCAAAGGATTTGAAGTTGCAACCGGACCTCCTCCTATTATAAGGGGATATTGTTTCTCTTTATTAATGGCTGACGCAAACCTTTTGTTGGATGATAGAGGAATTCCAGCTTTGTCTAAGATCCATAAGATATTTCTGAAATCGTTTTCAAAATGCATTGAGAATCCTAGAATATCAAAATCACCAGGTAATACCTTATTTTCAATACTTCTAACACAATTTCTTGAAGAAAAGTCATCAGAGGCGGGAAATTTGATCTTTTCTGGTAGGAAAATCCGTTCACATGCGATCTTTTCGTATTCATTTATTATAGCGTACAGAAGCCTAATAGAATAAGATGACATGCCTATTTTATAAATATTTGGATATATCAATCCAAAAGAAATGTCAATTTTGCCCCAATCTTTTATAATCATGTTTTCATGAGTCATTAAATCCCTCAAAAAGTAATCGAAAAATTTTCACACGAGATCTTTATTTCCTTCTCTTAATTTTTTTATTTCTTCCACGATTAGCGGTAAGATAATACCTGTCTTTTCGTGAATTACAATTTCTGCTCTTTCGTCAAGATCTGTTGGTTCATCATTCACAATAATCAGGGTCCCCCCCTCGCTTAATGTATATAAAGGTAAATCACACACGGGCATCACTGTTAATGAAGATCCAGCAATTAACATGACATCTGCTTTCTTGGACAATGCGCGAGATTGATGTATTTCAAAATTTGGCAGGGCTTCTCCGAATAAAACTACGGATGGTTTTAAGGGTGACCCACAAAAATCACAACTCGGGGGATTCTTCTTTTTCTTTTTTAATTTTTGTAATATTTGGTCTTTATAGTAACTTGCCTGACAACCAAAACAATCAAAACGATTAATATTACCATGAACCTCGTAAACCATGATTGCGCCTGCTTTTTGATGAAGTTCATCGACATTTTGAGTAATTATTCCTTTTAACAAGTCCATGTTCTCGAGTTCTGCCAGAGCTATATGACCTGGATTTGGATTTGCATTAAATAATGTGGGCGCTATATTTTTAGCCAATTCCCAAAATTTCGATGGATCTCTCATGAAAGTTTGAAAATCACCATAGATATCTGCTCTATATTTCTTCCAAATTCCGGAATCTCCCCTAAAATCAGGAATTCCCGATTCTGTTGATATTCCTGCTCCTGTTAGCGCAATAGCACTCTTAGATTCAAAAAGAAGCTTCGCAGCTTGCTGAATCTTCTTCTGTTTTGCTTCGCTTAATAATTCCATGTTCTAATAAAGCAATATTGACACTAAAATTAAATCTTTATTATTTTGAAAGATAGTCATGTTTTGCGATAGTTGTAAACATCTAGATTTATATGTTCGTTTAACATGCATTTTTGAGAAAATCAAAAGAAATTAAAAGCTTCAATTCTTTTTAATCTCAATAATATGAGCAATTAAATTACCCTATTACTCTCTTAAAGCTTATTCCCATGATATCTGGCTTCGCAGTTATCTTAGATAATGATATTCTATATTGTAGCAACGATGCTAAATTCACTTTGTTTGAAATTGTATTATTCGTGCAAAAATTATTAAAAAGCATTAATCCACGCCGCAATTGGCGATTGAAAGATTTTTTTTTAGAAGATGATGAAAACAAAAAAGAAAGAATGTTAATAAGGCATGAAATAACTGATACCAATAAGGATCTCTTCTATTGCATTACTGGTCATTTTAAAGCGAGTTCTCAGGAAGTAAATGCGATGTTAGAAGAATATCATAAGAGTATTGCCGGTTATTATTCAAATAAAGACATAAATCTTTTAAAAATCCCCTCTGAGAAATCATTATTCCGAGAATTTATTGAATATATCATATTTTATCTGAAAGACAAGTATGAAGAAATTTTGACCTTAGAAGAAGACAAGTCTGACATTAAAGAGGGAGTATATAGCAATATAATTTATGCAGGAATATCAACTCAAGGATTACCTATATGTAATTGTTTGTTCGATAGAGATCTATTAACTCTAATAGGAAAAGAAATTAATGACGAGAATATTGAATTATTTAGCTCTGATCTTTCTGCAAGATTAGCAACTATTGCAATGAATACAGCAATTCGAGCAAAAACAAATATTAAAGAGATTCATTTCCAAGATATTTTAGAAAAAGCTGATGAAAAGATTGTATTATATGGAAGTATAAATGGATATTCGTTTGATTTTATCGCATCAGGAGATTTTCTAAGAATAAAAAATATATTCAAGCAGATGATAGATGAAATATCGAAAGAAAAAGTATTTCACGAGGAATTTTTGGGAGATCTAAAGCCTTACAAGCATCTCCAACAATATCTTGATAAAATCAAAGATTTATAAATTAATTATAGTTGAATGAATTCAAGTGAAATGGAATGAAAGCTGTAATTCTTGCCGCTGGTGAAGGAAAAAGACTCAGACCAATAACATCGTCCCGTCCTAAACCAATGATTCCCATTGCCGGTAAACCCTTACTTGAACATACAATTATAGCTTTAAAAAATATTGGCATTGAACACGTGCTCTTGATCGTTGGATACAAGGAAGATTTTGTTAAAGCTTACTTCGGAGATGGACGAGATAAATTTGATATCAAAATTGAATACATTATACAAGACGAATATTTAGGTACAGCCCACGCTACCGGTTATGCAAAAGACTTTGTTAACGAGGATGAACATTTTTTGATGATGTATGGGGATATTCTCGTTGATCCCGTAGTTTTTGAAGAAGTAACCAAGACATTTAAGGAAAATAAAGCTGAAGGATTAATCTCATTATTTAAAGTAGATAACCCTCAAAATTATGGAATTATTTCCCTAAACCCTGAAGGATATGTGGAGAAGATTGTTGAAAAGCCTTCTCCAGATCAGAATGTTGGAAACTTGGCCAATGCCGGTCTCTTTATATTTAACCCCTTGATATTTAAAGCTATAGAAAAAACAGAAAAGTCTGTTAGAAACGAATTTGAACTAACAGATTCAATGGAAATTTTGGTTAAAAAATTAAACGGAAAAATTATAGGATATGATATCAAAAATCGTTTTTGGAGTGATGTTGGTTTACCTTGGCAATTATTAGAAGCCAATAATTTTCTTTTAAACCTTATTGATTCTAAAATACTAGGAACAATAGAGGAAAATGTAAATCTCTCCGGAAAAGTATATATTGGGAAGGATACTGTTATAAAATCCGGAACAACAATTCAAGGCCCTTGTTATATTGGAGAAAATAATCTTATAGGTCCTAATGCATTTATAAGACCATATACAGCTATTAGTGATAGTTGTCATGTTGGAATGTCTGAAATTAAGAACTCAATTGTAATGTCAAACACCGCCATACCTCACTTTAATTACGTAGGAGATTCAATTATATGTGAGGAAGTAAATTTGGGAGCCGGTACAAAAATATCAAACCTACGACTTGATGATGAGAGCGTGAAAGTAAAGATTCGTGGAAACTTAGTAGATTCAAAACGCAGGAAATTAGGCTCAATTATTGGTCCTAATGTTAAGATTGGAATCAATGCAAGTGTAATGTGTGGAAAGGTAATCGGTGAGGGGGCTAGAATTGGTGCACAAACATTAGTTCTTGAAGACGTGGCTTCAAACACGCTTTATTATCATGATCCTAACAAGGGAATTGTTAGTAAATCGTTAAAAAAATAAGTTTTCATGAAAAATAAGTAGTTTCTTATTCTTCTTTTTTAGGCACTTCCTCAGATGAAGATACCGGTGGAGTTGGAGCGCTTTTTCGTGCGAGTTTCTTCACATTGATCCTTTCCGTTCTTCTCATTTCTGATTTTCTGGATCTTTTTACTTCAACTTCGACAATTTCAAACTCGTCGTCGGGAACTTCTCTATCTTCTCCTCCCTCTGGAATAGATATTAACTTGCTCTTGATAACTGTAGAACTGGATAGAGGATAAATAGTTTTTGCGATACGACGGATCTGGTGCTGGAATTCACCGTAAATCATTCCTCTTACAAATTTCTCGTGATTTAAAGATTTGGCAAACTCTTTCAAGATTTCTCGCATGATCTTTCTTATTAATATTTGTTGCGAAGAACGAGCTCTTTTTATAGTCGTGCACACGGTAGTAACTCGAAAAGCATAGTTATCTTTCGTGGTAAGATTTATTATTGTTTGTATTTTACTGGTACCTCTTCCTATGAGAGATCTCACGTAATCGTTTGAAAATGCGTGTCCATAGAATATAGTTTGGCATGTTTTTGCCTCATTATTAACTGAAGCAATTCTAAATTTTAGCTTCAGGTTGATATCTCGGAAATTTTCTGTGAAATCGTAAAGAGAAGTCTCAAGAGTCCGCCCTACTATCGTGTTTTCTAGTCCAATTATCTCTCCTATAAATTTGTTGTCAAAACTTTTTGGGCCAAATACTTGGTACCAGTCTTTGTCTTTAAACGATATTTTCTTTACTTTTGGCTTTTTCTTTCTGGCTTTCTGACTCATTTTTCATCCCTCTTTATCTAGCTACAAGCGTCCGTATCTTTTCAGGATCGTACTTGAAATCTGGAGCTAAAACCTTTTTCTTTTTGTAATATTTTATTAATCTATAAATTTTTGATTCCGTTCGTTGTAATCCTTTCCTTCCTTCAAGGTCTTTATGGTTATCCTCAAGATGATTTCTAATGTTTAACGCTTTTTTTACTAAATTTGTTAAATCTTCAGGCAACATCGATTCAATCTCGTTTTCTTCAAGGATTTTGCTTACTTTCTTACCCGTGATGACTTTCACTAAAGGAACGCCGTGTGAATCTCTTAATATTGTTCCGATCATGGATTTTGAATGTCCCTTTTTTGCTAATTTAACAACGTCTTCTTCAACTTCCTTTCCTGATCGTTCTACCCATACAGGCTTTTCTAACCGTGGAGGTCTAGTGCTTCCGCTTTTTCCTTTCTTCCTGGAATGAATCCTAGCCATAAAATAATTTCACAGACTAATTTATTTATTAATTTATAAAACAATAATATATTAAGTAAGAAAGTATTGAAATTAAATTTTTTGAAAAAAAAAGAAATTAACGAGAATGGTAAACAAATCTCATAATATTTATTTCATCACCGGGAATAAAAACAAATTTGACGAAGTCTCAAATATCTTTCTAAATAAGGATATTAATTATGAATTATACCAGAAAGAATTACAAACAGTCGAAATTCAAGCTAATAATATCAAGGATGTAGCGCTTTTTAAACTAAATAGCGTGAAAGAGAAAATAGAAGGTTCTTTTTTTATCGAAGATGCTGGATTTTTTGTAGATATTCCGCTCAATGGATTTCCCGGTGTATATTCTTCATACGTCATGAAAACTATTGGAAACGAAGGAATTCTAAATTTAATAAATGATTTTAAGAATACTAAAGCTCATTTTAGTGCTGTTATTGCATTATACTTCCAACCTTTGGACGAAATTATAACTTTTGAAGGTGAAGTCAAGGGAAAAGTCTCAGAAACAATACGAGGAGAGCATGGATTTGGATTTGATCCTATTTTTATTCCCGACAAGCTTTCTAATAACACTTTTGCTGAGCTTTCAATGAGCGAAAAAAATAAAATTTCTCACAGGAGTATAGCTTTAAATAAATTTATAAAATTTTTAAAAAAAAATCCTGTTAAAAAATAAAACGAGAAACTCATGTCAAAAGGTCTGTCTAAATATATCCATGATTGTTTGACGGCTTAATCTCCACAGAATAACATATATACCTATAAAGCCTACCGCTATCGAAATAGAAAAAACTCTGAAGAGTGTTAAGTATGGAATTGAGAATATAGTCGGCATTTCGGTAAGCAAGGACATATTTGTCTGTAAAAGCCACGCCGTGAATGTCCCGATAACTGTTCCCATTATACCTGCAGAGATCATTATTATCATGCTCTCGATTAAAAACATATTTCGCACGTTCCGCACCTTCATTCCCATAGATCGTAGTATCCCAATTTCAAAGGTTCTTTCAATCATAACAGCATACATTGAGCTGATTAATCCAAAGATACAAATTAAGACTGTAAACATTAATATTATTTCCATGATTAAACTTTGTCTCGCACTCATTTCGTTCATGAAGTTGATTTTTGAAATTGCGTCATCAATCACAAAACTCTTACTAGTATATAGCGTATTAATATGATCTTTCATGTCTTGAATGCCCTGTTCTGATATGTCGTCCAGGTTTATAAAAATCTTATCAACTGTCATGTTTAATTCATTAGGGTTTTGGATTTCCATTAATCTCATGTAGTTCTCGGCTGAAAGCATCACGCCTCCACCATTTGCAGTCATTTCACCGCTCCTAAAATTCCAATATCCTGGTATTCCTCCAGAAATTCCTGCTACTGTAAAAATTTGTCGTACTCCAACATCACTTCCAGGCGGAAAAAAGGTTAAAAAGATTTGTTGTCCTACCTCAGTTATGCTTAACCTTGTTGCGATAGATTGGGCAATGATACAAGTGTTATTGTGAGCAAATAATTGGTTAAAAGAATACTCAGTGTTACTACCCAAGGATCCCCAAACTAACAAGTTTTTATCAATTAAATCAACGAAACTATCGTTAATCCCGATGATACCTATATCAACCGAGTCATGTTCTCCTGCGGTATCACCGGCGGTCACGCTAAATTTAGACGATAACTCTGACGCATAATAACCAATTAAGTTCATTATTGACTCTTCGGAATCGCTACTAATACCAGAACTAGTATCAAAAAACAACGAGAAGATCGCCGTGAGATCAAATGTATTATGCACGGTAAAAGCTGATTTTTTTATGCCTTCAAGGTTTTTGATGGTTTCATACATCTCTAAATCAACAGCGGAGTCAGTATTTATTTCTCCTTGATTCAATATGACTAAATCTGCCCCATATTGAAATCGTAAGGTTAACGACATGTTTTCTGATTGCATTTGACTCATTCCCGTGATGAAGAAAATGAAAGAAAACGATATTGCAAACATTACTACAGTGCTAGTATTTCGCCTTCCATATCTTTTAAATGAAATCTTAATTATCGAGCTGTACTTTCTTATACCTGGGGATATTATTCCTAAGAAGATTCTTTGAAGTAATGGAACAATTCCTACTGATGCAAATACCAATCCAATTAAGATTGCTGCTAATAATCCAATAAAAAGTGTAGAAATCAACGTCATATTTCCAGTTGTAAAGATTTGTGGCAATAAAACAAATATAATAAGACCTATTGTTGCTATGGCCATGCCCACAAGAAAACTCTTAGTATTCATGCTCCCTTCTTTTTTAATTTCCCACCCTTCTTCTTTCGTTTGAAACGGTGTTATGGCTTTTATTAGATCTATTCTTGCTGTTTTAATCGCGGGTAAAAGCGATATCACCAGTGATACAAGAGTTCCTATTGAAAACGCAATAATTACCGTTTCTGGAAGGATTATATAATTGATATTAGTACTCTCCATCTGGAATAAAGAGAAAATGTTACCTGCAATAAATGGAGTGGAGATAAGCCCAAGAGCTAAACCTATGGTGGATCCAAGCAATCCTAACATGAATCCCTCGAAAAGAACCATTTTTATTGGTAATGATCGTTTACTCCCAACAACTCTGATAACTCCAAATTCTCTCACCCTTTCTTCTACTGATGTCGACAATATTCCATTTATTAAAATGCCTGTTATTAACATCGAAAGAATCATTATAAACCAAAACATTATAGTCATGGTCATTAAGGTGAATTCTGCTGTTTCTAGTTCGGATAATTTTGGTAATGCGATAGTATATTCATTGATATCTAATCTATCTTGAATTAGATTTGCGATGGTTCTTAATCTTGCGGTTGTTGCTTGAATATTTCTAGCATCGTAAACTAATTCTCGATTTGTTACGACTCCTGCAATATAATTTATGAATCCATCTTGATCCAAAAAAGTTTGAGCTTGATTAATAGTAACTAAAATTAGCGCAGTTTCAAATTCCATAAATTTTTGCTTTTGAACGCAAATCTCTGTCACGATAAGATCTAATAGTTCGCCGTTATAATCTAAATGAATTGTATCGTCTCTGGATAAATTTAAAAATTCAGCGATATTCCATAAAATCACACATTCCCCACTATCAGGGTCATCATCGTAAATCTCCCCCGTTTCAACGCCATTATCGTCTACGATTGCTAAATGTCCCATGTGACCGTTGTCATTTTCTTCATCAAAATCAATCCCATACATTTGGAAGGAACTGCTTTGATTCGAATTATCAGAGGACGCATCGACAATAGCCAATATCCTTGGAAAAAATCCCTCTACTCCGGGAACATCCTGTAAATTTGTTTCGATAATAGTTTCAGGAAAAAAGGGATCGAAACTCAAATCTGTTTGAATTGTCTCCGTAACTAAGATATCTGAATTTCCAGTTGTATTTGTAGCTGTTTGAATATAATTATAACCCATTGTATCATTTAGATATCCAATTGCTGTGAGTAAAAATATAGAAATCGCAATTCCAAGTACTCCAAATATGACTTTTGTTTTATCTCGCTTCATGTCAAGCCATGAATGCTTGATAAACTGTAGATATGTCTTACTCCTAATTTTATACCTGAATTTTCTCAAACGATACATTTTTTCTTCTATTTATTATATTTTTCAAATTTTTTTATGTCTTCTTCGCTTAATTCTTTCTTTAAAATCTCTTTTATCGTCATTGATTTCTTTAATTTCTTCTTTTTGATTTTTTTCTTCATTATATCAGAAGCTATAGATGCGAGGACATCTGCCTCTTTCTTTTTCTTAATAACATTTTCTTTAGAGAGTTCATTTAACCTCTCTCTTAAAGTATGTTTTATTGTAAGGATTGAGTCTCTTGAACCACTTTTCAAAAGCACGAGTTCTTTCCTTTTTCTTTCTTGTAAACTAAAGTTATATCTTTTTGATTGCCAAATAAGTATTATGAGGATCCCGATTGCAATCATCAGAGGGATTAAAATGTAGATCAACTGAATTATAACCGGAGCATTAACTTTTATTTCAATTTCATTTGAGTAATCAATTGTTTCTACAAGAAAATAATAATTGATAACCGCTTCATTTAATATTAAGTAAGTCTGAATTTTTGCTCGAATCGTGTATGTAAAAGTAATAGATTCTCCAGGTTCAATTAAAAGTATATCGTTAACTAAATTCCCACTTACTAAAGAAAAAGCTGTTCTTGGATAGCTTAACATGTCGTTAATCACTAC
>Ga0180437_10012259_pt1 | contig 10151 bp, 7 predicted proteins | sample SS_ome_4_FD_132410 | JGI IMG/M metagenome (GOLD analysis project Ga0180437, IMG submission 132410) | Hypersaline lake sediment archaeal communities from the Salton Sea, California, USA - SS_3_D_1 metaG | ecosystem: Environmental > Aquatic > Non-marine Saline and Alkaline > Hypersaline > Sediment... | reverse complement strand
GTCTGGCAAAGCTGCCCGGGTGCCGCTCCTGCCTGTGATAGGGATCCAGGACATCCATGCCGTTTTTATCCAGAAAAATTTCCACTGCTTTTATAATGTCTTTCAACGTGGTTTTTCCGTCCATGAATCTGTGTGATGCCAGAAAGAGTGCGTAACCCACAGCCCGGGTCTGGCTCTGGTCCACAAGCTGTTCCACAAAGGAAAGATTGATCATATCCCTTCCGAAAAGGATTGTCCCGAGCGATTTGGCATCGATTTTCACCTCTCGCCTACCCCTTGAAGGATCGAAACTTTCGCGCATGGGTATCCTTGGCGTTATTTGAAAGGGATATTCCGGCGCCTCTTTTGTGCGCCCGGAGGGATTTTTCAGAGCGATCTGTTTTGCGGACTCGGTTTTTTCCAAGGGGAGGTACTCTTTCATCATAATAACTGTATCCGCTTTTTCAAAATAATCGCCACAACCTCCCATCACCAGGATAGTGGACACGCCAAAATTTTCGTAGATTTCCTTTACCCTATCTATAAAGGGGGTGATGGGTTCATCGTTTTTATGCACCAGAGCCTGCATCCTGGCGTCTCTTACCATAAAATTGGTGGCGGAAGTATCCTCATCCAGAAGGAGGCATTGTGCGCCCATTTCCAAGGATTCCATAATATTGCCCGCCTGGCTGGTGGAGCCGCTTGCATCGTCCGTGGAAAACTCCCTGGTGTTTTTCCCGTAGGGAAGATTCCCAATAAAGGGGCTGATATCCACGCCTTTCATGCTTCTTCCGTCTTCCGCGCGGATCTTTACCGCATCACGTAAAGCGACCACATATTCCCTTCCATCGCCCGGGATATGGGGATAAACGCCTCTCTGGATCGCATTCAACAGGGTGGATTTTCCGTGATAACCTCCGCCAACTATCAGGGTAACGCCCTGGGGAATTCCCATGCCGGAAATAATATTTGTCGTGCCGGTTTGTGTTGAAACAGGATGAGGAACTTCAAAACTGGTTTGAAGGGAGTTCGGAGATTGAAAAGCAATTGCGTTTTTGGGAGACATGGGGAGGTCTGTTGCGCCGCTTTGCCTGGGAAGGATAGAGCCATCAGCCACAAAAGCCACGAGTTTTTTTTCCGCAAGCTGTCTGCGAATAAATTCCTGGTTTTCGATGCAATTTACGAAATCCGTTGCCTTTTTGTGTGGGATATTATTCCAGAAGAGTGAGTTGTCCGCAATACGGGGCAATTCGCTAAAAAATATAGTTTGTGCTTCTTTTCCGAGAATACGTCTTCCCGCAGCAGGGAGTCCCACATAAATCCTTGCTTCCACCCATTTTTGGCATACAACGAGCGCGGTTCTTTCCAAGACCTCTTGTGCTCCGGCATCGATAAGGATCATGCCGCTTTTCCCCGTGCCCTTGCTTCCCCCGGAATATTTCTGTACGGCATTTTTCACCTGGCGTGCTAAGAAATCCTGAAGCGCAACTCGCCGAACAGTTGTTGAGAACAGGTTTTCCGGGAACCCGGCTTTTTCACACGGAACCCGAATGCGAATTTTGGAAGGAGCAGCAAAAGGGTCTCCTTGAACATGATCGATAAAGAGTTCAAATGTGCGGAACTGGTAGCTTCCCGCAATATCCTTGTACGCCTTGTATCCTCTTCCGTCAATCCTGGTGAGAACGGATTGAAGCTGTATTTGATCCTGCATAAATTCAGCCTTTCAAAGTTATATTTAATGTTTAACCTTTGAAGCGTATCTTTTGGTTTATCAAGCCTATATATTGGTTCAGCGTAAATTGGACAAACCAACATTCGATATAATTACGCCAAGGCGTGCCGCTGAAGCAAATCAAAATTTATTTAGGCACGAGGGGAATTGGCATTGTTCATTAAAAGGGAGTGGATAAATTCTGCCTCTTCCGAGGTTTTATGCCAAAACCCCGATCGTCTATCCCGCCAAAGGTGAGATTTCACCGATCATATGGATATTCTGATAATCTCCTTTTCTCGTCAAGTTCTCTTTCCTTTGTTTTTCCCATTTTTCCATCCAGTAATCCCGTGGAATCCAGGCATTATGCTCGTTGATTTTTCCATAATTTCAGCATCAAAGAAGTCTTCTCTTTCCAATCTCATTTAGGTGAAAGAGATTCTCACCCCGGAGCAAAAAGAGGAGGCAAAAGAGCTGTTGGCTAAATGGAAAGCCCAGAGAAACAGAGAAAGAAACTTCAAGGATTAACGGAACGGCAAAGAAACCAGCCGCCTCGTGGGAGAGGTGCAATGAGAAAGGAAATCCGGAAACATAGGGAAAATCGGAAACATGATCCCATTTGATCTTAAACCGTGTGAGGGGATTCTATTTCCGAGCTGCCGTAAGAATAACCTTTATTAAAAGCGAGTATATTCAGATCTTCAGTGCCTTTCGGTACGGAATCCCTGATCGCCTTCCTCATAGCATCGGGATTTATCATGTTGGTTACTGCGGTCAAAAAACCAAGTATAACAATATTCAGGACTATTTTGCGTCCGAGTTCTTCAGCGAAGCGTGTGGCGGGGATTCCATAGGCTTTCACTTTGGCATCTTTGTTATGATGAACCAGATCATTTTCAATGACCAAGATGCCATTCGGCTTCAACTCCGAGGCATATTTCTCATAAGCCTCCTCGGACATGATGACGAGGACATCGGGATTGATAACATAGGGATAACCGATTTTCACGTCGGAGATAATGACCTGTGAGCCGCACGCGCCGCCCCTGGCTTCAGGTCCGAAGCTGCGTGTCATAGTCGCACACTTGCCATCATAAATGGTGGCTGCTCTTCCAACTATGCTGCCCGCCAGGACAACCCCCTGTCCACCGAAACCGGCTATCTTTATTTCAGTCTTTGCCATAATCAATTTCACCCCTATTAAACTGCTGAGGTACGTACCTTTTTGTATAGTTGATCCATCTCATCGAGAAATGTTGGTTTCTCAATGTCCAGAAATTTACCGACTACGATTTTATTCTGAAACTTCAAGTCAAGTTCGCTTGTTGGCGCACCATTTTTAATCACACTATTTTTTTTGTAATAGCGCATTGTGGAAAGCCCAGCACCCAATCTGTTTCTACGTCCGTATAAAGTTGGGCAGGGACTTATAACCTCAACAAATGTAAAGCCCTTCTTTTTGATAGCCCGCAGCATCGATTTTTTCATCTGGATGACGTGGTAGGTTGTCCAGCGAGCCACGTAAGATGCGCCGGCAGATTCAGCGAGCTTGGGAAGGTTGAAGGGCTTCTCAAAACTGCCATAAGGTGAGGTGCTTGCATTGGCGGTGTAAGGTGTTGTGGGACCAACCTGCCCACCCGTCATCGCATAGTTGAAGTTGTTCACACATATCACGGTAATGTCCATATTTCTGCGTGCAGCATGGATGAAATGATTGCCCCCAATAGCAATCATATCGCCATCGCCACTAAAAACAATCACCTTAAGATCGGGATTTGCGAGCTTGAGACCCGTTGCAAATGGAAGGGCTCGGCCATGCGTGGTGTGAAAAGAATCGAGCTTTATATAGCCCGCAACTCGCCCTGTGCATCCTATGCCGGAGACAACACATATATTATCAAATGGAATTTGGCTCTCCATAAGGGCGCGAATGAAACAATTAACTGCAGTTCCGATGCCGCATCCGGGACACCATATATGCGGAATCCTATCCATCCGCAATAGCGATTCGATTGGATTAGGAGGATTCATTTTACCGCCTCAATTATAGATTTGTAAACCTCATCAGGTTTATGAACCGTTCCACCGGCGTGGGGAACCAAGATCACCTTTGCATTTCCCGCACTTACCCTCTCCACCTCATAAAAAACCTGCCCATAATTCATCTCGACAACAACAATGGCTTTGACTCTTTTCGCTATGTCTTTAATGACCTCTTCCGGAAAGGGCCAAACAACGATAAGGCGCAGACTTCCCACCTTAATGCCTTCCTTTTTTGCCATCTCGATTGCCAGCGTGACCACTCGTGAGGTTATCCCATATGAGATAATGACCACCTCGCTGTCATCCGGGATATCCATCTTCAGCATACGGATTTTTTTCTCATTCAGGCGTATCTTATCCACCAGCCGGGGGATCAGCTCCGCCTGACACTCCGCCGAGATGACGGGATAACCTCGTTCATCGTGCGTAAGACCGGTTACATGAAAGTGATACCCATCACCGGCTTTGACCATTGCCGGCACAAGGTCTTTTTCTGGTTTGTATAAAAGGTATTGTTCCGGGGGAAGTTTTGTGTATCTGCGGGGTGTAATCTCTATCTTATCTGCGGGAGGGATGACGACCTTCTCAGACATATGTCCGATGCATTCATCCATCATGAACATCACGGGGATGCGGAATTGTTCGGCAAGATTGAATGCTGTGATGATGAAGTCGAAGCATTCCTGAGGGCTATCAGGAGCAAGAGCGATAATTTCATAATCCCCGTGTGAGCCCCAGCGCGCCTGCATCATATCCGCCTGGCCCGGAAGCGTGGGCAGACCCGTGGAGGGACCGCCCCTTTGCACATCCACAAACACGCAGGGGGTTTCGGTTATCACGGCAAGTCCAATGTGTTCCATCATAAGGTAAAGCCCCGGACCTGAAGTAATGGTCATAGCCTTTTCCCCCGCCCACACTGCCCCCTGTAAGGCGATGGACGATGCAAGTTCATCCTCCATTTGAATAAATACCCCACCCACGAATGGAAATCGCAGGGCAATACGCTCAATTACACCGGTTGAGGGGGTTATGGGATAACCTGAAACAAAGCGACATCCTGCCGCTATTGCGCCCTCACAGGCAGCGTGATTTCCTGTGAAAAAATGAGCGCCCTCTAGAACTGCTTTTTCATTTTTCTTCATGGTATCTAATTTACCTTTATGGAGTAAATGGCAAAGTCAGGACAAAACATTCCGCATAAATTGCAGGCTATACAATCATCGGGATTTTTCACCACGGGTGGGTGATAACCCTTCGAGTTAAATTCATCGGAGATAACAAGGACTTTCTTCGGGCAGAACTCCACACAGAAGCCACAGCCTTTGCATCTCTCCTTGATAATATTAACCTCGCCCCTTGCTTTTCTGCCCTTTTTTGTTTTAACCGCATCTACCATCTGTTCTTTACCCCTGTATTTAGTTTAACAAATTCGCAAAGCAAAAAAAAATAACACCAGGATGGAACTTGCTCCTTTATGCTCTAATGCTCTAACTCGAGAAATAGTCCCCCGAGAGGTCGGCAAAACTCTCACGAATCAAGTCATCCATTTTTTTCCACAGTTTTTTTACGTCCTGACTCATAATCAACAGGTTGTGTCTATTGCCATGGGTGTCTTTGACGTGATTTTTCAGAATTGCCTCTTTCTCAAAACCGATTGCATTAAACACCTCGATTGCTGCGGTTTGAGTATCCATCATTTCGGCGATAACTTTCTCCAGCTTCAGCGAAAGCGCAAGAAAAAATATCTCCTTTGCAAGGAGCAACCCAAGTCCCTTCCTGCGAAAATCTTTACATGTAACAACGCGAATCTCGCCTACATGTTGCGACCAACCATAAGTTTCCCGGTGGAGCGTGGCATCGCCGATAACACGGTCTTCAATCACCGCCAGGATGGGTATTACATGGTCATAATCAAGCGTCTGAGCCCATCTATGGATAACGGCTGGGTCTGCTATGTCCTCTTTGAGAAACATAAGGTCATCTTCGGGGAGTCTCTTGAAAAACTCAAGAAGGGCAGCCTCATCCTGCATGGTCATCAGGCGCAAAGTAACTTCCTGCCCATTTCGCAAAAAAACCTTTTTCGGATAATTTTTTAATTCTGTTCCCATTTTTACTCACCTATTATGCCGGAAGGATTTATTGAGATTCCTTTGTATATGCGAGGATTCCCCCAGCCTTCAACATTTCAATTTCCCGCTCCGATAGATCTATGCTTGCCGGGATGTCTTTATTCTGTGACTGGTTTGTCACAGATAGACTGCCCGCCTGAATGTCTGTTAAATTTACATCAAGCCGGTCGCCCTGTTCAATCTCATCCGTGTTGCAAATAATCGGAACAATGCCGCAATTGATGAGGTTTTTACGATGAATACGCGCAAATGATTTTGCTAACACGGCGGTGATGCCAAGCTCCTTGGGAGCGAGAGCGGCATGCTCACGGCTTGAGCCCTGGCCATAATTTTCCCCGCCGACAATAAATCCACCCACGGCTTCCTTTGCCCGAGTTGCAAAAGTTTCATCTTCGTAATAATAAACGAACTTTGCAATCTCCGGCAGGTTGCTCCGCAAGTGTTGAGTAAGCGGACCAGCCGGTAATATATCGTCCGTTGAAATTCCATCGCGCACCTTGAGCAAAACCTCATACTTGAGTCGATCAGGAAGGGGGGTTTGAGGCTTCAGTGGAACGATATTTTTACTCCGCACGATCTCGACTCCCGAGCCTTTTGGCTTTAATAGCATCCTGTCATCTATACGATAAACAGGCTCCGGAATACTGACGGGGTCCAGCTCCCGCGGGTCTGCTATTTTTCCGGCAAGGGCGCTCGCTGCACAGACCTCAACCGAGCTCAACGCAATGCGACCAAGTTTATTGCCTCCCCTGCCAAACCAATTCCTGTTCACCGAGCGCAAGCTTAAATGGCCCGCCCCCGGGACAAATCCCATCCCAATGCAGGGACCGCATCCCGGCTCCATAATGCGACATCCGGCGTCAGTAAGTCTGGCAAGGCTGCCATCCTCAATAAGCATCTGAAATACCTGGCGGGAACCCGGAACCACCATAACCTCACAATCGGGACTCACCTGCCTTCCTTCCATGAGACGTGATGCGATGTAAATATCGCGCCAGCCGCCATTTGTGCACGAGCCAATATGCACCTGTTGCAATTGGGTCCCGACGACTTCTTCAATGGGTTTCACGTTATCGGGCATACCCGGCATTGCCACCATCGGCGAAAGCGATGAGAGGTCAATCTTGATAATCTTTTCATATTCAGCATCGGGATCAGGAGCAATTTCGCGCCATACATCCTCGCGCTTTTCCTGATGAAGGAACTTTTTCGTCACTTCATCAGAGGGGAATATACTGGTGGTGGCGCCGGTTTCTGCGCCCATATTTGTGATAGTAGCCCGTTGGGGCACCTCAAGATTAAGAACGCCTTGCCCACCGTATTCAATAATCCTGCCAAGTCCGCCCTTTACACTTATTCGTCGCAGCAATTCCAGAATGACGTCCTTGGCATCAACGCCCCAGGGGAATTTACCCTCAAGTTCCACTTTTATAACAGGCGGCACCTTTAAATAAAAGAGGCCGCCGCCCATTCCAACGGCAACGTCCATTCCCCCAACGCCGATGCCGATCATACCGAGTCCGCCGGCTGTCGGAGTATGAGAATCAGAGCCGAGGAGAGTTGCGCCCGGCTTTCCAAAACGCTCATATTGCACCTGGTGACATACGCCATTGCCGGGTTTGGAAAATATGGCGCCAAGCTTCGATGCGACGGTCTGCAAAAACAGATGGTCTTCAGACGATTCTCCCTTGAATGATGCATTGGTGTGGTCAACGTAAGAGACAACGGTTTTTGCCTTGACCTTGTCGAGCCCGAGTGATTCAAATTCCAGCCACGCCATTGTTCCCGTGCTGTCCTGAGTCAGGCATTGGTCAATTATAAGTCCGATTTCCTTGCCGAACTCAACCGAATCGCCCCAGCCCAGGTGTTCCTTAAAGATCTTCTGTGACATCGTGAAGCCCATTTTATCATCCTTCCTAAACGAGAGCCTCCCAAACGTAATCAAGGACGTTTTTTACTTTAAGATTTTCCCCGTTTCTCTTCACTGCATCAGATAAGTTAAACTCGCAGGTGGGACAGAGTGTTGCTAATTCGTCTACACCCGTATCTATGGCCTGCTTTAAGCGCTTTTCCGTCAATTCCTTAGTAAGTGAAATATCGGTGACCATTAATCCACCGCCCCCACCACAACACTCTGCTTGCTTACCATAAGTAGGCATTTCTACAACTTCTACGCCTATCTGTTCTAATATCTGTCTTGGTTCGTCAAAATTACCCATTCCTCTTCCCAAATTACAAGGATCGTGGTAAGTAACTTTCTTTCCGAGTTTTCTCGTCTTATAATTAGGAAGTCTCTCTGCAATCTCATTGATTATATACCTTGGTTTGAGGTCAGGATAAGATTTGTTGATAAAGAATACACAGGTTGTGCACATACATATAAATTCCTTGTAAGGCATTCTTTTGCGAAATTCTTCCTTTTGCTTTTTAAGTTTATCCTTATACCCGAGCACGGCAAAGGGCATGCCACAACAGGTCTCATCCACTATCTTGGGCTTGATGCCAATCTTCTTTAAGATTTCAATATACCTTTGTGCATCGCCGCTCCTTTCAAGAAAGCGACATCCAAGTAACACCGGTGTTTCTCCATCCTGAATAGGAGGCTTAATCTCTTTGCCAAAGATATTACCAGTTTTCTCAATTTTATCTAAAAGTGCAACATGTGCATCGTTCTTAAAGCCAGCCTCGACCAAGTCCGCTCTTGCGGCGGTCAAGATATCAGGGATCGATACATTCGCCGAACATCTCTCTATGCAATCCTTGCAGAATGTGCACTCATTTATCTTCTGGGCAATATAATCCGAAGGCTCGATTTCACCGGTAAGTAATCCATAAGCCAGAACCACTTTTCCCCGTGCGCCATCCGACTCCCATCCTCGCTGCTGGTATATGGGACAAGCCTCAAAACAATAAGCACACCTTATGCAAATATTCATTTCGTTTTGCCATTCTTTCAGGTATTTTGTTTCCATAGGATATACCCCTTCAATATTAATGATTAACCGGAATATTTAAAAATTCGGTTTTCTCCAAATTACCAATCACAAATTTACGAACCTAAATTTTGCTCTCACTTTGTCACAGTTTTACATTATATCTGAGTTTTGTCGCTTTGAGCCAATCATCTGGTGCATCCTGCAATTTATGAGGATTCAAAATATTATTAGGATCGAATGCCTTTTTCACTGCTTTCATTATATCGAGAGCATCTTTTTTCTCTTTCTTCCAGAAAGGAGCTTTGGAGAGCGCGATCCCATGCTCGCCTGAAGTTGTTCCTCCAACCGAACGAACGTAATCGTATAATTCAGAAGCCGCTCTATTTGCATCCTCCCATTGACTCTCCTTCATTACATCAAACATTATCTTTGTGTGCACAACGCCCGAACCGCAATGGCCATACACAGACATGATCACATTATTCCGTTTGGAAATTTCGTGAATCATATGGGCGCATTCTGCAATTTTGGAGTTTGGAACCGCCATATCATCGGCAAGATCCGTGCAAATTATCCCTTCCTTATATCTTGAGAGGGATGCGAATAATTTCTTCCTTCCTGCATATATTCTGGTGCGCTCCTTTGCATCATAGCTAATCTCGATATCAAAGCCATTATGTTCCTCACATATCTTCTTGATATTCTCTATTTCAAAATCCACGGTTTCTTTTATCTTGCCATCCGCCTCAAACAGTAAGATAGCCGCCACGTCAGGTAATCCCAGGTTGAGGTTTTTATTGACGGCAGTTATGCCAATATTATCCATCAATTCGAGCATTGATGGCGACGCTCCACTTGCCATTATACCCGTTACCGCCCTTCCGGCATCCTCTATTTTGTTAAACTTTGCTATACCCAGACATCTGAATTTGGGCAAAGGAACGAGCTTTAACGTCGCCTCTACTACTATACCAAGGGTTCCTTCAGAACCAACCATAAGTCTTTCAATCTGATAGCCTGCCGTGGTCACCCTGGTGTTCGAGCCCAGAGTGATTAAATCTCCATTTGCGAGAACGACTTTCATACCAAGAACCGAGTCCCGTGTAGCGCCATATTTCACAGACCTTATACCTGATGCATTAGCCCCAATCTCCCCCCCGATAGTTGCAATCCTCGATGAGGCGGGCGCCGGAGGCCAAAAGAAACCATAAGGCTTGAGAGCACGGTTCAAGTCATCATCAATTACACCCGGCTCCACTTTGCACAGAATATCCTCTGGTCTTATTTCAAGAATCTTGTTCATTCGTTTTAAATCCATAACAATGCCACCGTCTATGGGAACGGTATGACCGG
>Ga0180437_10012258_pt1 | contig 10152 bp, 9 predicted proteins | sample SS_ome_4_FD_132410 | JGI IMG/M metagenome (GOLD analysis project Ga0180437, IMG submission 132410) | Hypersaline lake sediment archaeal communities from the Salton Sea, California, USA - SS_3_D_1 metaG | ecosystem: Environmental > Aquatic > Non-marine Saline and Alkaline > Hypersaline > Sediment... | reverse complement strand
GAAGAAAGTCTTTCGAATGGAGATGAGTAATGATTTTTATAGAAAAATTAATTGAAATGATACGAGATAAACGAAGCGTTGTGTGCCTGGGGCTGGATCCTAGAATGGAACAAGAAGGACAGATCCCACGGTATCTCGTTGACGAATTTAACGATCCAAATAAGATCATTTTAGAATTTAACAAATCTCTCATTGAAGCCACGTGTGATTTGATTCCGATTATTAAACCTCAGATTGCCTTTTACGAGAAATATGACGCTTCAACCGCGCTAAAAGAAACGATTAAATACGCTCAGAAAAACGATTTATTGGTCTTGTTGGATTCAAAAAGAAACGATATAGGATCAACATCCCAAGCCTATGCTGATTCCATGTTCAAGGTGTATGGCGCTGATGCATGTACTCTAAACGGTTATTTAGGAATTGACTGCGTTAGTCCGTTTCTTGAATACAAGGAAAAAGGATTATTCGTGCTCGTAAAAACATCTAATCCAAGTAGCGGGGATTTTCAGAATCTATTCAGCGCTCGCTTGGAAGATGTGCCCGATACGGAACATGAAATCGAAATGAAATCTATTAAATTAGAAAGAAATTACATCCATATGGCAAGACTTGTTTATCACTGGGGAAGAGATCTGCCAAAAATTTTAGACTTTCATAATTTAGGGGTTGTCGTCGGGGCTACTTATCCTAACGAATTGAAAGTGATAAGAGAAATCGTAAAGAATTCTTTCGTTTTAATTCCTGGCTATGGTGCCCAAGGCGCGGGAGCAAGCGATGTGAAATATGGATTTAACGCCAAAGGTTTAGGGGGTATCGTAAATTCTTCTCGAGGAATAATGTTCGCCTATCAAAACAAAAAATATCCCGAAGAACAATTTGGAAAAGCAGCTAGAGAAGAAATTCTTGAAATGAACGATTTAATCAATAAAGAGCGTGTTTAAAAGGAAAATTTAGGGAATATAGGTGCCTCCACCATCTCCCGGGGGGCCTCCAAATTGCATGCTCATTACGATGCTCATTATTACAATCACAGGTATAATTTCCATTCCAAATATAACGAGAGCTCGTTTCATTCCAACTTGGTGAAAAACATTGATTACTTGAAGATTTATCAACATTCCTAATGCTAACATGCCAAATATGAGTCCCGCCATTTCATCTCCTTCTGGACCGTGGTCTTCGCCCGTATACGTGAACATATTTATAAAAATGGGAGCCATGATGAAGAAACATAATCCCGCTTGAATAAAACTGCTAGCTAATACCCATTTCCACTCGCGTTTTACTTCTGCTTTAGTTATTATTAATCCTATTTTTAGAATAGGAATCCATGTGGATGCCATCATGCCAAAAGTAATACCCGCAATTAATAATGGAAACCACGGTTCAGAGGAAATACCTCCTCCCTCTTGAAAGAGTGCAAATAACATTGTGATGTGATAATTTAAAATAATTATTTTTAAAAGATATATACAACATCTATATTTTAAATCTTATGTAAGTTTTAAATTCAAAAAGAATATATTACTATAATATACAAAAAAAATTGGTGGATAAAAAAAAGTACACTAGGAATGATATGCAATGGTAGAAACTGATAACAACGAAGAAAAAACGAGAATCTTTACAGCCGTATGCCAGTGAGGAATTAACGTCGCTGAAATCATAGATACATCCGAGTTAGCAGAGTTCTCAAAGAAACTCCCTAATGTGGTTGATTCTTCTGATTATATTAGTCTTTGAACTGAGCCTGGTGCAGAGTTTCTCAAGGAAAAAATGAACGAGAGTAACGCGAATAGGCTCGTGGTGGCGTCTTGAACACCAAAAACGCACGAACCCGTTTTTAAAAGCGTTTTAGAATCAATGGATGTTGATCCATCATATTTAGAATTTGTGAACATTCGTGAACATGCAAGTTTTGTACACAGGAACGATAAACCTGGTGCTCAAAAAGTAGCTGAAGACGCCATCAAATCAGCAGTTGCGAGAGCTGCAGTGTTGGAAAAGATCTTGGTGAAAGAAGTTGACATTACCAAAAAGGCGTTAGTCATAGGGGGGGGGGTTGCAGGGCTATCTGCTGCCATAGATCTAGCAGAACAAGGATTTGAAGTCCATTTAGTTGAAAAATCCCCGACCATAGGCGGAAAAATGGCTCAACTCGATAGAACTTTTCCAACCGACGATTGTAGCATATGAATTCTAGGACCCGTAATGCTTGAAGCAGCAAGAACTCCAGGGTTACACCTCCACACCTATAGCGAAGTGGAAGATGTCAAGGGATTTGTCGGAAATTTTGAGGTCAAAGTCAGAAAACACGCACGTTACGTAAATAACGACTGTAACGGGTGTGGTGCGTGCTTGGATGTGTGTCCTGCATATGGTTACGACGAATTTAACGAAGGACTTAATCCTAGAAAAGCGATATATATAGCATTTACTCAAGCAGTACCTTCAATGGCTCAAATAGACATGACAAAATGCATAAAATGCGAATTGTGCAAGGGCGTCTGCGAACTAAAAGCAATTGATTTCGACCAAGAAGACGAGATCCTTGATTTAAAAGTAGGTTCAATTGTTGTGGCTACCGGTTGGGATGAATACGAACCACAAAAAGGATACCTCGGCTATGGCGTGTATCCTAACGTGATCACTCAAATGAAACTTGAAAGAATCCTGGCACCGAACGGTCCAACCGTTGGGCACCTCGTGCGTCCATCTGATGGAAAACGACCAAAAAGTATTTTGTTCATTCAATGCGTTGGTTCAAGAGATTTAAACATGAACACGTATTGCAGCTCAGGAGTCTGCTGCATGATTAGCATAAAAAACACGAAACTCATTAAACAACATTATCCTGATACAGATATCATTGTAGCTTACATGGATATGCGCGCTGCTGGAAAAGATTACGAAGAATATTTCACGGCATCAAGAAAAGAAGGCATAAAATACATCAGAACGAACGTTTCCACGCTAAAGGAAGATCCCGAAACCCATAATATAAAAGTCGTGATTCAAAACACAGTAAGGGATTCGTTAGGACCAAGAGAAATGGAATTTGATATGGTAGTTTTATCCGCGGCTTTAACTCCCGCTAAAGGAGTTGAAAAAATTGAACGGTTATTGAAACTTGAAACGAGCCAAGATGGATTTTTCAAGGAGTTTCACTCGAGATTAAATCCAATTGATACAAAAATCCCTGGAATCGCTCTTGCAGGTGTGAGTCAAGGGCCAAAATCAATATCTGAGTCGATAGCACAGGGAAGAGCCGCTGCCTCTTCACTAGCTCGATTAATGGGCAAGGATAAATATCGAATCATGCTAATTCGAGCGACTGTTGAAAAAGACAAGTGCGCTAAATGCGGACTCTGCGAATTGAACTGTCCTTATAACGCAATCACGGTGAAAGAGGATGGTGCCGAAGTTGACGAAATCTTATGTAGGGGATGCGGGACATGCCTGGCAAATTGTCCGTCAGAAGCAATAACCTTGCGATATTATCGCGAACCCCAATACGAAAAGCAAATAGACGCAATTTTGGAGGAAATTTAAAGAGGTGTGAACACTGAGCGAAAATAACACGAAGATTTTGTCGTTTTTATGCTGGAAATGAGGGTATGGTGGTGCTGATATGGCCGGAACAATTCGTGCGCAATATCCCGCAACGCTTAGGCCGATCAGAATTAATTGCACGGGAAGAGTAACGCCAAGTCTCATGATGCGCGCAATTGGAAAAGGTGCCGATGGAGTAATCATTGCTGGATGATATCCCGGAGAATGCGACTACGAAACGGGAAATTTGGTTGCCGAGAGAAACGTTGAATATGTAAAAGAAATATTAAGAATAACGGGACTTTCTCCAGAGAGGGTACAAATGTTTCACTGTAGCGCCGCAGAAGGTCAGAGATTTCAAAACGAGGCAACTCGCATCACGGAAATAATTAAGAAGCTAGGCAGTAACCCTTTGAAAGAAGAAAAAAATAAATCCGAGTAGAATGAATTTTGCGAAAAAATTATCGTCGCAAGAGGACTGACCATGGCAATGGTTTCGGACTCTAATTATTATAGTATTGTAAAAACAAATGCATTTTATTGAATTTTTAATAATAAGTAACATGAAGATATATAAGTGCGATATTCCTATTTTATCACTAATCCTAATTTATGTTGAAATTAGGTATAAAAACTAACAATTTAAAAAAAATTTTTAAAAAAGTGAAATATCATGGGAGAAGAAACTAAAGAAGAAGCTCCTAAAGAAGAAGCTCCTAAAGAAGAAAAACCAAAGAAAGAAAAACCTCCAAAGGAGAAAAAACCTAAAAAGGAACGTCCTCCCCGGGATGGTCCAATTCTTAGTTTCACGGGACCCGAAGGCTCACCAAAAATCGTGGCTTTAATGGGTGCCATGAGCACAATATGGATTGGAAATTTGATATTTTGGGCGGGAGTAAATACGGTTGCAATGGTACCCGCAAACGGATTATGGATCTTTTATGGAATAATGCTGTGGATTCTAGGGCTCCTTTTAATCCTTACCTTAGATATCATTGATTTTGGAGATCCTACACTCAAGAAAATTGAAGCGTTGGAAAAGTTCTATAGGTTTGAAGTATTGCTATTATTTGGGCTCCTTATATTGCTTTTTGAACTTCTTTTCATAAACTTTCTACCAACGACAGCAGCAGCTCTTGGCAGGTTGTTAAGTGGAATATTAGTATTAGTTGCCGGAATATTAGAACTGCTAATAAAGAAGGGAAAAGATATTAAACCCTCTAAAGTGGTTGCATTAATTGGTATCATCTTAGCGTTCATAGAAATATTCTTTCAATTCGCAGGCGCAACTACAGCAAGCATTTGGGACGGAATTGTAGGGCTAATCGTCGTTATACTTCTGCTTTTGTCAATGTATGAGAAGATCAAGTTTATCCCTTATGTCTGGTGGATGGTTTTAATTCTTGGATATATATTGTATGGCTGGGTTGGAACCCTTGGAGGAACGCTGATTCTAATATCGTTCATCTTGATGCTCATAGAGAAATAATCTTATAATTAATTTTTTTTTTTCATTTTTTTTAACTTTTATGAAGCGAAAATTTCATTATTCCCCTAATTTTTAATTCTACATTTAATTTATAATCATAGTGAGCTTGACATGGGAAAAGATGAAAAACAGCTAAATAAAACACGTCAGCAGTTTAATAAAGCAGAACTCCTCTATAAAAACAAGGAATTCAAGAAGGCGGGCAAGATTTTTGATTCTGTTGGAAACTCTTATTTAAAATTGTTTCAATTCAGGCTTGCTGAAGAGAGCTTCTTTTTAGCGGCAAAATCGTTTACCAAAGAGAGAAAATATAATTTTGCTTTAACTTCGTATAGAAACGCGGGAAATATATGCTTTTTTCTCGACGAGTTTATGGAAGCACATAAGTATTTTAACAGCGCTCTCAAGATCGTTCCCAGATTGGACAATGAAAAAGATAGAAATTATAACTATCTATTGTTTGCGTCTCTCTCGTATTTATGCTATTTGATTAAGGCATTACCCGATCAAGGTTTGACTTTACTGAAACAAGTAAAAAAAAAGGTCGACGATTCTTACTTCAAAGAACACGTGTTTGTCAGGCTTGTTACAGATTTAATAGTAGCTATTCGTGACAAGAACAAGAAATATCTTGATAAAGTTGAACAAGACTTTGAAAAATACAAGTTCACCGAGGCGGAAAAGCACCTCGTAAAAAGGGTGTTGTTAACAACAAGATCTCAGATATCACTAAAAACTAAATTGACTCTTGATAAAGAACAATACACGACAAAAGAATTAATGAATATCGGGTTAACCATTGACGCTAAACCATTGCAAGTAATCTCAAATCATCCCTTCTATGACTACGAAATTCAAGAGCTAAAAATAACAAAAGTCAACGTGAACCATTCCGACAACTTGTCCACGACTGAGAAACCCGCTTTGCCATTTATCGTGCAACCTGGTCAACAAAAACAAGTCGAAATCGTGATAAAACCTAACTTCCAGATAGATGACAACTTTATCGGACCAATAGTATTATCGTGCGAATTGGATGAAAAATACGACTTTACCATTGAAACTCAAATAATAAAACCTAAATTAATCTCTCCCCCTCCAGCATTAGATATTTCCACGAGAAATTTAAGACCTCCCTTGATTGACAAGTCGTTTCCATTAGAGATTTTAATTTCAAACAAGAGCGACGGAGAAGCATTGGATATAAAAATAGAAGTCGAATTTCCTGAAAAACTGAAAGTTATGAGAGGCACGACAACGAAACAAATATATTCCCTCAAGACGAATGATCACATGACCTGGGAAATCCAACTCAAGCCACTAGAGGCAGGTGATTTTACTATCAAGATGCATGTGTTTTTTAAAGATCCCGATCAAAACCAACTTGAACAAATAAAAGAGTTTCCATTCTCAATAAAACTATAAATAGCATCAGTCAAAAGGGCTTAAAAAACACGTCAAATTTATGTATTCTTCTATGATTATTGTTTTTACTTTCCCTTTCAATATTGATGGTTTTCTTTTTTAAAGAATCGTCTAATTCGTGTTGAAACTCGTTTGAACGAACGACAATTTCGTTTTCTAACCATAAATATAGAATTTTAGAAATAATTTCCTTTTTTTCCTCGCCGTGGATTAATTCGATACCCTTATTAACTAAACACACTATTTTAAATTCCGGATATAATTTTTTAACCATATCCAGTACCATCTCTTCTACTTTATTTGTCTCTTTATCAATGTCAACTGCCACGTTTAAGAATCCCCGATATCACAATTTAAAATGGTAGAAAACTACGGTATTACAATAAAAAAAAAGAGGATTTAGTTTTATAAAACTTGGTAAATTTTTTAATTGTGTATGAAACCAAACAAACATATTATAGTAAATTCATATTATATATATCTCTCAAATCACTGTTAAAAGCGATTAAAAATCATGAAATTAAAAGTTAAAAACATCAATTTTGAGACGGGAAACGTGAAGGTTGTGGTCTTAAACTCAAAAGACGCCGAAGAATTGGGCCAAAAAGCGGGAGAACGAGTATTATTAAAAAGTATCGGTTCTAAAAGTGTTGGAGTGGAGCAATTGATTGCTATTTTAGATATCTCCTATACTGATTCGATGGTTGCTCCCGGAGAAATTGGAATTTTTCTTGATACCTTTAAAAACATTGAGAACGCAGATCAAATAAAGCAGATCTCCATCCACCCTACTGAAGCACCCGCTTCTTTTGCTTACATACAAAAGAAAGTTAAAGGGCAAAAATTAAGTAGCGAAGAAATTTATAGCATTATCAACGACGCCGTTTCTGGACACTTGTCTCAAATTGAACTGGCCACTTTTATCACGGCCGTGTCGATCAATGGAATGGATAATTACGAGATGACGGCACTCACGTTAGCGGAAACAAAAAGCGGCGATTTCTTCAACTTTGGGGATGATGTCTTCGATAAACACTCAACGGGTGGAGTCCCCGGTAATAAGGTAACGCTTATCATCGTTCCGATTGTCGCTGCTGCCGGATTGTTTATTCCAAAATCCTCCACAAGAGCCATCACAAGCCCATCGGGAACGGCTGATAGCATGGAAGTTTTAGCTCCAATTGCATTCGATTCTGAAGAAGTAGAACAAATACTTTCAGACGAAAAAGCGTGCATAATCTGGGGAGGGGCCCTTGATATATCCCCTGCAGATAACATTTTAATAGAAATTGAACGCCCATTACACATGGATCCAGTAGGGCTCATGATACCTTCCATCCTCACCAAAAAACTTAGCATGGGCGTGAAGCAGCTCGTATTAGACATCCCTTGCGGTCCAGGAACTAAGTTTCCGACTCCTGCAGATGGAAAGAAGTTTGCTCTTTTGTTCAAGGATATCGCAAAAAGCGTTGGAATTATCGCTGAATGTGCCCTAACTTTAGCACATCAACCCATAGGACACGCAGTTGGTCCAGCTATTGAAGCTAAAGAAGCTCTAACCTTACTAAGAGACTATTCTGAAGGTCCTAACTCTTTAATTGAGAAATCAACAGATTTAGCAGGTATTTTACTCGAAATGGGTGGTAAAGTTGAGAGAGGGAAGGGACAAGACATGGCAAAAGAAATTCTTCGCTCAGGAAAAGCTTATGATAAGATGAAACAAATAATAAAAGCTCAAGGCGGCGATCCAGAAATAAAACCAGAAGATATCAAATTAGGACCTCACAAAAAAGAATTTTTTGCAACGAAAGCAGGACACATCACCGATGTTAACAATTCAATCATCAATCAAATAGCGAAAGCTGCGGGGTGTCCACATTCAAAAACATCTGGAGTAGAAATTTTTAAAAAGCAGGGTGCAAGAATTAAGGAAGGCGATTTAATCTTTAGGATTTACTCAGATAGCGGATCAAAATTGAAAAAAGCTGAGAAGATCTATAATTCATCTGGTGGACCAATAATTCTTGGCGGTATGATGATTGAAAGAATATAGAAATTAATATTTCTTATTTCATTTCTTAATAATAGAGAATGTTAACACCCAAATCTATACACGCAGATTTTATTAGAAATAGCATTGATAAGGCTTCTGCTGTTGATTTATTAATTGATTTAATTGAACACTCAGAAGATATAGATGTTAGACTCGAAAGCATCGAAATTTTAGAAGCTATTGATCCAAAAAGTGAAAAATTATTTATATTTTTGGAGAATTTATTTATATCAGATTCACATTATAGATGCAGGACTTTAGCTGGTAAAACGTTAAAGAATCTTTTCAAAGGTAAAGTATTAACACCAATGAAGCACGCTCTTCAACACGAAATGGCGTTAAGTTGTATAATTACCATTCTTTCAACTTTGGGTGAAATTAATACAAGCGAATCGAAATCAATATTAACACAGAAGATTAAAGAAATTGACGAAACAAGAATTAATAAGTATTTAGAAAGTCTCTTTGAGGAGAAAAATATTGAGGAATTAACGAATTCAGAGCTTTCTGCGATGTTAATAAACGAAAGCATCATATCTTCCTTAAAACTCAAGTTTGGTTATGTTAGCTATGAAATTGAGGATGGTGCAATAACAAGGTTGGATCTCTCAAATGCTGATAAGTTAGGCGTTGGAATTACGGACTTAGAAATGTTTCTTGAATCAATTCTTACGCTTCCTTTACTTCGCGAGCTTGATTTAAAGTTTAACAATATTATTAGAATAACTGATAATATAGAGAAATCCAATACGTTAGAGCTATTAGATTTAAGTTATAACAGGATAACTCGACTTCCAGAATCAATTGGAGCCTTATCATCTATAAAAACTTTAAACTTAAAAGCAAATCGACTGGTAGCTCTGCCAGATGCGATCGGGGCTCTTAAATCAATGAAAATATTAAATCTAAGATATAATAAACTGAAAGCCATCCCTGAATCAATAAATTCGCTTACTAACTTAAGGATACTGGATCTACATGGAAATAAATTGGAACAAGTCCCAAAATTAAGTGGATTGGAGAATTTAATCGAATTGGAGTTAGGATGGAATAATATTGAAGATTTAACAAATTTATCTCAAAGTCTTGGCTTAAAATCAGCGCTTAAAACATTTAGCATTGGAGGAAATAAAATAAGTGCACTTAATCCTGAAGATATCTCGACTCTCCGTTCATTGAAAGAACTCAATCTTTACGATAATAATTTAACTACGCTCCCAGAAAATATTGGAGAAATTGAATCATTGGAAGTCCTTAATTTAAGAAACAATAACAGGATAACATCCATCCCTGAATCAATAAAGACCCTTTCATCCCTCAAGAAGTTAAATCTTTCTTGGTGTTCATTGACGGAACTCCCTGAATGGATCGGAGAGCTTCGGTCTCTTGAGGAACTTAATTTATGGGGGAACCAGATTAAAATGATTCCAAAATCCATAGAAGAGACTGTAAAAACGTTGAGAAGATTGGACGTAAAATTTAATAAAATAAAAATTATACCTTCATTTATAAAAAAAATGGAAGAAAATGGTCTAATATTCAAAATTTAAGAAAGAAAAATGGAAAAAAATACTCCCCAGAAAATATTTGATCAATATACCGGAAAAGTTATAGATAAACTTTCAGCGGT
>Ga0180437_10012257_pt1 | contig 10152 bp, 9 predicted proteins | sample SS_ome_4_FD_132410 | JGI IMG/M metagenome (GOLD analysis project Ga0180437, IMG submission 132410) | Hypersaline lake sediment archaeal communities from the Salton Sea, California, USA - SS_3_D_1 metaG | ecosystem: Environmental > Aquatic > Non-marine Saline and Alkaline > Hypersaline > Sediment... | reverse complement strand
CTCAGCCCGTCATTGCGAGGAGCGGCAGCGACGAAGCAATCCCCAAGTTGATCGTATTTGAAGGCGGGAGATTGCTTCGCTACGCTCGCAATGACACCACCGAGGCCATTCTGAGAGCGAGCCTGCCGCTCCCCAGGTATGCCTGAGTAGTTACAGTATTTCATGATCGAGGAGTTCATTTGACGGAGCTATCCTTTGTCAGCCTGGTTCGGAGTGACCTGGAGCGGGTAGAGTCCCTGCTGCGGGAGCGCTACCCTGGCCAGCACGAGTCCATCGGCGTGGCGGTAGATCACCTGGTGGACGGGGGAGGGAAGCGGCTTCGGCCAGCGCTAGTGCTTCTCTCTGCCCGCCTATGCGGGGCGGAACCGGAACGGGCTGTCTTTGCGGCCGCCGCCGTGGAGATGCTACACACGGCTACTCTGATTCACGACGATTTGATTGACGGAGCGTTGGTGCGCCGGGGAACGGGGACGCTGAACGCCCACTGGTCACCAACCGCTACCGTGCTCACCGGTGACTATGCCTTTGCCTATGCCGCCTACCTGGCCTCCCGGGCCGAGGACGTCCGGCTGATGCAGCGTTTCGCCGAGACCTTGATGGTTATATGCAATGGTGAGGTTCGGCAGATGTTCGATGGGCGGTATCGTCAGCCGAGCCTTCGAGAGTACGAGCAGCGCATCTATGCCAAGACAGCTTCCCTCATCGCTATGTCCGCCGAGGCTGGGGCCATCCTGGCGGGCGTTGACCCGGCGACGACGGAGGCGCTGCGGGCCTATGGAGAGCAATTGGGGCTGGCTTTTCAAGTCGTGGACGACGTCTTGGACTTTGTGGCGGACGAGGAGATGCTGGGCAAGCCGGTGGGGAGCGATCTGCGTCAGGGATTGATCACGTTGCCGCTGCTGCTTTACCTGGAGGCGGAGCCGGAGCAGTCGGCAGTTCGTCAGGCGTTGCAAGGAGATCCATCTGAGGAGTTGGTACGGGAAGCGGTGCAGGCTGTAGCCGGATCTCCAGCCATCGAGCAGGCGTTGGGGGTGGCGCGACAGCGCGCGGACTGGGCTAAGGAAGCGTTGGATGGGTTCTCGGACTCTTCTTATCGAGCGGCGCTGTTGGAACTGGCCGATTTCACGGTGCGCCGCTGCTTCTGATGCTTGGTATGCCTGAGCGCGGACTCGACGTTTCCGTCGTCATTGTCAGTTGGAATGTGCATCATCTCCTGCGCCAATGCCTGCGCTCCGTGTTTGACACTCAGGGCCTGGTGCTCGAGGTCATCGTCGTGGACAATGCTTCCACCGATGGTAGCGTTGACATGGTGCGGAGAGAGTTTCCCGGCGTGCACCTCATCGCCAACGCCGACAACCGGGGTTTCCCGGCCGCGAACAACCAGGGAATCCGTGTCGCTCGGGGGCGGTACGTCTTTCTCGTAAACTCGGATGCGGAAGTTCTAGGCGATGCCCTGGCGGCGATGGTCGCGTTCGCCGACGCGCATCCCGAGGTAGGGGTGGTTGGTCCCCAGTTGTTGAACCCCGACGGCTCCGTTCAGTCCTCCCGCCGTCGCCTGCCTACCCTGGCGACGGCCTTGTTTGAGTCCACTTGGCTCCAGCCCTATGCCCCCCGCCGTCTGCTGGAGCGGTATTATGTCCTCGATCGACCTGACGACGCCACGCTCGACGTGGACTGGGTGAAGGGGGCAGCGCTGATGGCTCGGCGAGAGGGGATCGAACAGGTAGGGCTGATGGACGAGGATTTCTTTATGTACTCGGAGGAACTGGACTGGTGTCGGAGGTTCCGAGAGGCTGGCTGGCGGGTCGTTTATCTGCCCACCGCACAGATCATTCATCACGAAGGCAAGAGCAGCGAGCAAGTCCTGCCTGCCCGCCACATCTACTTCCAGTCCAGCAAAGTGCACTACTTCCGCAAGTATCACGGATCTGTCGTGGCGGAGACACTGCGTCTGTTTCTCCTGGTCAACTATGCCTGGCAGTTGGGGATTGAGGGGGCCAAGTGGCTGGTGGGTCACAAGCGCTCTTTGCGGACGGACCGCATCGCCGCATATCGGCAGGTGCTCCGCTCGGGACTCCGAGGGAGGGGGGTGGGCAGGAGCGATGGGTGAGACGACCGTCCGCTGGCTGCTGGCCCTGCTGGTGATCGCGTTTGTAGGGCTGGGAATCACGTATGCTCTGGTAATGCCCTGTTTCGAGCAGCCAGATGAATGGTCACATCTCTCTGTCGTGCGCTACTTTGCCACGCACAAAGCGATGCCACCTCGTGTGATTCCCTCGCGCCGTGCTACTACTGGATCAGATATGGCGTGGTATCTTGAATACCACGACCCTCCGCTCTACTACGCGCCGCCCCTCTACTATAGTCTGGCTGGTTTGCTTGTGTCTTGGGCCGACATGGGCGACATGCCATATCTCATGGTGCCCAGTCCCAGTTGGGAACTGGGATGGGTGCCAGAGCCAGACGGTACCTCCAGAAACAAGAATCTCTATGCCCATCGAGCGGAGGAGGCGCCAGTCCAGAGCGGCACGGTTCAGGCGATGTACTTGCTGCGGATGTTGTCGCTGGGTCTGGGAGCGGTGACAGTTCTGAGCGCCTATGCGCTGTCCCGTCTTGTGTGGCCCGGTCAACGGACACAGGCGCTGGGCGCGGCGGCGTTCGTCGCCCTCAATCCAAAGTTCATCTCTGTCTCGGCCGGTGTGACAAACGATAGCTTGCTGAACGCGTTATCCGGTCTCGCCCTCGTGTGGGCCCTGCGCTGTATGTGCGAAGCTGCAGCCTGGAGCAGGTGGGCGGTGCTGGGTGGGTTGGTGGGGCTGGGGGCCCTGACTAAGCAGAGTGGGTTGCTCTTGCTGCCGTGGGGATTGCTGGCCGTGGTCCTGCAGCGTGGAAGCGTCTTTCCCCTGCGGCGCAAGGTGTTGATCGATGGGGGCGCGTATCTCGCAGCGGCGCTGGGGGTGGGGGGCTGGTGGTACGTACGCAATGCCGCATTGTACGCGGATCCGCTGGGCCTGGAGCCACACTTGGCCATCCAGGATCCGCTGGCTCAGTTTGGCCTAGCCGAGTTCTTGAAAATCGCACGTGGCTACTGGGCGGCCTTTGGGTGGGCGCCGATTCTGGTTGAGCCCTGGATGTATGCGGCAGCGGGACTGGTCGTGTTGATCGGGCTGGTGGGTATGGTGGTGGCGCTTTGTCCTGGCAGTTGCTTGTGGTTTGCGCCACCGGTGACTGGACGCGGTTTGGCTCTGCTAGCACTGGCCTTTGGGTTGAACGTGGTGACGCTTGTGCGATGGGCGATTCAGCTTAGTGCGCCTATCGGCCGGCTGTTGTTCCCCACCTTGCCGGCTGTGGGTGTGTTGATCGCCTGGGGACTCTCCCAATGGGGGCGATGGGCAGCGCTCCGCTGGGGTTTGGGCGTGGTGGTGGTGCTGGCGTTTCTCCTCGCCGCCGTCGTGCCCTGGCGTTATCTGCGCCCGGCCTATGCCTCGCCGCGCCTCCCGGACGGGATGCCGGGCACGGCTCAACCAGTGGGCCTGACCTTCCGGGGGGGTGTCCGGCTTGCTGGCTACGAGCCTGTCAAGGGAGATCTAGAGCCTGGTGAGGAGCTCCCTCTGACGTTGTTCTGGCACGTCTCGGCGCCCGCGAACCAGCGCTATCGGGTGTGGGTGCAACTGGGACCGCGAGATCCTACGACCAGGGTCGCTGAGGATGGCTTCTGGCTGGGGGGGACGCTCTACCCCAGCGATCTGTGGCGGGCAGGCGATACCGTTCGGCAGGTGTTCCATCTGGCTATCCCTGACTGGACGTCTGCCCCCGGCCTGTACTGGGTTCGCATAGGATTGGAGGATGATGCGGAGGCGCGGGTGCCACTCGCGAACCACGACAGCGATATGGTCGTCTTGGGACCATGGCGGATGCGGGCTATCTCCACGCCGCGTCCGCCTGCCTGTGCCACACGCTACCGCCTTGGTGAGACGATTCGACTGTTGGGTTATGATCTGGAACAGGGGTGGGAAACCGAGACGGAGAGTGTAGAGCTGGCCCTGTACTGGCAGGCGGAACAGACCCCTGAAGTGGATTACATCGTCTACGTGCACTTGTTGGATGGGGAGGGCGAGCTTGTGGGTCAGCACGATGCTTGTCCGCGAGATGGTGCATATCCGACCTCCTGGTGGCTTCCTGATCAGGTCGTCGTGGACCGCCATGCCATCGCCTTGGACAAGTCCGGCGTCGGTCCTATGCGGATAACCGTCGGCATGTATGACCGAGCGACGTTGACGCGCCTTCCAGCATACGATGATATGGGCGGGCGCCTGCCTGACGATACCATCCCCCTGGTGGAGGGGGTGCCTGGTGGAGGAGATGCTCAATGTACATCGGACTGATCACCGGCGAATATCCCCCGATGCAGGGCGGCGTGGGGGACTTTACCCGTGAACTGGGGCAAGCACTGGCGGATCTGGGACACGAGGTCCACGTGCTGACTGGTGTGTCGTCTGCAGCGCCGCGCGTCTCACGCGGCGCGGGGCACGTCTCACTAACCGTACATCGGGTGGTGGATGGCTGGGGGTGGGGGTGCTGGAGACAGGTGTTGGCCATGGCACTTGAGTTGGGGCTGGAGGTGCTCGACGTGCAATACCAGGCCGCGGCATACGGGATGCACCCGGCGATCAATTTCGTGCCTCGTCGTCGTGGCCGGGATCAACCACCAGTGGTCGCCACGTTTCACGATCTGAACGTGCCCTATCTGTTCCCCAAGGCGGGGCTCCTGCGCTGGTGGGTGGTGCGGATGATGGCCCGCCGGGCTGACAGAGCTATTGTCACCAACCAGGAGGATTATGTCCGGTTGGGGACAGAGATTCCCTCGAAGCATGTGAGGCTGATACCCATCGGGAGCAACATTCCTGGCGATCCGCCTCCAGGATACGACCGGGACATCGAGCGAACCCGCTGGGGTGTGGGGCCCGACGATCTCTTGTTGGGCTATTTCGGCTTCCTGAACGAGAGCAAGGGAGGTGAGGAACTGATGCGGGCGTTGGCTCTCTTGGTAGAGGCTGGGGTGCCGGCCCACCTCCTGATGATCGGCGGACGGGTGGGCAGTTCCGATCCAACCAACGAGGCATACGCGGAACGAGTAGAGAGCTTGATCGGCAAACTGGGCCTGGGGGAACGGGTTCACTGGACTGGCTACTCGCGTCCCGAGGAGGTCTCAGCGACCCTGTTGGCCACCGATGTGTGTGTGATGCCCTACCGGGACGGTGTGTCCTTCCGACGTGGGACGCTACACGCCTGCCTGGTCCACGGACGGCCGATTGTCACCACGCGTCCGGCGCTGCCGCTGCCGCAGGCGCGGGATGGCGAGAACATGCTGTTGGTGAAGCCGCGGCACCCTGAAGGGCTCGTCGAGGCGGTGACGCGACTGGCCTCCGATCTCGCGTTGCGGGAGCGCTTGGAGGCTGGTGCGCTGGCGCTGGCAGCCGAGTTCACCTGGGAGCGGATCGCTCGTCAGACGGTGGCACTGTTTGGGAGACTGTAGCGTGGAACGTCGCACTGAACGGTTGATCCTGGGTTTCATCCTGGCCGTTCTTCTCGTTCTCGGTGTCGTCTACAGCGTCGTGGTTCCACCTCTCGAGGCATCCGATGAGCTGTGGCACTATCCGATGGTCAAGTATATCGCCGATAATTGGAGTCTGCCGGTTCAGGTGCCAGGTGTGGAGACGCCCTGGCGACAGGAGGGGAGCCAGCCACCGCTCTATTATGCGCTGTCCGCAGTCGCCACCTTCTGGATCGATACGTCGGATATGGAGGTGGTCCGCCATCTCAATCCCCATGTGGACAACGGCGTCGCCACCCCTGATGGCAACATAAACTTGGTGGTCCACCACCCGGCGCGAGAGTCTTTTCCCTGGCGGGGGACCGTGTTGGCTATCCACCTGATCCGCTTCCTCTCTGTGTTGATGGGGGTAGCGGCAGTATACCTGACCTATCTGATCGTGGGCGAGGTGCTGCCCGATCAGCCGACCGTAGCGCTGGGAGCAGCCGCCATTCATGCCTTTACCCCCATGGTCGTGTTTATATCGGGTTCGGTCAACAACGACAACCTCGTGGTGCCGCTATCTAGCCTGGCCCTGCTGATGCTGCTCCGCTTGGCGCGTCAGCGAGTATGGACGGCGCCGCAGGCGTTGGTCCACTACCTGGGACTCGGGGTGGTGCTGGGCCTGGCGGTGTTGACCAAGACGAGTTCCCTGGCGCTCACCGTGATAACGGCGTTCGTCGTTGGCGTGCGGGCGGTACGCCGCCGTTCGTGGCGCGAATTCCTGATGGGAGGGCTCGCCACGCTGCTGCCGTTGTTGGCTATCGCTGGTTGGTGGTTCCTGCGCAACCTCCGGCTCTATGGCGACTTGACAGGATTCAATCTCTTCTTTGTGGTTCTGGGTACCCGAGACGTGCCCGCTGACCTGAGCCAGATGTGGCGGGAGCGGCACAGCTTTGCGGCCGGTTACTGGGGCAATTTCGGCGGCCTCAACGTGCCGATGCCTACCTGGATCTACAGCCTGCTGAACACGTTGGCGATCCTGGCCGCCCTCGGCTTGGTTTTCCTATTCCTCAGAAGGGTCCTCAAGGCGGAGAAACGATTGGTGATTGATTACCTCTCCTTGATCCTCTCTCTTTTGTGGGGCCTTGGCGTCTTTTTGCCCTGGGTATTGTGGTGGGCCCGCATCACCTGGTCCTCTCAGGGGCGGCTGGTCTTCTCTGCGATCTCCATCTGGTCGCTTCTGTTGGCGCTGGGCCTGGCGGGGTGGCACCCCCGGCGTTGGGGCCTGTGGGTGATGGGGGCTTTTGCCCTGCTGCTGCTGGCTCTGTCCGTGGTGGCTCCATTTGCCTGGATCAAGCCAGCTTATGCGCTCCCCGAGCCGCTGACCGGCGCTCAGGTGTCCCCTTTTCCCCTTCGGCCGCTGCCCGACTTTGGCGGGGTGATGCGGCTCTTGGGGTATGACCTGGAGACGGAGTCGGTGAGACCAGGGGGACAGGTGACGGTGACGCTATACTGGGAGGCCTTGGCTTCCACCAGTCGAGACCTCTCGGTCTTTGTGCACTTGCTGGGGGAGGAGGAGCTACTGGTGGCACAGCGGGACACCTTTCCGGGTCTGGGACGGCTCTCGACGACGTGGTTGGAGCCGGGGTTTCGTTGGGCTGACCGGTACGTCCTGCAGGTGCCCGATACCGCCTACACGCCAGATATGGCTCAACTCCAGGTCGGGCTGTACGACCCAGTTACCGGGGAACGGGTCCCAGTGAGAGTGCCCGAAGCGGCGTCCCTTGTGGACGGGGTGCGCTTTGGGCAGGTGCAGGTGCTTGCCCGGTCAGGTGATGTTCCCAACCCTATCTCCATCAACTTTGGGGATCGGATGGCGCTGGTGGGATATGAGCTCGACCGGCGTGTGGCACGACCGGGGGAGTTGGTCATGCTGACGTTGCACTGGCGGTGCCTGCGACGGATGGAGACCAATTACAACATCTCGGCCCAGTTTGTGGATGCCAGTCAGCGCAAGGCGGCCCAGCACGATGGCTGGCCCCTGGATGGCGCCGCGCCGACAGTTTCCTGGGAACCAGGCCAGGCCATCGTTGACACGTACGCGCTAGAGATCTACCCGGATGCCTCCCCTGGCGTCTACGACGTACGGGTGGTGGTGTATTCACTTGTTGACGGCGCGATCGAGCATGTGCCCACAGTTCCCTCAGGTGGACAGATGCAGGCCAATCACGTCACGCTGACCACGATGCGGGTGGCGCCGTGACTGTGTCGGAAAGATGAATGGACGGTGATGCGGATCGGCATTGATTACACCGCTGCAGCTCGCCAGCGCGCCGGTATCGGTCGCTACACTCGCGAGTTGGTCGGGGCCCTGCTGGCGTTAGAGAGCGGGCACCGATACGTCGTCTTTGCCGCCACCGGGGAGCTGGATCCCAAAGACTGGAGACTCGAAACCGAGAGGCTGCGCGCATCCAGTAGTCAGCATCCGGCGCCTGGTCTGCAGTTCTGCACACTTCCGTTCAGCGACGATTGGATCGCCCGGCTTTGGCACCGGTTGCACCTTCCAGTACCGGTCGAGACCATAACCGGCCCTCTTGATGTCTTTTACTCCCCCGACTTTGTCCTTCCCCCCACACGCCGCGCCACGCGCACGCTGCTCACCGTCCACGACCTGTCGTACCTGCACTATCCCGAGCACTTTGTGCCCAAGCTGGTGCGCTATCTGGAGCGGGCGGTGTCCCGCTCTGTGGCTCGGGCGGATCACGTGTTGGCGGACTCGGAATCCACCCGCACCGATTTGATCGCTCATTTGGGGGCGCCACCGGACAAGGTGGGCGTGCTCTACAGTGGCGTGGACCCGCGCTTTCATCCGGAGAAGACGCTGGGGGAGAGCGAACGTCTCCGTGCCCGTTATGGTTTGGGCGAGATCCCCTATGTCCTTTGTGTCGGCACCATCCAACCGCGCAAGAACTATGTCCGCCTGATTCAGGCGTTTGCCCAACTGGAGGATGCCAAACTTGCAGACCTGCACCTTGAGGGTCTGCAGCTCGTCATAGCCGGGGGGCGGGGTTGGCTCTACAAGCCCATCTTTGCTGAGGCAGAGCGACATGGCTGAGTGCGCATTCTGGGCTTTGTGGACGAAACGGATCTGCCTGCCCTCTACCGCAACGCGGCGCTCTTTGCCTTCCCGTCGCTGTACGAGGGGTTTGGGCTGCCAGTGCTGGAGGCGATGGCCAGCGGGGTTCCGGTCGTTTGTTCCAACGCGTCCTCGTTGCCGGAAGTCGCAGGCGATGCGGCTCTGCTTGTGAATCCTGTCGACACCGATGGCCTGTGTGCAGCGATGATGCGTACACTTGAGGATGTCGATCTGCGGCAGGACATGATCACGCGTGGGCTGGCCCAGGCGGCGCGATTCACCTGGAAAGGGGCCGCCTGGCAACTGCTGGACACACTCGATGCGCTGTGTGGCGCATGAAGAACAAAACGCGCAATGGTTTCCGCGTTGCAGGTAGGAGGGCCATGTCATAATGAAATTCATCTACTCCACGGCTGGAGACTGGGTCGCCTTGCTCGACGAGCGTACGGGGTGGCTGTACGATACCCTGGGCGAGTCGATCGCCTGGCTCGACGGCAGGGAGGTATACACCCGCGAGGGGGTATTTGCCGGTTTCCTCTCAAACGATGGTCGCATTCTGCGCGAGCGCATCCGCAAGCAGCGGCCGCTTCGCCCGATGCCCAGCGCTCCCCCAAAGATCAGGCCACCGGCCAGCGCGCCCCTGGCTCCCCTCTTCGCTGAGTTGCCCTGGAACCAGGTTGACGTCTTTGAGGAAGAGCCCGAGGTCTTTAAACACGTCTCCGACCTGCGGCCCGATTGGGAAGGCTGACGCATGCACGAGACTCGGGATTCGGGGTGGCGGATCTGGCTCCTCGGGCTTGCTCTCGTTGTCGTGGGTTACTTCGGCCCTTGGATACCCCACAAAACTGTCGCCCTCACCGTCACCGGCTTTGAACTGGCAGAGTTCGCCAAGTTCTTTCCGCAGGTGCAGGGTGGGGTGGTTCCCATCCACCGGGTGCTCTTTTACTCTCCTTTCGTTGCGGCATTTTTCCTGCTGGCTCTCGTCGCCGGCCGATCCGCCATCCGCCCGGTGCGCCTGATTGTGCCCCTGTTCGCTGCCGCCGTGTTGCTCGTCGCACTCCTGCCATATTCCGTCGTCGGCGGTCTGCGCCAGGCTCTCACCAGTCGGTCTCCCTTCGTTCCTGACCCTGAGTACACGGAGCAGCTCGCCATTCTTTTCGTGGGAGTCGTGCTTGTGCTATTGACTCCGCTGGCAGGTCGGTTCTCTCGACGGGCGCGGGCCATCCTGGTTGCGCTTTTGGCGCTTGTCGGCGCTGTCCCCGCGCTCTGGCAATTCGTTCTCCTTCATCCCCTGGTCGCCGCTTTGTACCATGCTCGCCTGGGGCCAGGTTGGGGGCTAATCGGCTGCATGGTAGGGTTCGCGCTGCTTCTGATCTCTGCCGTGTTTACTGCCGTTAGCTCTGAGCGTTCCAGCCCGGTGGAGGGGCAGTCCCTGCCCTAGGCGTTTTCACCGCCTGGGCGGCCTAGGGTCCCTCTGGCT
>Ga0180437_10012256_pt1 | contig 10152 bp, 12 predicted proteins | sample SS_ome_4_FD_132410 | JGI IMG/M metagenome (GOLD analysis project Ga0180437, IMG submission 132410) | Hypersaline lake sediment archaeal communities from the Salton Sea, California, USA - SS_3_D_1 metaG | ecosystem: Environmental > Aquatic > Non-marine Saline and Alkaline > Hypersaline >... | reverse complement strand
TAATAGACCCCCTGAAGGTAGTGATAGAAAACTATCCCGGCGGAAGCTGGGAAGAACTGGATGCTGTCAACAATCCGGAAGACCCTTCCGCCGGCACCAGGAAAGTCCCCTTTTCCGGGATACTATATATAGAAAAAGAAGATTTTATGGAGGACCCGCCCAAAAAATTCTTCAGGCTGGCGCCCGGCAGGGAGGTACGGCTGAGATATGCCTATTTCATAAGATGTAATGAAGTGGTAAAAGATGATAAAGGGGATATCATCGAGCTCCGCTGCACCTATGACCCTGATACCAGGGGCGGAGACGCTCCTGACGGAAGAAAAGTAAAGGCCACACTGCACTGGGTATCGGCAGAACATTCTATCCCTGCTGAAGTAAGGCTCTATGACAGGCTTTTTTTAAAAGAAAATCCGCTGAAACTAAAAGAGGGTCAGGATTTTAAGGAAAACCTGGATCCCGGTTCACTGAAGATCATGGAAAACTGCCGCCTGGAACCATCCCTCAGAAAAGCTGCCCCCGGAGATATGTACCAGTTCGAACGCCTGGGGTATTTTTGCATGGACCCGGATTCGACAGAGAACAGACCGGTCTTTAACAGGACTGTGACCCTGCGCGACCAGTGGGCAAAAATAAAAAGCAAAGCCTCCGCATAGGACAACTGGTTATTATATAAGGTCGTTTTCCCTCAGCATGCTGGTAATATACCCTACAGCTTCTTCGGGATCGTCAAATATCCTGTAGAGGTCCCTGTCCTGGGGGCTTATGGTACAGTGTCTTTCCAGCAGGCAGTCATTAAGCCAGTCTGTTATTCCCTCCCAGTATTCCTTTCCAAATAGGGCTATAGGAAAATGGCGGATCTTATGTGTCTGGGATAATGTCAGGGCTTCAAATAATTCATCCAGGGTACCGTAGCCACCGGGAAAGATCACGTATCCTACTGAATATTTGACAAACATCATCTTCCTGACAAAAAAATAGTGGAATTCAAGTGAGATGTTCTGGTATCTATTGGCTTCCTGTTCAAAAGGAAGTTCTATATTGCAGCCTATGGAAGTCCCTCCGGCCTCCAGTGCCCCCTTATTGGCTGCTTCCATTATACCGGGACCCCCTCCGGTTATCACTCCCATGCCGTTTTTTACCAGAAGGGCTGCTGTCTTTTGGGCAGCTTTATAGTAATGGTTATCCGGGGCAGTCCTGGCTGAGCCGAAGATCGAGACACAGGTGCCTACACCCGCCAGGGTATTGAAACCTTCTACAAATTCACCCTGTATGCGCAGCACCCTCCAGGGGTCGGTATGAATAAATCCTCCATCTTTCCCGCTCGGTTTTTTTAACAGTTCATAATCCCTTAATTCTTCCGGATATCTTTTTTTCATCCTATCTTCCCCCGCTATCTTCATTAAACAGATTTAATAATATAATAACATAATAGATAGATTAATAATTATCAATTGCCTGGAAGAAAATTTTGAAAAACAGTAAATAGAAACTATAATATCCTTAAAACCTGATAGGAGATCAAAACCAGATGGGAGAAAATACAGGAAAAAAGCACGGACTTGAACCGGATAAGGAATACCTGGGAATACCGCGCCAGGATATCCCCTGGTACCCTTCCATAGATAATAAAGACTGCGATGCCTGCGGGACATGTGTTGAATACTGCAAACTGGGGACCTTTTCCTTCACCCCCAGAGAAGATAAAGTCACTGTCTCCAGCCCCTTTAACTGCGTGGTGGGCTGCAATGGATGCCAGGACAAATGCCCCAATAGTGCCATAAGTTTTCCCTCTACAGAAGTAATAGACAGGGTAAGGAAAAAATACGGAGTATGACCAGAGCCTCTGGAAGAAAAAAACCCGGCGGGGGCCGTTTTTCCTCCGAATCGCTTGTACTGGGAGTGATCTCAATAATATGTGACACAGCCCTGTATTTGCTGATGCCTGCAAAACCCTTTGGACCGCATATAATTGAAGTTATAGACCCTGAAAAACAGTTTCTGAGATATGCGTTTATACTATTCATCCTCCTGCTTTTGGGAACCGCCTCAGCAGGTACATCGGTAGTCGCCATAGTAGCAGGAATAAAGGATTTTGCCGGTATTGACAGGGGTCTTTATATAGAAAAGGGCAGGGGGATCTATGTGGCTGGCCTGGTTTTGGGAATAACCGGCATACTGCTGCTTTTAGGTATCTTGCTGGTATGGACTATGCTTTAGGTTCTCCCAGGTTACCTATTCTATTTATATATTCTTTTATATCAAACTTGCTCCTGGCCCCTTTATAACTCATATACCTTATTTTCCCGAATACCGGTCTTTCTCCCCAGGCCCTGTCATGTACCCCGCCTATGCTCCATGCTATGCCTGTATAACCGTTGGCATCACGTCCGTCAAGACTGTATTTGTCATTAAGGTATATAGCCGCTTCCAGTGCTTCTTCAGGTGAGGCTGTCCACTCCAGTATTTTTTTGGCCCAATACATCCTCATGTATCCGTGCATCTTTCCCTTTACCACCATCTCCGTTTGTGCCGCATTCCACAGGTCGTCATGGGTGCTGGAGCTTTCCAGCTCCTCTGCAGTATAGAGGTGCTCTCTCCGATCACCCCTGTGCTTATCAAGTGTCTTGGCGGCCCAATCCGGGAAACCGTCAAAAGAATCATATGACCGGTTGTAATAGCAGTAATTATCAGACAGTTCCCTCCTGGTAATAAGTTCCTCCAGGAAAGCCTGTTTATCTGCTTCTCCAGCCTCACATCTGATCACTTCCAGCGCCACTCTCTGGGCGGAGATATTACCGAAATGCAGGTAAGGTGACAGGCCGGACTGCAGGTTTTCTGCCGGATTATTCCTGTTACTGCCGTAGCCTTCCAATCTTCTTTCAATAAAAGATCTGAGGACCTTTAATGCCTCCTTCTCCCCGGGAATAATATCTTCCACTTCGCCCACTGATCTATCTGTTTTAAGCCCATGCATGATATCATCAAAGTCTATCTTATCCTGCCTGAAGTTTGCGTCGCCTACATTTTTTTTGATCACAGGCAGTGGCTCCAGAAACTCCGGAAGCATCCTTTTTATCCTGGGCCTTATGGTGTATGCACCATATTCCTGTTTTGAAGAAGCCTGGAAGCAGGGGACTATGTTATGGGTGTCCACTTCCAAGAAAGGGATATCTATCAGGTCCCTTATGGCAGATTTCCATTTCCTTTTTATCCTCAAAGGGTCAAAGTCAGTTACCAGTGCCCCGATATTGTTTTTTATAAGGAAAAGAGGGACCTTTTTTACCGGGTCGCCTTTTAAAAGATAAAAGGGGATATTCTTTTTTTCCAGGCCACTGCATACTTCCTTAAGGCCCTTTAGCAAAAAAGAGAAATGCCTGAAGTTGGCTCCGGGGTAACCGTCATAAAGGCAAAAGAACACTATAAGAGCCCCCCTCTTCTTATCTGCCAGCTGGCTGGCGAAAATCAGGGCCCAGTTATCGCAAACTCTCTGGTCCCGGCTCATCCAGTAGGCTACAGGCCTGTTTTCTAACGGCCTGCCGCCTTTACTTATATTGTCAAGCCTCCTGATCCTTTTTGTGTTTACCTGCATCGATAATAATCATTTATTTTGATTATTATTATTAAATTATTATAACACTTCAATACATTATTCAGAAAAGTATTCAAAAAATGTGATAAAAATACTAAAATATTTGTAATGCTGGTTCTGTCCCGATTGAGTTTAAAAGCACTTATGTTCTGACAGGAGGTAAAGATGGCTGCAAAAAAGATAACTTTTCCCTATCTACGGCGGTTCAATGGGGCTATGGCAGGGCTTCATTTCGTGCAGGCTGCATTCATGCTGGCAATGGGGCTCACTCTTACCCAGATAAAGGACTTCAGGCTGCCGGTAGACTATTATTTTCAGGCATTCGACACGGAAAAGATGAGGCTATTTGTCGATTCCGAAGTAATAGGCTACATACCTATCGGGGTAATAGTCTCGGTGTTTTTGTTTTTATCTGCAATCGCTCATTTTTTGGTAGTCCTCCCCGGGATCAATAATTTCTACAACACAAGGCTGGAAAAGGGTATAAATTATTTCAGGTGGTTTGAATATGCCCTGAGCTCATCAGTCATGATAGTGCTTATATCGATGCTCTTTGGTGCCAAAGATATCAGTACTATAGTAGCCATAGTGGGGCTTAACGCCACCATGAACCTGCTGGGCCTTATGATGGAGCTGCATAACCAGACCACACAGGGCACTAACTGGACTGCCTTTATAATCGGCAGTTTTTCAGGAGCGGTACCCTGGATAGTCATCCTGCTCTATTTCCTTGGTTCGGCAGTCAAGACGCCCGGAGTCCTGGAGCAGATCCCCTGGTTCGTGTATGCCATATTCGGCACTTATTTTGTCCTGTTTAATACCTTTCCCATCAATATGGTCCTCCAGTATAAAAAGGTGGGCAGGTGGAAGGATTACCTTTACGGCGAAAGGGGCTATATTATCCTGAGCCTGGTGGCCAAGTCGCTGCTGGCCTGGTTAGTTTTTGCCGGAACACTGCAGCCGTCATAATATACGGCTTTGCAGATGTAGGAGGAACAGGGTCATTTTCCAGTGGGCTATATAAATATAATAGTGCACGGTTTTTTCTGGTTCCTGGGTTTTTTGATACTCTGGAAGATCCCTGTGTGCCAAAAGGTACCTGTTGCAATAGACGGTGCTGACAGCGGCAGGATTCTTTCTGTAATCATACCTGCCAGGAATGAAGAAAAAAACCTGCCCCAGCTGCTGGGCTCGCTAAAGGAACAGACTGTACTTCCCTATGAAGTCATAGTGGTGGATGACGATTCTACTGATTCTACGGCAGGAGTGGCCCGTGATTTAGGGGCAAAGGTAATAAGCCTTAAAGGCCTTCCCAGGGGATGGGTGGGCAAATCCTGGGCCTGTTACAATGGAGCCAGGCAGTCGGGAGGAAATTACCTGTTATTTTTGGATGCTGATACTTCCCTCAGAGAGGACGGCATAGAAAGGATAATAGGCTGTATCATAGAAAATAAAGGGGTGGTATCCATACAGCCGTACCATGTGGTCAAGAGATTATATGAGAACCTCTCCCTTTTCTTTAATATCATACTCATTGCCGGCATGGGTGCTTTTACTCCATTACAGAAGATCCTCAGACCTATAGGTGCTTTCGGGCCCTGCCTTATATGCAGCAGAAGTGACTACTTTCATATAGGCGGGCATGAAAGTATCAAGGGAAAAGTAATGGAAGATATCGAGATAGGCAAGAAGTTCTTGAAATCAAAAATACCGCTCCACTGCATGGGAGGAAAGGACACTATAGATTTCAGGATGTACCCCGGAGGTATAGCAGATGTAGTAAAAGGCTGGTCCAAAAGTTTCAGCACCGGGGCCAGGTCTACATCAATTCCTGTACTTATAATGGTAATAGCCTGGATCGCGGGGGCTATATTTCCCCTAAATGCCCTTGTTGAAGGCCTGCGGTCCATGGATATCGTCCTTATCCTCCTGGCGGCCGGATTTTATGCAGCATTCGCGCTGCAGATATACTGGATGTCATTCCGCATAGGTAATTTTAATCCGCTGGCTTCCATACTGTACCCCATACCCCTGGCTTTCTTTGTGATAATCTTCCTTTATTCGTTTGTGCTCACTTTCTTCAGGAGGCGAGTCACCTGGAAAGACAGGAAGATAAGGACCTAGAAAAGGAGTGTAATGATGCCCCTATTTAGATTATCCCATTTCTGGATAATTTTTTTGGATATCTTTGTCTGGCTTGTGATCCACCTGGGTATATCGTACCTGTGTACGCTGATCCCTATCTCTTTCTTTGAAAAGGACATGAAATGGTTCCGCATAAAAAGCTGGGAGAGAGGCGGGATGTTTTACCAAAAATCCCTGCGCATAAAGAAATGGAGGCGCATCATACCTGACGGAGGGGGACTTTTCAAAGGAGGTTTCCCCAAAAAAACCCTGGAAAGCAGTGATACGGGCTATCTGAAGACTTTTTTATACGAGACCAAAAGGGCCGAGCTCACCCACTGGCTGGCCATGATACCGGCACCCGTGTTTTTCCTGTGGAATATATGGTGGGCAGGTATAATAATGATAGTATATGCTCTTATTGCCAATATACCCTGTATTATGCTGCAGAGGTTTAACAGGGCCAGGCTGTACCGGGTATTAAAGGATGGCATGATATAGGGTATTTCCTGCTCCACCCTTGGTAAAAATCCTTAAAAACTTCAAAAAAAACTTTGAATTCTTTTTTTTTCCGTGTATCATGACATAGATTTTTTGTGCAAAAAGGAGGAATTTATGGGACATGGTCCTGCTAGCAAATGGGATAAGGATAAATCCATACCCCACAAGATAAGGCTGGGCTTATGGATGTTTTTTGCCTATCTTATGTTTTACGGCGGATTCATAATAATAAATGTCTGGAGTCCAAAATTAATGGGGATGGATGTGGGAAGTCTAAATCTTGCTATTGTCTACGGATTTTCACTTATTATTGTGGCACTTATACTGGCGCTTATCTATAACTTTCTGGCAAACAGACTGGAAAGAAGGTTTAAGGAAAAAGAAGATGCCGGAAAGGAAGTAAAATAATGAAATATATACCGTCTCCCTGGGCAATAATAATCTTTATTGCTTTTGTCATCACAGTTTTTGCCATATCCTATTATTTTGCCAAAAGGACACGTTCCTGTGATGGATATTTTGCTGCCGGAGGCAGCATACACTGGTCAGTTAACGGTGTGGCATTTGCAGGGGATTACCTCTCGGCAGCCTCTTTCCTGGGTATATGCGGACTTATCGCTGTAGCCGGATATGATGGATTCCTGTATTCGATAGGATATCTTGCCGGCTGGGTAATGGCTCTTTTTGTAGTAGCCGAGCCCATGAAGAGGCTGGGAAAATTTACCTTTGCCGATGCACTTGACTCCAAGTTCAAGTCGAAAGGCATCAGGTTGATAGCGGCTATCTCGACATTGATAGTCTCCATGTTCTATCTCATACCCCAGATGGTGGGCGCCGGCTCGCTGGTCACTCCCCTCCTGGGGCTCCCCCACTGGGTAGGTGTGTTAATGGTAGGTTCTATTGTCATAATAATAGTAGCTACAGCAGGAATGGCTTCTACTACCTATGTCCAGTTTATAAAGGGCGGCATGCTGGTCCTGTTTTCTTTAATAATTGTAGTAGCAATAATGTTAAGAGGTTTTTCCACGGCACCCGACCAGGGAGACACCAAAGATTATCATGATTTCAGGACTATCCAGGCTGCCTACGCGGAAGGCTCCCTAATATCTGTAGAAGACAGCTCATATACCGTCATAGACCAGTGGGACATGATTCAGGATGATGAGGAACTGACCCTGGTAAAACTGAAGAATAATGCTACAGGCTTCACATCGATATGGAAGTTCAACCGGGAAGAAGGGCTTCTGGAGGAGACTCTTACAGTGACCCAGACAGCAGAGGGACAGACCCTTTACAACGGCGGGACTATGGATGAAGAGAGGTTCTATCAGGTGGGACATATGAGTGAGATAAACGGAGAGACTGATGCGCAGACCGGACCCGTAGGCATACTTAGTTTCTTCTCCACCATTAAGGAGAGTACGGTGATCAGGTGGGAGAAGCTGGTAATAAATGATGCTGAAGACAGGATAACGGTATATTACCAGAACCCGACTCCCGGCCGTGAAGTCCTCCGACCCGGTCTGGTATTCAAGGTAGATTCTGATAAGGGGGCCACGGCAACAGATAAGATCGACTTTGCTTCGCTTATGCTGGCCTTATTCTTTGGTACTGCAGCCCTTCCACATATTTTGATCAGGTATTATACGGTACCAACTCCTGCATGTGCCCGTAAATCGACTATAGTAGCTATTGCAGTTATCGGATTCTTCTATATACTGACCCTTTTTATAGGGCTGGGTGCCATGACTGGCGGTGTGGTGGATATTACCAATAACAATATGTCTGCCCCGCTGCTGGCCAGGTCATTCGGTATAGCTTTATTTGCCATCATATCAGCCATAGCTTTCGCTACAGTACTGGGTACGGTCAGCGGCCTTATAGTGGCTTCCTCCGGAGCGGTGGCCCATGACCTTATGGATAAATTCCTGAAGATAAAGATGGCTGACAGGAGTAAGGTACTGGCCGGAAAGATATCTGCTATTGTTGTGGGCTGCATAGCTATGGTGCTGGGCATTGTGTTTAAGGGCATGAATGTCTCATACCTGGTAGGATGGGCATTTGCCATAGCTGCTTCTGCAAACCTTCCCGCCATCCTCATGATCCTTTTCTGGAAGAAGACCACTGCCAGGGGGGTCATGGCGTCTGTGCTGGTGGGACTTATCTCTTCTGTTACACTTATCCTCCTGTCCCAGAAGACTTTTAATGAAGTGTACCACCTGAGCCACCTCCACGCTCCGGTACAGATCAATAATCCTGCTATCATATCCGTCCCCTTGAGTTTTCTTACACTGGTGGTGGCCTCTATTATCGACAGAAAGTCAAAAATAACTGATGAAAGCCCGGAGAGCAGTGAACTGCAGGAAGCTGTGGATTAAAGATAAGTAAAGACATGGGCCGGGGTTCGGTCCATCATATTTACCCGGCCGCCTGATTTTAGAGACATTTATAGCAGGACTGATATGGTTTATAATTGTGAAAATAAAGATCACTACTACAGGGATAAAATGGGATCAAGGGATAAGAAGTACTGGCTGTCTATTAATACCCCGCTGTGGGTTGCGCTGCTGGTGATAAGCTTCGTGGCATTCTTCCCTGCATTTGTGGCCCTTATGATATTGTGGGCTTTGGGCAGAATAGAAGTAGCATAGGCTCCAGTGAATATATCATATTTCTATATATTGGGGATCGTCCGGTGACGGGATAACTTTCCATTCGTTTTCTTCCAGGTCAAAGTCGGCGATCTTTCCGATGGGCAGTTTCAGGTAAATGCCTCTGGCTTCAGCGGCGGTCCTTCCGTCAGAAAGGACTATCTTCCCCTCCCCTTTAAACATCCTCTTGTTCTCTTCAGTAAGCTTTGTTATCACTTTTATCTCTTCATCCAGCGGTATGGGCTTTTTATACCTGATAGTGAATTCCAGGGTGACCCCCCATACTTCGTCATCCCTGCCCATATTTATATTCCTGCCTATGGTCTCATCTAGTATGGCTGCAGCTACCCCGCCGTGGAGCCTTCCGGGATAACTCTGGTGCTGCTGCTGCGGCCTGAATACGGCAATAAGCTCGTTTTTATCTGTCTCATAAAAGGCGGCCTTAAGACCGTAGCCGTTCTTTTTTCCGCACACAAAACACATCTTTGAGCTTTCCTGTTTTCCGGTTACCTTATATCTCATATGCCCTCCCCCTGGGAAAAATAGGATCAAAGACAGTGACAGTCACTGACAATATTTTCTATAAGCGAAGCCCTGCAAACACAAATAGTACAATACCGCCAGCCAGGACTACACTGGCAAAGACATATGCCACTATGGCGGCGCCCTTATCGCTGACCCTGCCGCCCAGCTTTTTCTTTATTATACCCATTATTCTGGCCGGCCGTTTATATGCTATGAAGTACGTCGCCGCTGCATATAAAACACACACTATCCCTCCGATTAAAAACCCCATTTACACCTCCTCATTAATTTCTATTTATCATTGTATCTCTACTGCAGGCCCTTAATGACCCTGGGTGCCATCAGGGCGTATATCACGCCGCATATAACCATGATTATCCCCACATAAATGACCAGCTGGAGCCAGGTACCGCTTTGTGCCAGTATCATGTCATTTGCCCGGTATGCCCAGTAAAAAGGCGACCAGTAAAAGAATATCTGCCAGTTCCCCTTTACGAATTCATATCCTGCAATAGATCCAGCCATGGGCAGGAACAGCAGCTTTACGCTGCCTGCGGCTTCCATAAAATCATCACTGTTGAGGCCCTGCAGGAAACCGATTATAAGGCTTATCATGGTAACCGAAAGGACGACCAGGGCTGCCTGTCCTATATTTACAGTATAAAACCCTGTTATCAGTATCACAGCAATAGATGAGACGACTGCCACAAACATACCGGTAATACCCTTGCCCAGGATAAAAGCTCTCCTGGAAGTGGGGGT
>Ga0180437_10012255_pt1 | contig 10153 bp, 10 predicted proteins | sample SS_ome_4_FD_132410 | JGI IMG/M metagenome (GOLD analysis project Ga0180437, IMG submission 132410) | Hypersaline lake sediment archaeal communities from the Salton Sea, California, USA - SS_3_D_1 metaG | ecosystem: Environmental > Aquatic > Non-marine Saline and Alkaline > Hypersaline >... | reverse complement strand
TTGATAACAGTGTATGTCTTCCTGAGGAAGTCTACAGGAGAGACACCAGAGGTGATCTCAGAAGCATTGCCAGCAGGGTCTGTATAGATGGTGTGTACATCTCTAGGTCTAGCACCGAACTGATGTAAGGTATCTTTGATTTCAGTAAGGAAGTCTTCCATCTTCATACGTTCTCGATATACCTCAGCAAACTGTATAACTTCTTCTGTTTGTTTATTAACAGCCATAAAGCAAGCAGCTGAAGGGTTAGCGAAACCGAAGTCAATACCGATGTAGATATCATGTGTGCGTAAGTCAAGTGTGAACTCATCTATAACGTTAAGCTCATTGAAGTCATCATATACCTGTCCAGCTTTGGTTAAGTATTCAGCAAGGAACTCTTGTCGGAAGTCAGAGTCAGACAGTTCTTCTCTTACTGTATTTAGCTCTTCCTCAGTCATAAGGGGATTGATGTGTGATGGCCAGAAGTAAGTCTTCCATGCTTTACGTGATGGAGGGTTAGCTTGTTGGTATTGGTCATAGAACCAGTTCTTACCGTTAGGTGTGGATATAAGGATAGCTCTGCCTTGTTTGTCTGATAGTGCTGGTCTAAGGATCTTACGCCATACATCTTCAGGTACGAATGCAGCCTCATCAATCACGAGGAAGGTTAGACCACGACCACGTAATGAGTCTTTACGATCTGCACCTTTGAAGTACATCTTAGCTCCATTCTTAAACTCTATTCTCATTCCACTATGATGGACATTAGCTACTCCAGGTGATAAGACTTCGAAGTACTTCTTGAACTCTTCATAACCAATCTCTCTTGCTTCTGCATATGTTGGAGCTACCCACCATGCCATAGCATTAGGAGTGTTTAGGCAATGGACTAACATCTCTTGGAAACAAGACACTGACTTACCTGCTCTACGACCACCTGTAATGAAACGAAACCTAGTGGTATCTTTATGCATTTCTAATTGGTGAGGTAATGGGGAATATGGAATAGTAATCTGCATTATGCTCTCCTATAGTAGCCTGCTACCCTCTTGCCATTACGAGTATGTGCTCTAACATAAATCAATCCACCTGAGGATGTTGGGGTTGGTTGCTTAATACCTTTAGGTCTATCAGGTGTTTCTTCTGCCTTCTTATCCATAGCGTTCCTGCGTTGTTCTAATGTCTTGATAACAGTCTGTCTCTCTTGTCCTACTATTGCTTTACCTGAGAAAGCAGCTGCACTGATATCAGCAGCTAAGTTAGTGATTAAGAACTTCTTACTTGGAGGTGCTACTGCTTTACCCTTAATCAATTGCTTGAGTGTTTGTTGTACATTCTTCGTCTCTCTTCTCTTGGCAAATGCTCTCTTGTAGGCTTTCATATATTGTTTAACATCTTCTCTTGTGGTGTTAAGTCCTTTACGTATTAGCCTATTGAATGTGGCATTAGACTTGACTGGAGTAAGTAGTCGTCTAGTGTACTCAGCACCAACAAGTAGCTTACGTCTTAATGTAGTACGCATGCCTTGTCTGGCAGCGATGAAGTATAGAGACCGAAGCTTAGGTAGCATCCGTATAGTAACACGGATAGCAGCGGATAAGAATATGCCTACAGGGACAGCCATTATTCAGTATCCCATGTGAAGCTGATAGTAGACTCAGCCACTGAAGCTTTGAGTTCTTCTAGTTTCTCTAGGTGTTCAAGGACAAGCTTAATGGCCTGGGTAGAGCCAGTCTTAGCTGTTGTCATAAGGGACTCATACACCTCAGGTAGGTTAGCTCTAACAAGCTCTCTAGATCGTTGTATGACGGCTTCAATGAAGAGAGGTTTCTTCCTCCAGTCGTAAATAGTTTGTACTGTCACATCAACTTCTTTAGCAACATAGGCCAATGTGTTATTTCCCAAGGCCAATAACTCTATTGCTTTCAACTGTTTAGCACTAAATTGTTCAAGTGTTACATTCATTTATCTTCCCCTACTTGCATTTCTTAGGTAAATACGATCTACAACGTTATCTACTTCTCCACCAACGAAGTCAGTAATAGAGTCAGCAAAGTCACCAGGAGCAGCAATGATAGGTGTTACAAGTTCATCTATTGCATTTAAAATGGTAGCAGGAATATCTACTTTGTTTAGATTGTCTAGGTAGTGTCCACCTGCATCAATTGCATCTCTTAAGTGTTTTGGTATGTCCAATGCTTCTTTAACATCATCTACTGATTCAGTTATTAACTCACCGTATTCATTATATAATCTCTTAGCTCCTTCTGCTAATTCTTCAGGCAGATCAGCTATGTTAGATGGTAGAGCTTGTAAGCCTTTGGCTAATTGTTCTAGTTCATTAGGGATAGCAGCAATATCAGCTACAGCTTCTTGTATTATAGTTCCTTCTTCTCCTACTTCACCAGAGTTTGCAAGTTCCATTACGATAGCTTCAGCCATACGGACTAGTGCTGGATCAGAACCGCCATCAGGGGTCATACTAGCTTTCTGAGCGGCTCTAACAAAATTAGCATCTCCGAATGCTTTATCTACAGCTATTTCTTTGACTTGTTCTTGAGTTTTACCATTACTTGCTAATACAGCTATGGCCCATATTGACTGAGAAACCATATCAAAGGCTTGACGTACAACACCTTGCATGTCATCTCCCCAGAACATAGAGTTACCTCCTGTATTTTTAACAAACACGTTGATAGCTGCTCTTGTTGCTGCTTGGGCTAATATCTTCTTTGGATTAAATGAAACATCAAGTCCTGTACCTAATACTGCATGTTCAATAGCCATAATGTACCTCCACGACTATTGTAACATATTTTTGCCAACAGGGATAAATTGGTCGTATGCCCTTCTCTATACATAGTATATATACAAACATAGTCTATGATAAGTATCTTACCTTAAGGTACCTAAGGTATACCCCTAAGGTATACCTACTGTAAGTATAGTTCTTAAAGTACCTTAGGTATATCTTAAGGTACCTTAGGAGAAACAGTATATATTTATTAAAGTACAAACCATACTCTATTGTAGGCACTCATATTCTATGAGAGGAGCCACAGTAGCCTTCTGTTGGCTTTAAGAGTAGTAGGATGATACATCTATCATGTAGGCTCTTGGGGAGCCTTGTAGGTGCCTTCTTGAGGCTTCTAAGGATTCTGATTGTAGATTACTAGTCCTGTTGGTAAAAGAAGAAATACTTATCCCGCCGCAAAAAGAAATAAAATATAAAACATTTAACTTTATGTATAATATTACTTGCAATTGTTTTCAGGATGTTGTACTATAGTTATAGATCGAAAGTGCACAACGCACAAACAACCTGAGGAGAACTATAATGAGAATTTTAAGCCCAAAGAATCAGCAGAAACTAAATGACCAAAGAGCAGAAGAATTAGCAAAAATGGAAGCATCACTAGAATATTCTTTAGATCTAGATCAAACGGATGAAGAATTATGGAGTAGGTTCTGGAAGCATACAGAAACAAGCACAGGCTGTTGGGAATGGCAAGGTGCCATCAGTGGAGGAAGATATGGTCACTTATGGATAGCAGGTAGAAATGTTTATGCTCATAGGATTGCATGGGCATTACATTATGGCCCGCTGAAGAAGGGACAACTTGTATTACATAAATGTGATAACCCTAAATGTGTTAATCCAGATCACTTATTCTTAGGTACACATCAAGATAATATGGATGATTGTGTAAAGAAAGGTAGAAGTGCTAGAGGTTCTAAGTCTGGCCGATCTAAACTTAATGAAGAACAAGTGTTAGAGATTAAGAAGAAGCTTGCTGAACCACACTACTACCACAAAGTAAGAGATTTGGCTAAAGAATACAATGTACATGATGTAACCATCTATAGCATTAAGAAAGGCCGTACATGGAGTCATGTATTAGTTGAAGGTAGTCTTACTAGTAAGCCAAGTAGATATATTGTTAATGGAGAAGAGGTAGAAGTATAATGATAATGCTTTGGTTAATGATCTGTATCTGTTTAGCGTTCTATATTGTATTTATTAACGGTAGGGGTCAGTAGGATTAATGAATTTACTTGGTGTACAGCCTGATACAGAGTATCTAGGTACTCTACTCTCTTCTTCCTGCCAAGTTAATGGTATAGACGTCGGTGACAATAGTTCAAGCATAGACACTCCAACCAATGTATATTTTTGCGCCAATCTAGAGAAATAAGCTGAGTTTTCAATACCCTTCTTGCTTCTATCTACAGTAATAGATGTAGAACCTACAGCTACACTACCAAGTTTTTCAGTAGATCTAATACCATCAATAACCTCATCGTCGGATAAGCCTCTGTAAACCATACCTAATGCAAAGCAGGTTTCAGCTTCTTTGATCACTCGAAGAGCAGCATTATATTTTCTACGTGAAGTATCTGAAGAAAAACTATACATAAATCTATCAATACCCATATCTGCTGTCTTAAGGTCTACAATTGCTCTAGAGCGTCTGAGAGCCTGACTGACACGAGCTTCTGGAACATCAGAGGAAGTGAGTCCAGAGTAGTCAAACACGTCCTGAATGGTCGCATAGTTAGCCCCATCGCTTGTAGTACTGACGGCCAAGAATGGTTGTGTTGACTCTTCCCAGTCTCCACCATATACAGGTTCACTGTAAGGACCATAAGCAGTTTCAGATAGATTGTAAAATCTAATCTTATACCAAGTTGTTGTACTTAAGGTAGTAAACTCATATGTAGTAGTTCCATAGCTGTAGGCAATATCAGAACCAACCTGAGAGTAAACACCATCTTTTGTTGCTGCAGACCAGATTTGTAGATAATTGCTATCTGTGTCTTCTGGCAATGCGAATGTTAGTTTTGCAAAATTTGCCATTATTCTTTCTCCTTATTGTATATTTCTCTCAGTTTGTCTACTTCCTTTAAAATAAGTTTAAGAGTTTCTTCTTCCTCAAAGAAAAAATCATATTTAGCTTTAAGTTTTAATGTAACTATTTCTGAGTTGGTAAATGTTCTACCATCTTCTAATGTAATTTCTTCAGGTAGACAAAACCTCTCAATGTATGGAACATCATCTGTAGATGGAGTTCTATCAATTATAGTTCTAGGTTTATTTTGATGTCTTTTGAATTTAGACATTAGTAGCCACCTCCACGGCTCCATACACTGTAATTGCCAGTATTATAACAATTAGCCTCATAATAAACTATTTGACCATCTATAAATCTTGGAATTACTTGTCTGATTTCATATGTATAGCCATCATGCTCAAGAGTCCAAACTGTATATTGTTTGGTTTCACTCTTAGATGTATTTTCAACTGTTGCCATATAGAAAGTTGGTGGTAAATAAACTTTTCTTAGGTCACGGTTAATATATTCTTCAAAAGCTGTTTCTCCTAACTCTGGATTAGGAGCTGTCCAACTCTTTGGATCAAATAATACTTTGACGGAATATTCAACTGGACTATTGTAGGCAGCTCTACCACCAATATAAACATCATCTCTAGGTATATATTGTTTAATACCAACAACTGTGCCAACAGTGGCAAAAGCATCAATGTATTTATCAGTTTCATCACCGATGAAGCCCATATCATAGTAATCTTGTTTCTCTGAAGCTGTACCCAATATCTTAACTGGAACTACAAACTCTCCTGAGCCCGCCGTATCGATAGTATAGGTCGCTGCAGCTGCAGGTGGGTATGCCACTTCATCTAATCTCTCGTAGGCCACTGAGACGGTCTTAGAGGTCTCCTGGAAGTAAGGATCACTAAAGTCATTACCTTGATCCATTTGATAAGCAATATAAACTTGTCCAATAGGATCAATATTAACTTCACGTTCTGCTGGTGGCCTAAAGAAAACAGGTCCAATAATATCTGTAGAAGCAGAGTATTTTTTTATTGCTTGGCCACATTCTTTAGCCTCACCCATTATATAGGAAGTTCCAGAACCATTAATTGTACATTGATGAACATAAGGTCTAGCATAACCAGATGAATTTTCAGCTGTGTATCCAATGATAAAGCCACCTTCAGCACCAGACATAATTTGTACATGACTTTCTGCAACTCCAGACACAGAACCAACAAATGTACCTGATCCACCTTGAGTTATGGTATTGATTGTCCAATCTGTACCTGCATTGACGGAAGTTCCAAAGTACATAACTAATTCATCTTCTGAATCATCATACACAGAAGTAATAAATCCAATAGCTGAGTTTTTACTATCATAGGCCATGTCTACATTCTCAATAAAGTCACCAGTATCTAAAACAGCAGCTAAACCAATATCTACTGGAGTTCCAAAAGAACTATCAATATGAGACATAGGGATATAAACAAAGTCTGTAGGAGGAAGCCCTGTACCTGTGGCTACGCCACCAAGGAATCCACCTTCTCCATCATGGTCACAGAAACAAGTATGTAGAGTTGTATACCAATATGTAACCTCATTTAGAACTGCATATCTAGAATCAGTAGCAGGGTTTACTCTACCACAGATCATAGTTTCATCATCTTTAGTTGCGTAAGCTATAATAGCCTGATTTGTAGAGCATGCTGAAAACATAGAGTTTCTTTGATCAGCTGTAGAGAAAAACTGTATGCCTTCAGTCCATGTAATATTCTCTCCGTTACGTACTCCATTCCATAGTTTTATATAATCATATGGATCATCAGAAGCAACTATTGCAACATAGTCAAGCTCTCCATCCCATTTAGGTAGATTAGCTAAATATAGTCCAGGACCGTATCTGTCCCAGTTAGCACCACTACCATATCTGTTTAATCCTGAAGTTACGTCATCTTTGTATTTACTGACAACATTAGAACCTACATCAACACGTTGAGACCAATGTAGTCTAGATGAACCTGTCCAGAAAGTAACCATAGCACCATCTTTATCAAGTACTGCATTATGATTCGTAAAGTTACGTGCCATAAGGCCATTGTTGTTATTTAGAAAAAAATCAGTAATTTCAGCCATTTAACTCTCCACCACCTTAATTTTAATTGTTCCTTGACCTAAGGTGTCTTCTACAGAAGTATCTACAAAATGTTTCATATAGATAACATTACTTACTCTGTTGGCCTCAACATAAACAACAACTGACGTTGAGTAGTTTGTGCCATCAAGGGATAAAGTAGTATTAGTTGCTAGATCAGTATTTAAAGATGTAATACTTACTGTAAAGGTGGCTTTGGAAGCCCCCGTATTAGCAATCTTAAACTCAAGTACTCTAGTCTGAAGGTACTGTAGGCTTTGGAAATCTAAGCCGCCAACACCCGTAGAAGGGTTGTAAGTAGCTAGTTCTGTAGCCTCAGCAGCTGTTCTGCTAGTGTCTGTGCCTGCTGTTAACTTGAAGGACATTGAACATCCACCTTCTCTAAAATCAATTGAACCTCTTCATCTGTTAATTCACCGTTAGGCTCTTTGATTTTGTATCTCTTCTTGGTTTCAAGATCGGTAACATCATTACCACTATACACATGAATAGGACAATCCTCTGGTCCTGAAGTCTTAATAAGAGTTCTCATGAACTTTACTAATACTGCAGCTGATTCCTTAGGTAGGTTGTTATTCTCTTCAACCATTGAATTATATTGTGAAATAGTAACCTGAGCATGATAACCAACGTCATCTACTTTAGTCACTGTATATATTTCCTCAGGAGAATTACCAAGTTCTCTTGTAGGCTCATCTTCAAAAAATAAATCTAAATAATGCATGATTACACCTGTTTCTTGTATACTTTAAAGTTTGAAATTAGAGAATTTGGTTGTGAAGCCGCAAGAGACTGCCCTACTTCTAAATAATCTATATCATCAGGAATAGTACAAGAAGTGTCTTCCGTGCCAACTTCTAATCCATCGATTTTCATTTTTATACTGTTAGTTTTATATAATGCCTCTATGTTATGTATCTTGTTATCCTTAAGATCAACTGTTTCAGTTAACGATGCCTGTGCGACTCCTCCGTCTGTGCATATTAACCTATGAACTCCACTTGTTTCATATGATAAAATTCTATTATCGCCACTATTTCCATCAGAAATACTAAACCAGGCCAAAGAATTGGTAGTGGTGTAATCCGGTATTAATATATCCATAGAAACAGTCCCCTGTCCTACATCTTGTCCACCAATATTTTCATTAGCAGTAAAACGAAGTTGATCTTTAGCTCTAGTTGCAGATGTTCCTAGTGTTTTAATATAAGAACTAGCTTTATCACCAGCTTCACATTGCATACCCCAAATATAAGTAGAAACAGAAGTCCCGTCTCCAGCAAAGGTATCATCATTATCAGCATCACATGAAAGAAGTCTCATTGTATGTGCTGCTGCAGTGCCCGTAAAGGTCATCTCTAGGCGATAGAAACCATTCTGGCATATACACCCTACTCTAGCTGTTGCTGCCGCTCCTACGGTGCCTAGAGCCCCTGTAGAGACATTTATGTAGGCATATGCATTAGCTACTGTTGTACATTCAAGTTTAATCCAGTCAACTGCTCCAGCTTTAGCCCATACCGACAAAGTATAAGATGCTGCTGTTAATGTAGTGCTGGCATGATCATAACCATGTGAGCCATTGTTGGTAGAAGCAATACCTTCATAGGCAGTAGTAGTTCCATCAGGAGCATCAGCTGCATCAACATTAGCAGTGTCTGTACCGTCAACAAGAGCCCAACCTGTAGTTCCACTCTGTGAAGTTACAATAAGGTTAGTAGCAGCTGTTTCAGGTAGATAACCAGCTAATAGATCTGAATTAGTATCTCTTCTCTCACAAACTCTCAACCATTCTGCTCCAACAGGAACCAACATATGGTTTCCATTAGAATGTTCTTTGTCAATATAGGCACTTGTAGAACGAGTTGATACTGTAGGATATGCTCCTAAACGAGTAACTTTAATATCATCAAAATCTACCACACCAGGATGCGCAGATGCACTGCCAAACAGTATACCTGCACCTGTGGACACAAATGTAAAATCAAATTCTTGCCAATCTGTCGAAGTAGTACCAATCCAAATCTGTGCTGGTGTTGAATTAGTTATTCTTGGAATAGCAGACCCACTGACAGATCTAGCAAAGCCACGAACTCGATAGGTATTGTTTATAGTTGTAATGGATTGAGTCGCATAAAACGTATTAGCTGTTGATGTTATTCTAAGTGCTTGGCTTCCCGAGTTTGGATTAGTTGTAGTTTTGGATAGTGTTGAATCAATTGCGGTCCAATCAGCAACGCCAACAGCTTCCATATCTCCATCGACAATAAAATCAAGTGTTGCACTCTTCTGTGCCCACAAGCCTTGTGCTCTAAGGAATCTCTCTTTAGCTAAGTCTGCTTGTAGATGAGTATCCAACCATCCATCATGGTGCCATATAGCACAATAAGAAATTCCATTGTTTAATATCTGTGTTCCGTTTGTCCAAGCTCCAATAGTATGTGCTGTTGTAGAAACAATACTTCCTACGTCAGTAACACTGACTGCTGAACCTGCAGTAGCATTTGCATAACAGATACATGATCCTGATTTATCAAAAAAGAATATTAAATGATACCAAGTGTTTGCTGTTAATGCTGGTGAAGTAGCTGTAGCAATATCACCATCTCCATCTCTTAGATAAAATCTTAATGAAGAAGAAGATGCAGTATGGTAAAGCTGAAACCCTGGACTACCAAAAGAATTAGTATGGTAAATGTAAGCTGTCGCATCTAATGGTCCTGAATTAATAATACATTCATATACAACATCACCTGTTGTTAAACCACTAATTGCAGCTCCACTATAATATTTACCTGCTTTAAAGTCTACTTGTTTATCTGTAAGTCCAGGAGCGTATTCATCCACAACAACATCAGCCCCACTGCCAGCAATGGCTAAGTCTGAGCCTACTGCAGCAGTCCATGCTGAAGTAGTTGCATCAGCTGCTTCATATCTAAATGTAGGCGTCTTGGTGACGCCATTAATAGTTAATGGTTGAGGCAGGTTTGCGTAACCTGATTTATTAAAGTCATTACGGAAGGTTAACTGTCTTGCAGCCCCACTTCCGCCCTTGTGATATATACATCTAGGCATATTGACCTCCTATTAGTTGCCACGTGTAATCATACGTGTAACGTGAAGGTCACCATCAGTTCCGTTACTAAGAACGGCTAAGAAAGTATTTTTCCCTGTTGTA
>Ga0180437_10012254_pt1 | contig 10153 bp, 11 predicted proteins | sample SS_ome_4_FD_132410 | JGI IMG/M metagenome (GOLD analysis project Ga0180437, IMG submission 132410) | Hypersaline lake sediment archaeal communities from the Salton Sea, California, USA - SS_3_D_1 metaG | ecosystem: Environmental > Aquatic > Non-marine Saline and Alkaline > Hypersaline >... | reverse complement strand
TCGATATTCATGCGATCTTGCAGACGCGAGAAACTGGTGAGATCGCCCTCAAAAGCAACCACCTCGCCATCGACGATAAAGTGCTTCACAGACTGTCCAGCCAGCGCCTCGACGAGTTCGGGATACTGCACATTGAGCCGGTGCTGGTTGCGCGACATCAGGCGCACATCATCACCGTTGCGATAGGTGATACAGCGCTCGCCATCAAGTTTGCGCTCAAAGATCCAGCCTGGATCAGAGAAGCGCCGGCCAGTGAGGGTAGCCAGCATGGGGTCAACCCACTCTGGTTGCTCTGTCTCCTTGAGCTGCCCTCGCACATCATCAGGCAGGTGTTGGAACAGTTCATTCATCTTTGGCTTTCTCCTGCTGCGCAATCTCCTCTATCGCGCGCCCACTGAGGACCGACTTGGGTTCGGTACTGGTCGGATTTCGGCGTGCATCGGCTTTCTCATCATCCATCTTGAGCAGCAGCCAGCGAGCGTCATCGCCGCTCCCGGTGCGGATGAGGGCATAACCGCCCGCTATCTTCTGCCCGTCCAGCCAGATGGTTACGTGCCCATCTTCGATCTGCTGGGAGATGGGTTTTGGCTCTTCCTCGTCCTGTTTGAGATTTCGATAGCTGCCCCGATCCCAGACCAGTACCGTGCCTGCACCATATTCCCCTTCCGGAATGACCCCTTCAAAGTCCGCATAGTCCAGCGGATGGTCCTCCGTGTGGATGGCCAGCCGCTTGACGCTGGGATCGGCGGAAGGCCCCTTGGGCACAGCCCAGGATTTCAACACATCGTCTACCTGCAATCGAAAGTCATAATGCAGGTTGCTGGCATCGTGCTTCTGGATGACAAACACGGGCTGCTCAGATAGTCGGCGCTCTGCTCCCGACGGCTCTGGCGTCCGCCCAAAGTCACGTTTCTTCCGATATTCCTCCAGTGAGTTCGGCGCCACCTCTGCTCCCTCCCAGACTAGTCGCAGCGCCGGGTGAAAAGGCACCCGACCACGCAGCGTCCGGCCTTCGACAGCTTGGATATGACTCAGTCCCAGGGAGTCCTGTACCCATAGTGAAGGTACAGCAACTTCTCGTATTCGAGGCTGGGCGAAGGCCCAACAGGATTGTATTGTGGGCTCTCCTCGATCTGTTTTCGTGTATGGCACACGCGCACGACGCGGTCAGACCAGCTTATCTCCTGGATCCAAGAGGGCGCCACCAGCACCTTGCGTCCGGGCAACCAGTCGCGCGTGTCCACGACCACGTAGCGGATCGCCCAGTCGGTCTCACGCGCGAAGAAATCCTCCACGTGGCCGATGCTGCCATTAGTGGCTTCAATCTTGTAGCCGATCACCTCGTGGGCACTGCGCAGGCTGCACTGTCCCTCACCAGGTTGGCTGGGCTCATTCTGTGCTTGCTGCTCAGCCAACGCCGCTGCCTGAACCTGCCACAGGGGCCACACCGGCACGCCGGGGCGGGTCTCCAACACAGCACCGACCCAGAGGTATGGCCAACCGTAGTGGTCGTGCAAGGCCTCGAACTGCATCTGCGACACTGGCTTTGCCAAATCGATGTCCGGGCTGTCCTTCACCTGTTGCCGCGTCATGGCCACAGGGATCGCGCGGTCGTCCCACTGCGGCAGGCCAGCGGCTCGTGCAGCGATCAGCACCCGGCGCCCCAAGAACCAGGGGCCAGTATCAACCACCAGGTAGCACACGGTCCAGCGCCCATCCTCAAAGTAAAAGTCTTTCACTTCTCCGACATCGCCATCCGAGGCACGGATGGCAAAACCCGTCATCTTCTGAATGCTTCGCAGCATATCCCTCTGTCCTTTCGTGGCGACAACGTCAAGGCACTCGCCTAGCAGTCAGCGGCGGCATTCGACTGCGCCGGGACCACACGACAGCATTTCCGCAAACCGTGCGGCTACAGCCCTCTTACGCCCGCTTGAGCAGAACACCGATCACGCCCACAAAGAGCGCCGACCCAATGATCGACCACAACACTGGGAAGGGCTGCCCTTGGATAACCACGCGGAGAAGCAGCGGCAGACCCAACTGCCCCGCCAGCCAGTAGCCCACAATTGCACCTACCAGCCCAACCCCTGACGACACCAGGCAGCCGCCCATCGAGTATCCGGCCAGCGCCTGGCCAATCGCTCCGCACACTGCCGCGATCACCAGCAGCAGCACAAAACCTCCGATTGTCATCTCGAATCTCCTCTCATATTCAGTGAATGAAACGCCTGCAAGCGGCTCTATCACATTCAAGTTGTCGGCCCGCACCACGCCGGCTGCAGACCTGCGTCCACGAGGCCGCTAGGCCCGAACGCGCCTTCGCTTCCACAGCCAACGAGCGGCCAGCAATGCGACAGAGAACCCGGCCAGGAACCAACCCGCCCAATAGTCCAATGGTCCGGGGAAGAGGGCAGGTTCGGTGGCCGAACCCTTACGCTCGGCAAGCTCATTCATGAACGCTTGCGCCGCATCAGGGTTGTCCACGCGATCCATGGCCACCACGAACGGGGCCAGGCGCAGCCCGCCAGGTCGCCCCCAGGCAGTCACCCGCAGGCTCTCGCCCTCCAGTTCGGCCTCGACGTCCCCGACATGGAACGGGCGCATGCCTTGCTGCAGCAGAGCCAGGGCCAAGGGCTTGAGCCAGGTCTGCAGGTCCATTTCCTGTTCGTCAACCGACTCTTCGGTAACAGACTTCAGAGCGCGCTCAATCTGTTCCAGCGGCACTCCCAATTCGACGGACATGCTGTGGTCGTGCAGTGTGAACGTCACCGTCTTGGCCGAATTGACGGCGCTGCGTGCCGTGTAGGTGTACGTCTTCTCCATTTGGTACCCTCCGTCCTATGACCTCGCTGCCTTGATCTTCAGAATCATGCTACTCTCCGTCTCGCTCAGGGCGCGGGCCGGGAATGTACGAAACCGAGGGTCGCTTTCGAGTGGGCTGCGGGTACAGAGCCATCAGCTTGTACACATCCTCTGGCACCTCGATGGATACGGGCAGACCCAGCTCGACCGCTTCCTCTGTGGTAATGGGGTAATCGTGGGTCCACTGGCCACCCGAAAGCTCCTCGGCCAAAGCCTGCGCCTCCTCAGCGGTCATCTTCGCCCCGATGATCTTGCGGACTGTGTCATGCACCTGGCGGATCGCCTTGGCTCCAACATCGGCAAGCACGAGGGTCTTGTCATCCACTTCGTTAACGTCTTTGCGCTCCACCGCCCTCAGGATCGATGTAGCAGGCATCCCCTCTAGCTGCGGATCCACTGGCCCCAGGACAGCGTTCTCATCCATCACGATCTCGTCCGCTGCCAGGGCAATCAGCGTGCCTCCGGACATGGCATAGTGCGGCACAAAAACAGTTACCTTCGACGGATGTCGCGCCAGCGCGTGCGCAATCTGGTTCGCTGCCAGCACCAGCCCACCGGGAGTGTGCAGGATCAGGTCAATCGGTACGGATTCGTCTGTCAGCTTGATGGCGCGCAGCACCTGCTCACTGTCTTCGATGTCGATGTAACGAAACAGGGGAATCCCCAGCAATGCCATCGTTTCCTGGCGATGGACCAACGCAATCACCCGGCTATTGCGCTTCTTTTGAATCCGTTCCATAACCTGGTAGCGCGCGAATTGCCGCAATCGCTGTTGTATGGCCGGCCAGACACTGGCAGCGATGAAGAAAAGCCAGAACAGCTGAAAGATGTCCACCTGTGTTCCCCCCTACTCCTTATGATCGTCGCTCACTGTTGGGCTCCGGACTCTGCGATTCTTGTCCGATCGACGACCGCTCCGGCCGCCTCGTCTTCGCGATGCGCCTGACCTCGTCCTGGAGTGACTCCAGCTGCTGGCGCATGTGCAGGATGACCTCGATGCCGGCCACGTTGATGCCAAGCTCGCTTAGTCGGCGGATTCGACGCAGCTCTGCAACGTGACCCTCAGTCAGGGGCTTGCGGATCAGCCCTCGGCTGATGTAGCGGCGGACCGTGCGAGCGGACAGATACGCTCTTTCGGCAGCGACGGTGATAGTGATATGCTCCTCCCGTTGCTCAGCCACTAGTACTCAACTCCTCTGCTGGTCAACACGCCTCAACTCGTCGAACAATTCCTGCTGGCGCGGCGTCAGCTCTGTCGGAAGACGAACGTTCACCTCGGCGTACAGATCGCCGTATCGGTCATGATCACCCAGATGAGGCATACCCTTGCCTCGCAGCCGGAACTCCTGCCCATTCTGCGTGCCGGGAGGTATGGTAAGCATCACGTCACCGGTCAGGGTCGGCACCCTTGTCTCGCCCCCCAGCACAGCCGTGTACAGAGCAATGGGCACCTCGGTGTGCAAGTTGTCGCCCTCTCGCTCGAATACTGGGTCAGGCCGGACTTGGACCTGTACGTACAGGTCGCCTGGCTGACCACCTGCGGCCTCTGGACCTCCTTCACCGGCCAGGCGCACTCGTGTACCCGTCCGCACCCCGGGAGGGATCTTGACCTCCAGGCGGCGCCCGTCCTTCTCGAGAAGGCGGGTGCTGCCCTGATAGGCCTCGCGCAGGGTTATCTCTGCCTGCAGGTCAAAGTCCTGTCCAGGCTGTGGCCGCACACGGTACTCGCGTTCCCCTGCAGCCTGCCCTCTCATCCCACCAAAAATGTTGGTGAAAAAGTCAGAGAACGGACTCCTGCCGCCGAAGAGATCCTCCAGATCCTCTGGCGTGCCGTAGCGTACGTAGACGCGCTGCTGTCCTCCGGGTGCACCAGTGGTCCAGCGGCTCCAGTCAAAACCTTCAGGTCGGCCACCCTGCTGCTGGTACTGGTACCACTCCGCGCCCAGCTCGTCGTACTTTTGGCGCTTCTCCGCATCGGCTAACACTTCGTAGGCTTCATTGATCTCTTTGAAGCGCTCCTCGGCCTGCGGGTTGTGAGGGTTCACGTCCGGGTGAAACTTGCGGGCCAGCCGTCGAAAGGCCTTCTTGATCTCGCCTTGGGTCGCGTCCTTACTCACTCCAAGAACCTTGTAGTAATCTTTGTATTCCATAACGTATGGGCGATACTTCCTTCTGAATCAGGTCGCCACAACAACCCGCGCAGGGCGCAGAACGCGATCGCCGAGCCGATAGCCTTCACGCACCACTTTGACCACCTTCCCCATCTCGCGCTCATCCTCGGCACCAACAGTGTCGACCGCCTCGTGCCGCTGTGGGTCAAAGAGCTGGTCTGCAGCGGCGATCAACTCGACGCCTTCTTGATCCAGCAGGCGTACCATCTTCCTGTAGGTCAGCGCCAGCCCCTCTTGCACGTTCGGCGGGCACGCCACGCTTGCGTCCACCGCCTGCTGGAGGTCGTCAACCACCATGAGAAAGTCGCGCAGCAGGCGTTCCCGCTCGGCTCGGGCTCGATCCTCCGCCCACCGGCGCTGCCTACGGCGGTAATTCTCCATCTCGGCTTGGAGGCGCAGTGCCCGATCCTGCCAGAACTTGGCATCCTGTGCCTCCTCCAAGCGCTCGCTATCGGGTTCCGCCGGCGCCTCATCCGCGCCCACAACTGGGCGGGGTGACTCTCGCACCCACTGCTCAGCCGGGGCTTGGCCGCCTCCAACTGTGCTGTCCGAGTCCGGTGGGTCTTGCCTGTGGACAGGGATTTTCCTCATGAGCTGATTGCCTTTGCTGTGCAATCCACTTGTGCGGCCGGGATCTCCATATGGTTCATGCCGCCTCGGGCTCCGGGACTGTTGTCGGCTCGGCGACGCGGAGGATGAGGCCGTCTCCCTCCCTATCCACCACGAGGTGATCGTCATCGTGGAATTTCCCAGCGATGATCCCTGAAGCGATGGGGTCCACAATGCGCGTCTGGATCACGCGTTTCAGCGGGCGCGCGCCAAAGGCCGGATCGTAACCCTCCTCCACAAGCAGTTCGACTGCCGGATCAGTCAGGGACATGGTCATGTTGTGCTCAGCCAGCAAGCCACGCACGTGGCGCAGCTGTATCTGCACAATCTGGCGGAGCTGTTCGCGATCCAAACGGTGGAAGAGCACCACAGCGTCCGCGCGGTTGAGGAACTCTGGCCGGAAATGTGTGCGCAGAGCTTGCATGACGCGGTCACGCATCGTCTCCTCGTCGGCAATATCCATGATGTACTGGCTGCCGATGTTGCTGGTCATGATGATCACCGTGTTGCGAAAGTCGACGGTGCGTCCGTGCCCGTCCGTCAGCCGGCCATCGTCCAGCACTTGGAGCAGCGCGTTAAAGACCTCGGCATGCGCCTTTTCGATTTCGTCGAACAGCACCACGCTGTAGGGGCGGCGGCGCACGGTCTCAGTGAGCTGGCCTCCCTCTTCATATCCCACGTAACCCGGTGGAGCGCCGATCAGGCGCGCCACCGTATGACGCTCCTGGTACTCGCTCATGTCAATGCGCACCATGTTGTTCTCATCGTCGAACAGGAACTCTGCCAGAGCTCGCGCCAGCTCGGTCTTGCCCACGCCCGTAGGCCCCAGAAAGATGAACGAGCCAATCGGCCGGTTGGGATCCTGCATCCCAGCACGGCTGCGTCGTACTGCTGCGGCAACTGTCTCGATGGCTTCGTCCTGACCAACGACGCGCTGGTGCAGCCGCTCCTCCATGTGCATCAGCTTCTCAGTTTCGCTCTCCATGAGCCTGGTGACAGGGATGCCGGTCCAGCTGCTCACCACCTGAGCAATGTCCTCTGGACCCACCTCCTCCTTGAGCAGCGCTCCGCTCTTCTGCAGCTCCCCAAGCCTCTCCTCGGCCTCGACCAGCTGTTGTTCGAGCTCGCGCAGGCGGCTGTAGCGCAGTTCGGCCGCGCGTTGCAGATCAACGTCGCGCTCCGCCTGCTCGATCTGCAGCTGCACCTGGTCAATCTGCTCCTTGATCTCGCGTACGTTGTGAATGGCCTGCTGCTCTGCCTGCCACTGCGCGGTCAACTGAGTGCTTTCCTCTTTCAGGTTGGCCAGTTGCCCTTCGATCTCCTGAAGTCGTTCCTTGCTGGCCCGATCCTCTTCTGCACGGAGGGCCTCGCGCTCAATCTCCAGCTGCATGACCTGCCGGTCCACCCGGTCCAGCTGCTCGGGCTTGCTGTCGATCTCGGTGCGCAGGCGGCTGGCTGCCTCGTCGATGAGGTCAATAGCCTTGTCAGGCAGGAATCGATCTGTTATGTAGCGTCGACTCAGTCTAGCGGCAGCAACAACAGCGGCATCGGTGATATGCACGCCATGGTGCACCTCGTAGCGCCCCTTCAGACCGCGCAGAATGCTAATGGTGTCTTCGACCGACGGCTCCTGAATAAAGACCGGCTGGAAGCGTCGCTCGAGCGCGGGGTCCTTTTCAATGTGCTGGCGGTACTCGTCCAGCGTGGTCGCTCCGATGGCGTGAAGCTCGCCGCGCGCCAGCATGGGCTTGAGCATATTGCTGGCATCCATCGCCCCTTGTGCAGCGCCCGCGCCAACCAGCGTATGCATCTCGTCGATGAACAGGATGATCTGTCCCTCAGTCTCCTTGATCTCCTGCAGCACAGCCTTCAAGCGCTCTTCGAACTCACCGCGGTACTTGGCGCCAGCTACCAAGGCCCCCAGATCAAGCGCCACGATGCGCTTGTCTTTCAGGCCCAAGGGGACATCGCCACGCACAATGCGCTGGGCCAGACCTTCCACAATGGCTGTCTTGCCCACGCCGGCCTCGCCGATAAGCACAGGGTTGTTCTTCGTGCGGCGGTTCAGAATCTGAACGACCCGCCGGATCTCTTCGTCACGCCCGATGACTGGATCGAGCTTACCCTGCCGCGCCTCTTGCGTCAGGTCTCGTCCGTATTTGGCCAGGGCTTCATATTGCGCCTCGGGATTCTGGCTGGTGACTCGCTGCGAACCGCGGATGTCTGCCAGCGCCTCCATGGTGGTGCGGTAATCCACCCCATGTCGCTGCAAGAAATCGCGGATCTTTCCAGCCTGCGGCTGGGCCATGGCCAGCAACAGATGCTCGGTAGACGTGTAGTCGTCCTTCATGTCGCTGGCGATTTTCTCGCCTTCCTGCAGAATGCGGACAAGGTCCTGGCTCATGCCTACCTGCAAGGCGGCTCCGCTTGCCCGAGGCATGCCCATCAGAACCTGTTCCAGATCCTGGGAAATGCCCCCTGCATCTACGCCGATGCGCTTGAATACGGAAGGGACAACACCCCCTTCCTGCTCAAGCAGCGCCTTGAGCAGGTGCTCAGGGGTGATTTGCCCGTGGTTGTATTCCTGGGCCAGATGCTGGGCCTGCATCACCGCTTCTTGAGCCTTTTGGGTAAATTGATCAAAGCGCATATCCACAACTCCTCGTTGCGATTTAGGCTACCACCGCTGCGGACGTTGCTCAGCCACGCGCCGGCGCAGCCTGTGGATCTCATCCAGCAGTTCCTGTTCCCGCTGCCGCATGCGTCGTTCCATGGCCTCTACTTCAGCCAGCAGGTCGACCAATTGCTGCGCAAGCTCACGCTGGCTGGAGGCAGGAAGCTCGTCAATGTCTATGTGCTCACGGATGGAGCACAGGCGGCGCAGGAAGCGAATGTCGGAAAGGCTATATCCCTGCCCGCCGCGCGCCATAAGGCGGACTTGCAGCCACCCTTCGTGCTCACAGCGGCTCAGGAACTCGATTGAGCTCTGTGCCAGCTGAGCGGCGAGGGGCCGTGCATAGACCGGTTCATCCTCACGCGAGCGTATGATGAGCCTGTAAGTCATGTTAGCATCTCCACTTCCGGACCTACGTCCGAAACCGCGTTCACTCGACGTGTGCCATGCAAGCCTGAAGTATCCAGCCAACACCGGTGGCACTGGGGTGCGCCACTCGCCCGTCAACTGTCACTGCGGAATCGAGTGGCCCCCAAGTTTGTGGCGAGACCTACTGGAACCTGGACCCGGCCTCGCCGATGGCTGCTTTCAACTCGTCCAGTGCCTCGTTCATGCCCGACTGCAGATCCTTCCAGGCCGCCTCTCCCGCAGCCTGCAGTTTCTCGAACTTTCGCTGCACTGCATCGCGTTGCTCACGCACTTCCATAAGCTGCTGGTCGTACTTAACCTTGGCCTCTTGTGTGGCCTTGTCGGCTTTGCCCGCCAGTTCCTCGATCTGCGCGTTGAGCTTCTTCAGTCGAGTCTCGACCTTTTCCTCGTACGTCTCTCTCATTCCCATGGTTTGCTCCTTTCACTGTGTTGAATGATCGCTCTGGCTGCGCAACTGGAGATGCAGCTCTCAAGAGCTCAGCTCTGAGTTCAGTTGCAGCCATCTGACAATGTCCCGGCGAGCCAGCACCCCTACTAGCTTTCCCCCCTCGAGCACGGGCAACTGGCGTACATCACGTCGTGCTAGGGTCATCAGGGCCTCTGAGGCATCCTCGTCCGGACTGGCTGAAGACAACTCGCCAGCGGATGTCATGATCTGATCCACCGTGCGTGCATTCCAGTTGCCGCGCGGCACGGAACGCACATCTTGCAGCGTCACCATCCCGACGAGCTTGCCATTGTCCACCACTGCGTAGCTGTGATCACCGTTTCTCATCATGTGATCGTCGACCAGCTCTTGGATGGAGATGCGCGAGGGCACCGTCACCGGGTCGGATCGCATCATGCGCCGCACGGGCACGCCCTCCAGCATGTCCTGAATCACCACGCGGCGATAGCTCTGCTGCGAGGCACTGTGCAGAAACCAACCGATAAAGGCCAGCCACAATCCATTGCCAAACCCTGTTCCAAAGAAGGGTATTTGCGCGCCAAAGATCATGGCCACGCCACCGAGTATCATCAGCCAGGCAATGGCTTGTCCGACCCCTGCCGCCCAGCGGGTCGCTCGGCGCAGGTTGTCCGTCGCTGCCCAGAGTATCGATCGCAGTATGCGCCCCCCATCCAAGGGGAAGCCGGGGATCAAGTTAAAGATCCCCAACGTGACGTTGGTGGAACCGAGCCAAAGCAGCAGAGTGGGCAATGGTCCAAGGCACGCGATGCTCTGCCCGGGGTTGGCCAGCGTCTGGGAGATCGGCCCCAGACCCAAGTGCACGAGCCACACCAGCGCAAAGCCGATCAGCAAGCTGGTCAAAGGTCCCCAGATCGCCATCCAGAACTCTGCCTGTGGCGACTCTGGCTCTCGTTTGATGTTTGAAACCCCGCCAAAGAAGAACAGCGTAATGCTACG
>Ga0180437_10012253_pt1 | contig 10154 bp, 9 predicted proteins | sample SS_ome_4_FD_132410 | JGI IMG/M metagenome (GOLD analysis project Ga0180437, IMG submission 132410) | Hypersaline lake sediment archaeal communities from the Salton Sea, California, USA - SS_3_D_1 metaG | ecosystem: Environmental > Aquatic > Non-marine Saline and Alkaline > Hypersaline > Sediment... | reverse complement strand
GTAAAAAGCAACACTTCCGCCTGGCCTTGTCGGGTATCGCGGAGCTGTTCGGGCACCGGTTCCAGGTTTTGGGCCCAGATCAGGCGTGACTGGTTGTCCTCATTCAGGATATTGTAGGTGGCGTTGACGGCCTCCCGCAGTTGGAGGAGAGCCGGGGGCACGGTATAGCCCTGGGCCACTGCCCATTCGCGCAGGTTGCGCATCGTCTCACTGGTCATGATCCCACGGGGGCAACGAGCCGTGCAGGCGTAGCACTGGGTGCACAGCCAGAAGGTGCGGCTGTTCATCACCAAGTCACGCAGCCCCAGCCGCATCAGTTCCCACAACTGCCTCGGCGTGTAATCCATCAGTTCGACGGCCGGACAGTATGTGCTGCAAGTGCCGCACTGGATACAGGTCAACAACTTTGACCAATCGGGCTCGACTTGCATCATGAAGTGACGGTCTAACTGCTCTTCGGTTAACAGGGAAGGGATTTCTTTGATAGTCATATAAAGCAACCTCCTTAATGGATCAGCACAAACTAGAAAAGGGGATTCCGACCCTGACCAAAAGTTCGAAATAGAGCCTGCGACAGAGTGCAGTGAAGGGGACCTAGTCCACGAACCGTCGGACCGTTTTCAAGAGCACCTCAGCCTGGATCGGCTTAGAGATCCAGGCGTCAATCGGGATACGCTCGTCATCCGGAAACTCGCTGGCGTACTCGCTGGTGCCGATGGACGAGATCATGACGACGGGCACGTCCTTCAGCTTAGGGTCGGCCTCCATCTCCTTACTCACGTCCACTCCCTCAAGAGTGGTGGACATCATGACGTCCAAAAACACTAGATCCGGCTTTTCCTGACGCATGCTCTCCAATGCCTGGCTGCCATTGGCCGCCTCGAGGACCTGATAGCCCTCGGCCTCCAGAATCATACGGCAAACCAGCACAAAGTCAGGATCGTCATCTACAACTAAAATCTTAGCCATGTTTTTCCTCCTCCCTTATCTGAGGGTAATTACGGCCTTTCTTTGAGACATAAGCATTTCTACTCACCTCGTCATTGGGGTTGTGAGCGTCTTTGCTCCTGGCCTAACCGATGCCCCAGGCTTATGTGATATTTTTCACATGCCAACATACAACAGATAGGCGCGATAGTCAAGGATTGCCCCCAGTCTGGTTATCTCGTTGGTTTTATCTTGGCCAAAATCCCTTTCTCGCCTGGGGCCAACGTGGTCAGGCGCCGCCTACCTCTTGAACTTCCAATATCTCCAGGAAGGCTTTAAACAGATCGGTCTCGGTGATGATGCCCACCAGTTCTCCTTTGCGCTCCACCGGCAGGCCGCCGATTCTATTGTCGGCCATGATGCGAGCTGCTTCTTTCAGGGAGGTGTCTTCGGTAACTGTGATGACCTCTGCGGTCATCACGTCGGCCACCGTTATCCTGGACATCAGATAATGGAGCTCGTAAATGCTCAGGGTCGTAGCGGGCGAAGGTGATGCGAACAGCAGATCCCTCTCCGAAACGATGCCAACCAGCGCGCTTTTGTCATTGAGAACAGGCAGGCGACGGACCTTGTTATCCCGCATGATCTTCAATGCTCTGTCAATAGGAGTGTCATCACGAATAACGATAGGATCCTTGGCCATCTTCTCGCCAACTAACATTATGCTTTCCCTTTCCTGAGAAATATCCATGGTAAGTTAGCTACAAACTGTGTTTTCATTGGATTTTTGGGCGTTGGCTATAAAGGTACGTCCACCGTTACTGTGGTTCCCTTGCCCGGTTCGGAGCGCACCGTCAAGGTGCCATCCAATAGACGGGCTCGCTCGTGCATGCCGATGATGCCTAACTTGCCCGCTGTAGCCAGATCACCTGTCCTATCTGGTAGCTCGACCCCCTGACCATTGTCGCCCACGGTTATCCTAACCCTGCCCTCGCCAAACTCCACCACCGTCACAACCCGCGAGGCTTGGGAATGTCTTCTGACGTTACTGAACGCTTCCTGGACGATGCGAAACAGTGCTAGTTCTGCTTCGGGTAACAGGCGTCGTCTGTCGCCGTGCACCTTCAGCTCTGTTTTTATCCCATTCTCGTCCATCAAGTTAGCCGTCAACCATTCCAGCGCAGGCAGCAAGCCTAAATCGTCCAGCACAGATGGTCGTAGATCCCGGCTGAAACGGCGTACGCCTCGTAAGATGCTGTCAATCAGTTCCTGAAACTCTTCCAGTTGCCCTATCACGGTTTTAGACAACTGTTCACGGGAGGTAGCTAGGTTATCGAGGCGACGTGAGAGGTCTATCAGGGCCTGAGCTGTGTCGTCATGAAGCTCTCGAGCAATGCGCTTGCGCTCGTCCTCCTGAGCCTTGGTGATCTGTCCGACGTAGAAGCGCATGTTTTCATAAAGGCGCGCGTTCTCGATCGCGATGCCTGCTTGATGCCCTATGCCAGCAAGGATAGCTACATCTCTGTCAGAGAAACCCTTTGCCTTGTTGAGACTGACGAGGCTCAGCGCACCAAACGGCTGGTCGCCGCTCGCGATGGGTACCGCCACAATGCTGGTGAGGCCCGCCTCGACGAAGGCAGGTATGGCATCAGGGAAGGTTGGGTAATCCTCGATAACTTCGGGGCGGCCAGTGGTCATCACTTTGCTGGCCAATCCCTCTCCTTTGGGCACAGTTACATCTGCCAGTTCGTGGGACAGGTTGTGAAGGTATGGGTAACGGATAAGATTGTTATCTCGGTCAAGCAGCGCAATGACCCCCCCGTCCGCGCCCACCAACTCCTCGGCAATTTGGAGCACCTTGGGCAGGATCTTATCCAGTTCCAGTTCCGAACTGAGTTTCTCCGCTACCTCATTCAATCGTTGTTCGATTCTTAATTGCCGCGCAACATCCTGATGTAGCTGGGCGTTCTCAATGGCTGCGCCGATCTGGTTTCCGATAGAGGCAAACAACTGCTGGTCTGCAGCGTCCAGGTGATACGTACCACAGAGATACAAATCCATCACTCCCAGCACCCTATCTCTGAACTTCAAGGGTACGCAGATGCGGGAATGAGGATCTAACTCCGGGCACCTGGTGTGTCGAGGGTCTTTCAGGGCATCGCCGACAAAGAGCACTTCACCTGACTCGGCTACTAGCCCGCATAGGCACTCGCCCACCGCGATTTCTGCCTTTTGCCGGACACACTCCGGTGACAACCCATGGTGAGCCCCTAGATGTAATTTTTGCCCCCTCGCATTTAGTAAGAATATCGCACCCTTTGCCTCTCCCCCCAGCACATCTAAGGCCTTGCCCAGAGCCTCATGGAGGATCTCATTCAGGTCAAGCGATTGGCTGACCGTGACGGCGATAGCGTTGACCGTTTCCAACTCTTCAACAGCCTTTTGGCGCAGCCTTTTCTCCTTTTCTTGAGTCTCAATCATCCAGATTACAAGATAGCTGACAATGCCGACGCTAACCGTCTCGAACAGGGCATCCGGCGGATGGGAGGAAAACAGGAAGACCCGTGGCAGCATAATGAGGAAAGCAAGAGCCAGGGTGATCAGCCCGCCTGCTTGCCCGAAGGCGAAGGCCGCCCCGGCTACGGGCAGTATGAAGATGATACGCTCTATGGCGTGTCGGGTAAGGGGGAAGGAGGTTGAAGGTAGGAGTCGCACCTGTGGTGTAAAATAGTGGAGAAATGTACTGGCGGCCAACATAACCGCCACAATCCAGAAATAACGATTGTTTACAGCTCTTTTCAAATGGTTCTTCAATGGCGAAGCTGTTGAAGCCATGTCACTTCCCTGGTAGCAGACAGCTGATGACGCTATCTGCCATTTACCGTCTACTACTTGCTAAAACGTATCTTCGAGCGTGAGCCAACCCTTTTGCAGGGCCTGCACTACGGCCTCGGTGCGCGACCCGACTTGCATCTTGCTGAAAACGGTACTCAGGTGGGCCTGCACGGTGCGTATGCTGAGGTTGAGATAGTGAGCGATGTCCCTATTACTCATCCCTTTTGCTGCCAGCTTCAGAACTCCCAGTTCACGCTCGGTGAGTTGGTCCAGCGTGTGCACCTCAGGGGGCTTGCTTGGAGTACGCGCAAAGCGATCTAGCACCTTGCGAGCGATAGTCGGGTGAAGCACTGATTCGCCAGCGTTCACTGCTCGGACTGCTTCGATGAGATCACGACCACGTACGTTCTTCAGAAGGTAGCCTGCCGCCCCTGCTTCTAAGAGGGCAAAGACGTATGGGTCATCGTCGTAAGCAGTCAGTATGAGTACAGCAGTAGCCGGGCAGAGCGCCTTGATTTGTTTGGTAGCCTCAATGCCATTCAACTTGGGCATGGCGATGTCTATGATGGTCACGTCAGGTCGCAACTCGGTCACTAGCCTGACGGCTTCCTCTCCATCGCCAGCTTCCCCAACCACGTGCAAATCCTGTTCACGCTCCAGTAGCTTACAGGTGCCTTCCCGTACCAATGCATGGTCATCAGCTAATAGAATTGTGATCTTTTCCATAAATGTCCTATCCTTGACATCAAACTCACACCGCCCACCCCTAATGGGCTTGTGCAACAGGTCGGGGACTTGCCACGAGACCCTATCGTAAGCTACGTCGTGAACCCATCGAACCATCGGTCGAACGCTCAGCCAAACGGGTGCCCCCTTCAGGCAACTTGGGAACTCGTGGATCTTGTGGCCAAAGGCGTAACTGGCAGCAACGATACAGCCAGGCGGACATTGCCAGGTAAAACTCCAGAGCAGAGTCATCCGCTCCCCAGGCCGATCACGCAGTTAAGCTAGCCCCACCCTCATATGCATTATACACTAATGTGAGTGATATTTCAATGGCCAACAGACGTATTTCCAGAATGTGCAAAATACCTAGTTTCGGGGTCTCGGTCCTAGATAAAAGTACCTAAGCAGAATAGGTACCCCGCCTGATCACATTTTTCACGAAATATGATAAGCTATAATGGAGAAAAGGAGGGCATTTCCTCTCTAGTTCGGATGACTGGCGATTGGTCACCAGGTAAAGAGGGTGTGACTATGAGGGACATCGAAGGGATAGCGACGCTAGTTATTGGCGTCGCAGGTGTGCTTTGTGTGCCCGTTTTGGTCTGGGCCACGGTCATCGCCGGTCTGTATCAGATCGTACGAGACAAGGTGCAGGAGACCCGTTCTGCCCAAACCGATCTAGCCCAGAAAGTGCAGCAGCCGATGAACTCGAACTCGGCTAAAAACATCTGACCGAATGTCAAGACTGACCATTTATTCAGGTACCAGAGTTTTCCCAAAACTCTCCTAGAGTAGCCCACAAGGGATGCCACTGTTCATTGTCTTGGCGATGGCGACGGCAGGTGTTCTGATCGCCTAGCGTTGGGAAATGATCGGCGGCATAATAGCCATGGCATGTGCTATTACCAGTGGACATTGTGTCGTAGGATCTGAAATCAGCGGCCTGTGCTGGATGACATCCTCATTATATCAACTTGGGCGCACGCGGCTCACATCTTGAGCCCTTCGGCACCAGCTCACCTCCTTTTAGCAGAGCACCGGTCTATGCCGGTGCTCTGTGTATTGTTGTCTATACTTTTGAAATGTGGTATACTTCAAGGAACTATGCAACTCTCGGATGTGGGCAAGGTCTGACGTGCATGAACTGAGCATCACCGAGACCATGCTCAATGTGGTCGACTTATGATGAAATGAGGTATAACTTTATGGAAGCTGTAACCGCCAAAGGCGGAGAAGGAGGTGCCCAGCAAGCGATGGAAGCTCTGGACGAAGCCAGGACGCAGAACCCCGAACTGGCCGACTTTTACGGGTTTCACCAGAGGGTGTTCCGCTTGCAGCACCAGGCCAGGGCCCAAATTGCGGCTACTCTGGAGATGCTAGACCAAAAGATCTTACGGGCGCGGTTGCGCCAGGGGTTGCCCCAACTATCCTTTGCCCAGTTGCCTCTCGAAGCTGAGGGCTTTAGTTGGCTGGCAACCGAGATCGCACAGGCCCTGGTGCAATACGATCCTGAACTGGCAGCAAGAACGGACGCTTTAGAGGAGGTCGACTGGCTCTCCCTGGCTGAGAGGCGGTTCGAGCAGGGCATGGCCAATGAGAGCAAGGAGGAAGTCACAGAAGAAGCTGAAATGGAGCTGGTGGAGGTGGCTGTTGACCTGGCTTTGCAGCCCTACCTGGGGTGGGCCGCCCAGCAGGTGATGCCACACGTTGATCAAGGGAGTTGGAAACGGGGGTATTGCCCGGTCTGTGGCGGCGCGCCGGATTTCGCGGCTCTGGTCGAAGAGACAGGGGCGCGTTACCTCTTGTGCTCCCGGTGCCGCAGCCAATGGCTCTACAAGCGGCTGGAATGCCCCTTCTGTAGCAACACCGACCACACCAGGTTACTCTACTATCCTAGCGAGGACGAGGTCTATCGCCTCTACGTCTGCCAGACCTGCAAGCATTATCTCAAGACCATTGACCTGCGCAAGGCAACTCATAAAGTAGTCTTGGCCGTCGAGCCTCTGCTCACCATAGCCATGGACTTGGCTGCTCAGAAGCAGGGATACAAAGCAGGCAATTTCTGAGTCGTTGATTCTCTGTAGTTGGAGCATGAGAACCAGGCAGCTATCACTGTTGCACCACTGTTGCGGTGCAGGCAGTACAGGTAGTATTCACGCACCTCCACAACCGTTAGCCGGTGGGCTAAAAGCAAAGTCGTCCTGAACCCAGGACGACTTCTGTGCCTTTGCTTTGTCCGAAATCCTTACCATATGGGGATGATCCTCGCTCAACAACTCTCGAAATAGTTGCAGCGCCCGCTCAGAAGCTGCCCGCGCATCAGCCAGGTCACCCAAGGTGTGCAGTTCCAGACAGCTTTGTTCCCCAGAGAAGCAAGTAGCGAGACACACATTGGATCGGCCCCGAACGCAAGTCCCGTTCCATACGTTCAATCCCACTCTGAAAGGCCTCTTCTGGGATGAAGAGCAGCGCTGAGAACGCTTTGTCACGGTAGGCTTGGAGGTCGGTCAGTTGGTAGGCAAATTCCACTGTGCCTTCGGTCATGTCGCCGAACCCGACCCGCTCCATGATTTCCCGAAGCTCAGCGGTACGGGGATATCTGCCCAACTCTATCTCCACAGTCCCCGGAAAGTAGACTGCAAGCGGTTGGCGATGGCGAATGATCCACTCGGAATCGGTGACGGTGCATACTCTTCCACCTGCTCTCAGCACCCGGTAGGCCTCTCGGAAATATGCAAGACGGTTCCCCACGTGATGAATCACGTCCACCGAAAACACCAGGTCAAAAGATGCTGGCGGAAAATCAAGTCTTTCAGCCTGACCAGGCTGAAAATGGATTGTTCTTGATCGTTCTCTCGCTCTGGACAGCATCTGTCCCGACGGATCAATGCCCCAGCACGAAGAGCCAGCAAGCGTTTCCAGAGCAACAATGTAATTGCCTGTGCCGCATCCCACTTCTAACACCTTAGAAGCCCCTCCAACGCTACTGGTTGCGAGAAGGCTTTTCAGGACTTTCGGATGAACTTGACGATGTTGTGCGTATTCCGACGCAATCTGGTCGTAATCAATACATGGTTTCCCCAATCGCATTACCCCTCCAACAAGGGCAAGGCGAAAGTAAACGCGCTGCCCATCTCCTCCACGCTCTCCACCCAGATGCGACCACCGTGCAACTCGACCATACCTTTGGCAATGGACAGACCTAGGCCCATGCCCTCAAAACGGCGGGTGAGGCTGGGCTCCACCTGGTAGAAGCGATCAAAGATGCGCTCTTGCTTGCTAGGGGGGATGCCAATGCCTGTGTCTCTGACCGAGACCCACACCTCATTTCCCTTTGTTTTGATTTCTACCTGGATACGGCCCCCTTCCGAGGTGAACTTGATGGCGTTGGCCAACAGGTTAGCCAGCACGAGATGCAGCTTCTGCCGGTCGGCCTCCACTATCGGTGGCTGAGAGGCCAGTTGGATGTTGACACTTTGTTTCTTGGCTTCCGCCAGCGAGGCGAATTCCGCCGTGATGGAAGTGGCGAGTTCATTTAGCGAGAGCCGTTCTAGTTCGAGTTCGGCCTCGCCAGTCTCAATGTGGCGCAGGTTGATCATGTCATTAATCAGCGATCGCAAACGGAGGGCACTCTGAAGAACAGCGTCCACCTGCTCACTGGCCGCCCCAGTCGTCTCCTTCTTCAGGAAGGAGGCATACCCCAGAATGACGGTCAGAGGAGTCTGCAACTCGTGAGAGACAATAGCGACAAAGTCGCTCTTGAGCCGGTCCAGTTCGCTCAACTCCTCGTAAGCTTTCTGGATCTCGGCCACTAGTCGGGCGTTCTCAATAGCTATGGCGGCATGGGCAGCCAGAGTAGAGAGGGTATGCATATCGTCCTGGCTGAAAATCTCATCACCAGTTTTGTTGAGTGCTTCCAGCACGCCGATCACTTCGCCTTTGACCTGCAAGGGAACGCCCAGTATAGAACGTGTCTCAAAATCGGTTGTCTCATCAACCTGAGTGTAAAAGCGCGGATCCTTCCGGGCGTCGGGAATAGTCAGAGGCTTGCCCTCACGTGCGATCCAACCGGCGATGCTGTCCTCAAGAGGTACGGTGATGCGCTTCACCTCTTCTCTTTTAGAACCACTGACAGCCTCGAAGCGTAGTTCACCGGTGTTCTTATCCACCAGCATGATAGAACTAGCTTCGGTATCCGTCAACTCTGTGGCGGCCTGGGTGATAGTCTGCAGCAGGGGATCAAGCTCAAGGGTCGAAGTGAGGATCTGGCTGATTCTGAGGATACGCTCAAGGGCGGAGACGCGCCTTTCCAGAAGCTCCACCTTATCTTCCAGCGTCCATTCTTCTCTGTGCATTCCCAAAAACCTCCTGGGGCAAGGTATCGTGGATAATCAGGTCGGGAAACCTTGCCTCTCCGATCTCAAACTTCGATGATCATCCTCTCCGTGCGCACGCGCGCCATTGCTTCCTCTGGGGAAACCTCTTCATCCGAAAAACGTAGATAGAGGTATTTGAATACGTCACGGATCACAGCCGTTAAGGGGACGGCCACGAGCATCCCCCAAAGCCCCAAAGCCTCGTTGCCCACTACCAGGACAACCATCACCAAGGCCGGATGCAGCTTCACGCTCTCACCAGCGATCCTAGGAACGAGCAAGAGGTTTTCGATCTGTTGGATGATGATAAAGACGACCAGTGTCCAGAGAGCGGTCATCGGCGATTGCAGCACCGCCACGATGAGGGCAGGAATGGCACCCAGGATGGGTCCCACATAGGGCAAGATTTCAAAAGCGCCGGCTATCAACCCCAGCAAGAGGGCAAAGTCTACCCCCACTATGAGCAGGCCAATGGTGGCCATGGCGCCGATGAAAAAGCATAGGACCAACTGACCTCGGATGTAAGCGCTGAAGATGTCATCGGTGATATGCAGGATGTTTAAGAGATCGGGTTCAATTCTGTCCGGTATGAGGTCTAAGGCACTTTCTCTGACTTTTGCCTCATCGTTCAGAATGTAAAAGAGCCAAAAGGGGATGACCAGGATGCCTAGAAAGAAACTAATCGTGCTGGAGATGACGCTGGCGGTGCGCGTGACCCCATCTTGAAGGGCCTGCCCGATGGTGCCAGCCAGTTTCTCCAAGTTGCTCTGGATCCTCTGTTGGATATCGAGAGGAATAGTCTCTCGATATCTGCCCAGCCACTCTGTGCCTAGGGTCTGTCCTCTCGCTGCCAATTCGGGCGTCTGTTCCCAAAGGACTTCTCCTTGTTCAACCACCGGGGGTACCAGAAAGGCAAAGTTGCCGGCGATAAACAGAATAACTATGAGGTAAACGATAATAATAGACAGAGGGCGCGAAAGGTTCCTGCCACGCAGGCGGGAGGGCATCCTGCGGTCAAGGAAGTGGACCAGGGGCAAAACCAAATAGGCAATCACCAGGCCAACAATAAAAGGGAGCAGAGCCGATTTGGCTACATAGAGCATCCAGCAGACTAAAAGGAGCAGGAGAGCGACTAGGATCAAACGGTTGCGGCGCGCGGGGGAGATGGAGAATTGAGGCAACATTAGAGACCTCCAGGAATTGGTAGAGGAATGAGCTATTTCAGGCCCATGACCTCATATGTCTGCACCGACTGAACTCTGCCCTTGACTTGGATAGGGGCAAGCTTGT
>Ga0180437_10012252_pt1 | contig 10155 bp, 10 predicted proteins | sample SS_ome_4_FD_132410 | JGI IMG/M metagenome (GOLD analysis project Ga0180437, IMG submission 132410) | Hypersaline lake sediment archaeal communities from the Salton Sea, California, USA - SS_3_D_1 metaG | ecosystem: Environmental > Aquatic > Non-marine Saline and Alkaline > Hypersaline >... | reverse complement strand
ATGTTACCAGCGTCAAGCGCCTCTCGCGGGGCATCGCTGATGGGGCTTCCAACTCCATCCCGATCAAGCTCAATCAGGTGGGGACTCTGACTGAGACCCTTGCCGCAATAGACATGGCGAGGAAGGCGGGCTGGACTGCCGTCATCAGCCACCGCTCCGGCGAGACCGAGGACACCACCATCGCCGACCTCGCCGTGGCCAAAAACACCGGCTTTATCAAGGCTGGCGCCCCCTGCCGCAGCGAGCGGGTTGCCAAATACAACCGCCTGCTCCGCATCGAGGATGAGCTGGGCGATAGGGCGAGATACTTGGGGATGAGGGCTTTTTCGAATTTGGGGAGGTAATGGAAGCTGTCATTCGATCAGGTGGTTACTGAAGCGGAGTGTAATACGTATGCAACGGCGGTGGGAGTCAACAAGGCGGTACATAGGGTTCATAGTATCCGCATTCAACAATTTGGTTACATTTTGTTCGTTTGTCGTAACGATATTAGTAGCGATATTGGCCCCAATTTGGGCGGTATGGATGGTGTTGGGGATTGTTCTATTTCTTGCCTTTCTCACCGCTTTTTACAGAGCGTTTAAACTTAATGAGAAGCGTCCTGTGGAAACCGTTCAAGATTTGCGGAGAGAGTTAGAGAGCGCGGCAAAAGCAAAGCGTCTGTTAGAATCGCGCCCCAATGCTAGATTCCGTGTTGTGCAAGTGTTCAAAGGGGCTCGAAGGGGATTCAGCATTATTCTATACTCTGATCAGGCTTGCCAATTTGACTACGGGACACCTTTTGAGGTTCGCCGAACTGATCAGCTAAACGCGGATGGGCTAATCGTACCGAAGACTATAGGCGTTGTAAGGGCAATGTCAACTGCAATCGGGAAAAAGCCTTTTGAAGCGAGGTTGGAGCGTGGGCACAAGGATGCAGACTTTTGGCGAAGCGTTCAGCGAGCGACAGTTTCTGGTAATCCGTATAATCCGCCGCGTAATGAAGCGATACCTTACGTCCCTGCGCAATTGCACGGTCTTTCAGCTGCGGATATGGAGGCTTTTGAAAAGACGTTAGCCCATTACCAGGCGGGAGTTTAGAGGAGGTGAGCTTATTATGCCGTTAGAAGGGGAAGTAGCTGAAATCATTAGTGATGAGATGCTTGTCTTAAACGTAGGGAGCGAGGCTGGAGTGCGGGAAGGCATGGTGTTTGTCATCTACAAAGAGGGGCCTCGCGTCTATGATCCTAAAACTAGCAGAGATCTAGGGCCATTGGAGATCGTGAAAGGGCGTGTCCGCGTAACCCATGTAATGCCCCAAATGTCACAGGCTAGTACTCTGACAGAGATGGTTGATGTTGATGACTTCTCTTGGGTAATGAAGGGATTCGGAAGAAGGAAGGAAGCACGGCCTGTAAAACTTGAAGTCGAAGGAGTCAGCAGCTACCTAGCTGACGCTCTGCAAGATCGTGTTATTAGGCCCGGAGACAAATTGCGCTATGTGAGTGGCCCTCAGGAATGAATGTTAACAATATTACTGAACTGGATTTGCATGGTGTGAACGCGATGGGAATTTAGCATGACCACCGTTGGCATAACCACCACAGTCCCTATAGAGGTGCTCCTGGCGGCGGGGCGAAAGCCGGTTGACCTCAACAATGTCTTTATCTCCGACCCCGACCCGGAGCGGCTGGTGAATATCGCTGAGAAGGCGGGCTTTCCTCTCAATTGCTGCGCCTGGATCAAGGGGATATACGGCGTCGCTATGGAGGCGGGAATTCAAAATGTGCTCTGCGTCACCAGCGGCGATTGCTCCAACACCATTATGCTCATGGAAGTCTTCAGGCTCAGGGGGCTCAACGCCATCCCCTTCGCCTTCCCCGACCAGCCCAGCGTGCCGGACATGCAGCGAACCCTCGAATCCTTTTCCAGGAGAATGGGCACAACTTTAGATGAGGCAAAAGCAGTCTGCCAGGCGCTCGAAAAAGGGCGGCGGCTCGCTGCGGAACTTGATGAGCTCACCTGGAAGGAGGGCGTGGTCAGCGCATGGGAGAACCACTACTGGCTGGTCTCGGCCTCGGATTTCATCGGCGACCACAAGGAATATGAGGCGCAGTTGAGCCAGCTTTTGGAGGAATGCCGGGGGCGAAAACCCTACCCCGATGATATGCTTCGCCTGGCATATGTCGGTGTCCCCTCCGTCTTCGGCCGCGAGCTATATCCCTATCTGGAGAGCCTGGGGGCGAGGGTGGTGTTCAACGAGATTCAGCGCCAGTTCGCCATGCCCAATCCGGGAGGCTCCCTTGCCGAGCAATACACCAGCTATACATACCCCTACTCCATATTCGACCGTCTGAGGGACATCCAGCCCCAGCTCCGCCTGCGCCGCGTTGATGGGGTCATCCACTACGTTCAGGCGTTCTGCCACCGCGGCATTGGCGATATCATCTTTCGCCACGACATCGATCTGCCAATTTTGACTCTGGAGGGGAACGCCGACTTCCAGCTCACGCAACACCTGAGGACCAGGCTTGAAGCCTTTCTTGATATGCTCAGGAGGCGCGCGCCCATCAGCGCCTATCCTAAAAAGGGACGATAGGCATTAGCCATAAATTAAGAAAGCGAAAACAGAAACACAACTCAAAAACACAGCCAATAGTTCGAAAAAAGAAGGAGGGGGAAATGGCGACAAAGATCGGGATCAATGGCTTTGGGAGGATAGGGCGGCAGGTCTTGAGGGCGGTCAATGAAAACTACGGCGGGAAGCTTGAGGTGGCCGCGGTCAATGACCTCACCGATACCGAGACCAACGCCCATCTTCTGAGGTACGACAGCAATTACGGAGCCTACCCGGGCAAAGTGGAAGCCACCAAGGATAGCATACTTATTGATGGCAAGGCGGTGAAGGTGCTTTCCGAGCGCGACCCGGGGAAGATCCCCTGGAGGGACTACGGGGTCGTGGTGGTGGTCGAGTCCACCGGCCTTTTCACCGATGCCACTAAGGCAGCTGCTCACCTGGAGGGTGGAGCTAAGAAGGTCATCATCTCGGCGCCAGCCAAAAACGAGGATGTGACCGTTGTCCTGGGGGTCAATGAAGACCACTATGACCCTGCAAAGCATCGCATCCTGTCCAATGCCTCCTGCACCACCAACTGTATCGCCCCGGTGGTCAAGGTTCTCCATCAGGAGTTCGGTGTGGACAAGGGGCTGATGTCCACCATCCATGCCTATACCAATGACCAGAAGATTCTGGATGTATTCCATAAAGACCTGAGGCGGGCCAGGGCAGCAGCATTGAACATCATCCCCACCACCACCGGCGCGGCGAGGGCGGTTACCGTGGTCATCCCCGACCTGGTGGGCAGGATTCACGGCGTCGCTTTTAGGGTTCCGGTCTCCACCGTTTCGGTGGTGGACTTCGTCGCCGACCTGAGCCGCGAGGTCACCGCTGAGGAGGTCAACAAGGCGTTTGAGGAAGCGGCTGCGGGCCCGCTGAAGGGGATCCTGCAGGTTTGCCACGAGGAACTGGTGAGCATTGACTTCAAGGGTAACTCCGCCAGCTCCATCGTCGATATCCCCAGCACCATGGTTATCGCCGGCAATATGGTAAAGGTGCTCGCCTGGTATGACAATGAGTGGGCCTATAGCTGTCGTGTTGCAGACCTGATTGACTTTATTATCAGCAAGGGGCTTTAGCCTTTTGCCCCAGAGCCTTCTTGACCTTTAGCCGGTGGCTAAGCGACTTGGTCTGCTATTGACAAAGGGTAGCAGTTGTACTACTGTTCCAAATGAAAATACTTTTCATTTGGAAGGTGAAAATGGGATTTGTCGAGAAAAGGATAGTGGCTGAACTCAGGCGCCGAGGTTATAAGCTCACCCCGCAGCGGCGGGTGGTGCTAAATGTCCTTGCCCATAGCCAGGAGCATCTCACTCCTGCTGAGGTGTATGACAGGGTTCATCAGGAGGACCCCAGCATTGGACTGGTCACCGTCTATCGCACCTTGGATATACTTGCCGAGCTTGAACTTATCTGTGCCGTACACGCCGGAGATAGCTGCGGTAGCTATGTAATTGGGCCCCAGGAGCATCATGATCATTTGATCTGCTCCGATTGTGGCACGGTTCTTGCTTTCGCTGACTGCAAACTGGATGACTTGGAGCAAAGGCTCTCCACAGAGACCGGTTTCAAAATTGATAGTCACCTGCTCGAGTTTCTTGGTCGCTGCCAGGACTGTCAGCAGGCGACATAGGCATAGATTTCTTTTAACACTGCTGGAGCAGTGTTATTTTTTAAGCCGATTTAGTGAAAATAATTTTCAATTAGGTCCCCATCGGACAGGTGGAAAATGGCGTTGAAAAAACACGAGTTTTCAACATCAATTATTTTGCTGCTGGTGCTTGCCATAGCGCTCGCAGCTTTGGTCACCTCCTGTGCCTCGGCGGGAGGGGCAGGCGACAAGATTGGGGTGGCCGTGAGCATAGTTCCCCTGGCCGATTTTGTGGAGAATGTTGGCGGGGAAAAAGTAGACGTCACTGTTATGGTACCGCCAGGGGCAAGCCCTCATACCTATGAGCCAAAACCGAGCCAGTTGGTAGAGGTGAGCAAGGCGGAGATTTTCGTCAAGGTTGGATCGGGGGTGGACTTCGAGTTAGCCTGGATGGACAGGATCATAAAGGTCAACTCCAATATGCTGGTAGTCGATAGCTCACAGGGTATAGAGCTGATGGGGAAAGACCCTCATATCTGGAATTCTCCAGTCAATGCCAAAATCATGGTAGAAAATATCTGCGACGGGCTTATCCAGGTTGATCCAGATAATGCAGATTTCTACACCGAAAATATGAACGATTACCTGAAAGAGCTAGATATTGTGGATGGATACATCCGCTATAAGCTTGACCGATTCACCAACCGCGCCTTTCTGATATATCATCCCGCTTTCGCATATTTTGCCGCCGAATATGGCCTGACCCAACTGGCGGTCGAGCATGGCGGTAAGGAACCAACCCCTCAAGTCATGCAAGATTGCATCGATAAGGCAAACCAATATAACCTTCAATATGTCTTTGTCGCCCCACAATTCGCAACGGAGTATTGTGAAGCCATTGCCCGCGAAATTGATGGACAGACTGCTCCGATGGATCCGCTGGCAGAGAATTACATCGCTAATATGGGACGAATAGCAGACTATCTTGCCTTGGAGTTTGAGTGATGCACTTGGAGGAATTACCCGATGGTTCCAGGGGGAGGTAAACATGGCTACTAATGAAGTTGTGAAGCTTGAGGATGTGTGGGTGCATTACGATGGTGTACCTGCGCTTGAAGGGATAAATCTCGCCATAAATCAAGAAGATTTCCTGGGCGTAATAGGGCCCAACGGGGGCGGAAAAACCACACTGCTTAAGGTTATCCTGGGCTTGATTAGACCGGGCCAAGGGAAGGTTACCGTTCTCGGGGGCAACCCTGAGAGGGGCAGGAGATTCGTGGGCTATGTCCCTCAATACAGCCTGTTTGATCGCGACTTCCCGGTAAGCGTCTGGGATGTGGTGCTGATGGGGCGCCTGGGCCAGGCAGGACTGTTTAGGAGATACAGCGAAGAGGATAAGAAGACAGCCCGCCATGCCCTGGAGACGGTGGAACTACTCGACTTCAAAGACCGGCAAATAGGAGAACTCTCTGGTGGGGAACAGCAGAGAGTTTTTATCGCCAGGGCACTGGTAGCTGAGCCAAAGCTGTTGCTCCTTGATGAACCAACCGCAAGCGTCGATGCGCCGATGCAGACAGGATTCTATGAGCTCTTGCAGAGATTGAAACAGAGAATGGCTATCGTTTTGGTTACCCACGATATCAGCGCGGTTTCCATTTATGTAGATGAAATCGCATGCCTCAACCGTAGGCTCTTTTATCATCACTCAAAGGAGATAAGTGTCGAGGAGCTGGAGGCAACATACCAATGCCCTATAGAGCTAATAGCTCATGGGGTTCCTCATCGAATTCTAAGAGAGCACGATTAAGCAGACGATGGGACTACTAGAGTATGAATTTATGAGACATGCCCTGCTCGCCGGGCTCCTTGCCGCTGTTGCCTGCGGCATTATCGGGGTCTATGTGGTGGTAAATAGGATGGTCTTCATCAGTGGTGGAGTCTCTCATTGTTCCTTTGGCGGCATTGGGCTGGGATATTACCTGGGCATAAATCCCGTTTTAGGTGCATTATTCTTTACCGTTGCCTCGGCTCTGGGCATGGGGGTTGTGACTAGGAGGACAAAGCTGCCTGAGGACACTGCCATCGGGGTTCTGTGGGTGATGGGGATGGCGTTGGGGATAATCTTGGTTGGATTAACCCCAGGTTACCCACCAGACCTTTTTAGCTATCTCTTCGGCAACATCCTGCTGGTGCCTACTTTTGACTTATTCGTGATGTTGATCTTGGACATCGTCATAATTTCAGTTGTGTTTCTGCTTTACAAGGAGTTCTTGGCTCTTTCCTTCGATGAAGAATTTGGAACGGTGGCTGGGATTCCCACGGAGCGCCTATACCTTATCCTGTTATGCCTGATTGCGCTAACGGTAGTGGTGTTAATAAAGGTAGTAGGCATTATCTTAATCATGGCCCTTCTCACTATCCCGGCAGCGATGGCGAGGCAGTTCACCCATAGCCTCAAAAGGATGATGCTGCTCTCAGTGCTTTTTGGTGCTGTTTTTGCAGTCGGTGGTTTGTGGCTTTCCTATGCGCTTGACTGGGCATCTGGGGCAACTATTGTCCTCGTCAGCGTAGCGCTGTTTATTGCCTCCCTCGGATTCTCCAGATTGCGCAGCAGGAGACAGCTCAAGGTTTCTCCATTGACACAGCGGCAGTTATCGGATGAATAAGCAGAATTCTATCCATCTTGCTACAGGCCTGGGCCTTACTGTTGTAAATTATGCCGCCTCTCTGTATAATCAATTGCTAGCTAGGGTGATGTACTCTTTCACTTTCTCGTTGAATAGCTTACACCGCCCACGAAAGCCGCTGAGCATGAAAATAGCGGAAGCAGCATCGCCAGACACGAACACTAATATACCCCCTGCTATAGCACCAATATTCGCCGCATCGATGAACGGGTCGTGCCCTAAAAAAGGATGGCATCAGGGTGCGGCCATAAACCTAGAAAGGAACTACCAATGCGTGTCCTTCTCATCAGTACGCCCTATCCCCTTGAAGAGAACCCCATTCCCTCCCTCTCGCTGAGCTACCTTGCTGGGGTGCTCCAAAGCGAAGGTATTGAAGTCCAGATGCTGGACCTGCTGGTTTCTCAGTACTCGGGTGACAAAATTCGGCGCAAGCTTGAGGAATACCAGCCTCAGGTTGTGGGCGTTACCTGCGTAACCCTGAATTACCACATCGCCGCCAGAATCCTGAAGGTGTGTAAGGATTTCGACCCCGGAATCGTTACCGTTATTGGTGGTCCCCATGCCAGCTTCGCTCTCGAAGAAACCCTCCTTCGTGCCCCTTGGATTGACGTGGTGGTCATAAGGGAGGGGGAGAGGACGTTGGTTGATCTGGTAAGGGCTCTGGAAAAAGGCGATGGCTTTGGTCAGGTGGCAGGGATCGCTTTTCGTGAGGACAAACGGGTGGTACAAACTGACCCTCGTCCCCTCATTGAGAATCTGGATGAGCTTCCTTTCCCCGCCCGCCATCTTTTGCCCCTCTCCAAGTACCGCGCCTTGAGCGCGCCGTGCAATCTTATCACCAGCAGGGGTTGTCCCTATGGCTGCATCTTCTGTTCCGGGCGCAGGATGTTCGGGCGCAGGGTCCGTTTTCGCAATCCTAAGCTGGTAGTCGATGAAATAGAGCACATCCACAAAGAGCTTGGCTTTGAGAAGATAAACGTTGTCGATGACACCTTCACTGCTAACCATCGCCACGCTCGGGGTATCTGCGATGAAATCATAAGGCGTAACCTCCACATCCAATGGACTATCTTTGCTAGAGTCGACACAGTAACCCCGGATTTGGTGGAGCTGATGAAGGAAGCGGGCTGCTCATATCTCCTTTTTGGCGTTGAGTCAGGCTCGGAGCAGATCTTAAAAACGATCAACAAGGGGATAACCGTGGATGGTGTGAGGAGAGGGGTGAAGGTTGCAACTGAGGCTGGGATTGGGGTCTTTGCCTCCTTTATCTTGGGTCTGCCCGGCGAATCCCCGGAGACTGCCCAACAGTCGGTCGATCTTGCTCGGGAACTTCGCAGTAACTATGGCGCCAAATATGGCTTCCACTTACTCTCTCCCCTCCCCGGAACGGAGCTATATGAGAATGCTGAAGAGTACGGTCTTCGCATCCTTACCCGAGACTGGGCCAAGTATGATGCCAATGAGCCGATTACTGAGACTGCCACCATGCGCCCAGAAGCGGTAAAAAAGATTGTTGACGATTATGATCGGGCGGTGGCCTATGCCTGGGACGAAATCAAGTGTAATGTTGAAGCTGGCGATCCTCTGCATAAGGGAGAGGTGGAGGAGAAGCTTAGCCAGGAGTTTGTGTGGCCGTTATTGAAGGGGGATGTAATCGAGAAGGTGGGCTGGATAAGGGCTTCCAGTCCCAGCGATGCCGAGGAGAAGCTTGCACAGCGGGTGAGCCGCAGACTAGCCGTTCCCTTGCCCGTAGCCCAGCGGGAGATGGGGAGGCTGGTCCAGCAGGGAATGCTGAAGTGCGAGGCGGGGAGCAAAAGCTTCATCTGGAAGTGGAGCTAGTTCGGGCTATGAATTGGGGGTTAAAAGGAGAGGGGTAAATTGGCTACCAGAGAACAGGTTGAGGAGGCGCTCGGAGAGGTGCTCTTACTCGAGCCGAAGCGAAGTCTCGTCGAGCTTAATATGGTTCGCGATATTGAAGTGGCTGATGGTCAAGTCAAAGTTACGCTGGCTTTGACCGCTTTGAGCGATGCTGCCAAGGAGGCGATCCAGGAAAGGGTGCATAGCGCCATCGAGAAGCTGCCCGGGGTAAAGGGGGCAGCCATAGACCTAGTTGAGCTTACCCCGCAGGAGCTCAACCAATTCGGTCATGTTATCGCTGTCATGAGTGGCAAAGGGGGAGTGGGGAAATCGGTGGTGGCCGCCCTTTTGGCTATAACCCTAAATCGCCAGGGCTACCAGGTAGGCATTCTCGATGCCGACATCACAGGTCCCAGTATCCCAATGATGTTTGGGTTGAAGGCTCGCCCTATGAGCAGCGAGAGCGCCCTTATGCCAGTGGGGACCAGGTCTGGGATTGAGGTCATGTCCCTCAACTTGCTCTTACCCCACGAGGATGATGCCGTTATCTGGCGCGGTCCCCTGCTTGCCAAGGCGATCACCCAGTTCTGGCAAGATGTGGTCTGGGGCAAGGTTGACTATCTTATCGTTGATCTGCCACCAGGCACTGCGGATATCCCCCTCACCGTAATGCAAACCTTGTCACTCTCAGGTGTGGTTATTATTTTCACACCTCAGGACCTGGCGGCGATGGTGGTGAGGAAGGCGGTGCATATGGCGCAAAATATGATTGTCCCTATCATCGGGGTGGTGGAGAATATGAGCTATTTTCTGCTTCCCGAAACAGGGAAGAGGATCGATATCTTTGGTCAGAGCAAGGGGGAGGAGATGTCCCAGGAAGCTGGGGCACCTCTCTTGGGGCAATTGCCCATCGACCCCGAGCTTGCCCGGCTCTGCGACAGCGGCGAGATCGAGCGCTACAATTCTGAGGCTTTCATAGCTTTTTCCCAGGCTTTGATCCAGGCGATACCAGCGCCAGTCCAACCCTGATTTGTTGGGATGGGGAAGGAGGACAAAATGCAAGTTCGCATCACAACGCTAAGTGAGAACACCGCAGGGAGGCCAGGGGTTCTTGCCGAGTGGGGGCTAAGCATTCTGGTCGAGACCGATGATGTTAAGGTCCTGATGGACACCGGGCAGGGCATCTCAGCATCTCACAATGCCTCCATGCTGGGCGTAGACCTTGCCGCAGTCGATAAGATTGTGTTGAGTCACGGACACTATGATCATACAGGTGGCCTGTGGGATGTATTGCCGCTAACCCGTGGAGTTGAGATCATCGCTCACCCCGACATATTCGACCCCAAGTATGCTCGCTATGGCGAGCAGGCACGTTTTATTGGCATCCCTTTCTCCAGAGAAGCGCTGGAGGCGTTCGCCACCTT
>Ga0180437_10012251_pt1 | contig 10156 bp, 6 predicted proteins | sample SS_ome_4_FD_132410 | JGI IMG/M metagenome (GOLD analysis project Ga0180437, IMG submission 132410) | Hypersaline lake sediment archaeal communities from the Salton Sea, California, USA - SS_3_D_1 metaG | ecosystem: Environmental > Aquatic > Non-marine Saline and Alkaline > Hypersaline > Sediment... | reverse complement strand
TCACCGATGGATACCATCTTTTGCCGCATCTGGTAGCGGTTGCCGGCGCCGCGGCGGGTGCCCAACTGGCGGTCTTCTTGTCGTTCGTCTCTTCGATCTGCTCTTCTTCCTCGTCCCATTCTTACACTCTCCTTACATGATGTCTTTGCGGCCCGTGGCCCCAAAGGTCTTGACTCAAGCCCCGATTGGATTTGTCAACCATAGTATACGCCATTTCATCCGGCAGCAACAGTGCCAAAAAGTTATAAAAAAGTTATAGAAATTTGAGTTTGATGACTGCGGAACGCGGATCGCCAGACCCCAGCCTGTTCCGGAAATCAGATTCCGGCAGCCGGGGCCACCGATTCAGTGATGAAGCCAGAGGATGAGGCCTATGCACCGAAACGCAAACGGACCCGCTTCAGAATGAAGCGAGTCCGCAGCCTTCAGGTCCTATGTAGAGGGTGTTTCTCGATTGTTGCTCTCAGCTCGAAGAGAGAATGCCCAGGGAGGTAGCTTTGGCGACTGCCTGCCGGCGCCCCCTCACGTTGAGCTTCTGGTTGATGTTGTAGGCATGTTGCTTCACAGTGCCCACCGATATCACCAGTTGCGCGGCGATCTCTTGGTTGGTCAAGCGCTGCGCCATGAGCTCCAGGACTTCGAGCTCGCGGTTGGTCAGGGGCTCGATCAGGGCGGACGACGGACCACCGATGACAGACAGCGGATCGAGGCTTGCCTTCGTCGTCCGTCGTCCGTCGTCCGTCGTCGCAAAGGCAGCGAGTATTTGGGCAATGTACTCAGGCGACACGCCCTGCCGGCGTAGCGCCTCCAGCAGGCCGGCCATCGTGGGCCCCAGCTCGACGAAGGGACGGATCCAGCCGCCGGGAAGGGCCAGGGTCACGGCGCGCTCCAGGGCGGCCTGGGCTGTGTCAGTTTGGCCTTGCTTTTGGTAGGCCACGGCTTGGAGCAACAGAATATCGATCAATTGGCGGATATTGTGCCTGGCCTCTTTCACCTGCTCATAGACACGGAGGGTTCCCACCGCTTCCTGCAAGCTGGCGGCTGATCCCTCGGCGATGAGCACGCGGCATTTTGTAACATGGGGAACCTCCAACCAGTAGAGCATGACGCCGGCATCGGTTGGCAAGTCAGCCGTCTGCAGCCAGCGGACGGCTGAGACCAGGTCGCCCTGCAAAAGTGACAGTCGGGCCCGGCAAGAATAGGCAATTGCCACAGAGGTAGGGCCGCCTATTCGCTGGGCATATTCGAGCAAGAGGTTCGTGGTTGCGTCAGCCTTGTCAGGCTGCTGCATCGCCTGGTAGGTGAGAGCCAATCCCGCCAGGCTATCAATGGCGGCTCTTGTGTGCAGGACATATCGACCTTCCACCGCCTGGGCAAAGTGCTGGGCCGCCTGCCCCAGTTCATTCTGAAAGTAGGCAACGTACGCCTGGAGATAGGAAATCCAGGCTACTATGTAGGCGTTCTGACTCCTGATGGCGATGTCGCGAATCTGCGGAGTCGCCCGAGCAACCTCTATCAACTCACCGGAGAGCATGCGCATAAAAACCAGTGCGCCCAGTAGCTTGAGCCGACGGACAGGGGGTGGCGGTTGTTCGCCCTGGAGGATGCTATTCAGTCTCTGGATAGCCTCCATTCTCTGGCCGGAATACTGGCTGGCCAAGCCCCACCAGAGCTCAGCTTCGCCTCTGGCTGCATGATGCGCCTCAGGAATCCGTTCCAGGGCACGGCTGAACAAGTCCAAACTCCGGCTGCTCTGACCCTGCCAGTACCAGTGGTGACCCCAGAAAAAGTCAACCTCCCCCCACCAGGGCTGCGAGGCCGCATCGTCGTCCAGCAGCGTCTCCAGGGCCTTAAGAAGGGGGGGAATCGCCTTCAGCGCAAGATGGTAATAGGACACCCAGGTTTTGGCAAGCAGAAGCTGTGGCCGCTGCTGGATGATGGCCTCAGGCAATTTCACCATCCACTTTTCTAGAATATGCCACCGATCTTCATTTAGCCGCACGCGGCCGTGCCGCTCGACCAGTTGCGCTGCCCCGAGATCATCGCCCGCGCTCAGGGCGTGGCTGAGGGCTTCGTCGATCAGGTCATTCCCGGCGTACCAGGCACTAGCCCGGCCATGGAGGGCCGCAATCTCGTCAGGCTCGCAGCGGCGTTGCAACTGGTTGCGCAGGAGTTGCTGGAACAGCTGATGATAGCGGTACCACTCATGCTTGTCGTCCAGGACGACCACGAACAGGTCGCTCGCCTCCAGCCAGTCCAGATAGGCCTGCCCGCTCAGTTCGCACGCGCCTGTCCGCTCGGCTGCCTGCGATTCACCGGAAGACGCCCCTTGGGTGGGCCCCAAGCTGTGCAATTCGGCAAAGCCGAATTGCACAGCTTCACACAAGGGGGCACAGAAGCGCTCCAGGATGGAAGTCGCGAGCAGATAATCCTGGATGGCCAGCGGTTGGCCCTCCAAGACTTCATTCACCAGGTAGTTCGTGATGTAGGAGATACTGCTCTCCACGTGCGCTAGAGCCAGGTCCTCACTGCCCCGGTGGCGCGACGACAGGACGGCCAATCGAATGCCAGTCGCCCAGCCTTCCACGCGCTCCACGAGCGCCTGCACCGTCCCTTCATCGGCTGATATCCCTAGCTGCTGCAGATAGGTGGCCGTCTCCGCCTCTGTGAAGCGCAACGCATGGGTGCGGATCTCGGTCGACTGGCCGCGGGCCCGCAGCGCGGTAAGTGGTAACGGCGGGTCACTCCGCGAGGCCAACACCAGATGCAGCGCACGGGGCGGATAGCGGAACAGCTCAGTGAACAGATGGTGGACGTCCATGTTCTGGATAGAATGATAGTCGTCCAGAACCACGATGAAGGGCTGTTCGATCTGGTCGATTTCATTGATCAGGCTGCGGGCCAGCACGTCCAACGGGGGCAGAGTGATCGCAGCTAGCAAGGCTGATGTTTCGCGAACAGCGTCGGGAAACATCGTCCGGATCGCGGCCGAGAAGTAGCTCAGGAACACCAGGAGGTCGTTGTCGTCCTCGTCCAGTGACAGCCAGGCGCTCGGACAGTCGCACGTCTCCAGCCAACTGGCCACCAGGGTGCTCTTGCCATAGCCGGCCGGGGCCACGACGAGGGTCAGTGCCCGGCTGCGCCGCTTCTGGAGCCGCTCCAGCAATCGTGGACGGGGTACCAAGTCCCCGGTGATGCGGGGCCGGTAGAGCTTGGTCCGGATGAGTGGTAGCGGTTCTGTTTCGGTTGCCATCGCCTTCTTCCCGGTGATAGATTATACCACAAGGGAGAAGAATGGTACAGCGCTGATGGCAACAGCGTCCGCTGGATGGTGACCAACCATGAGATTGCCTTGCATTGGTGGGAACTGCTGGCATGATGGATTAACGACCGCATTCTGCAACTGTGCAATCGTATCGTTTTGGGACATTTAAAGTCTCTTGATAGGTACCAGCAGCATAGTGCCGCACACCGAGTGTTGGAATGAATCTTGAAGTTCGAATGACGCTCTTTGGCGCCGGCCTGGAAGAGCCAGCGCCGAGCGAGAAAACAGTAGATTGCGACTAGTACTACCTGTTTCCTGGCTGTGCGGTCAAAGCGCAATACAACCCCTCAGCCGTGGATGTGCACCAGAGGGTACGCGGTCGGCTCAACAAAGACGCTTGGGCCGACACAAACTTGACACAGTGCCTGATTTGTGCTATGGTTATTTACTAGATTAGCATGCACTAAATTACTGATCTCTGGTGAGACACTGACGATGAAGATCTTGATCTACGGTGCAGGACCACTCGGCAGCCTGTTCGCCGCGCGTCTGCAACAGGGCGGCAACGACGTCTCCATACTGGCGCGCGGGGAGCGACTTTCCGATCTGCAAGAGCATGGCATTGTGCTCCACGATGTACTGACTGAACAGCGGACGGTCAGCCGCGTGAATGTCGTCCAGGAGTTGGCGCCGGACGACGCCTACGACCTGGTGTTGGTCATCATGCGCAAGAACCAGACGCTCAAGGTCTTGCCGGTGTTGGCTGCCAACCAACACACTCCCAATGTCCTGTTTCTGACGAATAACGCCGCCGGGCCTGGCGAGTTGGTTCGGGCTCTGGGGCAAGAGCGGGTGTTGATCGGCTTTCCCATGGCGGCTGGCTATCGAGAAGGCCATGTGGTGTACTGTTTGGCGGGTACCGAAGACGAGGTATCCTGCGTGCCCTTTGGCGAGGTGGACGGGCGCATCACGGAGCGGACACAGCAGGTGGCCCGGATCCTGGGGAGCGCGCCCGGCTTCGGCGCCGAAATCCGTACCAACATGGACACCTGGCTAAAGTACCACGTGGCGCTGTTGATGCCTTCCCTCGTGCCCGCCTTGTACGCGGCGGATACCGACATCTATCGCCTGGTGCGCACGCGCGACCTGATGGTACTGGCGCTCCGTGCCATTCGCGATGGATTCCGCGTGCTAGAGACACTGGACCTGCCCGTCACACCTTCGAAATTCAGGATGTTTCAGTGGGTGCCTGAACCAGTTCTGGTCGTGGTGTTCCAGCGAAGGCTGGCTCATCCATTGATGGAAGTCGCCCTGGTCAAACATGCCCAGGCAGCTCCCGACGAGATGAAACACCTGGCCGACGAGTTCCTTGCACTGGCCCGCACCACCTCTGCACCTACACCGGCCATCGATCGGCTATACCGCTACTTCGACCCGGCCACACCGCCCATGCCAGAGGGCAACGCCGAGATCCCCATGCGGTGGGGGGGAGTGTTGGCCGGCGTAGCCACGGTGGCGGCAATCCTCGCCACCGGTGTGGCGTTGAGCCGTTGGCTTGTCCGCACAAGCCGCCGATAGGAACAGGCAAAGGCAGCGAGCATTGCATCGCAGACGTGAGGGAATGGTCTCCAGTCCGAATAGGATCCCATGCTCCCATTTTCGAGATTGACACTTTTTGCCAATTGCGCTATAATGGCGCCACTGGTAGCAAACAAGGTCTTGACAGACTGCCTGAAGGCTGGGGGAATGCCATGATCACAAAAGCGCCGGCCAAGAAAAAAGGTTTCGTAAATGTCACCTTCGAGTTGTCCTCTTCGATGTGGGCCGAACGGGTCAATCTCGTGGGAGAGTTCAACGACTGGGACACGACAGCAACGCCCATGGTCCGCGGCCGATCCGATGCCAACTGGAAAGTCACGGTCGAGCTAAAGGTTGGTGAGCGGTACGGCTTCCGCTACCTGGTGGATGGGAAAGAGTGGCTTAACGACTGGCATGCCGACGATCATGTCGAAAATCCCTACGGCTCGTTCGACTCGATAGTGGACCTGACCGAATCAGGCTAGGCGATGCGCTTCGTCGGCGTTGACCTGGCTTGGTCTCCCCGCAACCGGTCAGGCGCGGCCGTTCTTGCTGCCGACGGTCAGTTGCTCGATGCTACCGCTACCCTGGGCGACGACGACGAAATACTGGACTATGTAACGGCCGCTATCCCCAGCTGCACGCCTGGGTTGATCGCGATTGATGCCCCACTTGCCGTCCCCAATGAGACCGGTGCCCGCCTTTGTGATCGGCAGGTTGCCTCGATGTTTGGCCGTTTCGAAGCAGCGCCCTACCCGGCCAACCGGCAGAATCTAAGCCGCTACGGGGGCCTGCGAGCTGAAACAATCCGGCAAAGGTTGGAATTCTCTGGCTTCCGTCACGATCCCATCATTGCTTCCAAAGTGCCTGCCCGGCACGTCATCGAAGTCTTTCCCCATCCCGCCACGGTATCCCTGTTTGACCTGCAAAAGACCCTGAAATACAAGGCGCGAAGCGGACGCGAATATGCCCTGCGCTGGCGCCAGATGTGCTTATTGCGCGATCATCTTGTTGCCTTGGGCGACGCTGTCCCCCCCATGCGCCTGACGCCGGCAATAGCCAACACGCCCATCGAGGGGCGGAGGGGTCAGGCCATGAAGGAGATCGAGGACTTGATGGATGCGGTGGTGTGTGCCTACGCAGCTCTCTATGCCTGGCACTACGGTCCCAGGGGATATGCCGTCTATGGCAACACCAGCGAGGGGCACATCCTTGTGCCGATGACGCCCTCAATGTGGGAGCGCATCAAGTCCACGCCTCCGCGCCTGCTGATGCTGGACCGCGATGGGACATTGAACCGCGGTCTGGGCAGCCGTCCGCCCAATCACCCTGGAGAAGTGGAGCTCTTACCTGGTGTAGCTGCGCGTCTGCACCAGTGTGCAGCGCTCGGCTGGCGCCTGGTCATCGTCACCAATCAGGGCGGGATTGCATTTGGCTACCAGACCGAGCGGCAGGCGTCCGCCATCCATCAAGAGGTCCTGGATGCCCTGCCGGTCGATGTGGACGCCAGCTACCTGTGCCCTCACCATCCCAGGGGTACAGTTGCCCGCTATGCGACCGAGTGTCCAAACCGCAAGCCTGCGCCCGGTGCCATCCTCGACGCGCTGGCGCGGTTTGGGGCGCGGCCCGGAGACTGTCTTTTTGTCGGCGATCAGGAAACAGATCGCCTGGCTGCCCAAGCTGCCGCAGTGCCCTTTCGGTGGGCCGCGGACTTTTTTGGGTGGCCAGCATGAGGGGTAGTAAACCGATAGAATGAAGCGGCATCCCAGATTCGAACTGTGAAATCAGCCGAACGGAGTATTGCAAAAAAAAACAGTCTGTGTTATAATGCGATATGACAAGTAGGGTCCGAGTCATTTAGTTCCGGTTTTCAGAGATTGAAAGGAGTGTTACCCGATGAAGAGTCGCCTTCTCCTGGTTTCTGTCCTCCTCATTTTGATTCTCGGGGGCTTGCTCGTCCCACGCCCAGCCCAGGCCTGTCAGCCGGTGTACCACATCGTCAAGCCGGGTGAGAATCTGAGCCAGATAGCCGCCTACTATGGCGTGACTGTGCAGGCCATCGTGCAGGCCAACAACCTCTGGAATCCGAACTACATCTACGTTGGCCAGTATCTCCTCATTCCTGTGCCCTGCAAACCATCGCCGCCGACTGGCTGTTTCACTACGCACGTTGTCAAGCGTGGCGAGTACCTGAAGGTCATCGCCGCCCGCTATGGCGTGAGCGTAGCGTCCATTGTCAGCGCCAATGGGATCCAGAATCCGAATCTGATCTACCCCGGCCAGCGACTCAAGATCCCAACGGCGTGCAAGCCGGAGCCCAAGCCCAAGCCCTCGCCTACAGGACCTTGGAATGGCGCGTATTGGAACAACCGTAATCTGGCGGGCTCCCCGCACTTTACGCGCAGTGAAAAGGCCATAGACTTTAACTGGGGAGTGGCCAGTCCTGGCAGCGGGATCAACCACGATAACTTTTCCGCGCGTTGGACTCGAACCCGACATTTCGACGCTGGATGGTATCGCTTTACCATCCGGGTGGACGATGGCGTGCGCCTGTGGGTGGACGGCAAGCTGCTGATCGACAAGTGGCGCGACACCGCACCGACCACCTACTATGTCGATACCTATCTGGCGACCGGCAACCACAAGTTAGCGGTGGAGTACTATGAACACACCGGCGGGGCTCAGATCACCCTCCAGATCACGGCGATCTCGGCCCCAACGCCACAGCCCGGTCCTACGACCAAGCCACCCGACAAGACCCTGTGGCGGGGCGAGTATTGCAGCACTCGGGTCTGGACAGATTGCTGCTGCCCCACCATCAAGTACGAGCCCCACATCTTCTTTGACTGGGGTCCTGACGCCCCCTGGCCTGGCTTCCGCAAGGATGACTTTGCTGTGCGCTGGACGCGGGACGTATACTTTGACGCAGGAACCTATCGCTTCACTGCAGACGTAGACGATGGCGTGGTCGTGCTCATTGACGGAAACGCGATCATAACGCAGTGGTACGATACCAACGGCCGGGTCTTTCATTCAGACCAAAAGATCTCCCAGGGCACACACCACATTGAGGTCCAGTACTACGAAGCACTCAACGATGCCAGGATCAAGTTTTTCTGGACCAGGTTGCCCTAGCCAGTCGCGGCCTGTCTAGTTTCGCCAGGGCCAATGCCAACAAAAACCCCGCTCGCGGCCGAGACCGCGGGCGGGGTTATGCGTTCTTCAAGCGTGTGGTCTGGCGATGCCAGACGCCAACAAAAAACCTACTCTCCGTCGGACATAACCACGGCGCGCGAGTTCCTGTCGGTACGAGACTTTCTACTGGCTATCGCCAGTAGAAACTCCTCTCCTCGCTTAGGGGACTGAGGGGGACATAGGTGACTTCCCCCTCTTCGTCCGTTTCCTGACGCGCAACACGCACACCCCAGAAGTACACGCGCTCTGTCTCCTGGTCAGCCCGCAGATACAGTTCCTCGGCGACGAACCACTGGAGTGCCTGTACGCAGACCTCGGTGCCGGCGGGTGCACCTCCCTCTGTCCACCGCACCCGTACCAGATAACACTCATCCGACTCGAGGGTGTGGCTGCTCTGCCAGCCAAGCTTGATGATAGACCTGGCACCATCATATGGCGCTTCGTCCTCCGGTTCCACCAGACGTGGGGGAGCGACGGTGGGCAGTGGCGTCGGCGTAGCCGTGGGACGCGTGGGTGTGGCAGAAGGCCGGACCCTGGTAGCTGTGGGAGAAGGGGTGGGTGTGTACGTTGGTGTGGGTGTGTGGGTGGGTGTGTGGGTGGGCGTCGGTGTGGGCGTCCGAGTCGGCGTGGGTGTGGTCGTCGGCGTGGGCGTGGGGGTCGGGGTGATCGATGGTGTTAGGGAGGGCGTCAGGGTCGGCACCTCGACGAATTCTGGGACATCGCTGACCATGGCCTGCACAGTACCGACCGCTTCCTCGGGGTGAAAGTCGGAAAGCCGCTGGTACAGCCAGGACCCGCCCACGGCACCAACTACCAGCACGACCATGACCAATGCAGTGATCAGAATTGGCCGGAGCCAATCGTGACGCAAAGGCTCGCCGCAACCAGGGCATACCTGCAGCCTGCGGTTGCTCACGGTTCCGCAGTATCGGCAACGGACCTGCCGTGGTCGCCGTTGAGGCTTGCCACAATGGGGACAGACAACGTGTCCGGGCTGTAATTCGGTGCCGCAACGACTACACTTTCTCAAGAATTCGCCTCATAGCCTGGGGAGGACTGCGCTAGAAGAAACTGGACCAATCGACGGGTGGAACCGGGTTGACGACGTCCTGCCAGGTGATGAACAGCATCAGCGCCACCATGATCGCCAGGCCGATGAGGTGCACCATGCCCTCCTTGGCCGGATCCAGACGGCGCCCGCGGATCCCCTCGATGATGACAAAGAGAATACGTCCTCCATCAAGTCCTGGGAGTGGCAACAGGTTGGTCACCGCCAGGGCCACACTCAACGTGGCCATCATTTGCGCTACCGGGAACCACCAACCCGTGTCGAGGGAATACTGCACCGCGTCGCCCACAAGCTGGCCCACCCCTACTGGGCCGACTGGTCGTGCCATGTCCAGCGGGATCAGGCCTTTGATGATCTGTACCGGCACGGTAAAGATGAATCCTATCACGGCGACGGTTTGTTTCAGACCCATCCAAAGGGCTTCGTACCACGGATAGTTCTTGATCGTCGTGCGCGGCGTCAGGCCAATGCCGATGGGTCCTTCGCCTTCTGGCGGGTCTATCCGGGGTACGACAGCAATCTGTAGCATTTCGCCATCCCGTTGCACGCTCAGCACGATCTCCTGTCCCAGGTGATCGCGGGTGAACTCCTGCAAGTCGACGATGGTCAAGATGTCGATGTCGTCAGCTTGGAGGACAATGTCCCCAGCCAGCAGCCCAGCCGCCTCGGCAGGCGACCCTGGCGAGATCATGCTGATCACCGCGTTCTCCGGGTCGGCGATGGCCGGTGCCCCCAGCCCAAAGGCCATGGTGTAAAAGAGCACTGCGGTAAGCAGGTTCATGCCTGCGCCAGCGGCAAGCACGAAAATGCGGGTGAGCTTGCTCTTGCTCGCCAGACTACCGGGAAAGTATGGGTCCTCTTCTCCCAGCATTTTGGCAAAGCCCCCGAAAGGGATGGCATTGACCGAGTAGATGGTCCCCCGATCCAACAGTTCCACTGGGCTGCCTTGCGCCGCGGCCGGATCCGCAGGGTCCGCCTCCTCCAGGTGGGTCAGCACCAGGCGGCCCTTTTTGTCGGTAGTCGTATCATAGACCACCAGCGAGCGCGCC
>Ga0180437_10012250_pt1 | contig 10156 bp, 10 predicted proteins | sample SS_ome_4_FD_132410 | JGI IMG/M metagenome (GOLD analysis project Ga0180437, IMG submission 132410) | Hypersaline lake sediment archaeal communities from the Salton Sea, California, USA - SS_3_D_1 metaG | ecosystem: Environmental > Aquatic > Non-marine Saline and Alkaline > Hypersaline >... | reverse complement strand
CGGTCCCGCAATCGCACTCCTTGACGACCTTCAGTTCGAGCCCGCAGTCCTCACACCCGTAGACCTGGCCGAGCTTCATCTCGCTGCACTTCATCGCGGCTTCACCTCCGCAACGATTCTACCGGATCGTCGCCCGAGACGAGGGCGCGGCGAACTGCGCTACAATGGAGTAGCCGCCTGTGTCGCAGCGGCCGGAAGGAGGCCCCCGACGGTGGACAAGAGACAGCGAAGGATCATCGGCCGTGCGGCTCGGGCCTGGAGGTGGGCGTCGACGAGCGCGTTCGTCATCGGTCTGTTCAGCCTGGCATGGTTCGTCTTCCGGACCGGAACGAAGCCGTCTCGGGCCGCCTATCCGTGCCAGCAGGTCGCGGCGGCGAACGGCACCGCGTGGCTCGCCACATACCTTCTCCCCGTCTTGTCGGTCACGGGCTTCATCGGGGAACACCGCTCAACGAAGCGAAAGCTGCTGACCATCGCGGTCGTGTTGCTCGCCGCGGCCGGGGCGGCGTGGATCGTCAGCGGCCCCGGAAGCGGCCCGCTCAACGCAGCGTCGGCCGATCAGGAAATCCGGCTCGCGCTGGAGGAAACCCGAGCCACGTCGTCCCCTGCCTCAGACCTGTTCGTCGTGAGCGGGACCCACGGGAACGACGGCGGACTCCGCTCGCTCATCGCGCTGATGGCAGAACAGGGGACCGTTTTCTACCGGAGCAACGAGACCGGGCAGGCAAGTGGACCGGCCGGCCTGATCGCAGCCGATGACGTCGTGCTGATCAAGATCAACGCACAGTGGGACCAAAGAGGCGGGACCAACACCGACCTTCTTCGCAGCTTGATTCAGGCGATCGTCGATCATCCGAACAGCTTCACCGGCGAGATCATCGTCGCCGACAATGGACAGGGTCAATTCGGCCCTCGAGGGAGCGGCGGAAGCCTGGATTGGTCGCGCAACAACGCCGAGGTGAGATCGCAATCCGCGCAGGACGTCGTCAACTCCTTCGCCGGAGACCACAGGGTGTCGACGTACCTGTGGGACACGATCACGGGGAAGCGCGTCGCCGAGTACGACGAGGGAGACGCGGAAGACGGATACGTCCTCGCCGAAAGGAAGAGCCCGACCACCGGGGCGTTGGCCGCGTACCCGAAGTTCCGCTCGGCGCACGGCACGTACGTCAGCTTCAAGAACGGCATCTGGGATCCGGATGGGGGAACCTACGACTCCGATCGCCTGAAGCTGCTCAATGTGCCCGTCCTGAAACCTCACGCGATCTTCGGGGTCACCGGCTGCGTCAAACACTACATGGGTGTGACCTCGGACAGGCTGACGACGAGCGCAGGCTCACGGGCTCACGATTCGGTCGGCACCGGTGGGATGGGGACCGAGATCGCCGAGACGAGGTTCCCGACGTTGAACCTCGTTGACGCAATCTGGGTCAGCCTGACGCCGGGAAACGGCCCACAGGTGTACTACAACGACGCGACCGGAGTCAACGTCATCGCAGCAAGCACGGACCCCGTCGCCATGGACTACTGGGCGGCGAAGTACATTCTGGTTCAGGGAGCACGGGAGAGAGGACGGTCGAACGTCGCCTCCCTTGACCCGGATTCCGGGCGCTCCTTCTCCAGGTGGCTGCGTCTTTCGATGGACGAGATCGCGGCCGCCGGGTATCAAGTGACGATCGAAGAGACCCGGATGAACGTGTACGTCTCCGAGTTGTAGGTCCCGACCTGCTATGCGGCTGCTCGGAGCGGGGCAACTCATCCACGGAGGTTGCCCATCCGGCACCATCGGCCCACAATGCCTGGAGATCCCCAAACGGTTGTCGGGCCGTGAATCCGAGGTGAGCCATGCAGTTGTCATCCGCTCGTCGATCGATCATCCGGTTCCTGCTTGCCTTGCTCGTGAGTACAGCGGCGTTCACGTCTTGGGCGAAGGAAACCTCCCCGATCGACTGGATCGAGCGGGGGGACGCCGCGTTCGAAGAACGGCTCACTCTCGAGAGGATGGCCGACGCGATCGGCGCCTACGAAGCCACGCTCCCGGATCTGGAATCGCTCCCGATCGAGACCCAGGGGTTCGTCCTCAATCGGCTGGCACAGCTGTGCTACGAGCTGACGACGTTCAGCCCGGGGAACACGCCGGACGACAAGCTCGCGTTCCAAAGGGGGAAGGACTACGGGCTTCGAAGCCTGCGTCTCAATTCCGAATTCGCCTCACTGGAAGACGACGACTTCGCGGGGGCCGCGGCGCTCGTCAGCGATCCGGCGGCCCTGCTGTGGACGGCCGACAACTGGGGCGCCCTGTTCAACTACGACCCGATCGGCGGGATGTTCAACGTCGGCAAGGTTCGTGCGCTGTACGAACGTTGCCTTGCTATCGACGAGGGCTACTGGGGTGCAAGCGCACACAACGCCTTGGGGGCGATGCTCGTCGTCACCCCCGGCGCTCTTGGAGGCGACACGGACGCAGGGCTCGATCACCTGGAGCGAGCGCTCGCGCTCAGCCCGGACTACCTCCTGAACCGGGTCGTCCACGCCCAGTACTGGGGGTTCACCTACGATCTGTTCGGAAACGTCAGCGGGGTCCGCGATGCGGTGTTCATCGAGGAGCAGCTGCAGCTCGTCCTCGACGGGCCGATCGGAGACTGGCCGTTCTGGAATCGGGAAGCGAAGCGGGAGGCCGAGGATCTTCTCGACGAGTTGAGGGAGCGGACACCATGATGCTCGGCGCCGGCCACCGTCGACTGCTCCTCCCGATCGTCCTTGCGTCTGTTCTGCTCGGCAGTATCGCTTCCGCGGCCAACCCGTTCCTACGTCGTGCGGATCGACCGGTTTCGCTCTTCAACATCGCCCACGCCGGGGCCTCGTCCATCGCACCGCAGAACACCCTCGCTGCGGGGCGGGTCGCGCTGGAACTCGGTGCCGACGTGTGGGGGATCGACGTTCGCCTGACGGGAGACGGCGTCTTCGTCCTGGTGCACGACGAAACGCTCGATCGAACGACCGACGTCGAGGAGGTCTTCCCGGCGCGGGCGCCGTGGCGGGTCGAGGACTTCGCATTCGACGAAATCCGCGGGCTCGACGCCGGTTCGTGGTTCGTCCAAGATGACCCGTTCGGGCAAATCGAGGCCGGTCGTGTCTCCGCCGCCGAGCTGGAGAGCTACGAAGGCGAGCCGGTTCCGACGCTGCGCGAGGCGCTCGAATTCGTCGCCGAGCATCGATGGTTGATCGACATTGAGGTCAAGCCGACTGCGGGTCTCGAACCGGAATGGCTTGCACACCGCCTTGTCGATCTGATCGAGGAGACCGGAACCGCTGACCACGTCATGATCTCATCGTTCGATCACGAGGTCCTCCGCGCGGTCAAAGACCTCAACGCCGCAATCCCGATCGGCGCGCTCAGCATCTTCGCGCCTCGAGATTCGATCTCCTACCTCGACGAGCTTCGGGCCGACGTCTACCTCCCGAGCCTCGTCGGCTTCACCGAACGCCTCCTTGCAGAACTGAGCGAGGCAGGGATCGGCGTCCACGTCTGGACGTACAGCGCCGAAGAGCAGCTTGAGCGGCTGGCGCGCACCCCCGGGATCACCGGCATCTACACCGACTTCCCCCAGCGCCTCGCTGCTGTCCTCGAGCGCCTGCGCCATGCCGAGGACGAGTAGATCCGGCAAGGTCGGCTCGGCGGTTCTCGTGTGCCTGATCGGCAGCCTTCTCGTCGGCTCGCCCGCTGCGCTCGGCGGGCACGATCCCATCATCATCGTCGAGGGGTTCGACTCCGGGACCCGCGTCGTTCGCGAGGTCGCCGAGGCGCTCACCGGTGAGGGCCGCAGCATCCTGGAGTGCTACCCGTGGGGAAGCCGGACGTTCCTCGGCCTGGTCGGCCTCTTTCCGGCGAAGATGCGGATCCGCCTCATCGAGTGGGGGATGCGCTTGTCGGTCGGCCACAACGCGGCGGACGCCGGGCGGCTCGACATCGACTCGCTCCCTCAATGGTGCATCGATCAGTACCCGCAGGGCGATCGGCAGTACGACACGATCGTCGTCGGCTCGCCGAACGGCGCGGTCGCTCACCTGGCGGCGCTCCTCGGTGCGCCGTTTCTCACCACCTCGTTCGGCCTGACGTTTCGTCACCGGACAATCGGCGCCGACGATCGTCTCGCCTATCTCGAAAGCAGCCGCGCGATCGTCGACTCGATCCTCGCTGCCAACGAAGGAGGCGGCTTCGAGCTGATCGCCCACTACGACCCGCTGCACGACCGCTCCCTCGTCCGGTACGTCGACTTCATCCGGGTCAAGCTCCGTGAGATACCCGTTTGCTACCGAGCGTTCATCGATCGGCATCTCGCCCCGGGAGGCACGCTGGTCCTCATCGACTGTGCCTACACGTGGCCGCAATACGAGCTGCAGGACCGGGCGACCATGCAGGTCGGCGGGCTCGGTGGGGTCCGGCCCGAGACGTTCCTCGAGCGATGGCCGCTCGACCTGCCGGTGCAGACGAGAAGGGAGTCCGAGTGGGGCTGCCCGGAGGAGTTCGCCTCGTCGGTGGCGGCGCTCGCCGCCGATCGCGGGCTCGAGATCATCCAGATCTCCTTCGAGCACCCGTGGAACTACAGTCTGCTCGCCCATGACGCATACCTAACGTGCGACGGCGTCCGCAGCCGGTCGCTGTTGATCGACTGCTTCAATCATCAGAACCCTCGAACGAGCGTCGAGAGCGGGATCCCCGCCCTCTGGCTCCCGTTCAACACGGCGGAGGAATTGGCCTTCGTCGAGGATGCCCTGAGCGGCAGGGCGTTCGATCGAATCCACCTTTCCTTGCTGCCGTCGTTCGCAGACAGCCCGGACACCGCGCCGCTTGCAGCGTGGATCAATCTTCTGTCTCGATACGGTGAAGTCGAGCTCGTTGGGATCGACCCGGATCGGTTCCCCGCCGATCCGTCCGCGCCGTTCCGGTTCGTCGATCGGATGAGGGAGCTTCGCGACAACCTTGAGCTCGACCGGCCTCTTCGACTCGAAGTCGAGACCCTCGTGGACCTCGTGAACCTCTACATCAATCGACAAACCGGACCGTGACGATCTGAGGCGCGGAGATCTGCCGGAAGCGCTTCCGCTGCAAGCGGCGATGCAGTGCATTCCGACCCCGCCCGCGGTTCGAGGCTCCGGCGTCAATTCGGACCAAGGCCCGGGATGGGCTAGAAGAGGTCCGTCTCCGCTTCGATCGATTCGGGCGGCTTGCTCACCCGGTAGAGGCAGTCGGCCGGCCCGATGTCACACCACCGGCACTCCGACCAAGCGGGGGCTTTCGGGAGCGGACTCTCTCCGCCGACCCGGTGCACCAAGTCGACGAACCGCGTCCGGAACGTCTCATCGAGGCCCGAGGCCGGAATCTCCACCGAACTTGTCCTGTAGACGACCCGGCCGGAGAGCTTGACGTTGGCACAGCGGGGGTTCCCGATCGGAAGGAGGAGCATGTAGACGAGAACCTGCAGCTGGTCGGAGGTCCGCGGCCGGCCGGTCTTGCAGTCCTCCACACAGCCCGTTCCGTCCCGGATCGCAAGGATGTCCGGCTTGCCGGAGACGAGGATCCCCGTTTTGCCGATCCGCTTGAACGCGTTCTCGTGTTCGACATAGACCTGGTATCCCTCATCGAGCAGCTGTTCGCGCCGCTCGTTCACCAGCTCGTTGTGGTCGATCGTCCACCGCGCCAGGTCGAAATCGACCGGCAGCTTGTCGTAGTCCGTGTGGTGCGCGCGGTACCAGGCCGACCACTCGCAGGTGGATTCGCCGGCGAGCAGCTTCGTCAACCAGGTCACCCAGATGTACGGCTCCGTCCGTCGCTGCGCCATCGCTCCCCCCTTCATACGAATCTCCCCTTGAGGCTATGAGGTCGACCGTTGGCCGTCAAGGCCGGCTCGCCTTAGGATGGCCCATCGGAGGTGAGTTCGATGAGGATCCTCTACGTCTTCCCGCATCCCGACGACGAATCGTTCGGACCGGCTCGGGCGATCGCGGCTCAGGTCCGGGCCGGACACGCCGCTCACCCTAACCAAGGGCGATGCGCCGAAGGAGGGTCGCCAGCTCGGGTTTGTCATCGAGACGATGGGAGACGTCCGCCATCCTCTCGACGGCTACATATCGGGAGACGATCGAGCGAGCGAGTCGGAGTCCGCAGGTCGGTCGATCGGGCCGCTGCGTTCGAGCCGTTCCAGGAGTCCGCCCATCCGTGATCTGTACGCAGATCTGTCTCAAAACTGACGCGCTTTCATTGAACTTCGTGCAGATCGGCACGAGAATCCATCCATGTCTTCCGCGAACACCATTCTGATACGAAACGGCACCCTCGTCACCTCGGAATGTTCTTTCCCCGCCGACGTTCGCATCGAGGGGGAGAGGATCGTCGAAGTCGGGCGTTCGCTTTCCGGCACTGAGGAATCTCTCGTCATCAATGCGACCGGTCTTCTCGTCCTCCCCGGCGGGGTCGACCCGCACGTACACCTCTCGCGGCGTCCATCGCTTCCGCCAGAGGCTTGCGAGGGGGACGACTTCCTGTCCGGCTCACAGGCAGCCGCCGGCGGCGGAGTGACCACGGTGGGCGAGATCGCATCGCCCGAAGACGACGAGGGAGTCCTTGACACGATCGATCGCGTTGAGGCCGAGGTCTTCTCGAAGTCGATGGTCGACGTTTTCGTTCATCCGGTTCTCGGTTCGGCGACTCGAAAGCTCGAGCAGATCTCGAAGCTGCCGTATCGCGGACAGCCGAGTCTCAAGATTTTTCTGATGGATCCAACCCTCGCGGAGGATCCTGCTAGCCTGAGGCGTGCGGTGCAGCACGCGGCCGAGGCAAAGGTCGCCGTGCTCTTTCACTGTGAGGCACACTCGGAGCTCTCGGCGGCTCGCGAAGCCTTGCGGCAGCAAGGGAAAACATCGCTTCGGTATCTGCCGGAAAGCCGCCCGGTGAGTGCGGAGGTTCGCGCGACCGAGCAGGCCATCAACCTCTGTCGGACAACCGGAGCAACTGGACACATCGTTCACATCTCGTGCGCCCAAGCTCTTGCTCTCTGCTCCGAGGCACGAGTTGAAGGGCTTCCGCTCCACACTGAGACGCGACCGGAGTTCCTCCTCCTCACGACCGCCTGCCACCGCGGTGAAGACGCGAAGCTCCACGTGATGATCCCGCCGCTTCGCGAAGACGCAGATCGGGAAGCGCTGTGGTGCGGCCTTGGTGATAGATCACTCGATCTGGTCGCGACCGACGACGCCGCGTTCTGGCCCAAAGCGCAGAAGCTCGCCGCGCCGGACTCATTCGAGGAGCTACGGATGGGACTCAGCGGGCTTGAGCTCTTCCGGCCGCTCCTTTTCTCCGAGGGCGTCAGGAAGGGACGGATCTCCGCCGAGCGATTCGTCGAGATCACGGCCACTGCGGCTGCGCAGATCTTTGGCCTTTATCCGCGGAAGGGCACGATCGCTGTCGGCGCGGACGCCGATCTCGTGCTGTGGGACCCGCAGGAGACACGCACCGTCTCGGCGGACGACCTCATTTCCCTCACCGGGTTTACGATCTACGAGGGTTGGCGCGTCACCGGCTGGCCTCGGATGACGCTCCGTCGCGGCGAGATCGTCTATCGAGACGGGGAGATCTGCGCTTCGCCAGGATCGGGAACCCTCGTCGACCGGAGGCCCGTACAGAGCTGCGCGAACCGGCCGTAGAAATGCCGGAACGCCGCTTTCGCGGCGCTCCATTCAATCTACGATACTCGCTCGGTCGATGTCAAGGGTCGTCGTCGAACGCGTGAGCCGTTGGATTCTTCCGTCTAGACGGCCTCGACTTCGGTGACGCCGGGGACCTGCTCCATCAGGAGCCGCTCGATTCCGTTCTTCACCGTCATCTGGGCCATCGGGCAGCCGTGGCAGGCGCCCTGGAGCCTGACGCGGACGATCCCCGCTTCGGTGACCTCAACCAGCTCGACGTCGCCGCCGTCGGCCTGTAGTGTCGGCCGGATGTCCTCCAGTGCCTTGCGCACTTCAGTTTCCATGGGTGGTTTCCTCCTGAGTAGTCTGAGAACAGGCCTTGCCCATCTCGGGAAGGATACCCGGTCTTCCACCCGCAATCACCAACCAGATCGAGTCGTCCCTTCGTGGTTCGCTTCAAGCTCTTAGCGGGCAAGTGTTCCGTCTTCGGGGCGCTGACCTTGCACTGTCCATCCTCATAACATCCACATGGATGTTGAAAAGCGGTCGAGGAAGTGCTATACTCCTCCCTAGACCATCCATATGGATGGAGAAGGGAGGCACGGAAGATGTCAGATGCGAATCTACTACTGCTCAGCATCGGGCCCGTCTCCGCGATGGTGTCCGCCGATCGGGGAACCAAGGGGATCTCCGAAGCCCAATTGGCGAGGAAGTGGGAGATGCGGCGATCGGCTTCCGCAACGCGGAAGGAGTCGCGTCGGGGGGCGAGGGTCGACGTGGCCGTGGATTGCGGGCCGACCCTACGAGTAGAATGCGGACGAACATCCAGCTAGATGGAAGGAGGCGTCCCGTGCCGGAGACCGAAAAGATCACGATCAATCTCGGCCCGGTCGACCTGGGACAGATCGACCTGTTGGTTGAACAGGGGCTGTACTCGAATCGATCGGACTTCATCCGATCGGCCATCCGCAGCAAGCTCGACCGACACGAGTCGGTGATCCAAGAGACTGCCCGATCGTGGTCGTTGGTCCTAGGGGCGGAGCACATCACCAACCGCTGGCTCGAAGAGCGCCGGGAGCAAGGGAAGAAGGTCGCGATTCGCGTCATCGGAGCGCTGTCCTTCGCGAAGGACGTCGACCCGGACCTCGCCCGATCGGTCATCGACAGCATCACGGTCTTTGGGACGCTCCGCGTCTCGCCCGCGCTGCGAGAAGCTCTTGCCGACCGAATCACCAAGAGACCGACTTAGCTGCGCCGGCGCACCTGGCCGAGGGCCAGCGGGACCCCAGGCCCTGTGAGCTGCCAGCTACGCCCCTTGCTCGGCCAGCCTCTGATACCTCGCGAACGCCCGCTCCTCCCCCGAAGGGAAGAGAAGGTCGACGGCCGCCATGCCGAAACTGCTGACCGCGGCGTAGACGTAGTCGTACGGGGTGAGGTACCCGAACGGATACAGAAGCGACGCGACCCCGGCGGCGACGTTCGCGATCCCCGAGACGATTCGCTCCCGGCGACCCGTCTCGGCCAGGCGCTCCAGCGCCAGCGCGGCCTCAATCTCAGATTCCCCGGCCTCGGCGAACTCGCGTTCCGCGGCCGTGGGAACGACGAGCGCGACGACCCCAGGAATCGCGACCAGCGCTCCGACAGGCACCCCGTAGATCTCAATCCCTGAGCCCGCGAGCACAACGACGCTTCCGACGCCGATCGCCACGCCGACTCCGATGGTCGTGTATCCGGTCACGAGCCGCGCGCTCCGCTCGGAACGGGCCAGATCGCCCAGCACGTCCTGCGCGGGCCCGGCGAGCGCGGTGCTGCTCGCGATCACGACAACGGCCACCACAGCCGCCAACACACTTCGCAGCCTCATCGTCCCTCCTTTCAACCCACCGTGTCATTCACTGCCATGATTCACCCCCCACTCTAGCACGCGTCACCCCGGAAGGAACTGTCCGGGACACGGCCGGGCGCGCAAGCCGGTCCGTCCGATGGCACGGAGATGCGACGCTGTGGAGACGGCACCCAGTACGATCTGGACGCGGCAACCACTGACCGTACGAGGAGGATCATGGACAAGAAAGGCTTCCGCGCGTACCTGCTGGACAGGAAACTCCCCGAGGAGCACCTGGAGCCGTTCCTCGCCCTCGTCGAGCGATTCGAGGGGTTCCTCACCGAGGCCGGGCGCTCCGGTGCTCTCGAGTCAGCGACAGCGGACCAGGTCAACGCCTTCTCCGCGGTCTTGATCGCCGAGGGGGACAACACGTGGGACCACTACATCGCGCTGCTGCGCTACGCCGCGTTCGCGAAGAACCGGCCGTTCTTCGTCGCGGTGATGGAGTACCTCGACGGCCAGGAGGCGCTCGGCAACCTCCACAAGAAGGTCGGCGAAACGCTCGGCGAGGCGGCGCGGGACGAGATCTTCCAGGGGATCGATCTTCCCCCGCTGGGAACCCCGAACACGGAGAAGGCACGCCTG
>Ga0180437_10012249_pt1 | contig 10156 bp, 7 predicted proteins | sample SS_ome_4_FD_132410 | JGI IMG/M metagenome (GOLD analysis project Ga0180437, IMG submission 132410) | Hypersaline lake sediment archaeal communities from the Salton Sea, California, USA - SS_3_D_1 metaG | ecosystem: Environmental > Aquatic > Non-marine Saline and Alkaline > Hypersaline > Sediment... | reverse complement strand
CCGCTGCCCGCTCGGCTTCCTCCCCGGAAAGGTACAGCCACGTCCTCCCCGGTTCCCACGCCGGTCCCCCAATGATGCCCCCATCTACGAACATCACCCCCGCTTGCCCCATCAACTGACCGATGCGCATAGCCCGTTGGGGGGATATGGCATTGGCATCCAGGTACAGCCCCTGGAAAGAGCAAGCCAACACCTGGCTGGCCACTTCCTCCGCTGCATGAGGCGGGCACACGCTGACAATCACGGCACAGGTTTCACAAAGCTTCTCCAGGGTGCGAGCATCAACGAGATCGAATCTGGCAGCCCGTTCCCATGTTTGCTGGCTTCGCCCCTCAGATACCCAACAGGCAGTGTGTCCCGTATTCTGTGCTGTTGCAGCCAGGGATATCCCCATCGCCCCAGGATGCAAAAACCCTACTTTCATCTTGGTCATAGATCCCTTCTATTCCTACTCAACCTGATGGCGCTGTCTGACGAGATGTTTGTGGACCGCTATGTCCACAAACGCAGCTACATACGGATTCTACGCATCCATTGCCTCACCTCGCCCCGTGAAAGCGGCAAGCCAGGGGCAGAGTCAGCGATGGCGCCGGCCACCATAACTTAGGCGGCATTTCCTGTCTCTTTCATCCCTCTTGCACTTGACACCAACAACATCACGATACCCACCATAATGGCAACATCTGCCAGATTGAATACTCCCGTCCGAACACAACCGATTCCGAACCTGACGAAATCAACCACTGTCCCGTTGTTGAAGATGCGATCAATCAGATTCCCCATTCCTCCGCCTGCCACAAGTGAGAGTCCAATCAGTGGCCTTAAGCCCAAACTGCGAACTCTGGCGATGAGGGCAAGGGTCAGCACCAAACTCGCGCTGGCCAAGATGACGAACAGCACAAAACGAACCTCTCTAGGCATATTCGACCCTAAGCCGAGAAGTGCTCCCTGATTTTCCACATACTCGAACCGAATGGAGTCATTCAGCACAGAGATGGGAGGAGAAGGAGCCAGCCATTCTCTCGCCATGCTTTTCGTCGCCTGATCACAACCTGTACATGAAACCAGTGTCAAGATGACCAGACCCAACCTACACACTCTTCGCATGCCCCATTGTCCTCCGGTTTTCACAGCCTCTCGTAGCCTATGCCTCAAACGCCGCCCAACTGCGCAGCGGACACCCCCAGAGCGCCAGCCCGTGAGATTGGCCGGTTGACTGGTCTATACCGTTACTATAGTAATCGTTTAGACTCCCCACCTCGCCCAGCCAGGCCCGACGTCGAGCGGCATCAGCCCGGCCGGGAGGTGCGGAGGCGGTCAACCATCACCGAACTTCAATATTAATCGTCTTCACATACACATTCGCCAATTCAGCAAACAAGCCAATTCTACCAACTGTCGCTTTTGCGGCATCAAACTGATCAACTAAATCGTCACCACGATACAAGGATATTCTCTGCCCGTGAGCCTCAACATGCATCTTCAGCCACTGACCATGAGGCGTATATTGATGTTGCGATCTGCTCTGATCATTACACTCATACCACTGTTCATTGCCCCCTGGTTTAATGCATATGCAATCTGGCCATCCTAGACGCCCATCAAAGCGTGCCATATAAAACTCATCATTCAAACTCGGCTGCGCTACGAAGGTTCCTCGGAGCATCACATCAAACAGTGCGCCTTCCTCCAGGTAGACCTCACACTCGATCACGCCATTCAAAAACAGGGGCAATTCCTCAAGGAGCAATACTTTCGATAGATCGCTGCTACTGGGAACAGGAGTAAGCAAGACACCACACTCACCATCAATTTGTGGCGACTCTCCGCTTATTGTCCAAGCATCATTCAAGCCAGATCGGAAATCGTGTTCAAACCTATAAGGGGCGTATTTAGACATCTTACCCTTCGGACCAAAATCGAAGGAACCCATTCGGCGTTTTTGATCGCCTGAGACGCGGTCGCCAATTTCCTTTGTAAGCCACTCAAGTCCGCGCTTGTAGAAAGCACCCCATTTTGTCCATATCTGGTCCTGCTCAAGCGTGCCCTTCGCTCCGGCTGCCAATCCGGCCAACTTGGACCAGATGGGGGGACCGTTAAACCCAAGCTCCCGAACGTGGCTCAGGGATTGTTGCAATATGTCAGCAATGTCCTCGCTGTGTATCTCACCACTCGAAAGCTTACAAGCCGCTCTCATCAAATTATCACCCGCCCAAAACAGATCGCCTGATTTGCGCCACTCGATGGCATCCGTTCTGCGCTGTCTCTCTACTGCTCCCTCTACTTCCTCTAAGAGTCTCCTGCCCTGCTCACCTGTCTCGAAATAACCATAATGATAATGTACACGGTTCTTCCCTGAAACGCCTATCTGATGGTCAAATTTCTCTCGCCGCCCGGGATTATCTTCGAAACCTGGATTGAAAACCACGATCTCCAATTCAGGGTTGGCCAATTGACACCGTGCGATGACCTGGTTGAGGTAATCATCACCAAATGAGTGGCCAATAGCGATCATCAATTTAGCATTTCTCAAGCACTCTTCAAAGTAGTTGTAACAAGTCAGAAATGGGTCTTCCACGATGGTCTTCGTTTGCATTGGGTACAACAACACATACTCGATCTCTTCACGTGTGGGTTGTCTATTGAAGACTATCTGCTTTCCATTTTTCTGCCAAAACACAGATCCGTGCAGTTTGAACAGAATTAGGGTCGTTGGCTCTGTCCCTGGGGCCGAAAGAACAAACTGATGGTACTCATTTGAATCCCAAGGTGGATTCGTGGAGTGCACTCCATGGTCAAAGCCATCAATCATGCTATAGCCGTAGGATCTTGCTCGGTCAGTGAATAGCTCTAAAGCTAGGTCATAGTTGGTTGTAAAAACGGGTATCGCTGTAGGTCCCGATTCCTTCCTTAGAAGTTTGAACAGAGGCTGATAGAGATCCACGACCTTTTCCATCAGGTCACTTGATTTAGTGAAATGATCTCTAATAGTTATCAAGATTGTCTCTCTCAATTTCAAAGCCGCCTCTAGATCTGACTTAAATTGCGGCTTGAAGAATACCCCTGGCTCGGATTTTTTCTCTTCCGAATCGGATTGGGCCGAGAACCACGCTGTTTCATGCTCTTTCTCAAAGTTTTTCAGAGCTACCAGGACATCCAGGCGTTCGAGAAATTCCTCAAGGTTCAGAACAGGCTCCAGGGAATCGGCCTTCTCAAAGAGTCCCAGGGTGGAAGAAATATGCCGCCATCTATCGACTTCCCTGATCTTATCTATGACCAGTTTCAGCAGACCCTCTAAAGCTTCAAAGCCTAGCGGACAAGAGGCGCCTGCGCCGGTAAAAAGAATGATCTCCGACTCAACAATGTCATATGAATACTGGCTTGACATCGACTGTACCCTCCAATCCGGTGCCCCCCTTGGTCTCCAACTCCATCTCTGTCCCCATAGCAACCGCATGGGACCAACGAAGGCTGCCTCTACTTCGCTTCCACTATCTTCACTTCCTTCTCCGTCAACCCATACAACTTATACATCAGCCCATCAATCTGCCGATCCGTGGCCCCGCTCTGACAGCGATAGAGGTCACGATTCCGTCCAGTCCGTCTATGTAGCACTTGAAGCCACGGTGATCCCTTAGAAACCTTGGACGAGCCCGAGTTTGTTGATAGACTCTATAGCGCTTTGGAGTTGTTCGCCGACCTTCTGAACCTCGGCTACGGGCCATAGGGCAAGAGCTTTACGGAATTCGTATGGCAGCCCTTCGCATTCGTGTCTTATCTTCTCCAACTGTTGTTCGTCGGAGACAGCGATTACTTTCTGGACGGTGGAGCTACTCTTGGCTTTCTGCAAGTTCAAGAGCAGACTGTCCATGGATCCGGAACGATGGACTTCGAAGACGTAGGTTACCATACCCAGGTTACCGATGCGCGCTCTCCAGACGACGTCCACTTTGGCACCGTGGGCAACTTTGACCTCAGTATCGGCATCAAAGCCTAGCATGACCCCGATGCTATAGACAAGGTCACGTATCTCGTCGTGCTCAAAGCTGTCAGGTGGCGGTGGCAGTGGGGGCTCCTCACCTGGGTGGGCAGCCACATCATAGAGGAAAAAGTCTACCAGAAGCAGGTCGGGGTCGGTGACTCCGGCTTGACGTAGCTCTTCGGCGATGGCATGGAGGACAGCGTTAAAGGTCTCGTACTCTCGGCCGGTGAGTCGGTATTTCTTGGGGTTGATAAGGTCGCTGAGGCCAAGGATGGCGATGGCTTGACGAGCGCGGTTGTTCCAGATGCCGCATTGGTCAGGCGAGGCATAGGTGAGCATCTCAGTGACGGCGGCAGGGCCAAAGTGCTTGAGGTTGCCCTCAAATCGCTCGTAGCGTTTGCCCGGCGACCGAGAGGCATCAAGTAACTTGATGAGTTCTTCTCGCAGTTTGTCAATACCGTTCTCTGTGATGATCTGTTGAGCATGATATTGCTTGTTGCCCCATAAGGCGGTAGCCCAGAGCATGGTGACTAACTCGGTGACATCGGCTTCGGAGAGTTCAGGCAGACGGGCAGGCAGTTCGTCGCGGAAGAAGGTAACGCGGCGCTCTCTCTCACGCTGATCAGCGAGGTATTCTTCGTCTGCAAGGTAGGATTTGAAGCGACCCAGGTGTGTCTCGATTACTTTCTTCTGTTGTGAGGTTAGTTTGATTGCACTCATTGCTGGTCTCATATGTACTCCTTGCACCTTTCAGCTCCTAGCTTCACTCAGCGCCTCCACAGCAGTCTCAGAAGTCGTATCCAAAAGCCATTGTGATCTGTGTCTGTGCCCGCTTTTAAGTTAGGACTTTGTTCACAAGCGTACTCGGCCACAATACAGGCCTCAATGATCAGGCTTTGCGTCACCAGGTTTCGGAACAGTGACAACATTGCGCCAATGAACACCATTCCTAGTGCTACCACAAATGCAGCTACCATGAATCTGCCCATAGTAGCTAGGGGTGATATATCCCTTTTCACACCCACAAAGGTAATAAAACTGTTGTACAGCCAAGCCAACACACTGTCTATCGCGTCACTGAACGTCTGCGTATCGGCGAATACTCCCAAAACACCGAACAATAGGGCCGTCGGAAGCAGACGTTTATCTGTACCTTCACGGTTTGCTGCTGCCCATCTGCGCAATGATTTCAGCTCTTCCTTTGTTAGTTCAACCAGCCGCCACTTTTTCCCCTCATTCCCGTCTATTGGGACTGGTTCCAAGGCAAGCTTGCGGACAAGCTCTTTAGGGAACGGGCTGTGGGTGGATCGCAAGTATTCTCTCACACCCCATAGCAATCTTGCGCTTAGAACGAGCACATCCATTGCAAGTCTGTAGTAAAACGTACCTTGTGGGATTACAAACAGGAGATAGGCGACAACAAACAAAAACATAAGGTGAAGATCTCCTAGCAGCAAGTCCGGAAACCGCGCTTGATGTTCTGGGGCTAGTAGCCAATACGGAGATGAGACCACAATTCCCACGAAAATTAGGGTTAGGATTACTCGCCAGCTACGGGGATAACGCTGATCGCGGAAGAATTCTCTCCAGCACCAATAGGCCGCTGGAATTAAAGCCACTGTCAATGCCAAGATCGCGTATACTATAATCTCAACCCAAATCGGTTGCTCCGATTTAGGGGCTGTAGGGGGAAGAGTTCCGAAGATATGATGGAAAAACACAGTGGCGACGACATACCAATAGAGCGAAACGACCACCCAGACAACCAGCATCACATCAGCGAAATTGGTCTCTGTAAGGGTGGTAGGCCAAGGAGAGGAGATTGTGAAAGCAATGCGCCGCAACTTTGACCAGTCTGTCATATCAGGTGGGGCTGTGACTCCCTTGCGCAGCGGGGGGAAAGCGATCGTTTGGGCGTGCTCGACCAGTGCCGAAAAACGATCCAGCAATGCATCAACGTGCGCTGCGTAGGGTGACTTTTCAATGATCTCGCGTTGCTCCGTCGCGTCAGACATCAGGCTTACTCCTTTCCCAACACCATCTCCTCCACCCGCTGCTTGGCCTCCTCTAGCAGACGCCTGGCGTCACGGTGAACCTGAATACTATCTTGAATGAGACGATTTATGTCTCCCTGAATTCCCAAGATGCGATCTGGCAACTTGAGGTTTAAGAGCTCACTTTCTCTGAACCTAGGATGGTTTGAACCATCCTGGCACCATTTCAGGACTCTCTGGACGAGAGAACAACGCAGATAAACCAACAGTAACTCAGGGCTCACTGTTTTGGTCTTAGCTCGCAGTACGATGAACTCAGACGAACCGACACAGTTGGCGCTGCCAGAAGCCGCTACAATAGCAATCTCTTTAAGATAGGAACGCAGCCGAGACACAACCACGTCCCCTGACTGGAAACGCTTCTTCGTGCTGCCTAATTCGTAGGTTGACACGAGCTTCACATCATCATCAAGGAAAAATCTCAGAGCGTCGGTTAGATCATAGTTGTAAACCATTTCTCCTGTGTCACGTTCAGGCGGATTAAGCAATTGACGAACTGAGAGAAAGTAATTATCAACTGTCTTGCCTGGTATTGCGTCCAACTGCTCAAGAGCTTGCCACTTTTCGGGATGAAAATACTCTGCATCCCACCGTCCCGATGCCCACGCTTGGCTATAGCTCTGCGTGTAAGTGGGCTGGTGCGATAGATCCAGATCATCCAACGCCAGTTTGGCCAATAGTAGCGTCTCGGCTTCGGCGTAGAGAGTTTCAGCATGTTCACGCTCCCGATAGAACGCTCTCATCAACTCAGCAAGGTCTGCCTTGATTGGCCCGAAGTCCGGAAGAAAAATAGATTGTAACACTTCTTTGGTGATTTGTGGACGGCTTGAACCAGACACAGCACGCAACAGTATATCCCGTCCATAATCACTGGCGAAAAATACGCCAACGGCGTACCCCATCTCAATATCCTTGGGGACAAGCCGCAGGGTATGAGAGCTGACAGCGACATTCTGGGTTCCGGGTGGAACGACGGCGCAGTCCCCAGCATTGGCTCCCGTCCTTGTAATCAGCACATCGCCCTCTCTTACGTGGGATTTATGCACCTGTTGGAAAGTAGCCCAATCAACGCACTCAACATCATCAATATCCACATAACCGCGCCGGACGTTTTGAGCACGCCAGAATTGCGCGCCGGTACCAGCAGGGGCGTATTGGCGAATAAATTCTGTTGGCTGTATGATCTCAGAAAACAGATTGCCTAGCCGCTGGCCGGTGCTACGAGCTAGATCATCAAATTTCAAGAACTTGGGTTGATAGAACTCGGCATCGGTCCGTCCGACTGTGGGTAAGTTGGAAAGCTGCACTGCACTCCACACCCCCGTCGTTTCCGCCCCGGCGGTGAACGTCTCCAGCGTCCACGGCTCACCGTCGGGGCCTCTCAGAAAGGGTGCTCGTCATCCTTCCAAAAGCTGAAACCCTGCTCCTTGGCAAACAGCACAAAGGCGGTGGCGATCTCGTCCAGGTCGTGGTCCACGATCAGGTGGCCGTGCTCGTCCAGCAACCGCTGGCCGTGTTCGTCGGTCTTGTAGACATACGTGCCGGAAGTGTCCTTGCCGCTCCTTTTCGAGGTGGCGAAAAAGATGGGGTAATCGTCCGCGCGGGGGCAGAGGGGGCCGGCCTCGGGGTCGTCGTTCCACTTTTGCACAAAGAGCAGACTGGTCTTGGTACCAGTGTGCGGCTTGAAGGTATTGACGTCCAACCCCACTACAGCTAGGATGCGGCATTGACTGGCAATGAACCCCCGCACATAGGCATCAGTGATGTTATTGAAGCGGCCCTGGGGCAATACAATAGCCATCCGGCCGCCGGGCCGCAGGAACTCCAGGTTGCGCTCAATGAACAATACATCCCGGCTTTGTCGTGCCCACCATTTGCCACTGTCCATAAACGCATGTCGGAATGGGTCACGCCGGTGCTGCTCCAATTGTTCGGGATCTTCGAGATCTACCGCTTTCCACTTTTTAGCCAATTCGTATTGGTGCAAAATCTTGCTCTCACGGATATCACCGGCAAAGGGAGGGTTGGTCATCAGCACATCAAAGTTGAAGTAGCGGTAGTGCTCCTGGTTCCACCGATCACGCTCGGAGTCATCGGGAAAAGGGCGCAACCGGTCGTGCAAACCCACCCGCGTGGCGTCATTCCACAGGTAGGGAGCCAGTGTGTTGGCCCGGTAGACGTTGGTGCGCCCGTCGCCAGCGATAAGGTTGATAGCTCTGGCGATCTTGACGGCGCGTGGGTCGAAATCGAGCCCGTAGACGTGGGTGCTGGCGTATTCTCTCTGCCACTGATTCGGTCCTTGGGCGTTCAGTTGCTCTCCCCATACCCAGAAAACGGCGTGCACAGTGAAGCCACAACTGCCCGCCGCCGGGTCTATCACGTACTCGTCGAATGTAGGGTTGAGCATCTTGACGGCCATGTCAATCACGTGGCGCGGGGTAAAGTACTGCCCTTTCTTACCCTTGCCCACCTCAGTCATCAGATACTCAAAGGCTTCGTCAATCACCTGCAAGTTAGAGTTAAAGAGCTTTATGTCCTGCAGGAAGGAGACACAGGTTGCCAGGTGGCCCGGCGTTAGGTCAATCTTCTCCCCAGGGAAGAAGACTCCTGGCCACTGGTCTTTGGCCGCGTTGAACAGGCCATTGATGCGGTTGTAGAAGGCCTGATAGTCCTCATCCAGGACGCGGAACTGGAGATACTGCCCGCCAGGGCGAGCGGCGCGCCATTCGTCGTACAACTTGGCATAGATCAACTTGAACACTTCCTCGAAGGCGTCTACGCCGGCGTTGGCCAAAACCAGATTCTCCAAGTCGAGGATCACGTCTTTGAGCGACATACGCTCGGTGACCAGTTTGTCGCGCTCGGTCAGTTGGGCCAACGTCACCCGCTCGGCGCTGATGGCTTCCAGCGTTTGATGGACGTTGGGAATGTCGGTCAAGGCGCGGTAGAGGTTGGGTTCCACACGGTGCATCACCACGACCTCGCCGCCGTTGGTCCAAACGCCAATGGGCGAGCCCTCAGCGTTGCAATAGCTCTTCAACTGTTCAATGCCTTCCTGCCGCTTGGGCTTCTTGACCTCGACGATGATATAGGCCGCTTCGGGATCTTCGGAGTGCATCACCACGACGTCGGCCCGCTTCTTGCCCATCCCGGAACCGAAGACGACCGGCTTTTCCACCTGGATACGCTCTTTGGGGTAGCCGTAGTCGTCTATCAGTTTCTTGATGTAGAGTTGACGGACGATTTCTTCCGGGTAGGCGCGGCGGTCCCGCCCCGACGCCAGGCATTTCAGGTAGGGGCGACCACGTTTCTGGAAGAGCTGCCCTTCCAACCAGGCGATAGCGTCCGGGTGGAAGATGGTCAACTCGTATTGGTCAGCCTTCTCGTGGAGGATGTCAGTGATGTGATAAGTTGGTTCACTCATGGTTTTCCTCATTTGATAACGATCTGCGAAAGTAGATCATGCCTCTCGTTGGACTAGGCTCTCGATAGAAGCACCACGAAGCCGAATGTTCGGCTAACAAATTCCAGAGAGTCATTCCGAACAAGCCAGCTACCTGATCTGGGTGATACGGCTGTAACAGATGTGGGGACTGAGATTCAATTCTAGTCAGTATCTCGCTCCCCGCACGCGCTGAGTTGATCGTTTGCTTATCGAGATACGGATCTAATTCGGCTTTGAAGGCTGCATGAAGCGATGAGCCCTGAAAACGTTCGAACTGATTCCAGTGCTCCCTATGTCCAATAGCGTTTTGAAGTCTACCCTCAACATTGTACAGTGGCATAGAAGACCTCTCCAAACTGTATCTAACCACAGGGCCTCTTATGGAATGTCGGCAAACACAGAGCCGCTCCCTGTTTGACGCAGAAAGCGGCTCGCGGTATACTACCATAGAGCCTGGCCCTCCTGGTCAGTGCAGGAAGGTGCCATATGAAGGGCCTACCACCCGGAACGTGGTCGGTCCTTTTTATTTCCTACCGGGTGTGGGGATATTATATCACGTGTGGGGGCAGAGTGCAAGGTATAGCGTTATGGTCATAATCCTATAGAATGTGAAGGCTCTTAGCGAGGGCGTGGGCCCTCGGCTTTGCTGTCCACAAGAGAAGCCCATGGAGTGTG
>Ga0180437_10012248_pt1 | contig 10157 bp, 9 predicted proteins | sample SS_ome_4_FD_132410 | JGI IMG/M metagenome (GOLD analysis project Ga0180437, IMG submission 132410) | Hypersaline lake sediment archaeal communities from the Salton Sea, California, USA - SS_3_D_1 metaG | ecosystem: Environmental > Aquatic > Non-marine Saline and Alkaline > Hypersaline > Sediment... | reverse complement strand
TTTTATTTTGTCCTCCTCCTTCTCCCTTCTCCTCATTGTCCTCACCGTGAACGTAAAAAAGCCACACCCGATGTGGGTGTGGCTTTCCAAGTGTAGTTGGTGAGTGGGGCCCCAACCATCGCCCCACCCTGTCGCTGACTACACAGCGTCCTTTACCGTCAAGCTATTACACTTACTTAGTAGCCTTAATATTCCATTGGTTTTTCTCTTCATTATCCATAGCTTTCCATAGATCCGCTAAAAATTTAGTGACTTCAGCCCCTTTCGCATCAGGATATTGTTCGATTACTTGGGGACGTTCTTCCATACAGAACAACACATATCCGGTCACCTTCTTTTTAGAAGACTTCTTTTCCGTTGGTGGTTCCGGATAATTGATGGGTTTTCCGTCAGTGGGTGGTTCTGGGTAAGGTATTGGCGCAATGATCTGCATTTTGTTAGTACCAGGTGTACCGTGTGTTATACCTTCGGGGATGTTTAGTTTTTCATTCGCAACTACCATTTTCCTCGTTTCCTCCTCGTTCTCGTTCTCGTCGCTTGGTGTTGGCGTATAAGCTGCCATTTCCCTCTCATAACGCTCCTTGTCTTCTCTCGCCTGCTCCTCGTACTTCTCGAGTTTCTTCTTGTCAGCCGCCTTGGTGCTTGCCTTAAGTTCCTTCCATCTCTTACCCAATTCGGCGGTCACATCCGATGCCTTTGCGGCATCCCCAACCTTCTCCCTGACCTTCTCCCGGTGGTCGGCGCAGAAAAAGATGTAAGACGACTTTCCCCGTTTAGGTTTATTGGAGTCCTTGTTTCCACTGCTCTTTTTCTTTCCAGCATCCTCCTCGTCGCTTGGTGGTGGAGTGTAGTCTACTATCTCACCCTCATAGCGTTCCTTGTCTTCTCTGGCTTGTTCCTCGTACTTCTCGAGTTTCTTCTTGTCAGACGCCTTGGTGCTTGCCTTAAGTTCATTCCACCTCTTACCCAGTTCTTTTGTCACTTCCGTTGGTTTTGCGGCAGCCCCAAGCTCCTCCTTCGCCTTCTCCCGGTGGTCGGCACAGAAAAAGAGATAGGCTGACTTTCCCCGTTTGGGTTTGTTGGGGTCCTTCTTGCCACTGCTCTTCTTGTCATTGGTCACTTTATCGAAGGCTTGTTGTATGTTGTCACCTTTCCAAAGTTCCAGTAAATTCTCGTCGCCATGTTCAGTGAGGAACGCTTCTACGTATGCTTTGATATTCTTCATCTGCGCGTTAGTTGTCATTCTTCTTCTGATTTCCAGCTTCAGAGTTTGATGAAAAGTCACTTTTATTTTGTCCTCCTCCTTCTCCCTTCTCCTCATTGTCTCTTGCCTTTTTAACGTGAATGTAAAAAAGCCACACCCGATGAGGGTGTGGCTTTCCAAAGTAGTTGGTGGATGGGGCCCCAACCATCGCCCCATCCCGTCACTGCCATGACTGCAGTGTCCGATTTCCACTAAAAAAGAATTACCTTTCCCCTTTCTGGCTTTTATCCTTCGGAGCTCGACGGTATCCTTTGTTGGCTCTTTGACCGGAGAACTCTGAGCAAAGGATGTGGACACCCTAGGCGTGCTAGACCCGGACGAAAAGTCCGCAGGTATCCCCAAGTGAATCACCTAGTACTTGGTATACCCACCAGCATTGACCAGTAGTTTTTGTTGAAGCCAGATCAAGTACTTGTCGTCGAGAACCTTGTTGATTTTGCTCTCAATTGTCCTCTTAAGCAATTCTCCTGGCTTGTTCACTCTGTTAAGCAACTCTCTCCAGGGTTTAAATGGGATCGCATATCCTCCGGTTTGGGAACACGATTCCTTCACTCTGTTTACACAGATGAATGAACGCGCATCCTTGAGTTTGTGATGAAATGTCGAAATTCCAAATAACTTGTCTGCATGTTCCCGCGCTGTTTTTGTAAATATCCATGGTGTCCGTTGCATCTGGTATTCGGGACCAAACAACTCTGCGATGAATTGTTTTGCCAGAATAACCGGATTTTTTTCGATCCATTGCATGACAACGTTCGAAACAACGTTGTAGGTCTCCCTGTATCCAAGAGTTATAAATCCGCCAAAATGGGCGGAATATATCTTTTCAAACGTAGTCGAAGAAGTACTCATCAATGCCCAAGCTTCTGCTGGCGTTGTACAGGGTGGCATTGGATTGTGCTCACGGTCCCAGCGCCCATAGTCATCATTGTAGGAGTACGAGTACGAGTCGCATAGCTCGTAGTCGAAGAATATATCCTCAACATCTTCTTGATATTCCTCGATTTCATTGGTTTTATCACGTACATGTTCTTTCCTTTTTAGTTTTGGACGTTTTGGAGATTCTTGGTGTTTGATCTTGGTGCTCTTTGTGTACCGTCGTCCACCATCTGATCTCATCGCCCCCCAACCTCTCCCAGGTCCTTTGGTACTTGGGTCTACAACATCAGAATGGTCGACGTTGTGATGTTGGTCGTTGTCGTAGTCGTCGTAATCGTCCTCAATGTCTCCTGGAAGCATATTCATATTCATCTTCATCTCTAGTGTGTTTGTCATTATTCTGATTTTCAGATTCAAAGTTATCTCAAAAAAAACAGTTTTATTTTGGCCTAATTTCTCCTCACCAACCTCCCTGACTATAACCTCCCTCTCTCTCTCTCATCCTCCCCTCTCTCATTGCGAACGCAAGAAAGCCAACCCACGTGGGTTGGCTTTCTAAAGTACATTTGGTGGATGGAGCCCAACCATCGCTCTATCCTGTCACTGCCTCAAGCAATGTCCATAGCCATTTGTTCAAATTATTTCTTCTTAATAATAGACTGGACCATTTGTTTGGACCATTTACGTCCACGTTTGAAAAGTTTTTGATTGTTGAGTGTTTGAGCGATGAGTACGGGATCGAGAACGGGTGTAGTAATTATTTTGTTGATAAGGTTTTGTTCGTGTAGATTGTCCACAACTATTTTACGGACTGTATTACCATCCTTATCAAAAAGATGGTAATACTGTTTTCCGTATGGCAATGACCCGAGTGCTTCATCGCCACGCTGAAGTTTTCTTTTGTTTGCTAGCCGAACACGCGCACCCAAAATTTCGGCTTCCTTCTGTGCGTCGAGAACTGCCTGAATAAAGTCGGTTTTATTGGAATTATAGTAGAGTCCGTTGTCGACAGCATATATTTCTACGTTTCTTTTATCAAGGTCTTCGAGCCAATAAAGGTACTTAAAAATGTTTCTGCTCAAGCGGTCGACACGCCAGATGTAAATAGAGTCGGTGGCGGTGACACAAGAGCCAATTTCTTGTAATTCTTTGGGAATGTCTCGGTATGCTGAGGCGCTAATTTTAACGATTTTTACCCGCGATTTGGTGTTTTTCAGTACAGTACAAATTTCTTCTGCTTGAGCATCCAAGCTAACTTTTGTAGAAGTGGCTTGTTGTTTTGTAGAGACACGGCATACAACATATACAGTACTGATATTTTTAGTATGAAGATAATTGCTGATGAGAGTTTCACAATCGCAGTCCTTATCATTAACTAATTGTGTTTCTCCCGATTTAAACTTCAATTCGAACCACCATTCTCCGTCGACAATGTGATGTTTCAGAACTTGTTTGACTTCTTCTTGGATGTTTTCAGGGGTTTGTTCAACTTCCTTGGTAAGTTGAACATTCATAGTCTCCAACATTTGTTCGACTTGTGCAACCATATGCGCTGGAACCTGTATATTCCTCATTTGCGTATTATTAGTTGTCATAATTTAACATTATAAGAAAGCACAATGCACAAAAATCAATTTTATTTTGGTATAAATTTTGGGTTACAACGTAATAAAGCCACATCCACATCGGATGTGGCTTTTCAAGTGTGTTTAGTGAGTGGGCCCCAACCATCGCCCCACTCTGTCACCACCTAAAGTGGTGACCAGCAAGTTTACCGAACTTTACATATTATTCCAAAAAGTTTCTACATCAGAAACAGAGTGATGGTTTTTATTTTTTTTAGAATATTTTTTGAACATCAGAACATTAAGCAATAGTCTAAGTTCTTGAATAATTTCTTTTTGTTCTGTGATTTTATTTTGTTGTTCTATTATCATTCGTGCCTGTGCCATATACATATTTTTACTAGTTTCTCGAATATTTTTGATGAAGGTTTCTTGTTCTAGCAAGGTTTTTTCATGACTCCGAATCATTCGTGCTTGTGCCACATGGTACTTTTCCATTAGTTCTAGTTTTTTCTTCAAAGTATTAACCATTGTTCTGAATTTAACCTCCATACAACTCTAAAAATTCATTTTTATTTAATATAATCTAATATAGAATGGTCTTATTCAACACCAAAATGCAGGTGGAAAATGTCGTAGCCCTAATACACAAATGTTAATTACAAGTAGACCAGATCCCCAAAACTGGTGTTCCGCTGATCCTATGTTTCCAATGGGAATTTAATATAAAAAGACACACCAGGTTCAACAGAAAATAGAACAGATTGTGATCTCAAACAATGGGACCTTGCCCTCACGTTGTAGCAATGTAGATTGTAAAAGATACATATCAATTTGACGAATTTGGTTGTAGAAAAGCAAAAGATTCTTGCCAATTGTACTTAGATAATCAAAATCCTCTGTAGAATACAGGGTACTATCCAATCAATAAACTGCCATCACACCCAATACACACAATTAAGTGGATGATTAAGAACTAAACCCCGCGAAAAATATAATTTAATTTAGAAAATATAATTATATATATATATAAATGGAAGAAGTTTGTAATAAACTTAAAGATACTTATAATGCGTCTATATTAAATAATGAAACTACGGTAACCCAAGCAGTATTTGAACACATTTCTCGTAAAAATGTAGGAGGAAATAAAGGTAATACAACTTTAATGAAACTAATTTTAAATTATTACGATAACAAGAGAATGTTAAAGAAGATCGTATATAATAAAATAGGAGGCCCCGTAAGTCTAACATTACAATGGAGTGCAAAATATAATATGTATGTTTATATTTTTGGAGAATATCATGCCGAAAAAATAGATTGTGATATAGCACCGCTCCCAGGAAAATTTTCTACGAAATCTATTCGTGATGGTTGTGGAGCAAAAAAAATTCGTAATCCCATAACAAAAAAATGCGATAATGAAGATGGAGTTATAGGTAAACAAATCATTAAAGAAGCTAAAGAAGCCGCTTTAAAAAAGGAAGATTATATTAAAGTAGAAGAATATTTGAAAGATCTATTTTTAACTACCAATGCTTTTATTGATTTTTACTTGGAGACACCTGGGTATACTGGAGAAGATTATCAATATGGGGTTCATCCTTGGCATGGTGGAAGAGATAGACTACCCAAATTATCAACTAATTTTGCGGAATGTTTGCGGGCTATTACGAGAAAACATAGTTATTTATGTAGAAATGTAAGAGTACATTATTTAGATATTAGAAAAGAAGCTGGAATGAAGGATGTAAATGATGTATCACATTTAAGAAATGTTTATAACATAATAAAACGGAATCCTTACATGGAATATCATACTAAATTATCCCTATTACAAAATGACCCAAGAATTGACGAAACCATTAAAAAACTTCGTACGGATAATACTTATGAATATATCAATTTCTGGAAAAAACAATTGTTACAATCTTCTATAGTTAAAAAGGAATTTTCAAGAACTATTTTACCTAAAAATGTCTTACAAGATTTTTTAGAAAAAGAAATTACAAATCAGGCGTTTGAAACAAGAGAAATTTTCCGAATATATCTAACAAGTTGGGATACTCCTAATCTAAATTTAGATGATATTATGCTTGGTATTTCTGTCACGGTTTTATTAAATACTTATGTGATGGATATGTATACCATATCAAGAATGTTTAAAAAATTTAAAAACGTTGAAAATCAACCAGAAAGACCACGTAATATTATCTTGTACGCAGGAGATGCACATTCAACTGTATGTAGGAAATTTTTAGATCAGTTAGGTTTTCAAACAATTAATAAAACAGCTGGTGTCAATTATAACACGTCAGACAATAATAAATATGGGAGAAATTCACCAGCATATAATAATTGTGTAGATATCTCTGTATTTAAACAGCCTTTTTTCAGTGTGTACCCACCTACTAAGTAATAATACATACTTTATAATATGATGTATTATAAAGTATTACCCATTATTTAATAACTCCCAAAAAAATGAGGACAAGAAAACTCATGTTGTAATTGTAATCTGAAGGTATTACAATATGAGGAAGGTAATTTTAATTTTATGCACAGTTTATTAGCATAGTTATAAGTACGTCTGTAGACCATTTTTTCATATTTATTTAATGTAAAATTTCTTGAACGCACTTTGTACAAACTACGAAAAGTTATTGTCAAAATATTTTCCCATCCTACTCTCACGCTTGTAGTTTTTAAACCCAATAAAAGTAAACAACATAAATATACATTTGGTAGAGCCATATCCACTACAAGGGTATCGTTGCTTCTAAATTCTAATTTATCTACAAAATGTAGGATGCTTTCCATATATTCGGAATATTTTTTATATTTATAAATTATTGTATTAACTGATTTTATTTTTTTTATGTAAACTTGAATTTCTTCAGGTAATTCGTAAAAGTAGTTTATTATGAACATCATTATCTAAGCAGTATAACCACACCCGATATGGATGTGGTTATACTACTTATGGATGGAGCCCCAACCACCGCCCAATCCTGTCATTACCTTAAGTAATGTCCATCACCATTTTTCCTCTTTAAGGGTACTTTTTACCCATATTCCACCAATATTGCCATTCTTCTTGGCTTTCTCTCCACCAATCACGCCAAGACATTATCGGCTCTTCCTCATCGTCCTCGTTATCTTCATCGTCGTCCTCGTTGTCGTCCTCATCGTCGTCCTCATCGTCGTCCTCATCGTCTTCCTCGTTGTCGTCCTCGTTGTCGTCCTCGTTGTCGTCCTCATCGTCTTCCTCATCGTCTTCCTCGTCGTCGTCCTCATCGTCGTCCTCGTTGTCGTCCTCATCGTCTTCCTCGTTGTCTCCATCTCCATACCATTCAATTACTTCTACAAGACGCGACATAAATTTGCGTGCTTGTTGTTTCCAGTAATCAATGTCTTGTTGTAACTGGAATGTTTGACCTTGGAGGCGATATATTTCTAGTTCTAGATGTTTGATGTATTCTCCCTTATTTATTTTGAAAGATACTTTGGTTGACATTGTTTCTAATTTTTTATTCTCTAAAATAATTGGAAAGTCAATTTTTTTTTATTGTGTGAACAAGTGATATTCTTGTGGTATTTCTTTGATCCAACCCTTGGAATTGAGAGTTTTGAGACCCTCTTCTGCTGCGCGCTGTTGTGCGTCGGCTTTTTTGGCTGCTTTTCCTGAACCTAGTAGGATCCATTGGGGTTGGGGTTTGAGTATAAAGTCTTGTTTGGATGGACCAATTTGATGTTTGAGGGGTTGATTATGGGAACCAGGGGGTACCTGATATATTTTTGATTCTGCTAGAAGTTCTTCCCTAGTGTCAATGTAAGTCCAAGTACCAAGATAATCTTTGTGTAAATCGAACAATTCTTTGAGACGAGTTTTGGCATCATATAAGTCGTTGTACGCTAATGACATTGGTATTTTATCAAAGATACTAGATAGGATATCGTATACGATACCGTATCCCACTCCAGGACGATATTTTTTGTCGAGAATTTGTTCGGTACACCCAATGAATGCTTCTAGAGCGTCTTCAAGTAGATCTTTCTTTTTCCTGTTACGTTCCTCTTCATCGGCAGAGATAAAAGGCCAAAAGTTCAGTTTTTCTGCGATTTCTGAGAAAGATTGCCGTGAGCCATAGTTGATACGTAGACGTGCTACTACTTTAACCCCTAGTGGGCATTCGAGCTGTGGGAAGCGTTTGTAGGCATACCAAACGATGAATTTGTTAACGGTGAGGTCACCAATTTGTTCATAAATTTCGTAGTTTTTGATAGGGTTAGCAGAAGCAGCAGTGAAAGCTTGGTCGTATATTTGTAGACTTTTTTCGTCCGTGAGTTCACTGATGTATTTCTGTTTGAGTTTGCTTTGTTTGAGGAGATTAGTGATCATATTCTTGAAACATTCGTTCCGTGGTCCGGAATAAATGACAGGTGGTGTATCCATTTTTATTTTAATGGTTTGTATTTAAAACAAAAATTCATTTTTTTTTACTGATATTTCTCTGGGAATACGACAATGAGTTCTCCTCATAACATTTGTTTGTATTCGGTTCTCCCACACAATTATAGCATGATCCCGTATGTTGACTGTACACCTTTCCATCCTTCTGCTGTGATTAGGATCGGTAGGGGGGAAAATTTTAGTTTGTAGCAAAGTTTCGAATTTATCACCAGTTACTGTTAGCATACCATATTTAAGTATATCTTTACAATGCAGCAAGTGTTGTGATACAGATGGATCTAACATTAATTGGTGATCTATTTTGCCAGCGGTTGAACAGCTACGCTAGATTGTTCGGTTTACTTTTGGAAATCCTGTTAGAATATTTTCAAGATCATCGAAAGTACAGTTAGTAGAACTATTTGACAAAAAAAAAGTTAACTTTATCGGTTACAAGGGATATATTACAAGTTCATAGATATTTTTTTGTATATTAGTTCTTCAGGAATTTGTAACTTCCCACAGATTTCTTTTGAAGAACCTAAAGCTATAGTGAGATAATGTCCCTAGCTACAAAAATTTTAAGTATTAGGGTGTTGTAATATGTGTATCTTCGTATTTTGTATTTGGTTTAAGTTGAACTTTTGTTGGTGATGCCGAATCGGCCGCAAAACAAGTTACTTTTTGGGTACATTTGCTATATTACATACCCCATTATCAGGTATTACGGTTAGATTTTTACAAGATTGTTGCTTATGGATTTAATTATTTGTGAATATAATTTATCACTGAAAATAAATTGAATTTATAATTAATGTTTGAAATAAGTGTTAAATAAATAGAATGGATAAAATTCTAGCTGATTTGGAAGATTTTGAGCTTCCATCGATTGATTTTGAGCCGGAACGTGATAAGTATACAATAGATAAGATCGGAGAAGTATTGGTTGATTTAAATAATTTTTGTAATAAATATGATGATAGTACGGAGAAATTGCGCACAAGATTTACGCAATATTTCAATAGATTATGTAGGGAAAATAAGATAAATATTAAGAAAACGGATATGATTTTAGCGTATCAAAAAAGTTTAGAAAGTGGTACTATGGTTAAAAATATAACATTAGAGAAGATGTTATGTAAAAAACCCTCACGAAGTATTTCTGGTATTTCTTCCATCACATTAGTAATGAGTCCTTATCCTAATGGTCAATCATTTTCTTGTAAACACAATTGTTATTATTGTCCCAATGAACCGGCACATAAAGGTAATAATTACCAAGCACAGCCACGTAGTTATTTATATCACGAGCCGGCGGTGAGGAGGGCTAATAGGCATTCTTTTCTTGCATATGAGCAAATGAATGATAGAATGAATACATTGTATAGAAATGGTCATACAATTGATAAATTAGAGATAATTGATGAGGGGGGTACATATACAGAATATCCTGAAAAATATTTGGAAGATTTCCAACGAGATACCTATTACGCCGCCAATACTTTTTTCGATAAAGAACCTAAACGGGTCCGATTATCATTAGATGAGGAAATTTATTTAAATAGAAATGCCAAAGTTCATATTATTGGTATTTGTATTGAAACTCGTCCGGATGCAATAGATGAAAAGTGGATAAAACATTTCCGTAGGTGTGGTGTGACGCGTATTCAACTGGGTGTTCAAAGTACCCATAATCATATTTTGAAAAAAATTAATCGGGGTCATAATATTGAATGTGTAGTGGAAATGATGGAATATTTACGTAATTTATGTTTTAAGATTGATATCCATATAATGCCTGATTTACCGTATAGCACACCAGAATTAGATAAAGAAATGTTTGATTTTACGTATTCGGTATTGTTACCAGATCAGATTAAGATTTATCCTTGTTCGGTAGTACCTTGGACAATTATAGAGAAATGGTATAATGAGGGTAAGTGGGAACCTTATACACCAGAAGTCTTAAAAGAAGTAATGGATTATGGTGTTG
>Ga0180437_10012245_pt1 | contig 10159 bp, 5 predicted proteins | sample SS_ome_4_FD_132410 | JGI IMG/M metagenome (GOLD analysis project Ga0180437, IMG submission 132410) | Hypersaline lake sediment archaeal communities from the Salton Sea, California, USA - SS_3_D_1 metaG | ecosystem: Environmental > Aquatic > Non-marine Saline and Alkaline > Hypersaline > Sediment... | reverse complement strand
CCCTCCATCGACGGCAGAACCGATTACACATCTTTCATCGGAAAAGATCCTAAATTCCACAAGTGGTGCACAGACCTGTATCTATATTACTGGGGAAAATCAGAACCCGCAGTGGTATAAGTTTGTCAAGGTATATCGATTTATGATTTGTTTTATTTATTCTTGCTGAAAATTTGTCATTAATAACTAGACACAGTAATAGGAGACCCGTGGCTGTTTTGGTCCCGAACAGAAATGGACTCATCAAAAAGTTCTGAAACCATGCAGAGTCTCAAGAATAGAGTAGACTCCAAACATGATCGGTACACAGACAGAATGAAGGTCAAGCCATCCTCACTCTGGATGCGCGCGCTGATGCTTTGCATCTGGATGCCCCACACTGATTCGAGGAGGAATTGAATTGACGGAAAACGCTTTCAATGTTTCAACAAGTAGGACCGCTAAATATGTGGGCTTTTTCTTCATGTTGGCGACGGTCACGCTTTTTATTGGGCAGGCGTTCTACAGCCCGATACTTGGCTCTCCAGACTACTTGGAGGTAACCTACCCAAATAGAATAACAGTGATGACGGGGATACTGGTTGAGTTCGTGGGGGTCCTTGGATTGATCTTCATACCGATCCTGCTACACCCGTTCCTGAAGAATTACAATCAAGTCCTTGCTTGGGGGTATGTCAGCCTCAGATTATTCGAGGTTGTGCTGCTAACCTTTGCTCAACTCATCAAGCTATCAATTATTGGGCTGAGTCAAAACTATCTAGCCGGTAACGGAGATGTCTCATACTTCCAGAACATGGGCGACATGATTCAAGCAGTCTTGTACTGGGCGGACTCGGGTGGTTTACTCTACATCATCGTGTTCGTCCTCGGAGCCACGATGCTCAACATTGGATTAATCAAGACCAGGCTTATCCCGAGGTGGCTCTCAACACTGGGTCTAGTATGCGCCCAGGTTCTTCTATTTGCCTCCCTCCTGTTCTACTTCGAGGTCTTAGCAGCGGAGACAGCGGTGATATTAATGATACCGCTCGCCTTGCAGGAACAAGTCATGGCAGTCTGGTTGATCGTTAAAGGATTCAACCTAGACCCAGCTCTAATAAATCCCAAGGAGACAACTTGAACCACAAGAGGAACTAATATTGGCTTTTTTACAGTTACTTCTCTATGTTTTAAACTCCACGTTGCTAATAGTGCACGAGATTGATTCCGCTTACTGGAAAGAATGGGAACTATTCAACATACCTGGAGGCATCTCGGGGTTCTTGTTATTGCATGTACCCTTAGTGATGTTGTTGCTTTACGGCGTAGTCGAGGTGAATCTGGGAACGAGACTAGGTTACGCCATAAATATTTTCGTAGCACTTGCGGGTGTGTTCGCCTTCTCCATACACTCATACTTCATCCGAGCCGGAAACAACCAATTTAAGACCATGACCAGTCAAGCGCTACTATACAGTATACTGGTAATATCGATTCTGCAGCTCATCTTAACCATGAAGGCCTAACACAGATGTCCCTTGAAAGATATCTGTGAATGAGTGTACTTGAGTCCACACGCGCAAATTACATTTTATAGTTCCTTGTGACAAAGATATTGAATTTCCCGCAATATAACAAAAACTGTACTGGATAAATAATTTGTCATCGATTAGGTGGCTGTTAAATAGATTGTCTACTATTCTCGTTCAAACAGCTTCTAGCCAAGAAATTTTTTTCCCTAATACCAATTAACAACGAACAACCAGCTCCACCCCGGCCCCGATCAACGGCACAAGCAACCCCACAAACAACACCACGAAGCCTAAAGCATTGAACGGGAATAACCCAAACACATCCGCGGTATTCGCCGCCACAGCTTTGAATCCTCTGCCACGCACATATATTCTACGGAACAGACATATACGTGGCCTTGTTCAGCTTCATGCTCGCACCCATGGAGGGCTACAGCGACGGCGTCCTCCGCACCCTCTGCCACGCCCACGGAGCCGACCTCACCTTCACCGAGATGACCCACGTCGAAAGCCTCCTCAGGGGCAACAAGCCGGCGCTCACCCGGATAACGGCCCCCGACTCGACACCCGTCCAGATACAGCTCCTAACAGGGCGAGAGGACAAGCTTGAACAGTTAATCGACGGCTTCACGCCTTTCCCTGGCTTCAAGGGATTCAACCTCAACCTCTGCTGCCCCAGCCGGAACGTCATCAGGCACGGCAAGGGCGCCGCCATGATCAAGCGGGCCACCAAGACCCAGAGACTCGTTTCCATCATCCATAGCCACGGGTACCCGGCGTCCGTGAAGCTCCGGCTCGGCACCAACGAGCATGAGAAGAGGAACAAGGTCTACCTGAACAGCCTAGGCGGGGTCGAGGCGGACCTATTCATAGTCCACGCCAAGACCGCCGCCCAGGAGTCGGGTGAGCCCGAGGACTACTCAGTGTTCCCCGAGTGCGTCGAGACCGCTGGCGGCGCACCGGTCATCGCCAACGGGGGCGTAGACTCCGCCGAGAAGGTGAGGGCCCTCATGGGTATGGGCGTGGCGGGCGTCATGATCGGGAGGGCCGCCCTCGCCAACCCCGCGGTCTTCGACGCCTTGAAGAACGAGCTAGGACTTAGCGAACCGAGGAGGATCGTGCCGGGCATAGGTGAACTGGTGAGAGAGTACGACTCACTCCACGAGATGCTCCGCGGCGACGAGAGATACAGGGCCAGGTTTCTCAGGGTCGCCGGAAGAAATGCGGGGAGTGTAACGTACTAGCCACGCTTACAAATCCGCCTCTTCGAGTTTGATCTGCCTTTTGATCCCTTGATGCCCCGTCCTGATCTCTACACTCAGGGGTGGGTGACTTTTTCGATGCTCTCAATATTCTAGACGAAGAAGAGAAGACTTAGGCAATCTTGTTCACAAGGTTAAGAAGATTGGAGCAAAGTGTGTTAAGGACTTTATTTAGAGACATTTATGTTCCTTCCATAATTCTTCTTTCCCATCAATAGAAATTTTTATAGAATGAATTTAATTCCAAACTTCCTTGTAAACAAGGATATTGAATTTCTCAATATAACTATGTTTTATGGGGGTATAAATTCTCGTCTATATGAGGGGATAGGAGTCGAACGTTAGAACCCTTGTAAGATCGAGTCACCTTCGCGTATACAATTCCAAGAATTGAAAATTAAGATTATCTTGAGTCACCATCATTTCGAAATGAATCTTCTCGGAACATAAACTCAACAAGAACCATATTACTGGGAGTCGGCATAGCAATCTCAACTCTTTTTTCGCTTTGGTTCCACTCAAAAGCAATGAGTACCTAGTTATACACCATCCTCAATACCCTGTGTTCTCTGTCACTGATTAATTGAGTGAGGGTAGGGGAAAAAGCGGGGAAAATTACCCCAAAACCCCTTCCTCGCAATATATTATTGTGTGGCTGGTTAAAGAGGTATTGAATAAAGTTGGGAAAGATCATGAATGCGTGCGCGCCTCCGGGTTCACCGTCGTATTTAAACCCTGTAGAAGGTATCCTTATGACGCTTGTTCAAGCCACACAGCCAGCGAGGAAACGATGCTTGGACACACACATGGAGTAATAAATTATGACCGAGGAACCAATACATGATCCCGAGGACCTGGACATCAACATAGTGAACGTCGTAGCTTCTGCAAGCCTGAACCAGAAGATCAACCTGCTTGATATCATGAAGGCATTCAGGAACGTCGAGTACAGACCCAAACAGTTCCCGGGCCTCGTCTTCAGGCTTAAGAGGCCCAAGACGGCCACCCTCATCTTCGGCTCAGGCAAGATGGTGTGCACCGGCTCTAAATCAATGAAACAGGCAAGAAGCGCGGTCAACAAGGTAGTCCGGGAGTTAAAAAACAATGGAATCGTCATCCTGGGTAAACCAAAGATTGTAATACAGAACATGGTTGCCTCGGCGAACCTACATGGCAAGATAGACCTGGAGACCGCTGCGGATATCCTGGATAACGTGATGTACGAGCCGGAGCAGTTCCCCGGCCTCATCTACCGGATGAGTGACCCTAAGACGGTTCTTCTCCTCTTTGCGTCCGGTAAGCTTGTCTGCACGGGTGCTAAAAGCGAGAAAATGGTCTATGAATCCGTCGGAAAAATCTATGAGGTCTTGAAGGATTATGATCTCTTATTCAAAGAGTAGCTGAGGATAAACACGCACACCACTTGTAGTGACATCTATCACAACTTAAACAATATAACCAATTCATACTCAATCGCGTGCGCATTTGTTACCTTTTTAGATCATCTAAAACTTTCGTTTTCAATTTGTTTCGATATTTCTTATCCGTTCTAATCTTGTGGTTTACCTCCACTAATCTCATAATTTCTTTTTCTTCTTCCGATAAAACATCCGGTAATGCATGCATGTTCTTGGAAATCTAACAACTTGATAACTATATGACTAATTCAAAAAATCTGAATGGTGTATTGAAATTCATTTATTCCATGTAACTACGAAAATCAACTTTAACCCAGTTTTTTCCTATTAATATAAGTAAGGTGTAAAAACCTATTCGAGACGATAAAGTTAGCATACATTACATCGATAGTGTGGGCTAAGAGCCAGACTTTTTCATTAGGACAGCTGATGTCGTTATCACAAGCATACCTATAACGATATAGAGGCGGGTGTAGTTTGTCTCCCAGTTAGCTGTAACTGTTTTAGGGTCATCCATAATGATACTCGACGTGTGCGAAGAATCGTCGGAGTCTCCACTCCACCCAGTGAAAGAGCGCTGGGGGATGAACCCTTGGAGAGGCGTCACCGAGAAGACAGCTTCCGCCCCCTCTTCGTACCAGCCGCCTCCAACGGGGTCGCCGAAGGGCGACGTGATTGTTAATAGGTGCTCTGCCTTGTACCGGGCCATCAAGGTGGTGTCTGAGGATGCCGATACTGTCCTGGGGTTGGATTGGGTTCCATCCTCCCACTCCAAGAACAGGGCTCTGGACTCCTCGGATAACTCGATAACTGGCTGAGCCTCTACAGTGTAGCTGGGTGCCGTCGCGGTGATGCTGACGACTCCATTGGAGTCCGTCCAGCTTTCCTCCCCGTTGACGACTAACCGGACGCCAGGTAACTGGGTTAGTATGCATAGCGTGGGTGCGTTGACTACGCTGAACGCGACGGCTTCCTCTCCTATGTTTCCGAAGGCGTCCACCGCGTTTATGGTTAGCACGTAAGACCCGTCACGGATCTGAGCAGTCTCAAAAGGTAGCTGCCAGCAATCGCCGCCGATGTAATACGCTGTCATCGACTCGAACGCGGGATCTATGAAGCCTCCCGGGCTCTCGTCACTCATTCTCATGGAGAAGGCTACTTGCGTCACCTCGCTCACGTCATCGACTCTGGCCTGGAGGTTAACTAGGTTCTCCACAACGACTCCTTGCGACGGGTTTATAGGGGATATGTTTGGTGGGGTGTCGTCTGCCCCGACGAACCTTACCTCGGGAGACGTGGCCCCTCCTCCATACATGGCGTAACATACGACTCTGTAGACGCCCTCCTGTGCCCCCGAGGTATCCCATTCATGAGCGACCTGCACTGACTCAGCTGGAAGTAGCTCGGGGACCTCGTGGCTAAACTCCTGGATCAATACTCCTTCAGAGTCGTAAATCTTGGTGATTATGGTTCCAGCGGCGCTAGTGTCTCCGGTGTTCCGGAGCGCCATCCTGATTTCCACGTTCTCCCCCTTCTGGAACCGCTCAGGCTCAACGCTGAAGCCTGTTACCTCCGCCGAGGAGACTCCTAGGGTGTAACTTTCAATGCCTGTATCCAGCAGGATCCCTTCGACGTCCCTCAACTCGACGACTACATCGTAGTCGCCGGGTTCGAACTGGGCGCTGTCCCATGCACACGAGTAAGATGCTTCCCCCTTCAGTCCTTTGAGTGTTTGAAGGTCTAATCCGTCTACAATCTCGCCACTACTCCTATCCGTGATGAAGACCTCGATTACGACGTCTTTTCCGTCGTCGTCCTTGTTTTCGAACTCAACATCTACATACACAGGTTCCCCGGTTCCATAGACCGGTTTATCTGCGGCTATCCCGGTGATCTCTACGCTCGAGATGGCGTATTCTATGGCGAAACCATACTCTTTGTGAAACTTGACTTCCTGTGTCTCGGGGTTATAGAAGAGAGGATATAGGGTTAGGGTGAGGGCGGTGCCCTCGGGACTCTCTGAGACATCCCATTCATAGTCCATGTCGGGCCACCACTCATGGTTCTCTGTCTCCGGTGGTGGAAGAGGCCACCCCGTGGTGGGTAGCTCTATGATGGAGTTAGGAATGTTTACTCCTGGCACGGTGAAGGGCGGCGACCTGTATTCAAGGAAGATGTCTTGTATCTGATATCCCTTGGGGTAGTCGTAGAACACCTTAAAGGTAGGGACAGCGGGGCGGCCGTTCTCCTGTAACTCGTATCCCCCCGGGATCACGATGCTGTGCTCTCCTCCTGTCTGTTCAATCTCGTAGTCGGGAACCACGACGTCGATCCAAGCAGGGGCCTCAGGATCCGATGATGGGGTGTAGCCTACGTTTTTCATCGGAGACGGGACTGCTCCGAACTTGGCGTCGCCGTAAACATGGTATACGTTTAACCATATCTTGTCCTTTGCTCCATTTCCTAGACTCGCCTTCACCTGTTTTACTGCTTGGCTGATGGGCTCGTCTAGCTCCCAGACATCGAAGAACTTCGTCGAGTAAGGCGTCCACCCCCCTGACTCCGTCGCGCCGAGGTAGACGGCGGCCCCTTTCTGTAGGAAGGCCTCCGAGATCCCTGTGACCCCTGAGTATGTGCCTGTCTTGCAGCTGGAGGCGAATATGAAGGGGTTGGTCCAGCCGAATGGGTCCGTCTGCTGGGATACGTCGTTTCTGTCTATCTTGTCCCAGCTACTCCAGCTTCCGTGTCCCGCTAGGAAGATGATGCTTCTGCCGTCTGTGACGCCGAAGAACACGTTATCGACCGCGAGGTCGGTGTATGCTTCATTTATTTCTCCGGTTGAAGGGTTGTACTGCGCGAAGTCGGGTGTGTTTATCTTGTCTGTGGTCGTGGAGGGGGTCTTCTTTTTTATGGCGTCTGCGACGGCGTTCACCTGGCCGTCGAAGTTGCCCATGAGGTTGGACGGGAAGCCGCTGGCTAGAAGCGCCTTCTGTCTGTCGAAGCCGTATCCCGGCTGGCTGAGGAGCACGTTGAGGCTAGTCTCGATGACTTTCCTCAACTCCTTCGCGTCGGATCCTATGATCCTCGCTAGGTTCAGCTCCGGCTTCTTCTCATCTCCGATGGTGTTGGCGTACGGGTTGTCTGTCACAACCTTCCAGGTGTAGTCTCCAGCGGTGGTGTAGAACGTCCCTATGACCCTGTTCCATGACGGGATGATCTCCGTCTCTCCGACGATCAGTAGGAAGCCGTCGGAGCTCCACCCATCCATGAGCTTGCTGCTCCAGGAGCCCCCATCCTTTATCAACCCATGGAGGACCTGCTCATAGTAGGCGTACTTCCACGTCGTGTAGCCCAGCACACCACTCCTGTATCTGGCAAGCTCGGCCATGGTTGAGAGCAGGTCGTCCACGTCATCGCTTGGAGAGTAGAATGATAGTCGCTGGGGGTTGGTCACAATGAGGTAGTCCGCCGTCTTGATGGCCTTGTTGTAGGATGAGGGTATGGTTTCACCGTTGGTGGTGCTGGGAACCGGAACCGCGTACTCCTCGTAGTATCCTTTTCCCTCCGGGTCATCGTACCAGAGCCTGACCGGGTTTCCGATGGAGGGCGTCAGGGAAGCAGAGTCGGGGTGGACCAGAACGGGTACAGCTTGGTAGGTGTACGTGTACGATTGCTTAGGATGTATGACGACCTTGCTGGTGATGGCCGTGTCGCCATACATTGTGGATGAGGTGAAGCCAGCCTCGTACTCGGCATTGATGTCGTCGCCCGAGATTGGCTGGAATGCCTTCAGGAAGTCTTGGATGACCACATCTGTCGCGGTTGCTCCGCCGACGTTCTCCACTGTTAAACCTACGACGAAGTAGTTTTCGTGCCTAGCTACGGTGTGGCTTTTGACCTTGAGCTTCGGAGGCTGTGGTGTGGGCGGCGGGTTAACCCATACGTCGACCGTGTCGAATTGGTACTTCCCGTCTTTGTCGAAGACCTCCACCGATAGTCTGTGCCTTCCGTCGCTGACCGTGCTGGTATCTAGAGTGAACTTCACCTTGTCGCTCTTGGGGTTGGTGGGGTAGCCCTTGAAAGACTCGAATCCGCCGTCAACCTTGAAGAACACTTGTCCCAGGCCCGTGTCGTCGGTCAGGGATGCGGCGACCTGTATCTTTCCCGAGACCTTGTCGTCTTTTTTTGGGAAAGTTATCTCCACCATCGGGGTGGATGCGTCCTTGACGTTGAGAAACTCCACTTCCTTGACTTGGCTGGCGAACTTCCCTGAACCATCGTATGCCGTCGTCGTAAACTTTTGGACCCCGTTTTCGTACGCCGAAGTGTCGACAGTGAAGCTGTAAGGGGGAGAGTAGTCTGAGAAGACCAGCACGTCGTCTAGGTAGAACTCTACTTTCTCTATCCACGCGTCATCCTGCGCCTCGGCCTGTATCGTAGTTATCCCTTGACGTACCCCGGGCTCAGGTATGGACACTCTGGGCCGAGCTTCATCTATGGCGGGTGGAGTCTCGAAGGTTATGTCCCTGCTGGTAACTCTGTCGCCGTCTTCGAAGGAGGCTACCCTGAAGTGATATGTGGTTGAGGAGGTCAACTCCGTTAGCTGGATCCAGTGCTCCTTCGTGTAGGTGGACTCGCTCTTCTCCGAGGAATATATTCGGGCGTTGGTGCCGTACATCAGTCTGCCGTCACTGGCTTTGCTGGTCTCCCAGATAATCACAGCCGAGTCATGAGTTACCTCCACCGCAGTGGGCCCGGATATTATCTCAAGGATGGTTGTGTCAGATGACGTTATCTCTGCCTCTGCCTCGATTACGTTGTTGTCCTCGTCGCTCTCAGTAACCGAGATCCAGTAATCCACGAAAACCCTTAGATCCCATACACCTTCCTGGAAAGGGATCCAGGTGACTACTACTTGGACGCTATCACTCTTATCGATCCCTGGTATCTCAAACATGGATTCAAGGCTGCCACCCACGGACAACACTCCATGGCATTCAATCGAGTCTGCGCTACCAATGTTTTCAATAACTAGGATGAGGTTGGCTTCTTCGCCGACAACGTACCCTTCAGGGTCCACGGATAACGACGTTGGGGTCAGATCAGGCATGTCTCTTGTGGATACGGTTAAGGTACAAGCGTGCCATTCCTCGGGCCCCTCCTGTGTTGGGCTCAATAGATCATCGGACCCCTCGACGATTATCTCATAAGAGGGCCAGATATTCCATTCACCCGGCTGATCCAGTTCCAGGGTTGCCCCAAACATCAGGCTATCTCCAGGGCTCAAGGTTTCGCCCGAGTGGCTGAACTCGAGGTCTCTGCGGTTTCCTTCGGGGTCTACTGCGGCGATGAACATGCCTTTTTCTGCGAATGTGATGCTCGGGTTTTCGGGTGAGTTTGTTAGGATGAAGCTTATCATGTAAATGTCACCCATCTCCGGATCTTCGATGGCGTCCACAAGGAAGGCGTATAGGACTAATCCATCAGGGCTCATGTCCGGGCCGGGATAGGAGCAAAGATTCTCGGCGGACACATACGAGCAAGATACAGTGCCTGTTAGTAATAGGGCCAGGGCAACCGTCAGGATCGCTCGGGAGGATGGCATCCAATCACTTCTTCCTTTAGATGAGGCTACCCACTTCTTAAAATACGCGCGATGAACGTTCATGAGTCCGGAAGTTGTAGCTTCTTCTTCACTTTCCCTACAAACGTGAGGTATCAATACCACTGAGAGTGACGAGTTCTTTATATCTAAGCGCAGAAAATCGAAAGCGGCTTGTTTACTCTACTTGTTTATTCACTCAAACAATATCTACATGATTATTAAAAATTTTATAATTCCATGTAACAATGATTATACACCATTTTTCGAGATATCACACTGCCTAAGATAAAAGGAGAGAAGCCAAATTTTCTCTCACTACCAGATAACTAAAAGCGGCACAGCAAAAAATAGTGAATAACAGCT
>Ga0180437_10012244_pt1 | contig 10161 bp, 8 predicted proteins | sample SS_ome_4_FD_132410 | JGI IMG/M metagenome (GOLD analysis project Ga0180437, IMG submission 132410) | Hypersaline lake sediment archaeal communities from the Salton Sea, California, USA - SS_3_D_1 metaG | ecosystem: Environmental > Aquatic > Non-marine Saline and Alkaline > Hypersaline > Sediment... | reverse complement strand
CGCTCTGGCCTCCGAATGGAAAACAGGACGATCGAAGCAACGGTCCATATTATTCTATTTGTAGACTTAATATTGCCTCATTCTATTTCAATTCTTTTGGCTTAAGATCCTCAATGATTTTCGCATCCACCCAGTAGATATCTCCAAAACCATTGCCAATAGTATTGGCCTGTTTTTTTATTTCAGGAAGACTGAGTCTCTGTTCAAAAAATCGTTTTCCAATACGACGGCTGCTGACAAAAAATAAATACCTGCCATCAAAGGAGAGCTTTGGAAACCGGTCCTGACTCCGGAATGTTCCTAATTCCTTGGCCATACTGAGCGGTGCACTCCAGGTCCTGTCTTTTCTTCGAAAACTTATACATATGCTTCCTTCGTCAGACTCAAACAGAAGATAACTTTCATCCGGGGCAATAAATGGCCAGTTTTCATAACCCTTGGTATTGATGGTGCTGCCCAGATTTTCCGGCTTTAAAAATCGCCCATTCACAAAACGGGATCGGTAAATATCGGATGCACCAAATCCCCCTTCCCTCCAGGAAGCAAAGTACAAGTTCCCATTATCGCTGACTGACGGTCCCCTCTCCCATTTGGAGGAATTAACTACCCATCCCAGATGCTCAGGCTCTCCCACCCGTTTTTTTTTCTTTTTACCACCCATAAATCCAGGTCGCCTGTGTATTCATCATGTTTTTGAGCTGGCCTTTGGGATTCAAAATAGAGTTTTTCTCCATCGCGTGTAAATACGGGATTACCATCTGTATATTGACCAGAAAAAGGTGCAACCTGAGGTGCTTTCCAGAGACTGTTTTCCGTTTTCATCCAAACAATCACCTGGGGACCATAAAAATTGAAAAATACAGACCAGTACACCTCCTTCCCATCGGGTGAAAAAGCAGGACTGCTGTGCTCGTGATAGTGAGTGGTGATTATACCAGGAGCAAAAATCACCGGATTCATCCCTGGCGGTTTTTGACCGAGATATGGGCCTTTGAGAACCGGAAATTCATCCTGTTGAGCATGACTACTGAATATTAATAGAAGGGACAAGAAAGTTGCGACAAATATTGCTCTATATTTCATTGGTTGTCTCTCCTACTTCAATTCTTTTGGTCTAAGATCCTGAATAAATTTTGCAGATACCCAGCAGAAATCGCTGCCGTCCGAAACTCTCAGAAAAAATAGATATTTCCCGTCAGGAGTGACGGAAGGGAATCTTTCGGTGGCACCGGTGTTGATTTTTGGACCGAGATTTACAGGTTCAGACCAGGAACCGTCCTTCAGTTTATAGCAGATATAGAGCTCGGCTCCTCCGTAACCTCCGCCTCCAAAGGATTCCATAATCATATAACTCTCATCCGGAGCAACAAATAAAGCTAAAATCCTCATACCGGTATTTAATGGTATATCAAGCTTGACAGGTGTTTGAAAAATACCATCTTTCTGTTTTGAGCTGAACATTTCCATGCCCTGCCGAAAATATAGGGTTCCCTGCTTGGAAATGCTCAGCACAGATTCACCCTGGTCCGAATTAATAATATCATCCAACGGTTTTGGTTCTGACCATGTCTTGCCTACTCTTTCAACAACCCAAATATTCATGTCACTGCTTCCAGCGTTCTCATTTCTGGGCCGGGAGGAGGTAAAGTAGAGCTTTTTCCCGTCATAAGAAAAGACGGGACTTCCGGCATGGTATTTTTCTGAGAAAGGTGCGAGCTTGGGGGCAGTCCACCTGCCTTTTTCTTTTTTCATGGTGACAATGTCATAAAATCCGAATTCCGTAAAATCTGATGACCAGAATATTTCTGTATAATCGGGAGAAAATGCCAGACAGCTGTGTTCAAAATGTTCCTGTGCGGAAACTATCCCGGGAGCAAATATCACCGGGTTCTCCCCTGGAGGTGATTGGTCAAGGTATTTTCCTTTTATTTTTGGAAACTTCCATTCCGAGGCATTGGCACCTTTCTTTGCCAAATATTCAACGACATGATCATGTCCTTTTTCCCTCGCAAAATGAAGAGGGGTTCTTTCGTTTTTCGTTGTAACATCAATATCAGTATCTTTCCTCAGGAATAATTCAACTATATCTTTATGGCCGCATCTGGCTGCGATGTGGAGGGGAGTCTGCCCGTAAATATTCGCCGCTTCTGGAGTTAAGCCTTTTGACAAAAGCAGTTCTGCAAGCTCAGTCAAGCCTCCTTCTGACGCACTGTGGAGCAAAGTGTCCCCCTTTTCTGTTTTGAAAGAGAAATCGACTTCTTTCTTCAATGCGATATCCGCAATCTTTTTTATTCCGCCGGATGCTGAGATAGAAAGCAATTGAGTGAAGTCTTGATTCTCCAGATTTATCTCCCCGCCTTTCTCAATCAGGAGCTCTGCAATCTCCTTCTGCTTTCCGATAACGGCAAGATTAAGAGGTGTGTACCCGTTTCCTGTTCTGGCATTAAGGTCTGCCCCGTTTTCAAGCAGCAGGGTAATGACTTCTGTTTTCCCCCCATATATAGCTGCCATATGCAGAGCTGTCGCTCCACCTCTGTTAAGGTTGACATCCGCCCCATTTTCAAGAAGGAATTTCACAATGTCGGTCTGACCGGTCTGAGCGGCCATTTCAAGAGGAAAACGCCCCGTTGAATTCCTTGAATTCACAAGATCCGGATTTTCCTTAATCAATTTTTTTACGGTTTCCAAATCGCCGTTGTAGGACGCAAGAAAAATGTCCTGCGCACGGGCAAGATTAAAAAAGAAAAAAAACGGAATTAAAACGATTGCTTTAGCGATTGATTTCATAATAAATTCCTTTCATTCAGACGATTGAAAATATCTTGAATATCCATCAGACGATATTTGCGAAAATACAACAATATCAACACAAGAATGGCTATTCGAAAGAAAATTCCGATTAAGCCACCTTCTGGTCCGTAGCTTCCACCATTCCATATCGTATCTTTAATTTCAGTTTGAGCCACAATTGAATCATATTTAAGTCCACTAACAGGATAACCATAGATAAACTGAAAAGCATTCCACGAAAAATGAAGTGCCCACGGAAACCAAATGTTCTTTGCACCTAAAAAAGCAATTGTATAGATGGCTCCTCCCATGGCATTGCTCAGAATTGATAACAGGCTTACACTCACACCCGTCGCATGACCCAATCCGAAGATTATCGCTGCCGATAGGATGACTTGCCAGTTCTTTTTTAGCAGCACTATGAGACCGTTTACGAGCAACCCACGATTAATCAACTCCTCTATGAATGACGCTATGAAAAGAAAGAGTATAAACTTAAAAAAAACAGATTGCGGCGCATTCATATCTTGAATTCTGATAAAAACAAAAGACAGATCTGCGAGGAAAATGAAGGATACGGTAATTCCACAAATGATTAAAGCGGCTGTGATATCAAGAGTGGTCTTGTTGTCAAAAGTGAACCCCATTTTTCGCATGGGGCGAATTTTGTTTTTAATCCAATGAAAAATCGCTATGCAGATTAAGGAGAATGTAATGACATAGCTCAAGTATTCGATTGTTTTCATATGGTCAAATTCAACATGCCCTGAGAGGTCCGTATAAATCCATGTTTCTCATCTGCAAAAAACATGCCAGAAATATCCAAGGGAATATTCAAACACGCTTAAAAATAGATGTTTCATTTTTTGACATCTCATGTTCGAAGACGAACACAAGACGATATCCCCCTATTAAATTTGTGGCAGAGAACGATCCAGATTCCCTTGCTTTAGAATCCGGTCTTATCTTTCTTTCGGGCGGAATTCATTCGTATTTCTGGCTATAGACCGGATTGGTTCGTGCTTCCCTGGAAGTCTGCAAGACGTCGGATTTGTAGATTGCAGAGAAAGATTAGAGATTTTTAGCTATCGCTAGAATAGAATTCTTATAATTCGGTTTCTTCTACTGTTGTTTGATCAGGATAGGTTTGCCAAGTCCGAGTTTCTCCAGAGGTTTCATCTGTTTTGCCCCATCACCGACAACAAGATAGATCATCCGGTCAGGATCGATGTACTTTTGGGCCAATTCCTTATGCTGTTCAGGTGTTAAATTCTTGACAAATTCTTCCTGCTGTTTCATGTAATCGAACGGGCGATTGTACGTCGCAATACTGTTCAACATACCGAGCAAGCTTCCCAGAGTTTCAAAGTTTCGGGCATTGGATTTGACCAGAGCATCTTTAGTGAACTTCAAATCCTCAGGAGCGATTCCTTCCCGGTACTTCAGCATCAAATCCCTGAAAATCTGCACCGATTCCAGAGTGGCCTGTGACTGCACCTGCGAGAATGCTGAAAAGGTGCCAGGATTGAGTGAACCGCTAAAGCTTGTGCGTGCCCCGTAGGTGTAGCCTTTCTCTTCTCTCAAGACCAGGTTTACAAAACCGTTGAAGCTTCCTCCCAGCTTGTAGTTCATGACATAGGCGGGGTAATAATCCGGATCCGTTGCGGGCATGGATAGATTCCCGATGTTAATGACTGACTGACGGGCTCCGGGAATATCCACGAAACAAACCTTGGCTTTTTCAAGAGGCGCCGGAAGCGTGTATTCCGAGAATGTGACTTCCTTGGAAGCCCATTTCTCTTCGAGAGATTTAAACATATTGACTGCTTCTTGTTGGGAAATATTACCGACTATACTGACATGAGCAATTGACGGAGAAAAACTCTTATCGTAGTAGGCTTTTAGGTCATCTATAGTAATGGCTTCGACGGATTCCGCTGTTCCGAGAGTCGGGATGCTGAAAATGTGTTTATCCCCGTAGATAAGCTTGTTAAAAACATTTCGAGCCACGGCTGTCGGGCTGACCTTGCTCCTGTTGATACTTTCAATAGTCTGTTTTTTAACTCTGGCGAATTCTTTCTCGTCCCAGCGCGGTTCCAACAGGATTTCTTCCACAAGCTGATAGACGTCATTCAGCTTGGAGGTTAAACAATTCACCATCATTGTGATGGCCTCACGGCCAGTGTACATAAAAATATTGGCGCCTAGTTCATCGATGGCTTCTTCCAGCTCAATCGGTGTCTTGTTCTTCGTCCCTTCCATCATCATATCTGTTATCAGGTTGGCCACTCCGACCTTGCCCATATCATCCAACAGTTGACCACCTTTGATGACCAAAGAAAATTGGACAAGAGGCAATTCCGTGTACTCGATTCCGAATATTCTTATTCCGTTCGCCAATTCATCTTTCCAGATGGTGGGGAGTTTGATTTCAGGATCAGGGCCTTTGGGCGGCTCAACACTGCGGTCGAATGAGGTTGGGAGCGGTTCAGCTTTGAATTCCTCCACCGGTCGTTCCGCGGCAATTTTCTCAGCCTCCACTGCCTCTTCGACTATGGTGAAGGGCTCTGAGCCTTCGACAACCAGGTCTGTCTTCCCTTTGGGAACAAAACTCGTCATGACATAGGGCTTGTCTTTGATGTATGTTTCATAGACCCGCAGAATGTCCTCTTTTGTCACAGCCTTAATGTTTTCGAGATCAGTGGTGACATATCCAGGCGAGCCCGCGTATTCGTTGTATTGGGCGAGCTGAAAGGATTTGCCGAGAATACTGGACATGCCGTTGTAAAATTGTGTTTCGAGTCCTGCCTTAATTCTTTCCACATCCTCCACGGTGAAGGATTCTGTCTCCAGCTTTTGGAAGCTTTCTGCAATCGCGTCTTTGACATCGTTGAGATTGACATTGGGGAAGGTCCGGATTCGGATTCGAAACTCTCCGGCTATCTCACTGCTCATCTGGAATCCAGAGACAGAAGGTGCCAGCTTTTTCTCCTCCACGATGACTTTATAAAGAGGTGCTTTTTTCCCGTAAGAAAAAAGCTGTCCCAGAAAACTCAACGGATAGGCATCCGGATGAAAGTCTTCAACTGTAGGAATAACCATGTTCAACTCGGGCGCATTAGCAAAGTTATCCTCCCAGGAGGCCATCTTGATTTTGTCCAGAGTGACAGGCTGGGGTTGCGGATCGCCGACCTTTATTCCGGACTCGATCTCGCCAAAATATTTTTCAATCCACTGTTTTGTTTGATTCCGGTCAAAATCGCCGGCGACAACCAGGGTGGCGTTATTTGGGCGGTACCATTTCTGATGGAATTCATGAACATCCTTCAAAGTGGCCAAAGTCAGGTCCTCCATCGAGCCGATCACTGTCCAGTTGTATGGGTGTCCCTCAGGATAGAGCAGCTTTTGGATGATATGAGAGGTGTGTCCGTAAGGTCGATTATCAACCCCCTGTCTTTTTTCGTTCTTGACGACATTTTGCTGATTGAGGAAGGCCTCTTGAGTGATCGTGGGTCTCAAAAAACCCAACCGGTCTGCCTCTAACCAAAGGACCATTTCTAGGGCGTTGTTGGGGACAACCTGGAAATAAATCGTGCCGTCCCGGTTTGTTCCTCCGTTGAGCATGCCGCCCGCTTCCTGGATCTTCCTGAAAAACTGGTCCTGTCCGACATGTTGGGATTCCTGGAACATCATGTGCTCGAACAGATGGGCAAAGCCTGTGCGCCCAGGGATTTCGCGGTTGGACCCTACATGGTACTGAACAGCTACAGCTGCGATGGGATCGGAATTATCCTCATGAAGGATGACTTCGAGGCCATTAGCAAGTGTGTACTTCTCATAATCGATCTTGAGTTCCGCTTCTTTCGGCTTGCAGCCAAATGGAACCAATAGGCAAAGCGCTAAAATGAAAATTAAAGCTCTCAATCGTGTATGCATGATACCCTCCTTTTTAATTTTTGTGTTTCTCAGTGGAATGCATTTCTCGCTAAAAGTATTGTTATTCTATCTCCAAAAAAAAATAAAGTAAAGATTCAGGATGACCTGGCCAGTGGATGGGGATTTCCTTTTGGGGATTTGGTCAAATCACCCGTACTTTTCTTCCATTGCCACTCTTTGATACCCCGAAAATGAACTAATGCAATCAGAACGACCGGATCCACTGCTGAAAAAAGAAATAAAACTTGGAAAGGTTAGTTATCTTTTTGCGTTACTCCTTGAGATCCGAGTTGATTACGGACTCTAGAAGGGAAAAGAAGGATGCCGTTTTACTTTCTTTCTATTCGTATCTCAGGGAATCCACAGGATTAGCGTGAGCGGCTTTTGTGGAATGGAAACTTACTGTCAGGAGGGCCATCATCAGCGTCAGGAATCCGGAAATGACAAATGTTCCGAGACCGATCCTCACCCGGTAAGCGAAATTCTGCAGCCATCTGTTCATCACAAAATAGGCGACCGGCCAGGCAAAAATATTCGCCAGCAGGACCCATTTTGTGAACTCCCTTGAGAGCAAAACGATAATACCTGAGATTGAAGAACCCAAGACTTTCCGAATCCCGATTTCTTTTGTTCTTTGTTCTGTGGCGAATGAGGTCAACCCGAGAAGCCCAAGACAGGCAATGACCAGAGCAAGCAGAGTGAAGGTGTTGAACATTTTTCCTGTTTTCTGCTCATTGTCATAAACTCTGGCAAAGACATCGTCAAAGAACTGGTATTCGAAGGGATAGATACTCGAGACGACTTCCATTTTATCTCTGATGAATTTTATTGTCTCAGGAATATTAGCTCCCCTTATTTTTATCGAGAGATAAGGCTGTCTTCCTTCGGGGTCCAGAGCCAAACCAAGAGGCTCGATGCTCTGGTGAAGAGACAGCATGTTAAAATCTTTCATCACGCCTATAATCCTGCCTCTTCTTTCGCCTCCTCCGTGAACAGGGGTGATAACCTCTTCGCCCAAAGGCTGGGGATACCCCAGAGCTTTGACTGCTGTTTCATTGACCAATAGTGCATCTTCAGAGTCTGAGGGAAACTCTCTTGAAAAATTTCGTCCTTCGACTATGTCAATCTCAAAAAGGTCGATGAAGTCATAATCGACAGTGCTTTGGTACATGGCGAAAGATTCATTTTCCGCTGCCTGCGGAGTTTTTGCTGGAGTGAGATTTGTGATTCTGTGCGGAAGATTGCTTGATGAAGACACAGACACCACGCTAGAGTGTTCTCTTAATTCATTTTTTATACGATTCAAATTTTTACGTATCTGCGGGTCCCTGACTCTCATCGTTATTATTTGGTCTTTCTGATAGCCCACATCCCTGTTTTTTATATAGTCAAGCTGATTTCTTATGACCAGAGTGCAGATGACAAGAGTGATCGATATAGAGAATTGAGTGACCACGAGAATGTTCCTTAATGAGATGCTCTGCGGGCGTTTCTTTATCCAACCTCTCAATATGGAAACAGGCTTAAAGGAAGAGAGGACCAGAGCCGGATAGCAGCCAGCGAAGATTCCGGTAAACACCAGTATCCCCGCTAACCACAGGGTGAATTGCGGATTCTTGATGAGATTGAGGCTCAACTCCCTTTCAACAAAGATATTGAAAGCAGGCAGTATCAGCCGAACCAGGAAGAGAGAAAGCAACAGAGCGAGTGTGGAAAGGATGATAGATTCTCCGAAAAACTGTTTGATGACTTGGCTCCTCTGGGCGCCAACAACTTTTCGGATGCCGACTTCTTTGCCCCGTTTTGAAGACCGGGCGGTCATAAGGTTCATGTAGTTGATACAGGCAATGATCAGGATCAGGAAAGCAATAAAGCCAAAAATATAAATATTCTTTATATCATTGTTCACGCTTATTTCGGCGATCAGGTCTGAATGAAGATGGATTTTTGTCAAAGGCTGGAGGAAATAGCGGAAGCCCTCTCTATTTTGTCCTTTTCTAAAGGCTCTTTCCATGTAGCCTTGAAGCTTATCTTCCAATTCTTTTGGGTCAGTATTTTCTTTCAGTTTTATGTAGGTGTAGTAGCCTGACTGCATCCAGGATGTGAAATCTAAGTTGTATATGCTTCCGTAAGTTTTAAACGGTGCGATAAAATCAGCGATAAAATGTGAATTTTTCGGCATGTTTTTGATGACGCCAGAGACTTTGAAGTCATGTCTGTCTTCAAATCTTAAAATTTTTCCTATGGGATTTTCATCTCCGAAATATTTCTCTGCCATCCTCTCTGACAAAACAAGAGAATAGGGTTCGGTGAGAACGGTCTGAGGAGCGCCCTTTAGAAGCTGGAACGAAAAAACATCGAATATCCCCGGGCTGGCGAAATACACGGATTCTTCAAGGAATTTATTGTTATTTGAGGAAAGGAGTACATTGCTATCATCAGTGAATCTTACAGAAGATACGACCTCTGGAAGGTCTGCCACTAAAGCTGGAGCCAGGGGGGCGGGTGTGATGGCACTCTGGTTTTTTCCATGGTAGACAAAGGGATGCTCAGAGCAGACTCTGTAAATCCGGTCCGAGTCCTTATGGTATCTGTCATAGCTCAGCTCGTGTTGAATGTATAATGAGATTAAAATAAAACAGGAGATACCGATTGCCAAACCCGCGATGTTGAGAAATGAATAGCCTTTTTGTCTCCTGATATTCCGTAAAGCTGTGATCATATAATTTTTCAACATTATAACACTCCAGTAGATTAGATATTTAAAGTAAAATGGGATTGATTTAAGCACCTGGTAAGAGTGCCAGATCCTGGCTCTTTTCCAGCCGCCTTCGGCTGCCCTTTCTCTGTACTCTTCTTCCAGGTCTCCGGTCCAGAGGAAATCTTCCTCATACAAAGACATCCGGTGAAGTATCCATTTGATGAGGCGAGGAGGATGGATATGTTTGTTACTCATATGGGATCAACTCTTGGTGACAGCCAGATCAGGAAGTCCTTCCCAGATAAGCTTATGCAGTTCACAAGCTTCCTGAAGGGCCCTGATTCCGGAAGAAGTCAACTGGTAATACATTTTACTCCGTCCTCCTCTTTCCGAGGTCGGCATTCCCCGAGATTTGTTCACATATCCCTTCCTGACCAGCTGAGCAAGAATGTTGTAGAGTGTTCCGTAGATCATTTCTCGCCTGGTCACTTCCTCCACTTTTTTCCTGATCCTGACTCCGTAAGCATTGTCTTTAAGCCGCCAGATGGCTGTTAGAATAATCTCTTCTGAAATCGTGAGCTCTTTCATTTTTCATTCCTTTATATGTCCGTAAGTTTCGTATATTTATTTATACGTGTTTTACGTAGAAAAAGTTACACAAAAATTAATTTTTTTTAATGGCTTGAATTCCTGGGGCGTGAGGGAAGATTTTTAGGGCTTAGTGAATTTGGTCT
>Ga0180437_10012241_pt1 | contig 10163 bp, 9 predicted proteins | sample SS_ome_4_FD_132410 | JGI IMG/M metagenome (GOLD analysis project Ga0180437, IMG submission 132410) | Hypersaline lake sediment archaeal communities from the Salton Sea, California, USA - SS_3_D_1 metaG | ecosystem: Environmental > Aquatic > Non-marine Saline and Alkaline > Hypersaline > Sediment... | reverse complement strand
GACATCCCCCTGGGCGAGTGTGATCGTTGTCAATCATAACGGGCGTGCGCATCTGGAGGCGTGTTTACGCTCCCTCCTTCAAGACGGCCGGGATTACGAGATCGTCCTGGTAGATAACGCCTCGACGGATGGCAGCGCAGCGTACATCGCGCGAGCCTTTCCCCAGGTGCGGCTGATCCGGAACGAGACCAACCAGGGTTTCGGCAGGGGCAACAACGCCGGGGCTTGCTGGGCGAGGGGGGAGTATCTGGCCTTCTTGAATCCAGACACGATCGTCGAGCCCGGGTGGCTGGAAGCGCTCGTCCGGGCGTTGGAAGCTGACCCCCGGGCTGGCCTGGCGACGTCCAAGATCCTGCTGCTCGCCGATGGGGAGCGGATCAACACCTGTGGCAACGAGGTGCATTGCACCGGCCTGACGCTGTGCCGAGGGCTGGGCATGGGCCGGGATGCGTTCGCTGCCCGGTCGGAGGTCGCTGCCGTCTCGGGCGCTGCCTTTGCGGTGCGTAGGCAGGTCTTTGAAGCACTGGGGGGCTTTGACGGGCGGTTTTTCATGTACCTGGAGGACACGGACCTGTCGTGGCGGGCGCGGTTGGCGGGTTATCGCTGCCTTTATGTGCCCCAGTCGATCGTTTACCACGATTATCGGCTGCGCTTTGGGCCGGACAAGACCTATTACCTGGAACGCAACCGCTACCTCATGCTGCTAAAAAGCCTGCGGTGGCGCACGCTGTTCGTTCTCCTGCCGGCCTTGCTGCTGGGCGAGGTCGTCACCTGGGGATTCATGCTACTGCGGGAGAGGCGGCGCCTGTCGAACAAGCTGCGAGCCTATGCCTGGATAGTTCGACACTGGGACCAGGTCATGGCCAGCCGGCGGCAAACGCAGGCGTTGAGAAGGGTCAGGGATCGCGACCTGATCGCCCGTTGCACGCACCGGCTGGCCTTCGAACAGACAGGCGATGGGGTGGTTGTTCGTGCGGTGCATCTGATATTCGATCCGCTGTTTTTCCTCTGTAAGCGGTTGGCCCTGGCCCTGATCCGCTGGTAGGGGTGGGAGCGTCATGAAGGTATGTTTGGTTTGTTCCCACGGGGGACACATGACTGAAACGATGCAGGTGCTCGATGCCTTTAAAGGGCACGAGGTCTTTTTTGCCACCTACCACAGCGCCAGAGGGGCGGACGTGAGGCGAATAGCCCGCGCCTATTTCACGCACAACATCGGCACGAATCCTTTTCGCATGTTACGGGCCATTCCTTGGGCACTCTGGATACTGCGCCGTGAAAGGCCTGACGTCATCGTCAGTTTGGGGGCCGAGATTGCTTTGCCCTTCTTTTATTGGGCCAAGCTCCTGGGCATCAGAACGATCTTTATCGAGAGTTGGTGCCGTGTTGAGGATCTGTCCAAGACCGGCAGGCTGGTCTATCCCGTGGCTGACGTTTTTCTCGTCCAGTGGCCACAGTTGCTGGCTGCCTGTGGTGCCAAAGCCCAATATCGCGGAGCGGTGATTTGATCCTGGTGACTGTTGGCACGCACCGTCAAGGCTTTGACCGGCTGGTGCAGCCGATGGACGAACTGACCGCCGTTTTGGGCGAACAGGTGGTGATACAGCGGGGCAGTTCGACCTACGAGCCGCGGCATGCGGAACACTTTCAGTGGACGACCAGCCAGCGGATGGAGCAATTGACCCAGACAGCCCGTGTCGTCGTCACCCACGCTGCTGCTGGCGCCATTCTTCTGGCCTTACACCATCGCCGGCCTTTGGTCGTGATTCCCCGATCGCGGCGTCGTGGCGAACACGTTGACGATCACCAGTTTCAACTGGCCAAAGCGCTGGATGCTACTGGCAAAGCGGTGGCCGTTTTCGATCCGACAGCCGCCCGGTTGCGGACGGCTATCGAGCAGGCCTCGCAGCTTGAGGCCGAGAGCGAGGGGCCCGGGAAGCTCGTGTGCGCTTTGCGCCGCCAACTGGCCCTGTGGTCTTGTACTGGCGCAGCGGCAAAGAGAACGGTCGATGGGCACGATGACCTCGCATAGGCCGAATTTCTTCCTCGTGCGGCTGCTCCAGGACTCGCTCGTCGTGAACTCGGGTTACTTGCTTGGCCTTAACCTGGTTGGGGCGGTCGTGGGTTTGGCCTTCTGGACGCTCGCGGCCCGGTTCTATTCTCCAGACGAGGTCGGCCTGGCGTCGGCGGTCATCTCGATCGTCATTCTGCTGGCCGGGATCGCCAGCCTGGGCCTGGGCATAGGCCTGGTGCGATTCCTGGCCGATGCAGACGACCCGGAGCGAATGCTCAACACGGCTTTTACCTTTGTCGGGCTGACCAGCCTTGCGGTTGGCAGCGTCTACTTGACGGGGGTTCAACTCTGGTCCCCGACCCTGAATTTTCTGGGCCGCAGGCTGGATCTTGCGCTCGGTTTTGCTGGCTTTCTGGGCCTGACGACCCTGGGCTCTCTGCTGCAGATGGTCTATGTGGCCTTTCGCGAGGCGCGGTATGCCTTCTGGCAGGTCCTGGCGATGAATCTCTTGCGCCTGGCGCTGCTCGTGGCATTGATGTCAGCCGGAGCACTCGGCATCGTGGCCGCCGTGGCGATCGGCATGGGCCTGGCCAATGGGCTGAGCCTCTTTGGTTTCATGCCGCTGGTCGTCAGAGGCTTTCGCATCCGTCCCCGGTGGTCGGCCCGTGCCATCAAAACGCTGGTGCCTTATTCTGCCGGGGGATACCTGGCCGACCTGCTCTACCGGGCGCCCATTCTGCTGATGCCGCCGCTGACCCTGGAGTTGCTCGGTGCCGAGTCCAGCGCCCACGCTTACGTCGGCTGGATGTTGGGGTGGCTGCTTGCCAGCCCTGGTCAGGCTCTGGCTTCATCAGCTTTTGCCGAGGGGTCTCATGCACCGGACGATCTGCGGCGCGTTCTGTCCAGGGCCATGCGTTATGCGATGGCGGTGACAACGCTGCTGGCCGTCCTCACCGGATTGGCTGCCCCCTGGGTGCTGATGCCCTTTGGCCGGTGTTATGCCGACGGGGCCATGCACCTGCTTCGCTGGCTGGCGGCGGCCGCACCCCTCGTAGCCCTGAACAACCTGTACTTTTCGGTGCTCCGGGTGCAGAAGCGGATGGGCGAGTTGGTTGTCCTGGCCGCCCTGTCGGCGGCGCTATCTCTGGCCATCCCTTTCTTCAGCCTGCAGCGGCTCGGATTGGTGTCGTCGGGAATCGGGTGGTTGGCGGCGCAATTGCTGGTGGCGATCGGGGCTGGCTGTGGCCTGCTGAGGGTGAAAAAGCGGGCCGGGTGCGAATCAGAAGCGAGGAGTGGCGTTCTGTGATCCATCGCCATAGTCTACATAATATCTTGACTTTTGATATTGACGACCGGCGCACTGCGATCTCACGCCGTTGGTCGGACGTCGGCAGCCGGTATCGAGCCTTTCGTGTGCCGTTGAGGCCGGACGTCCAACCTGACCTGACGATCGAGGTCGGGCGGTTTACCCCATCCCTGGCAGGTTGCAGCCTTCTCGACGACGAATGCTACCTCAAGCCCAATTACTTGTACCTTGCTCAGGAGAGGCACAAGCTGGGCGGCGCCTGGCAGTTCGACGTCCTGGGGATCGAGGAAGAACGGTGCAGGGTGAGGGTGAATGCCAACTGGACGGGCCTGCCATTTGTGCCCGGTCGGGTGATCGACTTTTTCATCCACTACGCTTTGGCCAAACGCGGCTACAGCCTCATGCACGCTTCGGCCGTCGCCCTCGACGGCCTGGCGGCTGTGTACGCCGGGCGGGGCGGGGGAGGCAAGACGACGATTGCGCTCAAGGCCGTTGAGCGTGGAGGGTTGGGTTATCTGGGGGACAATTTCACCCTCTGCCAGCGAGGGAAATTATTCAGTTTTACCTCGGATGTCAACATGTTCGCTTACAACCTGAGACCAGCGGTGTGGGCGCGGTTATCGAGGATAGAGCGACTGGGTTTCAGGTTTTGGCTTCAGGTTTACCGGCTAACCCGGGGCTATATAAAAGTGCTGACACCGGTGAGCCCGGTGCGGCTGTTCTCACATGCCCTGCAAGATTCGGCTGACCTGGCGGCGTTCTATTCGCTGCTCACCGGCCAGGCGTTCTCGTGCGTGCCTGCCGATCGCGACGAGATTATCAGACGCAGTGTCAGCAATCAGAAGCTAGAGTTCTTTTCTTTCGTCCGGTACACAGGCCTGTATGGATGCCTGTACCCTCGTTCAGATTTTGCCCGCCATTGGGAGATTTATGAGGATCTGCTTCACCAGAATTTGCCGGACGGCATTCCTTATTATCAGCTCACCGTACCGGCTAGTATTGGCCCGGGCGTGGCCGATCGCGTCCTTGACCTGTACGCGACTGAGATCAGCTCTTTGAGACGTGGGGAGGTAAAAGCTTGACGACCTGGATCGAGCACTATGACGTTCACGGCCTGGTCTCCCTGACGGTGCGCCGGTCTGCGGCGCTTGACCCTGTGCCAGCGATCAGCCAGCCGTTTCGATATTTCCAGGTGGCGAGCCTGGACCGTGAGCCGGACATCGTCTTGGAGGTTGGCGATTTCGAGCCAGATAACAGAGGTTGTTACCTGGTTGACCATCAGTTCTTTGTGCGTGAGAACTATTTCTACTGTGAGGATGCCTATGGGGCGGCCCGATGGCGGGTCGAGATCCAGGGTTTTGAGTACGGCCAAACGCGGGTTCGCTTTTGTGGTACCTTTCGAGGTCTGAAGGGGTTTGTGGCCCCCGGTATGTTGCCCGCATCGCTGCTGTTGAAACAGGTGGTTGGGCTTCACCTATCGCGCCAGGGGTATTTCCTGGCCCATGGCGCCGCGGCTTCAAAAGATGGGCAGGCGATCCTTCTGTTCGGGCGCGGCGGAACCTACAAGACGACGCTGTTGATGACCCTCCTGCGTCAGGACGAGGGCTGGCGGATGATGGGCGATGATACGGTGATCGTGGGCGGCGGCCAGGTGCTCAGCTTTCCGGCCCTGCTTGGATTCTTTGCTTTTCGATACCAGCACCTGCCCACTGAAAAGCTGTCGCTTCTCGATAGGGTGCGCCTGCTTTTTTTCCTGGCCAATTTCAAGCCAACGGACGTGCCGGTTGTGGACAGGAGCAGGTTGATCGGGCTCGTCCACTGCATGGTTGGCCCGGGTGACGAGGTGAGGGTGGGGGAAGCCGGGATCGGCGAAAACGTCGTCTCGCTGGCCCGGGGCTCGGCGGTCGAAGAGCACACGAGTTACAATATTGGTCACACGAGTGTCTTTCCCCGGTACGTGGAAGCGTATACGTACGTCTTCCCTGGCAATTCGCTGGCCAGGCGGTGGGGAGATGCTTGCGCCAGGCTGCTGGTTGGGGCCCAAGGCGTCCAATCGTTGGTGTTGGGATTGCCCAGATGTCCAAAGCGCCACCATTTCTCCGAGGCAACACAAGCGTTGGGCCAGATGGCTTTGGCCCCCGGTGGAGCTGAAGGGGTGGAAGTGCAGGGCGCGCCAGGTTTTCAAGCTGCGGAGGCCATCCGTTGACCCACGACGTGGCCAGGGCCCGGTTGCCCTACGGGCTGAAGGTGCTGTGGATACTCTGTCTGTGGCTGTTGATCGTAGGCGTCGTGCTGCTGGCCGGCCAGCCGAGCGAAGGGTATGAGCTCTCAATCTACGCCGCGGTATCGCCCGTGACGTGGGTTGCTTTGCTGGCCTGTGCCCTGGGAGGGATGTGGTCGGCCATCTGGGCGGCGAGTGACAGCCGGACGTCGCAAACCAGCGCCTGGGCAGCCGGATTTGGGATCGTAGTCGCCGCGTCGGCCGTGATCGTTGCGGCTCCGATACTGCGCGGTTATGCAGGGCATGGCAGAGCCGACCTCATGAACCACGCTGGTCGCCTGGTGGACATTCAGCTTTACGGGCGCATCCCAGCGTACGATCGGGACTCGAGCACCCTGTTGTATCCGGCACCGATCGTCATTCTCTCCCAGATAGCACTGATCGCCGGCGTGGAGCCACTCACCCTGGTTCAGTTTACGGCGTTGGCCATGTTTCTCCTGGGCGTCCTGTTTACCTACCTGCTGGCCAGGACAATCCTGCATCACCCGCTGGCGCTGGCATTGTGCACCCTGGCCAGCAGCGTGTTGCTGCTATCGTCATTTAACTACCAGGTCATGCCCAACGTGTTGGGATTCACGCTGTTTCCCCTGGTCCTGTGGCTATACTTTCGGGCCATCGCTCGTAAATCAGTGGCCTACAGGGCTGCGCTGATAGCCGTGACGATGACCTACGCCTTTATACATCCCATTACTGCCATCAACTTGTTGGTGGGTCTGATGGCTACGGAGGGTTACCGGCTTGTTAGAAGCAGGGTATCAACTGGGAACCGCCGTGCGGGCTGGCAGGCAGGCGATGCGGGTGAGGCGTTCACTGGCGTCGTATTGCTCATGTTTGTTGCCCTGGCGACCTGGCTGATCCAAAACTGGTTCTTTTGGGAGCTCACCGTCAGTCAATTGGTCAACCTGGTCATGCTGTTGGGCAGGGGATCGTATTGGCAGAGCCTTAATCATTTGCAAACCGTCAGCCTGGGCCTGATAGAGTCTGTCCTGTTGTTGATCAAGATGCACGGCCACCACGTGTTGTACGTCGCTCTGACGGCTATCGGGAGCGTGACCGTACTGGTCCGGGCTGTCAATTCCAATTCCCGGCGCGAAACGTTCAGGCCAGCGTCTCGCGGGCGCCCCCTGCGGGGAGAGGCTGATCCCCAGCCTGCGGCAGGTACCCATCAATTGACGATACTCGTCGTATTTTTGGGCGCTCAGGCGTTTATCCTGGTCGCCACCCTGTTTGGCGGCTCTGGATCGGTGACCTATTGGCGGGCTTTGGCGCCCATCGTCCTGCTTGCGCCTGTCATCATGGGCGATATGGGCTGCCGGATCTACGACAGGCTCGTTCAGGAACCACGAGGCGGGGGAAAGGTGAACGTCGAGACTCGCTGGCTGCAGATTGGGGCGACGTTCGTGCTGTTTGCTGCTTTCAGCCTCGGCGCCTTCAGTTTCTTTCCTGCACCCTATACCTATCGTCTGAATCAGCAGATCTCAGCCGCCGAACTCCAGGGCATGGGTTGGTTCGTTCAGCACAGAGACGAGGCCGTCGCGCTGGACTCGATCACACCCAAGAATGTATTTGGCGCCGCTTTGCAGGGTTACGCCGCGGTTGACCGCAGGCTCACGTCAACCCAACTAAAGTGGGGGGAGACCCTGACGACGCCAGCGCATTTCGATTATTCGCTGGAGCGCCGGGCCATTGAGGTGTTTCCCGTCTACTATCTGCCCATTCACGAATTTGACCGGCTGTATCACACCCTCTTTCCTCGCAACCCGGCGCGCTTGACGGAGGGCGACTTTGAGGGGCTGGGCGAGGAGCCATACGTCAATCGGGTTTACGCCAACGGTGAGTTCGATCTGTGGATGATCTATGGGCAAGATGCAGTCAGGAGGTAGCGTTCTTTGAGATGAGTGTCAGACTGGGGCCAGCCTACGATCTGCTGTGTTTGCTCTTTCTGTCCATCCTGGCCATGTTGGCGGTGGCCATAAACGTAGCCGTGCCTGCCAGCACAATAGCCGCCCTGCGCGTCATCTTGGGCGTGTCACTGGTGGCCTTTTTCCCTGGCTACGCCCTGGCCGCAGCCTTGTTCCCCGGCAGAGAGGATCTGACCACCCTCGAGCGCCTGGGATTGAGCCTCGGGGCAAGCCTGCCGGCAGCCTTCTCCGTCGGCTTTTTGCTCAACTATACGCCCTGGGGCATCCGCCTGTCGGCCGCATCTATCTCGCTGGTTTTATTCGTGGCCTTGTGCTGCGCGGTGGCGTACCACCGGCGCATGGCGTTGCCGCCGGACCAGCGTTTTGGGGTGATCTTGCGGTGGTGCGACGCGGGCTGGCAGGGCCGGGCGTGGCCGGACAGGCTTCTGGCGGCGGCACTGATCTTTTCGATCGCCGTCCTTGGGGGGACGTCCCTTTTCTTTCTTGCCCGGCCCAAGGTGGGCGAAAGGTTCACCGAATTCTACGTCCTGGGGCCGGCCCGCCAGGCCGAGGGATACCCCAGGGATGTTGCTTCAGGCGAGCCGACCGCTCTGATCGTAGGGGTGGGCAACTATGAACATACGGACGTAGAGTATACGGTCGAGGTGGCAGTGAGCGCGCGTACGGAGCAGGTGGCACGCGTGCGACTAGGTCATGGGGAAAAGTGGGAAGGACCCTATGCCCTCACACTCACCGAGCCAGGGGAGGCCAGGATCAGGTTGTTGCTCTATCGCCAGGGCGATCGTGAGCCTTACCGATCCCTGCAACTGTGGATCACGGTGAAAGAGGAGGTCTCCACCTCATGAGGGGGATGGCGAGCGCTGAACTGATGCCGCGGGCGATAGCTGCCCTCAGGATGGGGCGCAGGGACGAGGGGCGTCGCTTGCTGGAGGAGGTTTTGCGGGCCGATCCGTACTCGGAGCGGGGTTGGCTGTGGCTTTCGGAAGCGGTGGACACAGACGAGGAACGGCGCTTTTGCGTGACCCGGGTGCTGCGCATCAACCCCGATCACGTCCTGGCGCGGCGGGGGTTGCAGGCGCTGGGGCCGGGGCTGATGCGGTCACCGCTGAACGGGCAGCCGGTCCCGTCCGAGTTCCCAGAACCGTATCGGGCGATGGAGGACAGGCGTGCGCGCGACGACTGGCTATTCGGGTTTATCAGCCAGCCGATCCTGCCCGCTCTTGGTTACCTGGTCGCGCTGGCCGCGGCCGAAGAGCTGACGACCCTGACTGACCCCCACCTCGGGTTGGCGGCCTACAGTGGCCTGCTGGCCGGGCTGATCCCGCACACGGCGCTGACCTGGCGGCGTCCTTTCTACAAGCTGTTTCTCAGTCTGACCGTTGTGCCCCTCATCCGGCTGTTCAGCCTGTCCCTGCCCCTGGCCGGCCTGCCCCTGGTTTACTGGTACCTGGTCATCAGCTTGCCTCTGTTCGTGGCTGCCTTCTTGATCGCCCGCACGGTCGGCTTTTCGCGGCGAACCATCGGCCTCGACGTAAAAAGGCTCTCCGTCCAGGGGTTAGTAGGGCTCACGGGGCTGTTCTGGGGTTACGTGGAGTACCAAATCCTAAAGCCCGCCCCGCTGATCGAAGGCCTGACCTGGGGGCAGATCTGGTTTCCGGCCCTGGTGCTGCTGATTTGTACCGGCTTTGCCGAGGAGTTGCTCTTTCGCGGCGTGATGCAGCGGGCGGCGACCGAGGCGATGGGCAGCCTGGGGGGGCTCTACGTGGCGGCCCTGTTTGCCGTGATGCACGTGGGTCACCGGTCGTGGCTGGACATCCCTTTCGTCTTTGGCGTGGCCCTCTTTTTCTCGTGGGTCGTGGCCCGGACGCGCAGCCTGCTGGGCGTCACCCTGTCTCACGGGTTGACCAACATCATGCTTTTCCTCATCTTTCCCATGCTGTCCCCGGTCGGTGGGGGATGAGGAACAAAAAAGGCTATGGAGTGCTTCTCCATAGCCTGATCAGGGCAGAGAGTTGGCCGGCTATCTCAGGACCTCGACGACCTTGGCGGCCACGATCCAGGCAAAGACGATCAGCAGGGGCACGATGCCGATGTTCAGGATCCGGCCGAGGGCACGGGACAGGCGTCCCCTGGCAGGCGTGCTCAGCTCTTTTTGAACCAGCAGCGTCAGCAGCGTGAGGATGCTGATCAAGGCCAGTGACCCGGCGATGGCGACAGTCGTCACTGTCGAGATGGTCGTTGCTGTGACGGTTGAAACCATGGTGCCTTTTCCTTCCTGGATGTAGGGTGGGTTGTGTTGCAGCACAAGCATACCACAAAATCGCCCACCGTGGGGTTAAGGGAGAGTTACTAAACAGCAACGTTCTGGCGGGGTCTCTGTCAACGAATAGGGAACGAATAAACGAATGGGGGCAGTGCCGCGAAAGTTGCTATATGACCAGAGAGCGAGCCCTTCGACGGCTCAGGACAAGCGTCGGTCGAGTAGGTCTGGAGCGCAGCGGAAGACCGTATCGAGACCACGCAAGCGGCTTCCAGAGCAGATTTTGCGCGGCAAATCGCGCCTTGATTTCGACAGACTCAATCCGAGGGTCTCGATACGCGCCAACGGCGCTATTCGACCGGCAGCGCTCAGACGCACCT
>Ga0180437_10012239_pt1 | contig 10163 bp, 12 predicted proteins | sample SS_ome_4_FD_132410 | JGI IMG/M metagenome (GOLD analysis project Ga0180437, IMG submission 132410) | Hypersaline lake sediment archaeal communities from the Salton Sea, California, USA - SS_3_D_1 metaG | ecosystem: Environmental > Aquatic > Non-marine Saline and Alkaline > Hypersaline >... | reverse complement strand
GTTTCATTTAATATATCCTCATCTTTTAAAATGATGGTGGAGATGAGGGGAATCGAACCCCTGACCTGTACGTTGCGAACGTACTGCTCTCCCATCTGAGCTACATCCCCACTTGATTTGGCGGATTTGATATTGGCTATACTTGAGTTTGTATAGCCAAAGGACTTATTAAAGTATCGTATCAGAAATAGTTGGCGATTGCAACTTTTGAGCTGTCTTTTCTTTCAGCTTATTTCTTCCCCAGGCGGAGATCCCTAATATTGCACCTGGAATGCCGAAAAGTGTCGTAAATGCGCCTATAAGCAAGGGAATCATACCTATTGCCTGGGGATCCTTGCCGGAAATCGCTCGATATCCAAGAATACAGACGAATATGCAGACAATGAGAAAGGCAACCGCAGAAATAACGCCCCAGAGTGGCCGCCAGATCCATTGCAGGGTATGCTCGCTCTTTGCCTCTGCCTGCATGGTCTGATTGACAATGGCGATTCGTTCCGTGTATTCACGTTCGAGTCCCAACTCAAATTGATTTGCCTGTTCCTGGAATTTTAACTGAAGCTCGGGGTTTTGTTGAATCGCCTCGACTGCCTGCGCCGGATCCTGTTTTCCGGTTAATGATTTTGCAATATCGACAACTTTTTCGGCCGTGTCCTCTGCTTTATCTCCGGCAAGCCAGCCGACTAATTTCGGGGCATATTGCGCCAGGGACATGGCTAATGGTAATAATGGTAATGGCATGATTATATCTCCTGTAAAAGTTCAAAGTGTGGCAGGTCATTGAAACTCTGATCCTTGACCTGCATGTCTCTATCCCAGTCTCCGCCCCAGCGGAGCCGAATGCCCATCTTGAATGAAATGCCTATGACAATACCGCCAAAATAATAAAATCGTGCCAGATCGTTCCAATCTATCGGATACGGAGCTGCATCAACCGCCATAGATGGCAAAGCATTGTGGCTGCTGTCAGGATACATTACTCTGGATTTTCCCAGGTTATAGAGGCGGTTCTGACGGGCTTTATCACGATGGCCGTCGAGAATCGTGCAGTCCGCATGCTCAATAACTTCCATAAATATCGCCTGGAGATCAGGATGACATGTTTCTAATTTTTTCCATGAGCTGCGTGAATAGTGTGGCATTATTTTCCTATCCCTCCGATATTTATTCCAATTGCGGCTGCTGCGCCGCCTATCATGCTGCCAAAGAGTATCTTTGCGCTATCCAGCCATTTTCGATTTTCAATCTTTTCCACTCTCCGGTCTAAGCTTCTGACGGTCTGGTACAGAAGCCATGAGCGCTCATTGTCCGGCATTTTATTCCACGATTCTTCTGTAACGACCATCTTTAAGTCGCTCATCGTAGTACCTCTTTATGCGATTCTGAATGATCGAAATAGGCTTTTAATCAATGCCGCAACCTTCTCAACGAGTTTAAGAATAAAACTCTTCGGTGGCGAAGGTTTACCGGTTTGTGCAGATATAATATCGCTGGGATCGCTTTCCATATTCCATCTGTTGACCGCCGTGGCGTACCAATAATGCAGGCCATCCGGCACGTTCTGATCAGTCCAGGTATGAGTTACTCCTTCTCCTGTATGCGCTATAGGGTCATCGTTGATCTTGTTCCAGGTTTTCTGCCCATCGTCTGATCGATAAATATTGTAGTGCGTGACCTCATCAATTTCCAGATTGCCTTCCCACTCAAAGGTGACATTTGTATCGGCAAAGGCCAGGGCTGCAATGAGGGGTATAATAATACAAAGCATAAAAAATAATTTCTTCATGGCATACCTCCTTTATATTTAAGATTTCCTTTGTGCTCCGTTATGAAACCGCGATCAGGTTATCGATAATGAACTTTATGCTCTGCTTTAAGGGCAGATTTAAGCCGTAATCCGAATCATAGACCGCATTCACGGTGAGAATCCGGAGGCCCGAGTAGCCGTCTGCAACGTAGTCACTCGTTTCATCTTCATCGAGTGCCAGGTCATTACCTGAAAGCACGATGTTGATGGAGGTGTCCGGTGTCTCCTCCACATCTTTCCTGCTGTTGACAATGCTGCCGTCGCTTTTGGTCAGGGTCCAGGTGACCGAATCCGGGGTCACTGCATTGCCGTCCTCATCGGTAAACGATGCGGTAATCACAAAGGTTGATTTTTCATCTGCGTGTGTGCTTAATATAAGTGACATATTTATGCTCCGTCATCCGCTGCTGAAAGTGTATAGGTCACCTCCAGGGTGTCATCATCCTCCACCGATTTTGAGGCGGAAAATTTGGCATAACATAACAGTGTGCCGCCGCCGTCTGTATTCCCTTTTGTCGAACCACCGGTCCCGCCGCCCACCAGGGCTGCCCCATAGATGGTCTTGGTGTCGCTCATGGTGAACGTGGCCTTGTTGGCGCTATTGGTAATGCTCTGGCTCGAGGCCGCTGCTTCTTCGTATTCCTGCCTGTTTGCCTCGTCATAGGCGGTGCATTCCGTGTAAACAGGTACCGCATATGTCTGTCCTGCCGCAGGATTGGTATCCGACTCCACAAGGGCCACATACCAGGTGGTGATCTGGGTGGCGGCGTGGAGCATAATATTCAGGATCGCATCCAGGCCCTCATTGGTAATGATATTCTCAGCCAGCTCACGCCATTTAATGTTTCCATGTTTATCACGGCAGACAACCTCAAAATAGCCGCCCACTTTAAGCCGTGATCCTATGATTTTTTCAAGTTTCTTTTTTAACCAATCCTTCATGATGATCTCCTTTCTCATGTTAATGAAATGTTATCTCCGGTTTTTTTGGGTCAAATGAAATCCCCGGCGCTTTAACCAGGAATCGAATCGTTGCCTTTTTGGTTGTAAAGGTGATGGATACCTCTCCGGTTGCCAGTATATACATTGTGACATCCCCTATGGTGAATCCATCCGTGGCCAGGGCCGCCAGGGTGACGATGCGGGATACACTATCGCTAAATGTGGCCGCATCCGTTGCCTGCACTCGAAATGTCGCCTGCAGCGTGCCGGTATCGCCGAGGGTCATCCCATCGACGGCCTCAATGATGCTGGTTAATTGCCATGCCAGGGTCTCGCTGAGTGTCACTCCATCCGTGGCAGTGGCCAGTGCGGTGAGAAGCGTGGTGACGGAATCAGAACCGATAAACCCATCGGTGGCCAGGGCCTCGATTGCCGCCTTCCATGCGGCGGTATCACCGAATAGAGCGCCGTCTTGAGAAAGGGCGATAAAGAGCGCTGTCACGCTGAGCGTTTCACCAAGTGTGAGGCCATCAATGATATTTCCTTGAAAATTGGCCCGTACGGCCGGGGAGTCGCCGATTACCGCACCGTCTGTAATGGTAACCATAAGCGTTGTAATAACCGAGCTGGCATCGCTTAGCGTGGCGCCATCTGCGGCCTGGGAGAGAAGGGTCGCTATCTTGTAAGGGATATCCCCTGCGGAGAGGCCATCGGCAATAAAGACAGGGAAAGTGGCCTGCCGTGCCAGGGTCTCGCCGAGTTGCATACCGTCAGCGGCCGTGGCCTGATACGTCGTGCCGCCCGCCACGATCTCGCTCGCCCCGATGTACCAGGTCGACCGTGTCTGTCCTTCAATGTCATCTGTGAAAGTACCTGATAAATCCTCACCATCATCTGCGATTGCCAGATTGGTGGCATCGCCTTCAGAATCTAAGCGATAGTCGTTACTACCATAATCCTTGAAAATCGTATTGGTATGAAGATCTTTGCTTCTATAAGATTCATCCGGAGATGTAGCATCTTCAGAAATATTATAGGCATGAGTGCCAAAGCCTCCTCCATCATCTTCATAATCTTTATTGCTGTTTCCTTGGGCTAAATTGTTCTTAAAGGTTAAGGCGCCCCTGTAAGAATCATCGTCTTGTCGAAATCCATTGTAACAGCCAATGCAAGTATTATTACATATCACTGATGTATTAGCTTCTGTACGAAATTTAATTCCAGCTGCCTGCTGAGCAGAATCAGTCACTCCGTATACAATATTATTAGTAACTTGAGAATTTACTGTACCAAGCGCTATATTTATTCCGTTATTAACGCCAGAATCACCCTTTAAGAGACATCTATTGACTGTCCAAAGCCCATTACTACTTCCGTAAGAAAGAGAGAGCCCTGTGTTGTTGCCGCTCACATCTAAAGCAAGTTTTGAAACCTCCAAGTCATCAAATGTATCTTCGATCGACTCGCTGAAAACTATATATCCATAGCCAGGGTAATTTATCCTTGCACCGTTACCATAAGCCCCGCCATTGTGCTCAGCTCCTGCTGCTGCTGTAAGTTTGAGAAGGTAACTATCAGTATCTACATCAAAGTAGATAGTGCTTGAAAATGCAGTTTCTTCATTGGCATGCTCACCTGTAAGGTTGCCTGTAAGTGGGCCTGTACCTGGCTCGATAATATCCGCTTCAAATGCGGTGACTGTTTCGTAGTCAAGGCCGGAGCCGATTGAGTAGGTGCCGGCGGAGATTGTACCTTTTGAGAGAGAATATTTTGAAGAAAGGCGCTGGTGTATATCCTCATGTCTAACAAGCTGATCGAGTGCTCGCTCTATATAGATAGTACCAGGGTCTTTTTTCTTATCGTAAATTGCATCAAACTGAGTCTCTGTAATAAGGCCAAGATCAAATAGCAATTTGAAATCAAAGAACCAATCTCGTCGTCTGAGCCGTTTCTCATCAAGCTCTACTGTTCGTTCCCAGGGATATTTTCCTTGAGAATCAACAGCCACTAAATATTTCTGGATGTTATTAAAAACCTTCTGCCCGGGCCATTTCCAGTTGGTTGAACCTCGAAGCTGCCAGTAGTCTCCAGGCATCGTGAGCACGCAGTGGTGTTTTCTGGTAAGCCTGCCTGTATGAAACCCGTCTGGGCGGATGTCTATTATCTGGCCATCCCGCCAGTGTTTCGGGTCTTGGGAGCCGCCGATTTTAAGTAATAATTCCATACGCCTCTATATCCTCACCTTAAGCCTTTTCCTGATAATGGTTCGACTCCGCTCACCATCAACCCTTCGATTCTATTTCGGCCCGATAACCTTCCATGAGGGTTTTAATGGTTTTCACCGAATCCGCGAGGCCATCCTTGACCGTGTCAAACGGGTATGCCGCTTGAAGATCCGGCAAAATCTCAGCCAGAAATGCATCGATTTTCAAATCACCGGTTCGCAGTTGCACGATCAGCAATGCAATGATCTTCCATGCATCCGCCAGGGCGTCCTCCGGATCCCCGACATCCCGTTTAAATGCCTGCCTGAGCCGGTTTTTGATCATGGTTTTGTTTTGCGCTTCTTTCTCAACAGTTATTTCTGCCGCTGTCTTGAGCCTGATCGTACCGTTATCAATCATGAGATTTTTCCGATCCTGATAGGACATAATTACCTTTTGTGATCCCTGGACCTCGATTGCATGGCATATAAAAAAATCAGGGGCCACGGCCTCCACCCAAAGCTCGGTGAGATCCGCCAGGTCAACGATCTTTTCTCCGTCGAAACGGAGCCGGTCAAGGCCGACACCTTTTTTATCCGCCGGTATCGTGCCGATCTCGGTATCACCCTTGATGGTGAGTGAGATAATGATATCTCTGTCGAGTATGGCTAACATAATTAAGGTTCCACGTTCACCGTTCAGGGTTCAGGGTTACGAGTTTCGGGTTACGGGTTTCGAGTTCAACCATATCTGAAAGCTCGGCCAGTTTCTTGGCCGAGGCCTCCATTGCCATGAGGGTGTCGCCGACCACTTTGAGGGCCTCATTATTGGCCGCCAGATTGTTTTTTGTGTGGTCAAGATCCTCCTGCATGCCCCGCAGGGCCGCCTCGATCTTGGGCAGATACACGACAAAAAAATCGAGCACGTTCCACTCCTCGTCTTTAATGACCTTTTCAGGGTCTCCTTGTTTGCGAGGGCCTCGCTCAATGGTAATGGTGCGGTAAAGGGCCGCTTTGAGTTCCTCCTGGATCATTTCCCGCAGGCGGGCTTCGTCTTTTTTTGTGATCATATCCTCTCCTTTACAGATCCAGATATTGCAGTGTGCCGACTGCTGCCGCCGGCCGATAGGCGGATCCATGATTATGCGCAGCTCCTCCGGGTGTATTGTCAAACGGTGCGGAGGTTGTAGTATCAGGGGTGCTGTCATATCCTCCGGCAACGGTTCCGCTCGTATTATGCGCAACGCCTTCGCCCTGATACCGTATTTTAAGATCAAGCAGGCCGCTGGGCATTTCATTGACGGTCAATGTATGAGATGGTTGTGTCCAGGTGCCGGCAGTGGCTGCGCCGGTGGTATAGGTAGAGCCTCCCTTGAGTGCTAACACCACATCGGTGACCCCAGAGTCTATGGCCCAGCCGTCCATTGCCGCATTTCGATAGACCCATATCTTTTGGCTGGCGTCTCCATGCATGAGGCCGACCCAGGCGCTATCGCCATCATTTCTGACCTTGAGCACGTGCTTTGTGGTATCAAACCAGGGATGGCATGCCGCCATCGAGGCCGGCTGTGCGGCCCCTGAAAACAGGGATTTTAAGGCCAGAAAGTTTTTTTCCATATTGGTGAGATCGGTATCGCCCACGTGGCCGCTTGCGTAAGAATCGTCGGTCCAATCTTGTGACATGGTTACAACTCCTTATTGACAAAATTTCATAGTAAAATTCTCTACCAGCGCATTGACCGCATCGCTTGGATCGGTAATGGTGATTTCGAGTTGAAAATATCTGCCGGTAACAATGGCTGAGAGGATTTCCATTTTTTCCACTTCATTTGTGGGCGGGCTGGTCTCGCCGTATTTAAGTTTCATGGTGACCGACGGCCCGGCTGCAAGGGAAAAGATCTCAGCCCATGTTCGTGTTGTAATTCCGATATTGGGCCATGTATCAGGCGAGGGGATTATGTCGCCCCAGGTCGTGCCTGCGCCGGTGACTACAATAGAGGCCAGAACATAGACCATATATCGTGCGGATGCGCCGCGATCGTAAATGGGCGATGTGTAGGTGCCCACCAGAACGCCCGCGGTATGCGAGCATTTGAGATAATCGTCTGAGTCATAGGTTGTATGCTCGGTGTTGTCATGGGTACCCACGCCGTTATAGTCGCATGTTTCGGTATTCTGCACAGCCCAGCCGTCCGGCGGATCCAGAAGTGAGACCGAGGCGGACCGGGGCGTGGCACCATAGCCGGCGTTGTTTGACAGCGTATTTGCGTAGAATGTATGATTCCCGGGCTTGACCCCATAAAGGGATAGATTCGGCGAGCGCAGGGCTGCCAGAAAAATGGCACCGGACCAGGATGTGCCCAGGCGGAATTCATAGAGCTCGATATCGGGATCCGAAACCTTTGCCGCATAGAGATTGACGCAATTGGCATTGACCACGGCGGCGAGCGAGGTGAGGGATGCCGGATCCGAGGTGTAGCCCAAGATTGTTTTTGACAGTTTATAATCATTGCTGTCCTGCTGTTTCGTGCCCCAGATTGAGACAACCTTGAGCCGGATGTAATAGGTAACCCCTTCTTCCACCGGATCGATGGTGAAATCCGTGGTGACGTCATAGAGATATTTCCATGTCGAATCGTCGAAACTCAGGCGCACTTCCACATGGGAAAACCAGGCATAACTTGCCGGCGGATCAAATGTGACCTTGAGCCTGGTAAAGGTGCGGAGCCGATAGTTGTAGGTTTCTTCGGTTTTGGCCACATTTGAAACGCTGGGCGGCTCTGCCGTGGGATCAGGGAGGGTACATTGATAGGTGCCCTCTGCATCGAAATTATAATCATCGTCATAAAGGCTGAGCTGTTCATATTGCAGGACGAGATCAATGAGACCGTCCTGCCTGATATTGGCCTCGATCACCCGCATAAGCTGATCAGAAATAGCCAGGGCCGTGGTGTTGAGCGTAATGATATCGTGCGGCTCCAGTTTGATCGCATCATCCCGAAAGGTGCCGGCAATGGTGCGGTCCAACTGCTGGCGTTCAAGAAAATAGACGCCCAGGTCTGCAGCCTGCTGCCTGGTGGCGCCCAATAGCTTGAGCGATTTGATTACGCCGGCGGCATCGCCAATGAGAATGTCATCTGACACATAATCCCGGTCCGGGTCTATGATGGTGACACGGAGGCCGTCGGGCTTCTGAAACGCGGTTGGTTGGCTGATTGAAATCAGGGCTTTGCCGGTTTCCGGATCCTGTGCGATATGTTCATCGGTTAATGTCATGCATGATGACTCATCATTCAGGTCCGCATATCTGAGATAATATTTCCCGTCCCACCAGACGAGCTCGCCGCGAAAGTGGGCGCAGATGGTATCGAGTATATCCTGGGCCTGCTGATCGGTAATCAAAAGGTTACACTCCCAGGATTTGGTATCGCAGTAATCGGCTGCGGCACGCCATGAGGAGCCCACACCGGTGTCAAATTTGGCGGCGGCGATTCCCAGGCCATAGCGGGTGTTGGTCATATAGTCATAGAGGACGAGGACCGGGTTTGCCGAGTAGGCGGTTGATGCATCCCTGAAATCATAGAGCTTTCTGCCCTTGAGCACGATCTGGCGTTTGGGCAGGGTCTGAAAATAATTTCGGTCATAGACGAGCTTAAATACGATATAGGCGGTATTTCTGAGGGTGTCGGTCCATTCCTCCAGGGCAGTGTTGAGATTGGTATCGACCGTCTGTGAGGAGGTGCCGGCGTGAAACCAATATATAACATTGCCGGCTGTCTTTATATAGCCGGATTCCTTCGTATCGGGATCATTTCCATCGGCGAGTCGCACATATAGCGTATCAAAACCCAGGGTATCATTATCTCCCCACCCCCACTCTCCTGCTGCCAACGATCCTATGGTACCCTTGTCGGCAAGCTGATCATTTATTTTTATGCCGCTGGGTTCATTCAGGTCCGGATCCCCGCCGGCAACCAATTCGCAATAAAATTCATTTGTCCCGCTTCCCGAGGCCTGCCATCTATAGACAGCGTTTACAAGAGAAATAATCCCGCCATACTGATTATAGAGAAGATCACCTAAAAAAACCTGGTCGACATTGTCCACCTGTGCAATACTGTCGCACTCGCCCTCGGATAGGGTCATGACCACCCAAAAGATGTCATTATTGCCTCCTGATACACCCCGGTACACGTCATTGCCGCCGATCCTGCGTGTGCCATAGAGGACCTTGATGTATTCCTGGGTCGAACAGGTATTGGCCTTGATGCCCTTTTCGAGAGCTGATGGAGTGGTTGACGTGTTTATATCTTCCGTGAGGGCGGCCGAGAGCATAGAGCCTGCAACCACGATACCGGCGATTGCATAGGGTGTGTACCATTGGCCACCAGGGACCATAAGGCTGGCTACGAGTGTAATCCAGGGTATCCATCTGCCAAGGCCCATATTATGACTCCCCTCTCAGGCGGCCCCACCAGATCTCTTTGTCAACGATCGATGGGAGCCAGCGAAACCCGCCGAAATTGTCGGTATTTCCGAGTGTTTGGCACCGGGCATAGGTGCGATCGCACCATGTCCCTCCTCCGGAATAGCCGCACTCCGTGCCTTTGAATACCTTACACCGGCATGATGCGGAATGTTTTGACAGGGTCTTTTGCGTCCATTGTGAAAAAATACTGACGATAGTTTCAAAAAGTTTTTCCTCATCCAGTTCCCAGTCATCGATCGTGCCCTCAAAAATCGTAGCGCTGGCAGGCCCCACAATGTCATAGGATGCATCCAGGAGAACCAGGTCCAACGTAACCGTGGATCCCTGCGGGGTGCCGCCTACAAAAAGGGAGGTCATAACCGAATCAAGGTTGTCAATGTGGATATCCACGGAGTCCACGATGTTCCGTGAGCTGTAATTAATACCGGCGATATCAAAACCCAGGGGTGTATAGGTGTTGCCGCCAAACACAATAGGCACGTCACAATCCGTGTACCGGTAGTGGGTGCTGTCTATCTCCTTATCAAAAAGAAAAAACGGCCTGAACTCGCTTTTGATTAGCTCCGCTAAAATATCAGAATCGATATCACGCATTTAAATGTCCTTTCAGTTGCAGGCCCATATTGGCCACGCGATCGTAAAAGGAATCAAAATCGAGGTTGTCCTCTGCAAAGGTGCACCGGATCTTGAGGGTGCCGGTGAAATCATAGGTGATTCGAGCGCCT
>Ga0180437_10012238_pt1 | contig 10164 bp, 6 predicted proteins | sample SS_ome_4_FD_132410 | JGI IMG/M metagenome (GOLD analysis project Ga0180437, IMG submission 132410) | Hypersaline lake sediment archaeal communities from the Salton Sea, California, USA - SS_3_D_1 metaG | ecosystem: Environmental > Aquatic > Non-marine Saline and Alkaline > Hypersaline > Sediment... | reverse complement strand
TGCCAGCCGGGCCGGGGTTCGGTGGGCGGCAGCGTGTACTCGATCCGGGCGACGGCGGCATCATAGCTGCCGCTGAACGCCAGGTGAAGCGGCCGGGCCTCGGCGTGTTGGTCCAGCCATCGCTTCAAGTAGAGCAGGTCCTGGCCCCAGTCGATGTTGCTGTTGAGCAGATGCGCGTGCCCGTTGGTGGGCCCGCCGACCAGTTCGTTGAAGTACGAGAGACTGTGAGGGTAGACCCAAAGACTGCTGCCGACCGACCAGGCCATGGCCACGACGACCACGGCCGCCAGCTTCTGGTGTCCGAACTGAAACGCTCGGGCGACCTTGCTCATCCAGATGAAGGCGAAGGGAAAGATCGGCAGCACGTATCGCAGGTGGTGATTGAAACCGGTCTGCGAGCTGACCAGGGTGAGCACCACCGCGATCGGCGCCAGCAGCACCAGTTCATCTCGCCAGGAGGCGGCGTATCCTCGGCGGAACAGACCGACCAGCAAGGCCAGCAGTGCAAGTATCCACGTACCCAGCGGGACCTTGACGGCCAGGGCGTAGAGGTAATAGTACCACCAGCCGCCCAAACGCCACTGGCCTCGCAGGTACGACCACATCTTCCGCTCGAAGTCCGATTTTTGCATGTCGATGCCCATCAGATAGTCCTTCGGCAACGGCACGGGCACATGTGCCAGCCAGGTTCCCGCGAAGCGATTGCGGGGCTGGTATGAGTCAAATCCTTGGCTATCGTTCTTCGGGCCGCCGAGCGTTTCGCTGACAAAACGATGTTCGCCCAACTTCTGGAACGACTCCTCAAACCCGTAGCCCAGGTTCAACACGTACAGCCCGACCAATAAGATTACGGCCATCTGCACGGCCCCGCGCAACCAGGAGCTTTTTGTCCTCCGCCCACTACCTTCCCGGTTCGGCACCTTCTCCTCGCTCTCAGGCCTCGTGCTCTGCGGTTCGCGTTCTCGCTGGTATCCTGCGTCTTCGGCGCCAGCGTTGTTCCAGCGGTACAGGGCCCACAGCAGCGGCCAGAGGCCGAATAGTACAATCCAGGTCGTCTTGGTCAATTCGGCCAGCCCCAGGAGCCCGCCCGCCATCAACGCGCGGCCCCACGTCGCTCTGCGTAGCCAGCGCCAGAAAACGTAAGTCGCGGCCAAGCCCAAGGCCGCGGCGCCAGCGTCGGGGGTGATCATCTGCGCGTGTGCCACCACGTTTGGGGAGGAGCACCACAAGGTGAGTGCCAGCACTCCAGCCAGATCGCCGTACAGTTCACGTCCCCAGGCAAAGCACGCGTACGCGCCCAATAGACTGAACGGGACGCAGGCCCAGCGCGCCAGCGCAAAGAAGAAGAAGGACCGCTCCCCGTTCAGCGCCAAGAGGTCTTTGCCGACGTGAAACTCAGGCCGCCCACCGGGCACATCCGAATAGCTGCGCCAGTCGATCCGCGGACCGACAACGAACATCGGTGCGGCTGCTACTGATCGGACAAGCGGCGGGTTGACGCGAAACATGTCGAACCGGCCGAAGTGCCAGTGGCTGATTCCTGCGGCCAAATGACCAGCCTCGCCGCCGGCTGGGGAATGTCGTAAAGCACTCCACACGAGCACGCCAACGTGCACGAATACCACGAAGGCAACCACGGCGCGATATGGGGCCCGGTTCCCGACCAGATTCTGAACGTAGGACATGGATCAAAATCCCGCGGCCAGTCTTCTTTGCGCCCCCAATGCCGGCGAGGCGGCTCCGCCCGCCCTCCGCCTGGTGCATCGACCATGCTTCGCTGAATCCAGTCTCCTCAGCGATTGCCGATTTGCGGCCAATTCCTGCAGCCCGGAAATCGCGCCCACTCCGTGGAAACGAAGGGCGCGTCACTCTGAGAGCGTTCGCGTTCGTCTCCTACGGACACGGAGGATCGCAACCACCACGAGTCCGGCGGCCACCACAACATTGACCCAAATGAAAAACCGGCTCCAGCCTGGCCGCTGAGGTATTTCAGGCGTCTTCTTGGCTGGCGTATAGGTTCCCGTAGCGCTGTCGGATATGGCCACACTTTTCGGGATATCTATTACGAACGCACTCTTGTCGACGGGCTCGGCAAGCACGGTGCATTCGACCACCTTCCAGGTCATGCGGCTGGCGATCGTGCCGACTTCGGCATCCGGCTCAAAATTGCGGAACTCTTGGACGGCTTTATCGAGGAAGAAGGCATCTCCGGCGACGCGCTGATACTCAATGGTCGTATCGACGGCCACCAGCCCGTCCTGCCTGCGATGGGTAATCCTGATCGGCAAAAATTGCTGCCCGGGGTCCAATACGAAATCGAAAAACTGCCCTTTTTTGTCCGCGACCAAGACGTGTGCCAATTCCGCATCGCCGGTTCGCGCTCGCGCTACCGATACCATGCGATTGCTCCGCAAGAAGGATTCGACGGGAACAAGCTGCGTCGGCAGACCGACGGTCCTCGGGTCGCACGGTCGTCGGGTCGGCCCCTCCGTCCGGCCGTAGATCCAAGCCGTGCTGCCGTCAGTCGGATAATAAGTCCAACGTCCGTCGGCGGCCGAACGTAGAACGTCCTTGCCGTCGTACTTTTCGGTGACCAAGTAGTCGTGATCTTGCAGCAGACAGTCGAGAGTGTACTCTCGCCTCGGATAACGCACCTCGTACCCAACGGCACCATCCGGCGACTTGACCTCTCTTCGTTCAACCTGATCCAGTCCGAGAGTCTCACTTACGACACGGACGCGTGCGCGGATCGTCCGGGCACGGGCATAGTTGTTCTCCATGGCGGCCACTGCAATATCGATCAGCGATTGACCATCATCGGCCGACAGAGGCTTTGGCGCTTCTTCCGACGATGATACCGCTGCCGCGGAACCGGAAATGAAGCACAAGCAGGCGAGGAAAACCTTTCCAAACCGTGCCGGGTAAGTGTTACATCCTGCGAAAGAACACATCAGGCAGTCACCTCCTAAATCGAGACACGAGGCTACGGTACAGGCCCCATCTTACTTTCATTCGATCGAGAATTGCATCGGGGCTCGCCTAACCGGTCGCTCTCTCGGTCGCGGGCCATCCGCCACCTTGGAGTCAATTCCCGCTGATCATGATGCGAGCGGGCAAACGTAGCTGCCCCGCCACATTCTCCGATTCATCCACATAATCGATAATAAGAGACATAGACACGAAATCCGAATCGTGATCTCCCAGGCTATTCAGCCAAAGGAGGAACTTCGCATCGGGGCCTCTCGGGATTTCACTGCGAATCAGGTGAGAAAGACGCCCGTCATCCACGCAAACATTGGTTACTCGCAAGCCTTTCAATTCGGCACTTCTTAGTTGAAAGACTTTTCTTGTTGCCTCGCACACCGAAGCGCCGTCTGTAGCTGATACGTAGGCGACGTACGTTGGCGGAATGATCTGAACGTCGTTTTGCGGCACGACTCGCACAGGTATGAAGATTCCCCGCCCGTGGCCTGCTGCAAAAACGGCCTCGATCGGGGTCAACGGGCCGGCAACTCCTCCATGCCGTACTGCGACCGCAAACGTCTTCTGTTGGTTGGCTGTCGCCACCTCGCGAAGCGTGTAGCGGCCATCGCGTGATCTGAGCTTCACGCGCTGCCAGTCTTCCAGCGGCAGACTTCCCCGTTGAATTACGATTTCTCCTCGATATTCTGCTGCACTCGTGTTCACCCTCAGGTCTAGCCTATCCGGCTTCGCCGTGATCGGCGGTACGATCGTGGCACGGATATTAAGCAGGACAGGCTTAACATCGCCATCGAATTCAACAAAAACTGAACGGCGCAGTTCGAGCGGAGCCCGAAGGCCAGCGGTACTAAGCTCAGCGCTCAACTTTCCAGTTGCACCCGGTAGCACGACATTGGTGGCAAGTTGCGTTGTAACGCAGCCGCACGAAACGCGGACCTTTTTTACCTCCACAGGCTTCGTCGACCGATTGACGAATGTAAAAGTGTGATCGTGTCTCGATTCCTCGGCAACTTGCCCGAAATCGAACGATGACTCGTTGAATTCAATCGCCTGCGCTTCAACCGCGAGGTTTGCGTTCCGCCACACGACAGCTCCCGCGAGCAACAGAGAGAGCACCGCTCCTATGATCAGAAGGCAACGCATACTCTACGATCACTTCCCGATGACGGAAGACCCTTATTCACAGGACAGTTGGACTTGCCGCGCACCGCCCGGGCACCGAGCCGGGATTCGCTGAATGAATCGATCCGGGTTGAACGCTTAGTCACACCCAGTTCCAGATCCGGGGTCGTCACACCCACTGTACGTCCTCGATGCCTCACCTTGCAGCGTGCCGAGATAGGTCTGACAAGTTCCATCAGTGTAGTAATCCGGGTTGGTTTCCCGCCAGCATTCAACCCCTATTATCTCACATGCGTCCTCGTCTTCTTGGCTGAATACACACTGGGGTGTTAATGGGCTGCCCATATTGTACCAACGTGTAATCTGCACACAACCTTGACATTCGAAGTTTCCGTTTTGGCAGCAGGAGTTCTTAACCACCAGACCTGCAAAGGCAACCAACGCTCCTGTCGCCACCAGCATCAAAGCGCCGGCAACTATAAGTCTCTCGTGTCGCATCCGAATTCTCCTTTCAGCTTCTTCCAACGGTAACATTAAACGCTCGGCGCACGCCGGACAATCACGTCAAAAAGCACACGACTATTCGAACTACAACCAGAAACGGGGGTGCACCGGGCGCAGCCTTCGCAAAATGCGTTGGCCACCCAGCAGCCAGATTACACGACATCACGGCACCGTCACGTACATAGCTGAAATGTCAAAACGAAATCGACCCGCCTCAAGTCCGGACCGTCGATGTGCAGCACATCGTAGGTCCGATTCAGCAGGCTGCTTCCACTCAACCAGGGCCACTCCCAATTCTTATCTCCCTTCACTTTCGTGACGATTCCTTGTCGGCGAAGATGTCTCCGGCTTCGCCGAGGGTGGCGGCCCGGCCAGCAGCCACAGCCCGAAGAACAACTCGAACTCGACCACGCCGATCAGAAACCAGCGAGACGTGAGCAAACCAGTTTCGGCCACCGGCCCGGCTGCCAACTGGTATCCCTTCAGCGCGGCGGCGGTCAGCAGCACGAACCCCACGACGATGCGGACGACGTCATATCCGGCGAGCCTCCCGGCGTCAGGCCGACGCGCGTGGGGACCTGACATCCGGGGCCAAAGCGCTTGCGCCGTTTGCCAAGAAGGTTTTGCGTGCACCACTCGGCCGCCCCGCTTCTGCCCACTGGCCTCGTTGCCACCGCATCCTGCACCCCAATCCGCAAGGTAAACAGAACCCCCCTTCTGCCAGCATCATCCCTATGACATGTTATGCCACGCCTGCGAGTACATAATCTAGTGGGTTTTTCCAGGACGTCAACCGTTTTTTCGCTCTCCACCACCCTGTGGTGGGGATGAGGTGGCCGTAAAGTATTGTTGGCAAAGAGGTTGCGTCTGGAAAAAATATTCGTTGCGCCGCCGTTTTTTGCACCCAGCCAGTGGTGTTATTCGACCACGCCCCCTAAACTAGCAATCATCCTGGTTCTCGGTAAGACTTCGGGGGTAATGATAGAGAGGGGGGCAGAACTGGCTGAAACGGGGAGCGTTCTGCCCTTTGGGGAATGCGAAGTTCAACGGTCGGCTTCACCCGCAGTGCCGCGGCCTGCACCTTCCCCCGGTTCCCAAGCTGGGGCTTGGGAACCAGGTACAAACGGCCGCAGTTGCGTGTACCCGATCCCTACAGCGTGATCCACTTTTGCCCGCGATGGCTCTCCAAAATGGCCTCGCAGAGCACCACTTCGCGATGGCCTTCGGCGAAGGTGGGATACATGGGCACGGCGGCGAAATCGCCGGCGGCGATGTACTGGTAGAAGGCGCGGAAGCACTGCTTGAAGGCGTCGGGAAAGCCCTCGTTGTGGCCGCCCGGATAGTTGATGTAGCCCCGCGGCACGTCGGCCACCAGCGCCGGGTCGCGAATCAGGACCTCGTTCGGCCTTTCGCGATGCCCGATCCACAACTCGTTGGGCGATTCGCTGTTGAAGGCCAGGGCGCACTTCGACCCGGCAATCTCCCAGCGGAGGCAGTTCTTGCGTCCGGCGGTAACTTGCGACACGTGCAGGCTGCCGCGGGCGCCGCCGCTGAAGCGGAACATCACGCAGCCGTAGTCTTCGGTGGTGATCTCGACCGGCTCGGTCTCGACCTTCCCGCCCATCTTCCCGCTGAACGTCTCGACTTCGCCGGTGGGCCGGTTGCGGATCTTGTGCACCGTGCTCAGATCGGCCATCACGGCCTCGACCTCCAGGCCGGTGATCGACAGCACCAGGTCCATCCAGTGGGTGCCGATGTCGGCGATCGCCCGAAGCTGCCCGCCCTGGTCGGCCAGCACCCGCCAGTTGTAGTCGGTGTCGTGAAACAGCCAGTCCTGGACGTAGCTGCCGTTGATGGCGTAGACGTTGCCCAGGTCGCCGCGCCGGGCCATGTCGCGGGCTTCGAGGTTCAACGGATAGAAGCGGATGTTGTAGCAGACGGCCGCGGCGACCTGCTTCGACGCGGCCAGCTCGGCCAGCTCGGCCGACTCGGTCGAGTTCATCGCCAGCGGCTTCTCGCACATCACGTGTTTGCCGGCGTTGAGCGCCTTCTTGGCGAACTCGTAGTGCAACACGTTGGGCACGGCCAGATGGACCGCGTCCACCGCGTCGTCCGCCAGGATCTCATCGAGGCTGCCGTAGGCCTTGGGCAAACCGAGCGACTCCTGGGCCGAATGTGATTCGGCGTCGTCGCACCCGAGAATGCCGATGACGGTGATACCCAACCTCCGTAACGCCTCGACGTGTACCGGACCAATGAACCCGGCCCCTACCACGGCCGCTTTGATGTTATGCATAGTGTTTCTCCATGATTAAGATGTGACAATGTACGGTAGGGTGGGTCGAGGTACGAGACCCACCGGTGTGATATCGATCCGCAACGTTCCTTGTACGTTCTTGTACGTTCCTGGTGGGTCTCGTACCTCGACCCACCCTACAAATACTCCTATTGCCCGTTGGTGGGCAGCTTCGAGATCATCGCCCGATTCGCGTTGAGCCGGAGGTCCTCATCCAGCATCAAGCCGACGTTGGCTCATTCGGTCACGGCCGCCAGCAGGTTGGGGACCCGTAGCAGGTCGCCGATTTTCATCGCGGTGACGCCCGCCTCCAGCAGTTCGGCGTAGAGCCCGTCGTTCGGTTCGACCGCGGCCAGCACCACGTTGTCCACCGCCAGCGTCGACTTGCCGAAGCGATGATCCATCAGCGTGACGTCTCCGTTGTCTTCAATCGCGACGACCGTCGAGTTGGCGATCACCGTGACGGGCTGTTCGAAGGTCTTGCCCTTGAGTCCCTCGCCGTTGCCGCCGGCGAACCGCTTCAGCATCACATCGCGGTGGCAGGGCTCCATCCACTGGGCGAACTCGGCGGCCTCGGTGACCACGAAGACCTGCTTGCCGTCGCCGGCCAGCTTCTCGGCCGTATCAGCCGCGGCGAAATGGTCGCCCCAGACCAACACCCGCTGGCCGCACTCGACGGGCGGCTGTTTGCCCTCGGGATAGTATTCGCACTTTTCCATTTTGCAGCGCAACACGTCTTCGAACGTGCAGACCTGCGGCAGATCGATGCCCGGCACGTCCGGTCGCGCCACCCGGCCGCCGGTGGCCAGGATCACCGCGTCGAATTGCTTCAGCTCGTCGACGTTCGGCGTGGCGTGGTAGCGGACCTCGATGCCTAGCTGCACCATCTGGCGTCTGAGCCAATCGGCGTACCAGCGCATCTTCTTTTTGCCGGGCACGGTGCAGCAATAGAGGATGGCCCCGCCCAACTCGCCGCTTTGCTCGAAGAGGGTCGCCTGGTGGCCGCGGAGCGTGGCGATGCGGGCGGCTTCCATCCCGCCGGGTCCGCCGCCGACCACGGCCACGCGATAGGTCGTCTCCGCCCGCCCCAGATGCACGAACCGCTCGTCGCCGACCGCCGGATTGATCGCGCACCGCATATGGCGGCGGATCATCAGCGACTCCTGCCAGCAGCCGACCAGGCAGGAGATGCACTTGCGGATCTCTTCCGGCTTGCCGGCATAGGCCTTGTTGCTCCAGTAGGGATCGGCGATCATCTGCCGCGACAGCCCCACGATGTCGGTCTTGCCCTCGGTGAGGATCTTCTCGCAATAGCTGGGGTCGCGAAGCGTGTGGCTGGTGATCACGGGAATGTTGACGTGCTTCTTCACCTCGTCGGCCGTGTAGGTGTTCCAGCCCTGGGGATAGTACATCGGGTCCATCACCGTGCCCGGGGCCTCGAAGATGCCCGCACTGATGTCCACAAACGCCGCGCCGTGCTGCTGCATCAGCTGGGCGATCCGCACGCTCTCTTCCAGCTCTCGGGAACCCTCGATCCATTCCTCGCCCGAGTAGCGGATGCCGACGGGGAAATCCTCGCCGCACTTGTACTTGATCCGGTCGATGATCTCCAGGGCGAACCGCATCCGGTTCAGAAAGCTGCCGCCGAAGCGGTCGTTGCGCTTGTTCACAAACGGGCTCATAAACTGGGCGATCAGGTACCCGTGGGCCCCGTGCAACTCCACGCAATCGAACCCGGCCTGCTGCACCCGCCAGGCGCCTTCGGCGAACTTCTCGATCAGGTCGTAGATCTCCTCGACGCTCATCTCGCGGATCGCCTTGCCCTGGGCGATGGCCTCGGCATAGACCACTTCATGACCGGCCGAGCCGGGAAGCTCGACCACGCTGTCGGAGGCGGAGAAGAGTCCCTTCCGCGGCCAGGCCGCCTGGCGCCCGGGCGATTGGATCTGCACCGCACAGCGGGCCCCGTGGCGGTGCATCGCCTCGGCCAACTCGCTCAGCCCGGGAATCAACGGGTCTTCGTCGACGCAGACGCAGGTGACCGTGGGCCGGCCGGTGGCCTTGTCCGGCGACGAGGCCCCCACGATGATCAGCCCGCAGCCGCCCTTGGCCACTTGCTCGTGATAGGTGATCACCCGCTGGTTGACCGAGCCGTCGGCATTGGCCGAGCTGATGTCGGTCGGCACGTGGCAGATGCGGTTGGGCACCTCGAAGTTGCCGATGCGGATGGGAGAAAACAGGTGGGGGTAGTTGGGGTGTTTCATGGGTCGTGTCCTTGCCGGGGTTGGGACCTCACGCAAAGGCGCTAAGGCGCAAGTATGTTGGAAGTATTCAGTTCACGCTTGACCGAGCCGCTGCTTGCACTCGTCGAGCATCACGACCGTACTGGTGGCCCCGGCGCGGGTGACGCCCAGGGCGCGGACTTCCAGCAACCGATCGAGCGTGCGGACGCCGCCGGCCGCCTTGACCTGGACGCTGGGCGGCGAATGCTGTCGCATCAGCGTCAGGTCCTCGTCCGTGGCCCCGCCGGTGCCGTAGCCGGTCGAGGTCTTCACCCAGTCGACGCCCACTTCACCGCAGATTTCGCAGAGCTTGATCTTTTGCTCGTTATTGAGGTAACAGTTTTCGAAGATCACCTTGACCAGGCCGCCGCCCTGGTGGGCGCAATCGGTGACCGCCCGGACGTCCTCGTGGACGAAGTCCCAGTCGCCGCTTAAGACCTTGCCGATGTTGACGACGAAATCCAGCTCGATGCCGCCGTCGTTGAGGGCCTGCTGGGCCTCGGCCACCTTGATGGCGGTGGTATTGCCGCCCTGCGGGAAGCCGATCACGGTGCTCGGCACCACGGCGCTGCCGGAGAGCAACTCGGCACATCGCTTCAGGTAGTAAGGCTTGATGCAGACCGAGGCAACGTCGTAGTCCAGCGCCACCCGGCAGCCCTGCTCCAGCTCCTCATCGGTCAACACGGGGTTGAGCAGCGAGTGGTCGATCATTTTGGCGAGTTGTTCGTATGTGTAGTCCATCGGGTCTTTAGTCTCCTGGAAATCACGTTCGCAACTTATGACGGTCACCGTCCGATCCATGCCGTAGCCGTGCCCACAGGCCGGCAATTCCCGGCACGTCGATAAATATACCGATGTTCCGGCGGAATCACAATGCAGGCGCGCAAGCCCATTCGCCCGGTCTCGGCAACCCTCCCCACCGGCCTTGTGCCGGTGGTCAAACGGTTTGAAGACTACACGGCCCCCCAACCACCAAAC
>Ga0180437_10012236_pt1 | contig 10165 bp, 9 predicted proteins | sample SS_ome_4_FD_132410 | JGI IMG/M metagenome (GOLD analysis project Ga0180437, IMG submission 132410) | Hypersaline lake sediment archaeal communities from the Salton Sea, California, USA - SS_3_D_1 metaG | ecosystem: Environmental > Aquatic > Non-marine Saline and Alkaline > Hypersaline > Sediment... | reverse complement strand
CTATAGTTTTGTCAATTTCTGGCAAATATAAAGTCCATTCAAAAAGGCCATGTTCTGCTGGCGTTAGACCAGAACTTAAGGTGTTTAGGGCAGAAGCAGTGGTTGAGGGAAAAACCGAAGTTATTGGATAAAGAAATCTCTTTTTATCTAATTTCTTAAATAAAGGGTATTTATTAGCATATTTCTTCCATTGATAAAATCCTAAAGCGTCTATTAGAAAAAGAATAATATTTTTATAACCTTTGCCTAAATATTTTTCAAAATACCTTTTAGAAACTGTTGGCTTTTTCTTTTTAATACCAAATAAATTTAAAACAGTAGCGGGAATATTACTAAAACAATTATTTTTGTATTTCGGAAAAACAAACTTAGAGTTTAATTCACTTATTGCTGATGGCATAGAGAGATTATACTAAAAATTACAGCTAAATAGGTTTTGACTTATGTTAAAAATTTGCTAATATTTACAGAGAAATAATGTTGTAGATATTAGATAACATTCTGACCTCGCAAGGTATGGGGGAGAAATTCCATATAAGTTAAGTCCATATAAGTTAAGATAGAGTGGTTTATGTTATTTAGTGTGCGATCCCGTTTTGCCAAGCCTACACGGGACGGAGTAAATCGCACCACTACAAATATAAGATAAAACCATGAAATTAATTATCCAAAGAGTCAAAGAGGCAAAAGTCACTATTAACAAAAAAATTGTCGGCCAAATCGGCAAAGGTTTTTTAGTGCTTTTGGGAATAGCTCAAGATGATACTGAAGAAAAACTTGACTTGTTGGTTAAAAAATTAGCCAGCTTGCGGATTATGGCTGACAAAGATGGCAAGATGAATTTGGGGTTAAAAGATGTTGGCGGCGAAGTTTTAGTAGTTTCTCAATTTACTCTGCTGGCCGACTGTAAAAAAGGCAACCGGCCAAGCTTTATAAAGGCAGCTGATCCTAAAAAAGGCGAAAAATATTACAATCTTTTTATAGAAAAACTAAAAGCTCAAGGCCTAAAAGTTCAGTCTGGCATTTTTGGCGCCATGATGGATGTTTCTCTCACAAATGCCGGTCCAGTAACCATAATTTTGGAGAAATAAAAAGCAGTTGACTTTTAGCAGAAGGTTTGATAGAGTGCTAATATTACAATTAAATCTGAAACACGAAATCCGAAATTCGAAATAATAATTAATTTTCAAAATACTAAGTTCAAAACTCTAAACTGTTTAGTCCGCCAGCTGGCGGATGAATTTTGATATTGTTTAGGATTTCGGATTTGAAATTTCGAATTTGCAAATTTGACAAAATTTTGTCAAATTTGAAGCTGTGCCTATTCTAAAACGATCCCCTTCACCAGCTAAAAAAACAATCCAAGTCGCTCCGCTTGTGCCCTTGCGCGACGTAGTTACCTTTCCTTTTACAGAAAACCTTCTTTCTTTTGGCCGGAAAAAATCAATTACCGCCGTACAAAACGCTTTTTCCAAAGACCACTTAATTTGCTTGGTAATCCAAAAAAGCCCCAATGTCAGCGAACCCGGCCCTGATGACTTTTACAAAGTCGGCACGATCTGCAAAATCGAGCGGATTTTAAAAACAGATGAGGAAACAAATGCCTTGGTTAGGGGACTAGCCCGGGTGAAGATAGAAAGAGTTTTGGGCAATGAGCCTTACTTTTTAGTAGAAATTTCAGAAATTCCGGAAATAACAGATAAATCAGACGAAATGACTGCCTTAGTAAAACACTTAAGTTCAGAACTTAAAAGCGCGGTTAATTTAGGCAAAGCAATGAACTTTTTGGTTTTTATGAAGTTGATGTCCGACGTTTCCCCTTCTGAGCTGGCAGATCAAACCGCCTCAACATTAGATATTGACCCTGCTGAAAAGCAAAAGATTTTAGAAACCGCTGATGTTAAAAAACGTCTTTCCATGGTTATCGAGCATTTAGCCAAGGAAAAAAAGATCTTGCAGATCGAGCGTTCGATTGCTTCAAAAACGCAGAAAAAGTTTGACAAATCAATGCGCAAGCAAATTTTGCGCGAACGCATAAAGACTATTAAAAAAGAGCTTGGCGAGAGAAAAGAAGAAAAAGAGGAAATCAAGGAATTTCGGAAAAAAATCAAAAAAGCCAAGATGCCAAAGCTGGCTGAAGAAAAGGCTAAAAAAGAACTAAAACGCCTTTCTAAAATGCATGCCTACAACCCTGAAGCTGGCTATATAAGAACTTATCTTGAATGGCTTTTGGATATTCCTTGGGGGAAGCAAACCAAAAACAGCGTTTCCATAAAGCAGGCTGAAAAAGTTTTGGAAAAAGACCACTATGGCCTAAAGGAAGTCAAAGAAAGAGTCTTGGAGCACCTGGCGGTCATGCAGCTTAAAAAAAAGGAAAAAGGCAGAAAAAAGAAAAAAGAATATCGCGGCTCAACGATTCTTTGTTTTGTCGGCCCGCCCGGGGTTGGCAAAACTTCAATCGGCCAGTCAATCGCCAAATCTTTGGGCCGCAAATTTGTTAAAATTTCTCTTGGCGGCATCCGCGATGAAGCCGAAATTCGCGGCCACCGCCGCACTTATGTCGGCGCTTTGCCAGGCCGGATCGTTCAGGGAATAAAGGATGCCAAGGCAATGAATCCGGTTTTTATGCTTGATGAGGTTGACAAAGTAGGAGCTGACTTCCGCGGTGACCCTTCGGCTGCACTTTTAGAGGTTTTGGACCCGGAGCAAAATTACCAGTTTGCCGACCATTATTTGGATACTCCTCTTGATCTATCAAAAGTAATGTTTATAACGACTGCCAATGTTTTAGACACCATCCCGCCGGCTTTGCGCGACCGGCTGGAAGTGATCCGCTTCTCCGGCTATACAGAGGATGAAAAGTTTAAAATTGCCAAAAAATACCTTATCAAAAAAGCCCTCCAGGCAACGGCTTTGAAAAAAACGCAGATTAAAATCTCAAAAGACGCTTTAAATCTTATAATAAAACGCTACACCCGGGAAGCCGGGGTGAGAAACTTGGAAAGGCAGATCACTAAAATCATGCGCAAGGTTGCTAAAAAGATTGCCGAAGGCAAGATCAAAAAAAAGTCCGTTACCAAAAGAAGCACCAGCCGGCTGCTTGGGCCGATGGTTTATCCGCAAACCTTGGCCGAAGAAAAAGATGAGGTCGGCATGGCAACCGGTTTAGCTTGGACTCAGGCAGGCGGCGATGTGTTATTTGTCGAAGTTGCCCTAATGCCCGGCAAGGGACAGGTGATTCTGACAGGAAAGCTGGGCAGTGTGATGAAGGAGTCTTGCCGAGCGGCTTTATCTTTCATCCGCAGCCGGTGGAAAAAATTGAACCTTCCAAAAGATTTCTGGAAAAAAAATGATTTCCACATCCACGTGCCTGAAGGCGCTGTTCCCAAGGACGGCCCGTCGGCCGGTATTACGATTGCCACTGCCCTTTACTCCGCTTTATCCGGCAAAAAAGTCAAACGGGAGCTGGGGATGACCGGCGAGGCAACTTTGCGCGGCCGAGTGCTTGAGGTTGGGGGCATTAAAGAAAAGGTAATTGCCGCCCATCGCGCCGGCCTTAAAAAAGTGCTTCTACCTAAGGAAAACAAAAAAGACCTGGTCAAAGTCCCAAAACATGTTAAAAAAGACCTTGAAATTATATACACCAACAGTCTTGACAAAGTCTTTGACAAAGCAATTATTTCTTGAAAAGCACCTTATCATCTTTAGCAGTTGAAAGGTCGCCCAAGAGCTTAACTTCAGAAAGCAAAAAACCTTCGCAAACCAAGCCTTTTGGCTGAAAGCCATCATTTAATTCTTCTTTGATTTTTTTCTCAACCTCAGTCCTGTAGGAGCCAAGCTGTGAAGTAGTAACTTCAGAGATTACCGAAGCAATCCGGCTCCTTGAAACAGGCCTGACCACCTTTGAGACAAAACTTTCACCAACGTTTTCCCAAAGCTGGGGCGCTTTGGTTTTATCCAGTTTGAAAAGAATTGAGCCTTCAATTTGAACATTTTTTCCATCCTTAGTAACTCCCTTTACTGGTTTATCCCCTAAGGCCTCTTTTTGGCCGGCAGTATCAAACCCTTCGGTAATTGTGTATTCCAAAATTTGGGCATTGAAAAGCTTGGCAATTTGCCAGAAGGGAATTTTAAGATGAAGGCCCGGTCCCCAGGTGCGCGGCAAGACTCCCCGGCCGCGGTCATAAACACAAGCAATATGGCCCGGCGGCACAGAAATAAAAAAGCCGCCGACTACCTCGTCAACTAAAAATGATACGACAAATTCTTCAAATGCCAACTTTTTTAAATTCGAAGCGCGAAGCACGAAATCCGAAACAAATTCAAAATATAAAATGACCAAAATTCTAAACTGTTTAGTCCGCCAGCTGGCGGATGAATTTAGAATTTGCCTGCCCGCAATGCTTTTAGCATAGCTTTTGCAGGCGGGAATATTGTTTCGAATTTCGATATTCGAATTTCGGATTTATAGTAATTATATAACAAAATTTATTTTTATTCCTCTCCCTTTTTTTCCTCCTCCACTGGTGGTTTAAAAAATTTAAAGACCTTAGACTCAGTAATCTTTTCTACAATTATAATCCCAACTGTTAAAATTTCAAAAACAATTAGGGAAAACTCAAAACCTGAAGGCACCCACATAGTGATAAAATAAGCGCCTAGGGGAAACATCACCAGATACATCAAAAGATCTTTTCTTCTCGTTTTTTTATGGAAAGTCACTTCAAAAATACCAACTATGAAAGCGCCGACTGCCGAAAGAAAGTTTAAGGTCATATTTATTTTTGTCAAATCAGCCATACCGACCAAGGGAATATAGCTTTCAGTAGTCATTGGAAACTTAGGCACTAAAAAGTCAAAAAGCACGCCCTGGTTAATCCGCGCCTGGGTAAAGGGCTGAAGAAAAATCCAACCGACAACAAAAGCGTTCATTGAATAAAAACAAAAGTAAAACCAGTCAAAAAAAACAATCTTTTTGTTGCGCGAAAGCCATTCTCTTCTTAGCTTATCTTTTAAAAGCGGGTTGTTTGTCAAGCGGGCTTCTTTTCTAAACTCTTCTTCAGCTTTTCTGATTCTTTTATCAAAAGTTCTTTTGACATAACCCAAGGGGTAAAGGAGTATTCGCAAAATCACAGCAAAAAAAATCGTCGCTCCCCGAAGCTCACTAAATAAAAAATAGCCAGTCATTATGGTGTTGAAGCAAAAAAGCATCCAATATTTGAAGGTAAAGATTATAAATCCAAGGATAAGGGCTAAAACAATAAACGACCGCCGGTCCTTTTTAGCCGAATAACTGGTAGGGGGGGAAGTAGGAACTGCTGTTTGAGAATCCATGTTGTTATTTTAAGTTTAACCCCTTTCCGGAAGTTAAAGCAATGACTAACAAAAATTAAGTACAAAATATTAAGGCCAATAACCAAATGCCACAAACCTGCCTGCCGGCAGGCAGGTAATCAAGTTTTAAATCAATGATTTAATTTCAAATAAACAAATAAATTAAGATTTATTATTGGATTATTTAAATATTTATTTATTGATTTGGTTATTTGGTTATTTAATTATTTTTAGGTATGTGTTTTTGGTTTTTTATTTTTTCTGATAAAATATCCCTACTATGCCAATTCTAGCCAAACTTTCCGACAAAGAAGTCAAGCGGTGGATATACAAAACTACTCCTCGTGCGAAAACAAAAGAAAAAACGTCTGCCTGCATTACCCTCTCACGGTGCAGCGGCAGCGGCGGCAAACTAGTTGCCAAAAAAGTCGCCCAAAAATTAGGCTTTAAATTTTACAACAAAAAAGTAATAAGACTTATTGCCAGGCAATCTAAAAAAAGAAAAAGCTTGGTTGAGTCCCTAGATGAATCAAGCCAGGATCTAGTCAATAATCTATTAAAAAGCTTGATAGGCGAGGATTATTTGTCCGGCAGAGCTTATATCAAATACCTTTGCCAGGTAATCTTAACACTTGCCAAAAGGGGTAATGTAGTTATCTTGGGCCGGGGCGGTAATTTTATAATTCCCAAACAAACCGCTTTAAGAGTTAAAATAACTGCTCCTTTTGAAATAAGAGTAAAAAACACCAGAAAGTTTGAGAAAATGTCTGCCGAGAAAGCCCGGGATTTTGTGCTAAGAGTTGATAAGAAAAGAAAGAACTTTGTCAGCAACTATTTTTACAAAAATATCAGAAATGCCAATTATTACGATCTGGTCATAAGCACTGAGCATATCACAGTTTACCAAGCAGCCGATATTGTCATCAAAGCCTTTAAGGAAAAGCTTGGGTAAAAATTTAATCAGGAACGCCGGCGGGGGAGAGCTTTGGTTTTCTCGCCCTCTTGCGGGCAATCTTTAGGTCAATAAAAGACCGCCTGAATGCCTTTTCAATCGGGATTAGGTCAACGTCTTTTGGTTTTTGCGCTAAAATTTCTTTGGCTTTTTCCATTGCCTCCTGGGCTTTTTTTTCAGAAATCTCATCAGTTGCTTTTGCATCTTCTATCGCTAGAGTCGCTTTGTTTTTGGCAACTTCTAAAATCCCTTTACCGATTGAAAAATACAAAAGCTTGCCGGTTTCAGTCATTAGTTTTACTTCCCCCATTTCAAGAGGGGTAAAAAGAGGGATATGTTTTGCCAAAACAGTTATTTCGCCGGTTAAGGTCGGCACGGAAAGCTTTTCTACCTTTCCTTCAAAAACCCGCCTTTCTGGAGTAATGATTTCTAAGTAAAACAAGAAATTTCGTAATATGTAAACCGTAATATGTAAACCGTAATTTTTTATTTTTATTTTTTACGTATTACGTATGACGAATTACGGATTACGAAGTTTTAGATTTTTCTAGTTCTTCTATGCCTCCAATCATGTAAAACGTGTCTTCGGGGATTTTATCATGTTTCCCTTCCAAAATTTCTTCAAAGCCGCGGACGGTCTCGCTGATTTGAACGTATTTGCCTGGCCGGCCGGTAAACTGCTCGGCGACAAACATCGGCTGGGACAAAAATTTCTGGATTTTCCGCGCCCGCGAAACCGTTAGCTTATCCTCATCAGACAACTCCTCAACCCCTAAAATGGCAATAATATCCTGCAAGTCCTTGTAGCGCTGGAGTACCTTTTGCACTTCCCGGGCCACGCGGTAGTGTTTTTGACCGACTATCTTAGGATCTAAAACATCTGAACTTGAAGCTAAGGGATCAACAGCCGGATAAAGGGCTTGCTCGGCAATTGATCTTTCCAAAGAAATCGTCCCGTTTAAGTGGGCAAAGGTGGCAACCGGCGCCGGGTCTGTGTAGTCATCGGCCGGTACGTAAACCGCTTGGACAGAAGTGATTGAACCGGCTTTGGCAGTTGAGGTAATCCGCTCCTGCAGGGCACCCATCTCGGCCGCTAAAGTCGGCTGGTAGCCAACAGCTGAAGGAACTCTCCCCAAGAGTGCTGATACTTCACTACCTGCCTGGGCAAAACGGAAAATATTGTCAATGAAGAGCAAGATATCTTGGTTTTCCTCATCCCGGAAATACTCAGCGATTGTAAGGGCTGAGAGGCCAACCCGCAGTCTTGAGCCGGGCGGCTCGTTCATCTGGCCGAAAACTAAGGCAGTTTTGCCCAAGACCCCTGATTCTTTCATCTCCTGCCAAAGATCATTGCCTTCGCGCGAACGCTCGCCAACGCCGGCAAAAACTGAGTAGCCGCCATGGACTTTGGCAATGTTACGGATTAACTCCATTATAATAACAGTCTTGCCAACGCCAGCCCCGCCGAAGACAGCTGTTTTGCCGCCCTTGGTAAAGGGAGCAATTAAATCGATAACTTTAATACCGGTTTCTAAGATCTCAGTTTTAGTCTCTTGATTGGTAATTGGCGGTGATGGCCGGTGAATCGGCCAACTTGTCTTTGTTTTGGGCGCTGGCATCTCATCAATTGGCTCGCCTAAAACATTAAACATCCTGCCTAAGGTTTTTTTGCCGACCGGCACAGAAATCGGCTTGCCGGTGGCGATAATTTCTTGGCCGCGTTTTAAGCCATCGGTTGGTCCCAAGGCAACTGCCCTGACACGGTTTTTACCGAGAAGCTGTTGGACTTCTAAAGTCAAGGTCTCATTTTTAGCCCGTTTAACAATCAAGGCATCATAAATCGCCGGCAGCTGACCCTTTTTAAACTCAGCGTCTATGACCGGCCCGATTATTTGGATAATAACCCCCTTTTTATTTTTCATAATTGTTCAACTATTAATTGAATAGTTAATTTTATATTTATCTTGTTATATATATACACAAAAAGGTCTGCTTTTTTGTGATCCTATCCTGCTCTGGTGCAATCTTACATAAATATGCTCTTCTGGGGCATTTTTTGTTCTTCTGCTAATCTAGGAAAATTTGCCGCCCACCACCTTTCTATCGAGCGGTATACTCTTGGCCTTTTTACTGTTTCTGTTTGTGCTGTTTGGTTCATTTTCCACCTCCCCTCTTGGGCGAGAAATTTTTTACCCGTCAAACTTTCAGGCAATATCACCTAGAAAGTTAGTCGGGTGAATTTCTTTACGTATTACGGTTTACGTATTACGTATTCCCCATTGTTGTCTTCGCCGTCGCAATATCTGCTATTTCCGATGTTATTGATTGCTGGCGCAGTTTATTATACTCCAAAGTCAAATTGTCCATTAAAACATTAGCGTTTTCCGTTGCATTTTTCATCGCTATCATCCGCGCTGAATGCTCTGAAGCCTCAGCTTCCAGAATGGCATCGCGCACCTGGGTTTCCAAGTAAAAAGGCAAAAGGGAATTTAAAATCTCCTTGGCTGAGGGTTCGAGCAAATACTCAAACTTTTCTTGCAAAACTTCCTCTTTTTTAATCTCTTCAATCGGCAGGATTTTGCGGAATTTTGGCTTTTGTTTTAAGGCATTTACAAAATCATTGTAAACCAACCAAATTTCCTGATAGCGGTTTTTTAAAAAAGCCCGGGTTGCCAGCTTGACTAAAGCGGGAATATTGTCGGCAAAAGGCACTTGATCAGAAAAGTCAGCTAACAATCCCCCCTCGCTTGAGGCGGCATAAGATTGTCCTTTTTTGCCAACAGTTGCAAAATCCAGTTTAAAACCTTTGTTATTTTTCCATTTATCAAGCGCTCTTAAAAGGTTTGTATTTAAACTGCCGCAAAGACCTTTGTTGGTTGTAATTACAACTGCCAGAGCTTTTTTGATTGTTTCATGCCGTTTTAAAAGCCGGTGTTTACTAGAATCCGTTCTTTCTGCTAACCGGCTGGTTGCCTGATAAATCTTTTCAGCAAAAGGCTTGCTTTGGACGGCCAAGTTTTGCGCCCGTTTCATTTTTGAAGCGGCTACCATCTGCATCGCCTTGGTAATCTGAGCAATGTTTTTAGCCGACTTGATTCGGCGTTTGATAAGCTTTGTTGTCCCTGAAGCCACAAGTATAATGCAAAATTAAAAATTGTAATTTCAATTTGGCATTTGACATTTGTAATTTGAAATTTTATTAGAAATTAGGTATTAGAAATTATAAATTTACTTTTTATTCTCAGTTTCTCCTTCGCTTTCTGCTTTAAGATTATTTTCCTTGATGAATATTTCCTTAAATCCCCCGACTGCTTCTTTAAGCTGTTCTTCTGTTTTATCAGTTAGGTCTTTTGTTTTTTGGATTGTTTTGGCAATGCCGGGATAGCCTTCTTTGACAAAAGCTAAAAACTCTTTTTCAAATTTTCTAACTTTATTTACCGGGATATCATCTAAATAGCCGCTGGTTGCCGCCCAAAGGATTATTACCTGATCACTAACCGCCATTGGCTTATCTTGGGCTTGTTTTAAAATTTCCCTGATTCGCGAACCGCGCTCAACCTTTTTCTTGGTTGCCGGGTCAAGATCGGTAGTGAACTGGGCAAAGGCGGCCAGCTCTGTGTATTGGGCAATGTCCAGGCGCAGCTTGCCAGCCACTTTTTTCATTGCTTTAATTTGCGCGTCTCCGCCGACCCGGGAAACAGAAATGCCGGCATTTATGGCTGGCCTGATACCGGCAAAGAAAAGATCCGGCTCCAAGTATATCTGGCCATCGGTTATGGAAATAACGTTAGTTGGGATGTAGGCTGAGACATCGCCAGCCTGGGTTTCAATAATCGGCAGGGCAGTGATTGAGCCGCCGCCGTGCTTGTCAGAAAGCCG
>Ga0180437_10012233_pt1 | contig 10166 bp, 5 predicted proteins | sample SS_ome_4_FD_132410 | JGI IMG/M metagenome (GOLD analysis project Ga0180437, IMG submission 132410) | Hypersaline lake sediment archaeal communities from the Salton Sea, California, USA - SS_3_D_1 metaG | ecosystem: Environmental > Aquatic > Non-marine Saline and Alkaline > Hypersaline > Sediment... | reverse complement strand
GTGCGGCATGTGGGACTGGGTCGAGCTGCGCTACGCCGACGGGTTGACCTTCGTGCTGGAAAGCAGCGAAACGGCCCAGCGTTACGACCGCCGCCAACCGCGCGCCGTCAGCGAAAACGATCTGAGCGACGAGGACCGCGCGAAGCTCCACGCGATGCGCGACCCCGAACCGCTGGCGAGTTTTGCCGAGGCCATCCGCACGCGCCGGCGCGCCGGCGGACACGCTGAGGCGTCGCACCGCTCGGCGACGCTGCTACACCTGGCCAACATCGCGATCCGCTGCGGAAGGAAGATCCAATACGACCCCGACAAGGAGGAAATCGTCGGCGACGAAGAAGCCAACCGGCTGGTCCACCAACCGATGCGAGCCCCGTGGCGAGTGTAACATGATGCTTCATCAATTCCTCTGGATTTCGTTTTGTTCGTAAGGCGGAGTGAACAATTGTTGGTCCTCGATTTCCCATCGCTGATTCGGGCAAGGGAGGGATGCGAGAGCCTGCAAAAGGAAAGGAGCCGGTTATGAGTCGGTCATTCAACGGGCAAACGTTGACCTTCAAATGGGCGGTCGCGATCACCTGTGTGCTGCTGCCAGGGGCTGACCCGGCACACGCGGGGCGGCCCGACCACCCTAAGACCGTCACGATCGAGAAAGTGACGGTCGCCCCTCGCGACAGCAAGACGGCGACGGTGAGTTTTGATCTTTCCTGGAAGGGTTCCTGGCGCCATGAGGGCAATCATGACGCGGTCTGGGTGTTCTTCAAGGTGCAGGCCGACGGTGGGACAGACTGGCAGCCGGTTCGCCTCGTGGCGGACAAGGTGCTCAACCCCGCCGGGTACGGGCAGGACAAAGGCGGCACGCCGTTGGACTTCATTGTGCCCCGCGGCGAGGACGGCTTCGTGGGTATGTTCGTACGGCGGGCGGAGTTTGGCCAGGGAACCGTACGGACTGCCGGAGTTACGGCGGTCTGGGACTTTGCGGCCAGCGAACACATCACCAGGGACGTAAACGTCAGCATGCGGGCCTTCGGAATCGAGATGGTCTATGTGCCCACGGGACCTTATTACCTGGGAACGCATGCCCACACGGACATGAACGACTTCTACAGATACAGGAAAGGCGAGGGCAAGCAGACGCCTTACCACGTGACAGGCCCGGGTGCGATCCCAACGGGGCGACAGGAGGACAGGCTCTGGGCCTCCGGAGCCCAGCCTGACGACGGCGACGAGATCCCGGCGTCTTTCCCCAACGGCTATCCGGCCATCTATTGCATGAAGAAGATGATTACGGGCAGTGATTACTGCGGGTTCTTGAACACCCTGGCACTGGAGGAAGCGGCCAAACGATATTGCCCGGCGATCAACCGCTCCGGAATAGCACCGGACTACACCTACTCGGTAAATGAGGAGCAAGCTGTTCACAATCTCAACCCGCTCTCATGGGCGGACGGCGCGGTGTTTGGCGCCTGGGCGGGGCTTCGCCCGATGACTGAGCTGGAGTTCGAGAAGATCACCGTTGGGCCGATCGAGCCGGGGTGGGACACAGGGCACAGTTTGGATTTCCCATCCTACTGGGATGTCCGGGACTCGAACGGCTGGCGACTCATGCTTGAGCGTGTTGTAACGGTCGGTAATCCGGAGGGACGGTGTTTCAAGGGCACGCACGGCCGGGGCACACTGCAGGTACCCGCCGACTGGCCACAGGACGATGCGGTCGGAGTTGGGTTCCGGGGCGGTTACGGTCCCAAGAGCCGTCCATCGCAACGCCTCCGGGCGGCCACCGTTGACCCCGAGCAGGGGCGGTTCTACGGCTGGCGCGGCGTGCGCACGGCGCCGGAGGGAGTGGGGTTGTGAGCAACGGAAAGCGGGCAACGGAACATCCGTCAGAATGCTTTGAAGGCAAGGAGAACGAAGTATGACAACGCAGCCGCCCGACATCCCCAGACGATCTCGCAAATCGATCGGCCGAAACTCGAGCATATTTGCCGTCTCGATCACGTGCTGTCTGCGGTTGGCCGTTGGAACGGCCATCGCCGCGTACGATGGACCCACGACCGTGCGGATCGAGAACGTGAGAACTGCCCCGCGCGACGCGAAGACCGCGACGGTGAGTTTCGATATCTCGTGGAAGAACTCCTGGCGTCATGAGGAGAACCACGACGCGGCTTGGGTCTTCTTCAAGGCAAAGCCCGAAGGCGCGGCGGATTGGGAACCAGCCCGCCTAGCAACGGACAAGGTGCTTAACCCAGCCGGCTACGGGCAGCAGAGCGGGACGCCCCTGGACTTCATTGTGCCCGACGGCGCAGACGGCTTCGTGGGTATGTTCGTGCGGCGGGCCGAGTTCGGCCAGGGGGATTTGCAGGCGAGCGGAGTGACGGCAGTGTGGGAACTGGCAACCAGTCGGGGCGTTGACCGGGGCGCGCATACCGAGATCCGGGGGTTCGCAATCGAGATGGTGTATGTACCCGAAGGACCGTTCTACCTGGGCCTCGGGGGCGAGGATGCATGTGCGTTCTACCGGTACGACGAGCGTGTCGCGCGCAAGCAGCCGTACCGAGTGACAGGCCCCGGCGCGATCGCGACCGGCCGGCAGCCGGGCAGACTTTGGGCCGGCGGCAAGGATGGACAGCCGGAGAACGGCGGCCAGATCCCAGCTGGCTTCCCTAACGGGTATTGCGCCTTCTACTGCATGAAGCGAGTCCTGAAGGGAGTGGAGTACGTCGGCTTTCTAAACACGCTGCCCCCGGAGATGGCGGAATCGCGATATCCCGAACTTAAGCCGGGACTGCGGCCTGCCGGCGGAAGACCCAACAGCACTTTTAGTTGGTCGAACGGGAGTTATGTGAAGCGTGTCGGCGAGTCGCCCAGTCGCACGTACTCGGCAGGACTTCACTTCATCAGCAATCTTTCCTGGGCGGACGCCGCGACGTGGTCCGCCTGGGCGGGCCTGCGACCGATGACCGAACTCGAGTACGAAAAGGCCTCGCGCGGGCCGCGCGGGCCCGGCGTCGAGACGGGGTTCGCGTTGCAGTACAACTCGTACTGGGACATTCAGGAAATGAACGGCTGGAAGACCGGCTGCGAGCAACCGGTGACCGTCGGCAATGCCGAGGGCCGAAGCTTCGAAGGCACCCACGGCCGTGGCACGACGAAATGCCCCGTCGACTGGCCCCAGGAGGACGCCGTCGGCATGGGCACGCGCGGCGGGTGGGAGTATCGCAATCCTTCCTGCCGGCTCTCTGCGGCCTTCATGTATCCCGAACGGTATTACGTCTGGCGCGCGGTGCGCACGGCGCCCCGAGAGGCCAGGGACCAGTGGACGGCGAGCAAGGAGAACACGAAAAAGGAGAAACCATGAACAGGCAAACACACAACGGCGGGTGGCGGACGGCGGCGGTCGCATGCTTGCTTCTTTTCGGCAGCGAGGCGGTGCGAGCGGACAACCTGAAGATCGAGAACGCAAGGGTCGCTCCGCGCGATGCCGAAACGGCGGCCGTGACGTTCGACATCTCCTGGTCGAATTCATGGCACTGGGCGAGCTTTCACGACGCGGCCTGGGTGTTTTTTAAGGTGCGGGCCGACGCCAAGGGAGACTGGCAGCCGGTCCGTCTGGTCGCGGACAAGGTGGTCAACCCGACGGGCTACGCCGCGGGCGACGGCACTCCTTTCGAGTTCGTTGTACCTGGCGGCGATGACGGATTCGTGGGCATGTTCGTGCGGCGGGCGGAGGATGGTAGGGGCGCGGTCGCGTCGCGCAGCGTCACGGCCGTCTGGGACTTCACGGCGAACCAGGGGGTGGAGAAGGACCTGAAGAAGGTCCGGATACAGGCGTTCGGGATCGAGATGGTGTACGTGGCCGAGGGACCTTTCTGCCTGGGCTCGGGCGGGACGACAGAATTGAACATGTTCCATTCGTTCACTGGCAAGGACGAGAATACACCGCCGCACCGGGTCACCGGCGCTGGCGCGATCCCGACCGGCCGACAGAAAGGCAGGCTCTGGGCGAAGGGCATTGCACTTCCGGACGGCGGCGAGATCCCGGCGGCGTTTCCGAACGGCTATGTGGCCTTCTATTGCATGAAACAGCCGTACTTCACGCAGGAGATCTATGCCGGGTTCCTGAATACGATTACTGCGGAGCAGGCGAAGGGTCACTATTACACCGACTACCAGGGCGTCGCGATCAAACGCTCCGGGCAGTTGCCGAACTACGCCTATGCGGCATCGGCGCCGAGCGAGCGGTGCCCCTGGCTGTCCTGGGCCGACGGCGCGGCGGTCGCGGCCTGGGCTGGGCTGCGGCCGATGACGGAGTTGGAGTACGAGAAGGCCATTCGTGGTTCGCAGACACCGTCGCCTGTCTATGACGCGACCCCGTCGTACTGGGGCGTCGCGGACGTGAACTCGGGAAGCATCTACGAGCGTCCCATTTCGGCCGGCAAAGCAGTGGGGCTCAGGTTCACGGGCACGCACGGCCGCGGGACTCCCACGTTGCCCGCCGACTGGCCCTCGGACGTCGGCTGCGTCACTTTTCGCGGCGCGCAGTTTGGCTTGCGATACTATTCGCCCAGTCACCATCTCACTTCGGGTCGCGTCAACGCACTTACCGTTCACGCAGATCGGAAAAATCACCCCTTTGCCGGCTGGCGCGGCGTGCGCACGGCGCCGGCTGGGGATACGGCCATGAAACCGGCCGCCGGGCCACCTGAGCCCCAAGCCGCACGGCCCATCGCGCGACTGGAAAGTCCGGTCCGCGCAGACGGCGTTCTCGACGAGTGGGGCGCGCCCACGTTCAGCCTTCGCGAAGTTGGTGACGTTTTTCCGGTTTATCGTCGCTTCGTTCCGTTCGACTACTACGGCCGTTTGCTGGCACCCTGGCAGGGGCCGGGCGACGTGAGCGCCAAGGTCTACTTAGGCTCCGACGGCGAGGCCCTGTGCGTCGCGGCCCACGTGACCGACGACCGAAACTCAAACACGAAAACCGGCGAGGAGATTTCCCGCGGCGACGCACTGCAGATGGGCCTGGTCACTGCAGATGGCGTCCACTGGAAGATTGGGACAGCGCTGACCAACGAGGGCGTCGTCTTCCACCAGTGGGAAGGCAAGGGTGACACACTGGTGAAGACCGTCCGTCGCGCCGTAACGCGGGACGCCAAAGCCGCGGTCACCCGCTATGAGTTGCGTCTGCCCCTGGCCGCCCTACGTTTGAAGCCCGGCGCCGAGTTCGGCGTGAACATCGTGATCTTTGACGATGACGATGGGGACGAAAACGTCTACTGGCTCCAGATGGCTCCGGGCCTGATTGATCCCGTCAACACCAAGCTCTACCCTCGGTTCGTCCTCGAGAAGTAGATGACCGCGCGCTAACCTATTACGTTCGTGAAGGAGAAAGCAATGAAGGACATCTTGAACGTCAGGACCGGGGCTCTCGTAGTAAGCGGACTGATTACCTTCAGCTCCTGGTCGTCCCTCTCCACCGCCGGGGAGCTTCAAAAGCTCCTGGAGAAGTCGAAGTCTTTCGCGGAGCTGCCCATGATGACGCATACCCCGGACTTCCGCCTGGAGCCCTTCGAGCCGGTTCAGCACCGCGAGGAGGCTAAGGGAAAGCAATGGTGGTACATCTGCGACGGCGATGAGCGGATTGGGTTGATCACGACCTGGGTAAACCATGTCGAGCTGTTTCGCTTCTCGCCGGACGTCGACAAGGGGACGAAGTACGAGATCCCCGAGATCTACCACTGGGCGAACCTGATCGGCGCGAGACTGCCGCTGCATATGGTCGCCTACCACACGCAGGTCCCGCGCATGACGTCGTCAAAGCTCATCTTCACCAGGGAGCGAGGCGATTGCTTGGAGTTTAAGACAGAACAAACCCACGAAGGGGAATATCGTGGGACGACCGAATATCGATTAATTTGGGACCACCGGCTCGGCTACGTCTTGTACTGCACCAGCCATTTTGTCATGTCCGAGCCGAAGGAGATCGAGTTCAGCAACTTGCTGGCCGGCGGCGTTGCCGAGTCGCGCGACGATCATAAGCGGTGGCAGAAAACGGTGCGGGGGCGGCTGCCGGACGGCCAGATCTCGTTCGTCTATCACAACCCGGCCAACATCCCTGTGGACGAAGTTCAGTCGGGCGGATTCCTCGGCTTTGTGACGGAAGATGAGATGAACCCGCTGGTCGAGATGATCGACACCAGCGGTCCGGTCTTCTTCGCCACCTGCAGCGAGTGGTACGATCAGCACATCGTGATGAAGGCGCCCCGGTCCAAGGAAGGCGACGGGCTGTATCATCTGCGAGCTCGGTACCGCCTTTTGTCGGTGCCCGGCTCTGTGGCGCGGGAGCTGGAAGGGGTGGCCGTCGATCGCTATAAGGCGGCGGGCGACTCGCATCTTACCGGTTTCTTACAGAACACGGTGAACGACTTCGAGACAGCCGTGCCCCACGGCCGGATGTACAACGGACCGATCTGGCAGCACATCAACGCCTCGGAGGGTCCCGCACACTCGGGCAAGCGGTCGCTCGCCGTCGGCGGCCCGGGACCGGGCAAGGTGAAGGCGGCCTCGCCCATCGGCGGCGGCCCGCCCATATACGGCGAGTCGGACAAGCGTTACCGGTTGGCCGCCTGGGTGAAGACACAGGGGCTTAAGGACGGCGGCGCCTACCTGCAGGTGGACGACGTCTTCTTCAACTGGCAGGACGTCCAGGCGACGCGCCGGACGAAGAAACTCACCGGTGACCACGATTGGACCCGATTGGAGGTCGAATTCACGCCTTCCCCGATGGACCCGCTGCTGCTGATCAAGCTCTGTGTCGAGGGCACGGGTGCGGCCTGGTTCGATGATCTGGAACTTATGGAGGTAGAGCGATAATCGAGAATCAGCGGTTGGAATACCGCCGCTACCTCTCGAATCGTCATAGCGAACCATCAACAACGGCAAGGAGACGACTCATGAGAGACGTAGTGAAACAGCTTGCGGCGATCGCAGTCCTGGCGTCGATGCCTGTTCTGTCGGCGGTCGGAGCGGAAATCCAACTGACGCCCGCGGATGACATCCAAAAAGCGCTCGATGCAGCCGCACCGGGTGCCACAATCGTGCTCGGCGACGGCGTGTACTACCAGCGCGTGACGATCGCTCGCGGGGGAACGCCGGGAAAGCCGGTCACGCTCAAGGCGGCCAACGGCGGCGGGGCAACCATCAGCGGCGCCGTGCCGACGGGGCAGGCAAAGCTGAAGTTCGAACTGGCCGCGGGTGAGTCGGACATCTACAAGGCCCCCGTGCCGCGGCGCGTGTGGTGGGTGATGGCCGACGGGCGGAACCTCGTCAACTACGGGTACTACTCGTACCTGAAGACTTCCCAGTTCCCCGACCAATCCTCTGGCGCGCTGAAGCGCTGCACGCCGGAAGGTTTCGCCTGGCGCAACGGCCACCTCTACGTTCGCCTGCCGGGTGGAGCCGACCCAAGCACCGCAAACATTGAGTTCAGTTGCCCGACGGGCGGCCAAACCAGTGCCGAGCCCGAGTTCGCCGACGAAACACGCTGGGCACCGGACACCGGTTTCGACGTCCCCGGCATTGGACACCTCTTCTCCAGGACCCTGGCCAATATCACGGTGAAGGCCGACCACGTCGTCATCGAGGGCCTTCGGCTGCACATGGGCGTGGGAGCCGCAGTGGTTGTCCACGGCAATGAGGTGACGATCCGCGACTGCTACATGAGCGGGACGCACATGGGGGTCTGCCAGCCCGACTCGGTGAGCCTCCCGCCGCATGAGACGCCGGGCGAACGCCCCATCACGCCGTCGAACCGCACCAGCCGCGGCCTGACCGTGGAGTATTGCGAGTTCAGCGGTGCGCCCGGCTACGAGTCGTGCAAAAAGGGTTTTTGGGGTGGGCTGTACGCCGCCAACACGTCGGCGGTGTTCATGAACTTCGGTGGGCCGCGCTCGGTCGTCCGCCACAACTGGGCATACGATTCCTCCCAGGATCACCTCCAGCCGCGGGCCAACGGCACCACGTCGGCGGTGGATGCTAGTGAGATCGCTTACAACCTCATCCAGAATTGCGGGGACGACCCGATCGAATTCGACAGCGCTTCGCCGATGAACCTCCGCGTCCATCACAACGTCGTCCTGGAGGGCCTTTGCTTGTTGTCGGTGTGCCCGGTCATGGGCGGAGGCCTGACCGTCGACCACAACATCTTCTACAACTCGCCGGAGAACGGCATCCGGCAAGGCCCGTGGTTGAAGCTGGGCACTCCCTGGGGCAAGGGTTTGCCGACCCGGGGCATGCGGCTCGTGCACAATACGGTGGTCAATCCGCAAGGCGTCTTCCAGTGGTTCGCCAAGGACATCCACTACGAAGATAATGTCCTCGACAACAATATCCTCTACGTTGCCGAGTCGCAACCCTGGGACGTTCCGGATTTCCCGCTGAGCCACCACAACCTCTACTGTGGCCCGAAGATCAACCCCGAGCATATGCCCGAGCTGATCCACGCCGAGCACCCGTTCGTTTCGCTCAAACCGATCAACTTCCACCTCCGCGAGGACAGCGCGGCGGTAGACGCCGGCGCGGCCGGCAAGAACTATCATCACCAGGCTCGCGGCAAGGCCCCAGACTTGGGCGCCATCGAGTTGGGCGACACTTGGGAGTTCCCCCGGCCCGGGCCGCGCTGGGCCACTGGAGAGGAGATCCCCAACCGTCCGGCGATTCCGGCGTCGTTGCCGCGGAAATGGGTAGGGCTGGAGTAGACGGCCGCAACTGAAGACGACACGCGTCTCGTCTCCAGCGCGGAGCGGTATGCGAACGAATCACCGTATCTCATGAAGGAGAAGAAGATGAAATTCGTCCGAACGATCGCGATCATCCTGTGTGTCTGCGTCGCGCTGCCGGCGCCGGCGCAAACGCCCAAGCCTGCCGACGCCGAGGTTCGTCCATTCTCTCGCGAGATCCAACTGACGGAGGTGCTAGGCCACCGCTGGGTCGATGAGCTGGTGAAATACACGCTGGACTTCCCGGCGAAGCAGGCGACGCTCGGTTCGATCCGGCTGTACGACGTGGATAACCAGAAGGAACTGCCGCTGCAGCTCTCCGATGTCGTCTTCCACGACGGGCAGCGGCAATTCGTCAAGTCGGCGGAAATCGCCTTCTTCGTCGACCAGTTGCCGGCCAACGGAAAACGTACATATACCGTGCTCTGGAATCCCGGCTCGTTTGCCGACGCAGCACAGTCTGCCGCTGCGCCGCAGGAAACCGATATCGATGCCGAGACATTTGAGGTAACCAACGGCCTGTTCAGTGTGCGCCTGGCCGGCGAGAAACGCTTCGATCCGCCGGTCGACGCCGCTTCGGTACCTGGTCCCCTGCGCGGCTTCAAAGGACCGGACGGCGTTTGGCGGGCGACAAGCCGTTTCGTGACCGGCGCTAAGCTGCTGGGCTGGAAGAGCCAACTGCTCGAGCAGGGTCCGCTGTGGAAGCTCTATCGCGTGCGATTCGAGTTCGACGACGACCGGTTCTATGAACTCGATTTGAAGATGATTGTGGACCATCCGTATGCCTGCGTCACCGAGCGCAACAACTTCCGCCCTCGGCTGGCGGATTTGCCCCATCCCTTGTGCGGGCCCAGTGGGCACATGGCGCACGGCGAGTCCTACACACGCTGGGGTCCGGCCGATCAGCTCCGCATCCTGATGAAGGAAAACTTCGACCCGGACGTATGCTACACGCCAGAGACGTTCTGCTACGGATTCGCCAAAGACCCACTTGAGCACGACGAGGTCAAGGTGTGGACGGCGATCCGCCCGGTCTTCCCGTCGGTCAGCGGCCCGTGGCTTGGTACGTACTCCACCGATCCGCGGAAGAACGACTTGGTGGCGATCGTGGGCCGCGATGCCGCCCGGTGGGAATATCCCGACTCCTCGATCCACCCGTTCCACCTTGCCCCGGGCGTCAATGCGGAGATCCACTTCGTCGATGAGCCGGGCGAGCACGCCTATTTCCGGATTCCCGTTGCCCGCGCGGTGCGCCACTGGCTGCTGGCCGTAGGCGATAAGCGGAAGTGGACCGAGCTGAAGTATCCCGGCGGGAGCCAGACGGCCTATCCGTATCTGGGCTACATCCGCACCAAGGTCTGCGATCTGCCGCTGGACAAGGTGAAGGACTGGCAC
>Ga0180437_10012232_pt1 | contig 10167 bp, 15 predicted proteins | sample SS_ome_4_FD_132410 | JGI IMG/M metagenome (GOLD analysis project Ga0180437, IMG submission 132410) | Hypersaline lake sediment archaeal communities from the Salton Sea, California, USA - SS_3_D_1 metaG | ecosystem: Environmental > Aquatic > Non-marine Saline and Alkaline > Hypersaline >... | reverse complement strand
CTCAAGGTAATCAAGAACATACTCGTCATTACTCTTTCTCTTTGAGGGGTCTGCTCCTGACCTTCCCATTCTACCTTCGAAGATTTTACGGAGATCTTTACGGGGAACATTCACTTTGCCAAAGATAGTTGAAAAAGTAATAACATTGGGATTAGTTGTATTTATATTTCCTGTGTCTCTGGAAAATAGATTCTGAAATTGACCGAATGCTCCTGTTATAAAAGCATTGATTCTCTCCATCTTATTATAATCATCCAGCAATTGTGCTTTCTTAGCTTCGACCGCAGCAGCTTCTTTTTTGTCCGCTGGTTGTGCTGTCTGTAACTTTTGAAAATCTCGAACCAATTCCCCCATGGGATTTTCAAGGGCAAGCTCTTTAATTCCTCTCATGTCTCTAAGATGGTGGTTTAGATATACCTTCATCAAAGATTTAATATCTTCAATGCCAAACTTCTGCTCGGCAGGATTGATACCCTCATCTCTAAGATCTTTACCTTGGAGTCTTCCTCCCGCATCGGCACCGGGTCCCTCCGGATCATCTAAGGATAAAGTCTCCTTGCCCTTATCCTTGCCCTTCTCAATATCTCTTTTCAAGCTGTTCTGCAACCATTGCCCAATAAGAGGATCTTTCATCTTTGCTCTTTCCTGAATAATCTCATAAAGAGCAGGGACATCCATTTCTACCATCTTTGACACCCCTCCTTCTTCTACCTCAACCATCCTTTTATTGACAGGCTGAATATTATTCAGTATTCTTGCGAGCCTCTTCTTTTTGTTTATCTGCTTATTCTCTCTTTCCGTACCATAAGGCTTTCCTCCTGTTGAACGGAGCAGATTTATCATCCCAATAATACCATCTCCCTCTTCGCAGCCCATCCTGACTAATTCTTTCTCCAAAATCTGAGCGAATTCTGTAGGCTCTCGTTCTGGACCCTCTACAAGAAGAGGCTCAAGAAGCTCTGGATTCCTGATAAAGAAGTTAACTCTCTGATCAAGATTTGTAGACTTGGAAGGAGGACCAAACCTATTCAGAATAGCATTCTTCATCATCTCATCAGATACCAAACTAAGATCTATTTTAGTTTCTGTATCCCACTTCCCTCTCTGCTCATCATTAAAGCTTTTCGGGTCAAGAGATTTGATGACTGATGTTCGGAGATTACCTTCGGGCTGAACTATAAGTTTGGAAATCGAATATTCATCCTCACTCTCCATCCTCCTCTTCTCTCTTCTTTTCTCTACCTTTTCTTTAAGCTTTTGGATCTGCTCATTATGCAACTGAGTGAATGTCGCTACATCCCCTTTCCCTCCTGCGAGTTCGCTTGTCTTTTCTAACATAACAGAGATCAAATCATCTGCAAGATCCTCATCTTTACCAGCTATAATTCTAACTGCTTCTGCCATATGTTTATGCAGAAGGTCGGGACTTTTATTGTACCAATCAACAAGCCGACCGTTAGCATACTCAGCAGGGATTTGTGATAAAACAGATTTCAGCTTCTCAAAATCTCCTGCTTCTCTGGCTTGGGATAACATATTAGCATATTGAGGAATGTCATCTATGCTTCTTGGCTCACCGGCATAAAATGACTTATTTACAAATTGCCCCACATAACCATGCACCAACGTCTGAAGATCCTCCTCTGTCTGTTCAACTTGTGACACAGGAAGATTCTGAAGTTGAGGCATTTGGGCAGGAGGCTCTTCTTCTACGACAAGAGGTCCCTCAGGGGGAGGAGGAAGAGGCTCGTCTTCTGTTGCACTAAATCCATGTTGTTCGAGCCACTTTCGTTGCTCCTCAGGAGTCATTTCTTCGCCTGCCGCGATCTTATCAAATAAACTCCTTGACGTAGGAGGTTGTCTATTTGCAAATAACTTTCTTAGAATATCCATCGCTGCTCCGATAAGGGCACATTTTTCTTATTCTCCTTAGTAATACTGTTTTTCCGCTTGTTCCCCTTTATTTTTCCTCGTCGGATTCCTCGTCCATTTGCTCGTATCTTTCCTCGATCTCCCATACAATAGGATGTCTAACTATGTCCTCTTTCGTAAATTCCACGATACCCAGACCATTAACCCCCTCAAGCCTCTTACAGGCATCGACAAGACCGTTTACTCCCCTTACGTCCGATTGGTTAGGATCCCCTGTAATAACTACCTTACAATTGTCTCCTATCCTCGTAAGAAACATTCTTACTTGTTCGGGAATAGTATTTTGGGCTTCATCGAGCACAACGAAAGAATTTTTGAAAGTAACTCCTCTTTGGAAGGCAAGAGGCAAAGTGAGAATTTCCTCTGATCTCATAAGTGCTTCGATCTTCTGATTGGAGAGATAATCTGATAAGAAATCCAAAATGGGAAACATATAAGGATCTATCTTATCGTGCAAATCTCCGGGAAGGAACCCTAACTTTTCCCCATTTGCCTCTACACAAGGGCGGGTAAATATTATCTTCTTATATCTACCCATAATAAATTCGTACAAACCGCTTACAACAGCTATCATCGTCTTGCCCGATCCCGGCGGGCCTGCCACAATAGTAATTACATTTTCTTTAATTGACTTCAGTAATTTCTTCTGATTCTCTGACTTAGCTGTAATAGCTATCTTTTTGTTTAGTAGAGATTTCTTTTTTGTCTCTGCCTTTGTCACATGATTTCCGTTACCATTTCCGTTTCCGTTACCGTTCCCATTGCCGTTCGATTTTCTTTTTCTTGACATATGGCTCCCTATTTAGATTAAGGTTATTCTTGTTTCTTGTGTGTGTCGGCCACTACAAGAACTACGGCACTATTCTCCTCACAAGGCACTGCTCTTAATCCGCTCATGACGAATTTTACATTCTCAGGATTAAACCTGCCCATTTCTTCTGTCAAGATCTCCCAAAACTTCGATGGGATGTATACACTTTTTCCTTTAAGAGCTTTAGCCCGGATGTCCAGAACATCATACCCATACCTTTCTTTCAACTCATCAAGGATATCGTTTACCTGATTGCGATAAAGCAAGTCAGACCACTTGTCACTGATATATGATTCTTGGAGAGTTTTTCTCTGGTCTTGAGGTAGACTGTCGTAGAGCATCTTACGCTGCTCCTTGGAGAGATGACGGGCATAGTACCAGTACTCTCCGAAATCCTTAAACACTACTGACGGACTCATCATTGCTCTGTCCTTCCTGCTTTGAGTTATCGACAATTCTCATATCGACCGCATGATGGGTTACAAAAGCCAGACAACTAACATCGTTCCTTTCCAAGAGACTAACTATCTTTGTTTCTATATCTTCGATTTGCTTATCGGTGGCAGGTTCATAGGTTGTGCCAACTTTCACATGCAAGAGCTTACCATCGAGGTCTTCGAATTTCCGTGCGGAAACGGGGACCTTGCTCTTGGAGACTGCCTTCTTTTTCTTCACAGTCTTCTTTTTCTTTGTTGGAGTTCCCTTGTCCATGTCTTTTTCTTCTGTCGTCATCGTTAATTCTCCTCTTTTTTGAGTTCAAATTGTTTCGGTACTACCTTAATGTCACCCTGATCTAAGACCCAAGTATTCCTGCGATCGAGAGTCCCCTGACAATAACTTATAACCATATCCTCATCTAATCTCAGTGCTTCCATCTTGAGGATTGGCACTTGGAGAGCAGAACACAGATCCACTGTCTCAGGGTCTCCATTCGCTACTCTGTTACGTAATTCGGCTGAGGGCAAAAAGTAGAATTGTGCCCCATTTGCTGCATACCTTAAAGCCTGCCTCTTTTCGTCTTCTGTCAATGCCATAATATTACTCCTATGTATCAAACTAACTCTTCACTCAATAAATCGTTAAAAACTGTCCCAAACCTTGATTCGAGATGCCAATATGTCAGTCGTTTCCCACATTTGTCAGTCTGATCCTCTCTCCTATGCATTTTTTGCACGAAAAACGAATATTGAGAGTTTGGCACGCCGTTTGCACTATACAAAGTAGAAAATGAACGAACTTTTATAGAAAGGGTAAAGCAATGTTCGAATTAGTAAAAAGGCAAAGACCAACAAACATGTTACGATTACTTGACCACTTCAGACACGATCTCGATGATTTCGATAAGCTCTTCGAGGGTCTGTCTCATTTCCATGGGTTCCCCACTTTAGCAGGTTTGCAGAATCCCGATTTTTCTCCAAATCTCAATGTCGTCGAAAAGAAGGACTGTTTCCTCGTCTCTACAGAACTCCCCGGCATGGCTGAGGAAGACGTAGAGATTGCTCTCGACGATGACAGGATTTTGACTATTAAGGGAGAGAAGAAGCAAGAGAAGAAAGATGAGGGGGACGATTACGTTGTCTGCGAGTGCAGTTATGGGGGGTTCAGACGTGAGATTCCCTTGCCCAAGAATGTAGATGTAGATGGCATCACTGCAAGCTTTGAGAAGGGTGTTTTAGCTCTCACGCTCCCCAAAGTAAAAGTCGAAGAAAAGAAAACGGCGAGGAAGATAGAAATAAAGAAGTAATACAGCCCATAGGCCACTCGGTCACGACGGAGCCGTTCTTTCTTCGGGAAGTGCGGCTTTTTTTATCTCAAACCAAGAGCTTCATCCCTTGTGTCGGGACCAAGATCTCCGAGGTATTCGGGTTCTATGCCCTCTTCGGTTTGTTGAATGATACTATCTTCGAATTCTGCAAACAGAAGTTCTCCCAAGGGTTCGGCGGCAGAAACCTCAAGGATTTTCTCTTGTCCCGCTGGGTTCTGAGGTCGCCCCATGCCTTTTTTCAAAAATAGAGCTAATGACTTCGGAGTAATTCTGGTCCTGCCATATTCTTCATTGGGATCATGAGTATAGGCATAGTAGAACTCAACGTCTATTGCGCCATCTACAGAAGCCACTCCGTCATCACCTGAAGAAGTTGGTTGGGTGGGAACGTCAGGAGGACTAACATCAAACTCACTAACTCCGGGAGGCATACCTCTATCTCCGGGAAGATCCCCTCCAAATGGTTGTGCCTGTTTGTCAAGAAATCTTTTTGTACTGATCTTTTTCATAATCTATCTCCAATGCAGTTCTGCTATGGTATTCGATTATTCTTCCCTCTTTCCTGCAAAAAATAAGCCACACTTTTACATGTGGCTTAATTAACTACGGCATAGCCCCTCGTTCAAAAGCGACTATTGAAAACAATCAAAGGTTTCATGATACTGCTCTCCTATTACAATTTTCTCGTTGCATCCATAGCTTCTGTATAATGGTTCGACGATTCAAATCCAATCCCTTTCAAAATTTTGTTTTTATGCCGGAGGTATGTCAAGGATGAGAGATCTGCTCAGAATTGGCTGTTTTGGCTCATCGCACATCTCAAGCATTTCATCCCTATCCCATGCTGTAAAAATATCTGTCAAACAGTACTTCTTAGAAGTGCCACGAAATAGAGAAATGTGTTGTGGTGTAGGCTTGAATCGAGGGTTCTCTGGTTGAGTAATATACTTTGTGTTTAGGGCTACACCAGTTTTCCTAACATGGAAGTCAGCTTTGTTCCAACCTGTTTTTCGCACAACAGTAAATACACTCTGAGGTATGAACACAAGGCAGACTTCCTCACTTGCCTTATTAATTCCCCACCCCACATAGCGAACAACTCTATTGAATCCTTCGATGTATTCTTCCTTTACCCTGTATTTAGACTTGATTCTCCTTGCCCGCTGACGAGACATGAGGGAGGAAGTCATTCCCACATCAGACCAATTCACTGTTGTTGTCTGATCGTCGGGTTTAGCAAAATATTGAAAGATCTTCTTCGGCTCTACGAATAGAGAAAAACGAGTGCCCTGAGGACCCCTCATTGGATACAAAGCGGTAATATTCATGCTAAGCTTATTTCTCAAAAACCAATTAACTTAGCCTTATCTTACAAATATATTCTCGCTTTTCAAAAGAATAATGCAGATTTGTCAAAGCGAAACTACTTCTTTGTCCTCATTTCTTGGTACTGCTTTTCTCTTTGTTCTTTTTTCTTCTTCAATTCTTCGAGTCTCTCTTTCGCTTTTTCAAGTGTCTCCTCTTCAAGCTGAGTTAATTGAGGCTCTTGAGCCTTCTGCTCGAACACATTCCAATCTTCCATCCGTTGGATGTAGTTCTGTTGCTGAGCGATTTGATCGTCTATGATAGAGATGTCCAATCTTTCCTCGATAAGTTCATCACTTGTTTTCAGGACCTCTACCGCTTTCTCTACATCTCCTGATTTCGCAAAATAACGATCTACCGTCAGCACAACCCCAATTGCCGAAGCTGCTACAACGAACACAGCAAGATACAACTTCAGATTTTCTAATTTGCTTTTTCCTGCCATTTCAGTATTCCTCCCGTATCTTCTTTATAATATCTGTGGTTGAATGCCCTTCTGTAAAGGGCAGGGCATAAACCTCTCCCCCGTACCCCTGAACAATCTCATGCCCTACAATCGTCTCTATCGTCCAGTCTCCTCCTTTGACAAGGACATTAGGCTTTAAGCTCCTGATGAGCTTCTTAGGTGTCTCCTCGTCGAAGATAATGACCTCATCTACAAATCTCAAGGCTCTCAGCACTTCCGCTCGATCCTCTTGATTGTTTATGGGTCTTCCACGCCCCTTCAATTTAGCCACGGAAAGATCGCTGTTGAGTCCCACGATCAAACGATCTCCGAGCTTTTTCGCTTCTGTGAGATAGTCTATATGCCCTCGATGAATGATATCAAAGCAACCATTCGTGAATACCGTTTTCATTCTCTACAACCTGTCTGGATCATAACCAAGCAAATCAAAATCCCTTTGATAGAACTCTCTCACTATCTTTATTGTTCTATCATCACGATAAAAATCCTTATATTTTTCTCCCAAACAGTTCTTTGGGGGATGAACTTTCCATTTCAAACCGAATCCAAGCTGCCTGAATATACGATTGAAATCTTCTTTCAAACACTCGTAACACCCTATAAAAGACAAGTAGCACTTCACTCCCCTGTGCAGACGGGCAGTTTGCGGGAGTAGATAATAGCCCTCTTTGCTCTCCCCCAACGAAGATAGTTTCTCACAAAACACCTCAAAACTACCAAGTTGTCTCACCTGCCTTCTAAGCTGCTGAAAACCCTCTCCCTCCCCGCATAATGCCATATACATACTCACAGCCCTACTATATGGATTCCTGACAAAAGCAAAAGAATGCCTTGCCGCTTTCCTATTGTCGTACAGGTAAGAATTTAGACCTTTATGGGCAAAGGGTAAAACCTTGAGTTCTATGTTTTTGCTTTTATAGAACTCCCCCACATACTTTGCGATAGCAGTACTTGCCGTTCTGGGGATCGGGACAAAGCTCAATGGTTTGTTCTTGTCGAATATCATAGTAAAAAATAGAGGAATCCTACTTAACGAACAGAATTTTATGAGTATGAGCGATATTACTTACAACTCGGCTTTTATTTCTGATGTTCATTTATCGACCGTTGCTAACAACACGGATGATATTTTACACTTTCTTCACAACTTTCAATTCTCCCATTTATATATCGTCGGAGACTTCATCGACCTTTGGAAACTAAAAACATTGGACCATTGGCCTGACAATCATACGACTGTATTGAAAGCTATAGTAGATCTTATGAGTGGAGGTGTGAAAGTAACCTATGTCGTTGGCAATCACGATGAGTTTTTCCACAACTTTATAGGGAACTACAACAACTTAGAGTTCTGTGACAAAACCTCTATCGAGATAGGATCCAAGAAACTTCTGGTATTACATGGTCACCAGTTCGATTGGGCTATCAAATACCTTAAGTTCTTTGGCATTATCGGGACTGGCTTCTTAGATGCAATCCATCGCATTGAACAGTGGCTCAACAACCGCAGGCAAAAGAAGGGTAAAGAACCCTTCTCTCTAAGTGAGAAGATCAAAGAAAAAACTAAAGAGTCTACTGAGATCAAAGGTAAATTCGAGAAACTCAGCATCGAGTATGCACAAAAGAAAGGGATGGATGGAGTGATATGTGGCCACACCCACGATCCGGCTCTAAAGGCACAAAACAATATGATTTATGCCAATACAGGAGACTTCGTTAGTAACTCTACCTTCATGTTAGCTCATGAGAATAAACTTCAACTCCTAAGATACAATAACGGAGAAGCCTTTGTCGTGGAGACGATGGAACTATAATCTTGCCAACTGTTTCTCGTAATACTCTTTCTTCCTTTGAAGATCAGAACGAGAAACTCCCTCAATCCCGTTCTCCGGATCCATCTTGTCCTCGTAGTTCTTGATCGTTCTCTTGAGGAACCTTCTCCTCAGCTTCCGGGCTTTCACTGCTTTTCTGCGTGAACTCATGAACTGTTCTCCTTATTTCTTCCTGCCGTTTTCTGTCTGCCTCAATCTTAGGAAGATGACACTGTTTGAATTTTCTACCGCTGCCGCATGGACAGGGCTGATTCCTACCAAATTTATTACTTGCCTGTAGTTGAAAGTGCTGCTTTTTCGTTGTTTGAATGTACTTCTCTTTCATCTCTCACATCCTATGAAACTTGGTTAACTCTATCGGACACTCGTAGAAGACTCTCATTCTTCTCTTTTTGCTGTCCCATCTTTTCTTCTTAATCCACCTATCAGATGTTTTCGTGGAAACGACCAAACAAACAGTACATGATCGATTGGTCAAAATGTAAGCCATGGGTTTCGGGTTAGCCTTTTCCCAAGCATGGGCTACATCTACTATTATCGTATCATAGGGGAAATCTTCTTTAGACGTGAATTTTATGAACCTCTGTTTCGCTTCGATTCGTTGGAGCGAGCCATTGACCACAGCCTCTATGTCTCCCTTGTCCGAAAATTTCGACATTTCTTCGATCTTTTCGCGGATACGTAGAGGTCTCTTTACTGCATGAATGCCCTTGGCTTTCAGCCATGCTACAACTTTATCAACATGTTTGTCACTTCGTTTCAGATCTTCTACAAAATCAGGGTCATTCTCTTCATATGACTTGAGACTAACCATATATTAGAATGTAGAGGAAGTTCTTTCGCTTAACAAGGATTTACCAATCCCCGTTAAGATGACCGTGTATAGTTCCCACTAAGAAAAATACCCCATAAGCCGGGTCAGCTAAACAGAATACAACTGCCAAAGCAATTGTGATTATCGTATCTATCTTCTTCGGGAATAATGGTCTGAACCATTGTGTAATGGTTAACACATCCCCCTCTTTTTTGTCTTTGTACGCAAGATACAGATCAATTCCCAGACAAACAGCAAGAACGATGTAGCAAGGGACTATGGCTTTCTGTAGCAGAAGGACCACTGCTGCGATCAGTAGTGCCGTCCCGATCATCTGCAATTTGTACTTTTTGTCGAACGCTTCTTTGAATTTGTCTCCCAATCCCATGTCTTCACTCCTTAAACAGTTTTTCTTATTTGCTTATACTACTACAATAAAATCAAAATTCCTTTATCCATCCCAATCATCTGTCCATTTTTCCAAGGGGTCGTACCATTTGGGCTTCCCTTTCTTTTCCTCCATAATTTCCCTTTCAGTAAGAGAAGCTACGTGTTGATCGAGATACAATACATTACATCTGCCTCCGGTCTTATGGTCTGAGCTTCTGGTAACTCCATGTCTGAAGATAGCTCGATACCAAAGAGCACGACCGGCTCCGGGATCATAGTGAGAAAGTGGACCTTCTCCCGAATATTCAAAGAACATGTCTCGACGACCGTTCTCTATTCGAGGTTCGATATGCTCCTGCACAATAATCATCTCCCCCTGCATTCTCACAGAGGTAGTAGACAACTCACTCGTCCACCCATTCAAAGCAAAAGCAGAATCTTTGAATTCTTTGATAGGAGCACCGTACAACTTGTCTAACCCAACTCCGATAGCAGAATTGATGAAACTGGGACAACTAAAGACATTCGTATTTTTAACTATGTCCCAATAAGCTGTTCCCCAGTAGGATTCATCATCAGATGGCTTCATAGGAGTTTTTACTCTTACCCCTGAACCAGTTTGATACCAAAAATACCGATTTGATCGGTTGGTATGAGTATAACAATTCGGCATTTTGAAATCGTTGTCATGCAGGTATGTGTTCATTGCAATACCCACCTGCCTTAAGTTAGAACGACAAGTAACCTCTTGAGCCTGCTTTTTCACCCTCTGGAGTGAAGGCATAAGAATTG
>Ga0180437_10012231_pt1 | contig 10167 bp, 11 predicted proteins | sample SS_ome_4_FD_132410 | JGI IMG/M metagenome (GOLD analysis project Ga0180437, IMG submission 132410) | Hypersaline lake sediment archaeal communities from the Salton Sea, California, USA - SS_3_D_1 metaG | ecosystem: Environmental > Aquatic > Non-marine Saline and Alkaline > Hypersaline >... | reverse complement strand
ATTACCCTTGCGTCAAGCTCCTGATGGCTGAGCCCCCTGACTTTCAGCCCGTATCCTACGTTGTCGTAGACGGAGCCCCTGAAGATGACAGTCTTCTGGAACACCATCGTTGCCCTCCTCCTGACTGATGCGACGTTCGATGGATCGACCTCCACGCCATCGAAGAGGACGACCCCCTCGGAGGGGGCCTCCAGCCCGGCGGCTATCTTGACTAGAGTCGTCTTACCCGAGCCGTTGGGCCCAAGTAGCGTAAGCATCTCTCCTCTCTTTACGTGGAGAGACACGTCGTCGAGTGCATTGACAGCGCCGAAGCTCTTCGACACGCCCCGGAGCTCGATCATCGCAGTAGCCTCCGCTGCAGGAAGTTCACGGACAGGTTTACTGCCCCCACGATCGTGAGGAGGACCACGGCAAAGGCTATCCCGAGTGCGACCTCCCCCCGGTTCGTCTCGAGCGCGATGTAGGTTGTCAGCATCCTTGTTACTCCCCGGATGTTACCGCCGACCATGAGGGCGATCCCCAGCTCCGCTAATGCCCTGTTGAACCCCGCAGTGACGGCGAGGAGAGCCCCCTCAAGTGACTCGTTGAGGACCGCTAGGGCGGCCTCTGACTCGGAGGAGCCCAGCGTGAGGGCCAGGTTTCTCACGTCGGGATCGACGGCCTCCAACGAGCTGGCGATGAAGCTCACCAATATCGGTGTGACGAGGACAGCCTGTCCAAGTATGATAGCGGTCGGGGTGTAGAGGAGGTGGAGGAATCCGAGGGGACCCGACTTGGAGATCAGGAGATAGAGGACGAGGCCCAGCGTCACCGTGGGGATCCCCAGCAAGGCGTTGAACACCCCACGGAGGAACAGCCTGCCTCTAAACCTGCCAAGGCCGATCAGCGCCCCCAGAGGTATGGACCAAAGGGATGCAGCGAGGGTCGCAAGTCCGGAGATTGCGAGGGAACGCGCGGTGATCTCGACGAGGATGGGGTCAGCTGAGAGTATGAGGCCCAACGCTCTCACGAGCCCGTCCAGTATCGCCGAGGCCAACTTTCTTCACCAAATATGGGGGTTTAAGGGAAAAAGGGTTAGGACCCAATTTAGCTATATAGCTCCGTGTCTCCGACCCGGTACTCCTCGGGGCACTCGGAGCCGTCGAAGAATGCTGCGCCGGCTATCCACTGAGCAATCGTCGAACTGGGGTCCGACCTCAGGAGTTCAACGGCTGGATTGAAGAGAGCCGTACCATAAGTATCCACGCCATACGTCTCGAATATGGACTGTCCCTCCGAGGAGGCCAAGAACTCCATGAATGTCGTCGCATCGTCTAGGTTTGCATCCTCATTATATACGGGATTGATTGCCAAGGCGCTGTAGACGTTGAGGAGCTCCTCGCCCGCTCCGACTTGGACTTCGAGGCTGATGAGGCCATCGGTGTAGTACTTGAGGTAGGTGCCCATGTCCGTCAGCGTGTAGGCGTCGACCTCCTCGGCGATCTTAAGGGTCGTGCCCATCCCCGAGCCAGCCTCCCTGTACCAGTCCTCATCCCGGAGTGCCGAGACATCGAAACCAGCCATACCCCAGAGGGCCTTCTCCTTCGTATGGGTGCCGGAGTCGTCTCCCCTCGAGACCCAGATGGCCTCCTCGGCCCTGCCTTTCTCGACTAATCTAGCTAGGGCGTCGTTTGGAGCCATGTCGGCGATGCCAGCTGGGTCGCCCTCGGGCCCGACTATTGAGAAGAAGTTGTAGGCTACGATCTTCCTATTCGCTCCGTATCCGTTCTCGAGGAAGCTGAGCTCCTGAGAGGGGGCGTGGACCAGGATCATGTCCGCATCGCCCCTCTGGGCGTGAGTGATGGCCAGGCCCGTCCCGACGGATATGAAGTAGAGATCGATGTCGTGCTCTGCCTCGAAGACCTCCTCTATTTGGTCCAGAATCCCTGTGTCGTAGAGGCTCGTTGTCGTGGAGACGACAAGGGTTGTGTCGCCGGCGTTGGCCTTGGGCCAGAGGATGTAGATTCCTCCTAGGGCTAGGGCGGATACTATCGCTGCTGCGACTATGATTGTTGTGTTCCGATTCATTTATTATCACACATCGATATGTATGGTTATGCATATCGATTTAAGGGTTTGGATGAGCCGTTATGTTCCTCCATGCATAACAGTTTTTACCAAGCTCAACGCAGATAGACGGGAAGTTGAAGAGCGTGCAGGTAAAGGCATCGGAACAGCTCGTGGACCCGTACGGGCGCCACGTGACCAGCCTGAGGATCTCCCTCACCCAGAGGTGCAACTTCAACTGCTTCTTCTGCCATCAGGAGGGGGAGTCGGGGCCCAACGGGGAGGTCACACCCGAGGAGATCGAGGCCGTAGTCTCCGTCGCCGCTGAGCTGGGGATAACTAAGGTAAAGCTCACAGGAGGGGAGCCTCTCCTCAGGGACGACGTCGTCGAGATCGTCCGGAGGATCTCACCCTACGTCGAGGAGGTCTCCATGACCACGAATGGGTACATGCTCAAGGAGAAGGCGTGTGCCCTCAGGGAAGCAGGGCTGAAGCGGGTCAACATCAGCTTCCACTCAACCGACCCCGACAAGTTCTGCAAGATCATAGGGCGCGAGTCGGCTCAAGCGGTGCGGGAGGGGATCGACGCCGCCTTGGAGTGCGGCCTCAACCCCATAAAGCTCAACATGGTGGTCATGAAAGGGATCAACGACAACGAGATAGAGGAGATGATCGCCTTCTCAAAAGAGGTGGGTGTCATCCTCCAGCTCATCGAGTACCAGGCCCTCGAGAAGGGGGTGGAGGAGTACGACTCATTTCACTGCGACCTGAGGCCCCTCGAAGAGGAGCTGGCGTCCCGCTCCGAAGAGATCGTGGAGCGGGAGATGCACAGGAGGAAGCAGTACCACCTCAAGGATGGAGGAATCGTCGAGGTGGTTAGGCCCATGCACAACAGCGAGTTCTGCGCCTACTGCACCAGGCTGAGGATGACCTCTGACGGCCACCTCAAACCATGCCTCATGAGGGAGGACAACCACTTGGAGGCGGTCTCCCGCATGAGGAACGGGGGCAGGGAGGAGCTCGTGGACGCATTCAAGAAAGCGGTCGCAGCCCGTGAACCTTTCTGGAAGTGAAAACGTGAGAGTGAGGGTCAGGTACTTCGCCTCCATCAGGGACCGCGTCGGACTCGAACAGGAGGAGGTGGAGACCCCCATCGGCACCACCCTCAGCGCGCTGTACTTGACGCTGAAGATGGCCCACGATGCCCTTGAGGAATGGGACAGGGTACTACTAGCTGTGAACGGGGAATATATGGAGCCAGATCACAGTCTCAAAGAGGGGGATCTCGTCGCTGTCTTCCCCCCTGTAAGCGGTGGTTGAATATGATCTTAGTGACCAGAGAGGACTTCTCAGTCGACGAGGTCCTGAGGGAGCTCCGCTCCAAGGAGATGGGGGCCATAGTTACTTTCGTAGGCGTGGTAAGGAGCCACTCCGAGGGAAGGGAGGTGGACCGGATCGAGATCCAGGTCTACGAGGAGATGGCGAAGGCAGAGTTGGAGGCTATACGACGAGATGCCATTGATAGGTACGGAGTAGAGGATGTGGCCATAGTCCACAGGTACGGCAGCCTCAAGGTCTCCGAGAACATCATGATGATAGCTGTCGGCGCTGGGCACAGGCCGGAGGGCTTCGACGCCTGCAGGTACGTCCTAGAGCGCATAAAGGAGAGCGTGCCCATATGGAAAAAGGAGATAACCCCGGAGGGTAACTTCTGGGTTGAGGGGGAGGAACATGGGAGGAAAGGCTGACCCGGTGAAGATGATAGACGTCTCCGACAAGGACGTCGTCCACAGGGAGGCGGAGGCTGTTGGCCGAATCAAGCTCAAAGAGAGCACCATCACAGCCATCAAGGAGGGGAAGATCAAGAAAGGAGACCCCCTCACGATCGCCGAGGTCGCAAGCATCCAAGCTGTGAAGAGGACCCCGGATCTCATCCCCCTCTGCCACCCCATCCCAATCACATCAGTGTCCACGGAGTACGAGATATTTGAGGAGGAGATAGAGGCGCGCTGCCGAGTCGTCGCCGACTACAAGACCGGCGTCGAGATGGAGGCCCTAATGGGCGTAACGGTCGCCCTTCTCAACATCTGGGACATGGTGAAGTACTTGGAGAAGGACGAGGCGGGGCAGTACCCCACGGCGATCATCAACGGGATCAGGGTCACAGAGAAGAGGAAGGGCTAGGGATGCAGGAGCACCGCAGGGACCAGGAGATAAAGACCAGGATCGCCCTCATGATCACTAGCGATACGAGAACGCCCGAGACCGACGAGACCGGGAAGACAGCAATCAAGATGCTTGAACTCGCCGGACACGAGATAGCCGCATACACCATCGTCGAGAACGACGCTGGGAAGATCGCCGAGGCATTCGAGGCCTTCAGGGACGTCGGCAGCATCCAGGTGATCATCATGAGCGGGGGGACGGGGATAGGGGGCAAGGACAAGACCGTCGACGCCGTAACACCCCTCTTCGACAGGAGGCTTGAGGGATTCGGGGAGCTCTTCAGGCGCCTCAGCTACGAAGACATCGGCATCGCCGCGATGATCAGCAGAGCCACCGCGGGGTTGTCCGGCGGGAAGATCGTCTTTTGCCTCCCCGGATCCCGGGATGCGATGGAGATGGCCCTCAGGGAGATCATCATACCTGCCCTTGGGCACATGCTATGGGAGATAAACAGGAAATGAGTATGAAACCTTTCAAGCGGCTCATGGACCGGGAGACTGCTCTCCGCATAATAGCGGAGAACGTGGAGAGGATCGACAGGATAGAGAGCGTCCCCCTCGAGGAAGCCTCCGGAAGGATACTTGCATCAGACGCTGTCGCGGCTTTCAACGTGCCCCCCTTCGACAGGTGCGCCATGGACGGCTACGGCGTCAAGGCTCAGGACACCTTCGGCGCTACGGGTACCAACCCCAAGAGACTCAGGGTCATCGGCGAGCAGCATGCCGGGGAGGTCTACACCGGGGAGGTCGGCGACGGGGAGTGCGTCCAGGTCGCCACTGGGAGCCCCCTCCCCAGGGGCGCCGACTCCGTGGTGATGGTGGAGTACACGAAGTTGGACGGGGAATATGTCAATATACAGAGCCCAGTCTACCCCGGCGCAAACATCTCACCGGAGGGGGAGGACATCAGGGCCGGGGACGATGTCGTCAAGGCGGGGGCGGTGCTCTCGCCGGCGAAGGTGGGGGCCCTCGCCGCGCTTAACATCCAGACTGTGGATGTCTACGCCAGGCCGAAGGTGGCAATCTACTCAACCGGTTCGGAGATCAGGCCCCTCGGGGTGGACCTTGAGCCGGGGCATATCTACGATGTCAACTCCTATACCCTCTCATCCGTGATATCGCGGAACGGCAGCGTTCCCGTCAGGAAAGGGATAGTCGTCGACGACAGAGAGGCCATTGAGGCGGCCGTCCGGGAGGCCTCCAGCTACGATATGGCGGTCTTCTCAGGGGGGAGCTCTGTGGGGACGAGGGACCTCTTCGCAGAATCCGTGGAGGGACTTGGAAGGCTTCTCTTCCACGGGCTGCAGGTCAAGCCCGGGAAACCGACCCTATTCGGCCTCGTAGAGGGCACTCCGATCTTCGGCATGCCCGGTTACCCAACCTCCTGCCTAAGCAACGCGTACGTCTTCCTTACCCCTGCCCTGAGGAAGCTCGCCGGGGCCCCCCAGTCTGAGCCTCGCACAGTGACAGCTCGGATGGGGAAGAGGATCGTCTCGTCGTCTGGGAGAGAGCAGTTCCTCACAGTCGCTGTCGTTGACGGCGTGGCGAATCCCGTCTTCAAGAAGTCGGGAGATATCACCAGCATGGCCAACGCCGACGGGTACATCATCCTGCCGGTGAACCTCGACGTGATCGAGGAGGGGGAGGAGGTCACTGTAATCCTCCTCTAGTAGCATGCTCAGTACTAAGATATCTCTTCTACACCGACAACCTCGGGCCCCGCCTGAAAGAACTTCCTATAGAGTATGGCGTTGGCTATAAGAAAGGCCGAACCGGCGATGAAGGGGGAGGCCAGACTCACAGCCTCGAACATGTATCCCGCAGCTGTCGGGGCAACGGTCCTAGAGCTCATCCTGGCGAAGTTGCTCACGCCTATCGCCGTGGCGGTCTCATCCGCACTCACGATCCCCGTGGCGAAGACCTGGCGTATCGGCATCGTGAAGAGCATGACAACCCTGAGGGCGATGAGGAGGGCGACCGAGGCAGGCAGCCAGGTACTCAGTGCGAAGCCCACCGTGAGAACGGCAGTTATGAGACGGGAGGCGACGAGCGTCCTAACGTCTCCGAACCTGTCGACTATCCTCGGGACGAGGAAGTAGCTGAACATCGAGAGGAACCTTGCTCCGGCGTATATCGGCCCCAGAAACTCACCCCCTAGACCGAAGTTGATGAAGAAGTACAGGGGCATCAGAGAGTCGATGAGGCCCTGGCCGAGGCCGCTTGTGGCCCGGACCAGGGAGAACTTCATGATCACCCCCCAGGAACGCTTTTTCGGAGCCCCCTCATCCGCGTCACTCACATGGAGAGGCTTGATGTCCTTGAGCAGCAGCAAAGTGGCGAGGGATATGACGTTACCTACGCATCCGATCCAGAATAGCGCCTTATGGGCCTCTATGACACCGAGACCGTAGCTGCCCTGGAACGTAGCGGGCAGCCCCGCCATCAAGGAGCCGACGGTGGTCGCGAGGGCGTTGGTGATGGCGAACGTGCTGAACACGGAGGCCCTCTGCCTGATCTCCGTCTTGTCAGTGATGTAACCCGACACCACTGGCTGACCCGCCCCCGCCCCCTCCCCCATCGCTCCTATACCCTGACCTATGGCGAGCATCCAGAAGTCTGTATATGTCGCGAAGATAACGAGCCTGGCGGTTGCGAAGATGCCACCCAGTATGAGGAAGGGCTTCCTCCCATACCTGTCGGAGAGGTACCCGAAGAGGATGTGATGGATAGCGCTGATGAAGGTGGCGAAGGAGAGGAGGACGCCGATCTCGACGGGGCTGAATCCGAGGAGGGCGAAGTAGATCGATCTCACGATCTGGAGGAAGCCCATGTCTATCCGCCTGAATGAGATTGAGATGGTTAGGAGCGTCAGGTCCCTGTCGAAGGCCTCTGGAAGTCTCAGCCTAGATGCGAAAGTCACTTGACCACCACACTGGTGTAAGCAGTGTATCCTAGGGTATACGCTCATCCCTCTTTAAGGCATACAGTAGGTGAGCACTCGCGTAGTCCCTTGAACGCCTAGAATGAGATAGATGGTGCTCCCGCCGGGATTTGAACCCGGGATCTCGGGCTCGAGAGGCCCGCATCCTTGGCCGGACTAGACGACAGGAGCACGGATGCTATACACACTTCCATGAACCCCAGATTTAAATCTTAACCAAATCGCACACGGAATAAGCCTGTTTCAACCCATGGGGTTCCGGAAGGTCTCGAGGAAGTCCCTCCAGTTCCCGAGGTTGTTCCACACAACCCCCCTCCGGTAGGAGCTGGCGAGGGTCCTCCAGAGCCCCCTCAGCAAGAACCCAGGCCTGAAGGTGAATGACCTCACCGCTTCTGTGATCATCCCCACGATCTCCTCGAATGGAACGGCGGTGGGAGATATCTTCGAGACCCCGATCCCCGTCTCCCAGTACGTCTCCTCGTCGACGTACCCCTTCGATAGGAGCTCCTCCCAGAGATCCATCCCCGGGTGGACGCCTAGGACGTTGAACTGGGGTATGTCTATGTCGACCTTCTTAGCGAAGTCCAGGGTGTTCTGGATCTCCTCCCTGGTCTCATCTGGACCTCCCACGATGAACGTCCCCATTATGAGGTCCATCCCAGCCTTCCTGGCGGATCTCACCGCCTCCTCGGACTGCTGCGGCGTAGTCATCTTGTTGTACTGGTTCAGGATCCTCTGGTTGGCGCTCTCTATCCCAAGGTACAAGATCTTGCAGCCGGCCCTGGAGATCTCCCTCATCATCTCGTATGAGCTGCTGTCCACCCTCCCCTCGCAGATCCACTCGAAGTCGAGACCCTCCGCCCTCATCCTGCTGCAGATCTCGATCGCTCTCTTCGGGTTGAGGGTGAAGCAGTCGTCGACGAAGATGAACTGCTCGTACCCCTCTGAAGCTAGGTAGTGGAGCTCCTCGAGGGTGTTGTCCACCGACCTAGCCCTCCAACGCCCCCTCCCCAGCTTGGTGCAGCAGCAGAACCTGCATTTGTAGGCGCACCCCCTTGACGAGACGACGCTGGTGAACTTGTCCACAGCGATATTCGCCCCGCTGATCTTGGAGTGGTACTCGTCGTCCAGAAGGCTCCTGTCCGGGATTGGCAGCGAGTCCAGATCCTCGATGAGGGGTCTGTCGGGCGTGGATTTGATCGACTCACCTTCCCTGTACGTGATGCCCGCTACGTCCTTGAGGGGTGCACCTGCCTCGAGGACATCTACTAGCTCGGCGATGGTCTCCTCCCCCTCTCCCCTGACTACGATGTCAACCGATGGGTACTTGGACATCACCCTCTCGGAGTTGAAGGTCGCGTAGAGCCCGCCCATGACCACAGTCATCTCAGGGTTCCGCCTCTTCAACTCCATGCTCGTAAGAGCAGCGTTCCTCCCCGACATTGAGAGCCCCGAGAATCCTACTACATCGGGCTCACTACGCAGGATCCATTCCACTGTGTCCTCTATAGAATATCCTTTAGCCGGCTGATCTAGGATGGTGGACTCTATACCGCGCTCATTCAGAATGGTCGCCATGTAGAGAAGCCCCAGAGGAGGCCACGATGCCTCGCCCTTTATGCGATCCTTCAACTCAGCATTGGGGCTAGGATTCACAAAGGAGACTTTCAAAGTAATCCCTTGAAGACAGCGAGGATACTAGAGACTCTCTTTCACTAAACTGATAAGCCTACCGCAATCCGTCAACTCAAGAAACTGGTCGAAGTACAAAACATTTCCCACTAGGTTATAAGCGCATTTCTTCTTCTAATTCGCCAAGAAAAGGAACTAGGCTAGCTCCGCATCGGGAAGGCCCGCTCCTCGGTCCCATCTGCTCTTATTATCAGCATGTCGACGCCGTCGCCGGAGACCACGTCCCTTGCTACAGCGGACCTGATGGCGCTCAAGGCGAGTTCCGCCCCGGCCTCGAGGTCCATCTCCTCAGAGTACCTCGCCTCCAGGACCCCCATCGCGATGGGAGCACCAGAACCTGCAGTGATGAACTTGTCAGGGATGAGGCTCCCAACTGGGTCCATCGAGTAGACGGCAGGCCCATCCTCATCCACACCTCCCACCAAAGTCTCCATCAGCAGCGGCATCATACGCCTGTTAAACAGAAGGTTCGAGATGAGCTTCGCCATCGCCCTCACGGAGATGGCACGGTTCTTCTCCAGATTGTAGAGGTTGGCGTAGGCCTTAGCCTCCCTCGTCAGCGCCTGCATGTCCGACACCAGGCCTGCGAAGGCAAGGCCCATCGTGGGAGTCACTCGGAAGACCTTCTTCCCGGACCTGCTCATCACCATCCTGCCCCAGCTCACCCGCTTCTCGGCTGCTAGGACCACGCCGTCGCTGCAGACGAGGCCTACAACTGTTGCGCCCTGAATACTCTGATAGCCCATCTCAGATCACGTAACACGAATAAAGATAGGCAAGATATTAAGGTTTAGCAAAGGATGGGACCCCTAAAACGGCCTAGATCCGGTAGACTTGGCTCTCGTCCCTGTCCCGGTTCCACTCCACCACGTACCCCAGGGCCTCGAGGAGGGGCAACGGCTGCTTTACACCAAGCCCCTTGAGGACGCGCCGGACCTCCCCGAACCTCATGTCCGATATGGCGGAGAGGGCCTCCTTGACCTCGCGGAGCTTCCCCTCGGCGACCAACACCGCCCCGAGGTCGACGTAGCCTCTACCACCGACCATTCCCCTCACCTCCTCCTCCGTCACACCGAGCCTCTCGGCCGTCCTCTGAACATCGATCACCTCGCTCCGGACGTGTACCCGAGGCGACGGGCGCTGCTTCGGCTCGACCAAGGGCTCCTCCCTGGGAGACAGGGGCTTGATCATATGCCCGCTATCGCTTCGCTCCTCGAATGCGTGGGGCTTCTTCGAACTCGAGGGGTACACGACCTCTGCCTT
>Ga0180437_10012230_pt1 | contig 10168 bp, 5 predicted proteins | sample SS_ome_4_FD_132410 | JGI IMG/M metagenome (GOLD analysis project Ga0180437, IMG submission 132410) | Hypersaline lake sediment archaeal communities from the Salton Sea, California, USA - SS_3_D_1 metaG | ecosystem: Environmental > Aquatic > Non-marine Saline and Alkaline > Hypersaline > Sediment... | reverse complement strand
GGGCAGCTCGCCGCCCGCCACCAGGTGGTAGAAGTGGCTCCGCAGGGTACCCACCAGCCCCCACCGGGCCCGGTCATACTCGCGTGTGCCCAGGTAGGCACGGATCTGGAGGTCGACCAGCCCGGTCTCCTCCCGTGCCTTGCGGAGCACGGCCTCGTGCAGGTCCTCGTCCGGCTCGACGCTGCCCCCGGGTACCTGGATGCCTGCCTCGGGGAACCCGGTGTGGTCGAAAACCAGCAGCCGGTCACCGTGGGTGATGTAGGCAGCGACGCGTTCATAGATGGCGGTCATGCCACCTCACAGACCCAGCACATCCAGCACATCCTCAGGCCGGAAGGGACCGCCGTGCCCCACGTAGAGCCGCGCCGGGTTGGAGGCCAGCACCTGGCGCACGCTCTCGCGGTTGAGCTCCAGGTCATAGGCAAAGGGCAGGCCCGGCCCCGGCCTGCGGAAGGCGCTGCGCAGGGTGCCCATCACCAGGTCGCCGACGATGGCCTCGGCGCCGGGCAGCAGCACCGACACCGAGCCGGGCGTGTGTCCCGGCGTGTGGATCGCACGCCCCTCAACGCCGTACGGTTCCAGGTCAAGCGCCTCGCCGAGGATGACGTCGGGCTGGAAAGCAGGGGCAAAGTCGGGCGCCATCGGGCTGCGCAGACGCCCCAGGCGCAGGAACAACGCGCCCAGGCGGTTGGCCGGGCGCACGCTGTCCGGCGGGTTGGCGCCCTGGTGTGCGGCGGTGGCGTCCAGGGCGTGGATGGCCACCGGGGCCCCGGTCCGCTCCCGCAGGGCCGCCGCGCTGCCAAAGTGGTCGGTGTGGCCGTGGGTGATCAGGATCAGCCGCAGGTCGCCAGGCGTGACCCCCTGTGCGGCGATGGCCTCCAGCACCCGCTCCTCCACCCCCGGCGGGCCGGTGTCCACCAGGATGGCGCCAGCCTGCCCCCCGACCAGGAAGACGTTGGTGAACATTCCGGCGTCGATCTGAATGACAGATTGTGACATGGTCGCAACGCCTAGACCAGGCGCATCGCCGCAGCAATGTCCTCGGCGATCATGCGCCGCTTGCTCTTCTCGACGAAGAAGGCAGGCCCCGCCTGCACGTAGGAGGGAAAGGCCCTCGCGCCCCGGAACTGGTAGGCCCCACCCCGGATCTTGTAGGTGGAACCAGCGGGGATGACGCGGGGCTCGCCAGCGCGCTTGGCGATATAGTTGACGGCTTTGATGGCCACGTCGCCCATCAGCAGCCAGGCCCGGACGTCCGAAAAGAGATCGAGCTCCTTCTCCAGGAGCAGCGAGCACTGCTGGATGGGACCGGCCTTGATGCCATAGCCGACCTTACCGCACTTGACGGCGGTGGTGAGGTACACGCCCAGGTCGAGGATGTCCTGGATGGTCGCCACCTCCAGCCCGGCGTCGTTGAAGGCCTGGACCGTGGTCTGCTGGAAGAGGGGATCGCCGGCTGCATAGTAATGGCCACCGGGGTCGGGCGGGGCCGCTTCCGAGATCAGGACCACAGAAACGGTCTCTGGCTTTATGTCTATCTCTGGCACGACGTAACACGTGTGGTCGACGCCGCTGCACGGAAACTCGGCGCAGGCCACAAATTCACTCACTCGCATGGTGCCACCTCCTCCCAGACTCTTGGTCAAGTCTCGGGCGGCCACTACGGTCGCCTTCTGTGTCCTCGATGCAGGGAGCATTCTACCACAGCCGGGCGCGGATGGCAACCTCTGTGAAAAAAGACCGGACCGGTCTATCTATCCAGCAGCGTAAGCACCCACTAATGCGCCCGGTGGAGGGTACCGTCGCTGCACCCAGCATGAAGACCAGCCCGGACGATATATCCAGGGAGAGCAACCGTCCCAAAACACTACTATGCGAAGGATACCCTGCCTGCTCTTGGGGCAAAGGGGGACCTGATCTGCGTATCCAAAGGGATATATAGAATCTCAGTCTTACTATACGAAGCACTGTCCACACTCCGGGAAGAACCTTGGCGCCATGTTCCTGCTATGCGAAGTGCGTCGCGCCTGAATCAAAAGAGACCAGCCCGATCTACATGTCAAGACCTGAATGTCCGTGCGGCTTTTCAAACCTGAAAAGGCGTGGGGGACATCCAACCTACGCTCAAGCCGGAACGTCAGTTCCGGTGGTCCGCTGGTCCGGATCTGCCGATCCGCACCAAGCACACTTCCCGGGTCCGTACCGGGTGCAACCACCCCACCAAAGCGACCTGTTTCGAATACACTGTGCGCGGGACCCTTGACTGCAACCGACTTATGTTATATAATCGGACAAGAGCAATCGTCAGTCGGCCAGCGGATCGCCCACAAAGGGCCCCACAGTGGAGGTGACTTATGACGAGTTGGCAGAGCAGGTCACTCAAGGCCTATTATCGCCTTGATCGCCTTTTGCACCCACCCAAGGCTGAGCTGGATGTGGACCGCGAACGCGCCTGGCTGGAGGCGACCCTGGCCCGGTACGGGCCCAAGGTCGAGCTGAAGCGCAGCACCGTGCAGGCTGGCGGCGTCCCTGCCGAGTGGGTGGTCCCGCCTGGCGCCCACGCCGATCGCGTGGTGCTGTACCTGCACGGCGGGGCGTACTGCCTGGGCTCACTCGACGCCTACCGCACCTTCGCCGCTTCCGTTGCGAACGCGGTGCAGGCACGCGCCCTCCTGGTCGACTATCGCCTCGCCCCGGAGCATCGGTTCCCGGCAGCCCTCCAAGACGCCCAGACCGCCTATGCCTGGTTGCTCGATCAGGGCATCGCACCGGAGCAGGTGGCCCTGGCCGGTGACTCGGCCGGTGGCGGGCTGGTGCTGGCCCTGATGGTGAGCCTGCGCGACGCAGGCGAGCCACTGCCTGCTGCGGGCGTATGCCTGTCCCCATGGACCGACCTGGCCATGTCTGGCAGGTCGTGGACGACCAACGTCCGGCGGGAGCTGGTTATCTCCCCGGCGATTCTGCGCCAGATGGACCAGGCCTACCTGGGCAATGCCGATCCACGCACGCCCCTGGCGTCACCGCTGTACGCCGACCTGGCGGGTTTGCCACCGCTCCTGGTCCAGGTTGGCGGCGACGAGGGCCTGCTCTCCGATGGGGAGGAGGTGGCCCTGCGGGCCAGGGCAGCGGGCGTCGACGTCGAGCTGGAGGTGTGGCCGGGCATGTGGCACGTGTGGCAGCTCACATCGCGCTTTGTTCCCGAAGGGCGACAAGCGATCGAACGCATCGGGGCGTTCTTGCAGCCTCGCCTTTCTGGGGCGGCGTAGGCCCTCCTGCCTGGCGCCAGTCCCCTGCGCTCTCCTAGCTAGTATTCGGTGCGAAACTCGCTCGAGCCCCCGTCCCCGGGGGCGGATCCGGCCCCGAGACGGGCCCGGGAGCAATTTCGCACCAGAAACTAGCTACTGCACACAAACGTGGTAGGGTTCCGAAAACCTGTCACGTTTGCCGTCGTACGCAACCTGTTTGTGGTGGCCCAGGGGGGCTGTTGAAAGCCAATAGGAGACTGGGCCAATCTGTTACAGATTGGCCCAGTCTGTCAAGTACCCGCCAGGTTTTCTTCCAGCGACGGTCCCTGGTCCCTAATACCCGCGCAGCACCACCGGCAGGTAGATGACGTGGCCACCCATGCGCAGCGGGATGGAGACGCTTGCCGAGCGTGTGGCGTCGATGCCCTCCCCTGCTCCGGGTGGGAGACCACCACCAGCGACCTCCGCCCGCACGGTAGCGACGCCGGCTGTCGTCCCGCTGAGGTAGGTGACCGCGAGCTGGCCGTCGCTGGTCGTGCCGGTATAGACCTCGCCATCCTCGATGCTGCCCCACGCCATGTCGTCGCCCTCCACGCCAATGACGACCTGGGTGCCATCGGGTGCCGGGTCCCCATACTCGTCGTAGACGTGGGCGGTCACCACCGTAGTCGACGTGCCGTCCGGCGGCAGCCAGCTATCGGCTGCGCTCAGCGTGATCGAGTCAGCCTGGGGCGCGGTGACCTCCAGCGACACCATCCCGGTCACGCCGTCGGCGATGGCCTGCACGTAGGTGGTGCCGGCCAGGGCATCTGACGTCAGCGTGGCGGTCGCCACGCCGTTGTAGGTGGTGGTGCTCACCGGGGAGATGGTGCCCCGGGAGGCCTGAAGGCCCACCACCGTCCCGTCGGCGACCGCAAAGCCATCTTTGTCCTGCACATAGACGACGATGGTGCTCTGGCTTCCATCCGTATTGATCTCGGCCGGGTGGGCTTCGAGGGTGACCTCGTCCGCCGGGCCGCGAGCGATGGTCACGGCGGTTGCGGTACCAGACATCTCGCCTGCGACGGCCGCCAGCGTGGTCTGGTCGACGAGGCCATTGGCACCGGCCGGCACCCAGACCGTGATGGGCACGACGGCCCAGCTATAGGGCGCGATCGTCATCGTGTCGTAGGGCAGGCCGGCCGCCCAATCCTGGGTGGACTCCAGCTCCAGGTAGACGGTACGGGTGAGCGGGCTCTGGTTGTCGATGACAAAGATGTACTGCTCAAAGTTTCCGGGCTCCTCGAAGCGGGTGTCGGAGCCTGACACGTACATGAACATGCGCTGGAAGGTGAGCGGCACCAGGTCCAGGCGGCGGAAGGGCTCGCCCGCCGGGGTCTGGCCCTCGACCTGCAGGTAGAAACTACCCGGCATAGCGGGTGTGTAGGGCCCGCCATAGACGCCATCGTTCGCCTCGCCGTCGTCGTGGGCGCCGTCGTCGTACAGGGCAAAGGTGTCGACCAGCACGCCCCTGCGGTCGACCAGGCCAAATGTTGGCTGGCTGGTGAGGCTCAAGCCCAGATCCACCAGCAGCGCCGCCTGGCCCATGTTCAGCGCGGTCTCGCCCTCGTACTCGGCCTGGAGGGGGCTGACCGAGGAGGAGGTAAAGTAGTAGGAGCCATCCCCCGAGACGCGGGCGATCCAGGTGCCCGCGGCAGGATCGTCCACGCGATAGTACACCGCCTCGCTGACAGCCAGGTGGGTGACGTCGGGGTCGCTGGGGCTCACCGGCGTGCCGTTGGGCCGGTAGAGGGTCAGGTCCACGCTCCCATAGTAGCCGTTGAGGAAAAAGCTGGCCGATTCCATCGTCGAGTCGACCAACACCTCGTGGTCGCGGGGGCCGGGCGGCAGGGGTGTGTACTTGATGGCGCGGCCGGGGTGGAGAAAGCCCTCGTTGTTGTAAGCCACCTGGGTGCCCATGGTACCCGCGGCGTTCTCCACGCCGATGGTGGCGGAGGAATCGTCGCCCACCCCGGCGTATTGCACCACGATCTCGTCGGTATCCAGATCGAGGATGATCTCGAACGTCTCCCGCACCGTGGGCGTGGCGGGGTGATAGTTGTCCCAGTATTCAATGACAAACCGGTTGTCGGTTGTATCGTGCTCGGTATAGATCCCCGGCGGGGATGCCGCGACCGACTCTTCTACGCCCTGGTTCACCATGTTGTCGATGTCGTCCCAGAAGCCATAAATGGCCCGGTTGGGCAGGGCGGGCGCCGGGATGGCGGTGTTCTCAGTGACGGCGCCAAAGTCGCTAAAGCTCACATAGCCCGGCTTGGCGACGTAGGCCGTACTGTAGGCGATGTTGTAGAATTGAAAGGGCCCGGGCAGCGGGACGGCGGTGCGGTCCGATACCTGGTGCCAGGTGCCGCCGGTGGCGTCGTACCAGTCGTACTCGACGTTGTCCCACATGTAGGTCCACTGGCTGCTGCTGACGGTATAGTTGAAGCGGCCGGCCATGGCATTGTTGCTCATCAGCGCCCGCACGATCTCGGTGGCATCCTCCACCTCGGAGGTGTCGATGAACATGAACTGCCCGTTGAGCCCTTCGGCGGTCTGGAGATAGGGCTCGACGCACGATTCCAGGCCGTCGGGGCCGGTCACAAGCTCTCCCGTGTTGGCGTCGTTGCAGTCGCCAAAGACCAGGATGTAAGGGGTGATCCCTTTCTGCTGCATGCGCGAGACCAGGATCCGCACCCAGCCGATGTCGTCCGGCGCGAGGATGGATCCGCCGGACTCCCCGCCGCCTGCCGCGCGACCCCATTGTAGGGGCTTGGCCGCCGCGTCGGTAAAGAGCCAGATGTTGTAGCCATAGTGCCGCCGGGCGGCGTCGAGTATGGCGTGCAGGGTGTCCTCCTCGGGCTCCCCACCGCCGCTGACGGTGATGCCCGCCACGGCCGGGTTGACGATATCGGGGAAGAAATCGTCCACGATCTGCACATTGTCGCCGTCGTCGTGAAAGGTCTCTACGACAAACTGCACAGCGTAGGGTTCGGCCTCCATGCTGGTCACGCGGTCCTGGATGATCTGCTTGATAGCCGCGATCTCATTGTCCATGCTCTGGGTGGCATCCACCAGGAAGAGCACAGCCTCCCAGGGCACGTCACCAGGAAAGATGTCGTTGATGCCAGCCCCTTCGGGTCCCGGTGGGCGCGCATTCGCGCCAGAGGCAGGTGCAGCCTGGACAGCGCCTGCGGCATCCGGCTCGGCGGGCAGGGAGCCCTCCCCTTGGGCCACCGGGTCCGGCTTGGGCGCCGAGCCGACCATGATCTGGGCCTCGCCAAAGACGGCGGCGAAATCAGAATCGGCCAAGTAGCCAAAGTCCACCCACTCTTCGTAGAACTCGTCAACGGTGCACCAGCCCGAGCCCTGCATGAGGACGTCAAAGGTATGCCAGATCTTGACGGCCCCGTTATTGTCGAACCGGTCGTGGGCCTCGTTGGCGGGATCGTGCAGGTCCCACAGGGTGGCGCCGACGGCGCCTTCGTTACGAGCTCCATAGTAGTTGGTGAGATCCCAGGTCTCCCAGTCGAGCGCCACACCCCACTGCGAGGTGTCCCAGAGCCAGTCCCAATAGTGGGAGTTGCCCCGGACCGCGCTGGACAGGTAGCTGGCCCAGGCCTCGGAGAAGGCCAACTCGGGGCTATAGTTCTTGTAGGCGTTATGGTCACCGCCGGGGCTCTCGTCGCAAGCGTAGGTGTGGGCAAAATAGTGCCCGTATTCGTGGATGATGACCGTGTCGTCGTAGGCGTCGTCATCGTCGTCGGCCAGGGTGATCTCCTCCCAGTAGGAATCCCAGTGGGAGGTGCCTTCGCCATAATCCGGCTCGTACTGCACTTTGACCCGGCCCGGCACGGTGCCGTACTGGCTGGCGTAGCTGTGGGCTTCGAGCGTCATGTCGACGATGTTGAACATGGGGTCAAAATCACCGGGCCAAAAGGTCCCAAAGTCGATGTCGCTGCCGCCGCTGTGCGTAGAAGTCTTGACCACGTAGCGCTCGTCGATGCCGGTCCGGTCAGTGACGTATCCGCCCGGATTGCGGGCGATGACCTTCAGGTAGGTCTCCTTGTCACCCCCCAGCCAGCCATCGTCGTTGTTGCTGACGTGGAAGGAAAAGTAGCCATCGTCGTCCGTCGAGGTCGATCCATCCTTATCGTCAAACACAGGGTCCTCTTCCCAGATCTCGACGGTGACCTTCCGGGCGGGCACCATCACCGGCGTGCCCGGACCGGCGGCCGTGACCGGGATGTCCTCGTACATGAAACGGCCGTACACGTCATAGCCGCCGTCGGGATGGTTGGAGGGGACGTAGGTGACCTGTACGTCGACCTGTTCGGTCGTAGAAGCCAGCCCCGGCCCGCGCTCAGAGACGGACGACCCCCGGCCCGGCTTGATGTCGAAATAGAGCGAGTCGCTGTCGCCCCAGGTGGCCGGCGGCGCCACGGTTTCTGCCTGGGCGCCCACGGTGATCTTGAGGGTGCCAGCCTGGTCGAAGGTGACCTGCCGTTGGCGGGTGACCCTCTGGCCGGCGGCGACGGGGCCCACGGCCTCGGTATCGCTCTCCGAGAGGGCAGTGCCGGCCGGCAGGGCCCAGCGCAGGGTCAGGTTGCCGGCATCCACCATGGAGGTGACCTCGGCGAGGAGGGTGACGGTGGCGTTGAGCCCGGGCTCCCCATCCCAGGTCAGTGTCACCTCGACTGGCGAGTCCGAGTCGCCTTGCTGGACCGCGCGGGGAACCGAGGGCGCATTCACCAGCCCTATGGATAGCGCCAGCAAGAGCAAAAGGGGGACGATCCACAACTTGTACCACGGTTTCATTGTTTTGCCTCCTTGATATGTCAGGCCCGCCATGGGCCAATCGATGTTGGGCCACGGGGCCCATGCTGCAGTGGGGGTGTGGGGGTACGGCACGGTTGCACCATCTGCTCACCCCATGGTTGGCACCAGTATAACAGCCCTCTCTCGCAAAAGTCTCGCGGCGGTGGCGCGGTTGGCGGCAACAGAGGTGACAAAAAAGGAAAAAGCGCGGGCCGGCGGCAGACGGCAGAGCACGGACGGCGGACGGACGCCTGTCCACGTCTGGCTGCAGGCCACCTATCGCCGCCCGCCCAACTGCACCAGCAGGGTGCCCAGCGCCGCCAGGACGATGCCGGCCACCTGGGACCCGGCCAACGACTCGCCCAGGAACAGCCAAGCCAGCAGGGCGATCTGGAACAGCATGGTGTTGTTGATGATACTCGACTCCATGGCCGACAGGGTGCGCAGGGTGCGGTTCCACAGCGTAAAGGCAAAGGCGGTGTTGACCACGGCCAGCCAGGCGACGATGGCCCAGTGTTGCAGCGCCAGGCGGGGCAACCCCTGCACGGCGACCCCGGCGGCCAGCAGCACCGCGGCGCCGATGCCCATGCTCAGGGTGGTGACCACCAGGGGCTGCAGGGTGCCGCCGCGGTTGACGTCCCGCCCCAGGACCGACGACAGGGCGTTGGCCAGCACGCCACCGGCGGCGACGGCCAGGCCGAGGCCCTGCGCACCACCCAGGGACAGCGCACCGGCGGACAGGACCGGGAGGAAAAAGGCAGCCACCCCGGCCAGGTAGAGGGCCAGGCCGCCCCACTGCACGGCAACGGGCCGCTCGCGGAGCAGGAGCAGGCCCAGGAAAGCGACCAGGATGGTGGAAAAGCTCAGCAACAGGCTGACCGTCGTGGCCCGCAGGTAGAACAGGCTCAGGAACTGGGCGCCCTGGGTGGCGGCGTAGAACAGCAGGCCCAACAGCGCTAGCCGCGCCCACATCCCGGCAGGCAGCCGCCGCAACGCCTCGAGCTGGCCCGAACGGGGGTCCCGCAGGCTGCGGACCAGCAGGGGCAGCAGGCACAGGGCCGCCAGGGCATAGCGCAGCCCGGCAAAGGGCAGGGCCGGGAGGTCCTGCAGCCCGAACTTGATGAGCACCCACGACGTGGACCACAAAAAGGTGACCAGCAGCGCCTGGGCGACGGCGCGGCCGTGTGAGGGGCGGCTGAGTTCCATCCGCGGCCCTACCCCCTCATGCTTGCGCATCGTTCCCTCCCGAAAGGACAAAAAAGATCAGGCTGGTGCCCGCGTGTGCACACACGCGCCAACCTGACACCTCCTGGCTCCTGTCCCTTCAGGTACTCGCCGCATCCGCGGATTGTGTGACGCTTGTTCAAGCGCTATGCCAGGCACGCGCCCTCGTCGCCGTGGCGGGGGTCCAGCAGGCGTAGGGCCAGGACCAGGGCGGCGGCCATGAGGGCCACGCCCGCGACTAGCAACACCGGGTAGGACCAGGCGGCGATCAACGCGCCGACAACCAGGGGCAGCAGCGCCACTGGCGCCAGCAGCGTGTTCTGCAGAGCCACGCAGGTGGGCCGCAGCGCCAGCGGTGCCATCTCCAGGATGAAATTGCTGTAGCCCAGGCGCTCGCCGCTGATCGTCGCGCCCAGGGCGGCGAACACCAGCACGAAGAGGACTGGCGAGGTCCAGGGCGCCAGCAGGGCCAGCAGCGGCGCCAATCCCCCGCTGGCGGCCGCGCCGATGATCACGGCCCGGTTGCCGAAGCGGTCGCCCAGCCAACCCCACAGCAGGTTCGACACCGCACCGCCGGCCATCTGGGCTGCCAGGTAGACGCCCACCATGCCGGGGTCCACCCCCACCTCGGCCTGGGCATAGACCACGTAAAAGGGCGCCAGGGCCAGCACACTGGCCGTCAGTGCCCGCGCCGACAGCAGGCGGCGAAAGTTGGGGTTCTGGCGGGCCAGGACCACGGCCCGCCGCAGCAGGTCGCCCAGGGAGTGGGAGCTGCGCTGCACCGGGTAGACCGGCTCGCGGATCAGGGCAAAGCCGGTAAAGGCCACGCCCAGCGTCAGGGC